>Ga0209040_10000109_pt1 | contig 50792 bp, 47 predicted proteins | sample BogFormECP12_OM3_FD_188240 | JGI IMG/M metagenome (GOLD analysis project Ga0209040, IMG submission 188240) | Bog forest soil microbial communities from Calvert Island, British Columbia, Canada - ECP12_OM3 (SPAdes) (version 2) | ecosystem: Environmental > Aquatic > Freshwater > Wetlands > Bog ... | reverse complement strand
CGCGGCCTTGGCCCTGGCCCGCAACCCCACGATCCTGGTCATGTCGACCTCGTGGGTCTGGGTGAGTTGCGCGGTGGCCTGCAGGGATTCGCGGGTCTTATTGGCGGTGATCTGACGGATCCGGCTGGCCTTTTGCGTGGTGCCCCGCAGGTGGGCCAGCGCGGGCGCCGGGGCGGGCGCTTTGGCGGCCGGCGCCGCGGCTGCCGGCGCCGGCGCTGCCTTGGCTGTTTGTTTTTGCTGAGCTTTCTGTTCAACTGCGGCCAGCACATCCTGCTTGCGGATCCGGCCGCCCACACCGGTGCCGGTCACCTCGGCGAGGTCGATGTTGTTCTCGTTGGCCAGCTTTCGCACCAGCGGTGTCACGTAGGGCGCGCCGTCGGCGCCGACCTCCGCCGCCGGCTGGGGCGGCGCGGGTTCGGCTTTTGGCGCAGGCGCTGGTGGGGGCTCCGGCGGGGGAGCCGGCTTGGCGGCGGGTTCGGGTCGTGCCGCGGCCTCAGGCTTGGGTTCCGGCTTGGGTTCCGGTGTGGGCGCGGGTTCCGGTGCGGGCGCGGGAGCTGCGGGGGCGGGCGCGGCGCCGGCGTCGGAAGCAACCCCGATCCGTGCCAGCTCTGCGCCGACCGGGACGGTGGCGTCCTCGTCCGCGGTGATGCTGACCAGGACGCCGGCCACCGGTGAGGGGATCTCGGTGTCCACCTTGTCGGTGGACACTTCCACCAGCGGTTCGTCAACCTGGACCGAATCTCCGATTTTCTTGAGCCAGCGGGTCACTGTGCCCTCGGTGACCGATTCGCCAAGCTCGGGCATCAGCACCGGCGTTGCGCTGCCCGCGCCGGAAGCCGGCCGGGCCGGCGCCGCCGGTTCTGGCTGCGGCTCAGGTTCCTTCTGCGCCGGCGCCGCCGGCTCAGGCTCAGGCTCCGGCTGGCGCGGCGGTTCGGCAGGCGTCTCGGCGCCGCCTTCCGAAGCGTCGCCGATAAGGGCCAGGTCACCGCCAACCTCGACGGTGTCGTCCTCCTGGGCGATGATCTTGGTCAGCACGCCCGCGGCCGGCGATGGGATTTCGGTGTCGACCTTGTCGGTCGACACCTCGACGAGGGGCTCGTCGAGTTCGACCGTGTCGCCTTCCTGCTTGAGCCATCGGGTGACGGTTCCCTCGGTGACGCTCTCACCAAGTGCCGGCATCTGGACGGAGAAGGCCATCTTTTGACTCCTCGATCGCTCGTCGGTCGGCTCAGGCCGACATCTGGCTTACCACACCGTGATGTCGGAACCATCCTGTCATGTGCCTTCGGCGCCACTCATCCAGGTCGAGCGGGTTCCCGCGTCGCGCCGGGCCGGCCAAACGCGCTTGCTACCGTGTGGACGCGTCAAGTAGTTGAAGGCAGTTCACACCCACGGTGGGCGGAGGTCGCATGCCGGCGTTACAACAGGTACCCCAGCAATGCGTCGACAGCGCGGACGGCGTCCGCATCGCGGTCTATGAAGAAGGCAACCCCGCCGGTCCGACCGTCGTTCTGGCGCACGGTTTCCCCGATTCGCACGTGTTGTGGGACGGCGTCGTTCCGCTGCTGGCCAAGCGGTTCCGGATCATCCGCTATGACAACCGCGGTGTCGGCCTGTCGTCGGTGCCCAAGCCAGTTTCGGCGTACACCATGGCCCGTTTCGCCGACGACTTCGCCGCGGTGATCGGCCAGCTGAGCCCAGGCCGGCCGGTGCACGTGCTGGCCCACGACTGGGGTTCGGTGGGTATCTGGGAGTATCTCACCCGGCCCGGTGCCAGTGATCGGGTCGCCTCGTTCACGTCGGTATCCGGCCCGAGTCAGGACCAGCTGGTCGATTACCTGTTCAGCGGTCTGCGGCGGCCGTGGCGCCCGCGAACCTTTGCGCGGGCGATCAGCCAGGCGCTGCGGTTCAGCTACATGTTGTTCTTCTCGATACCGGTGCTGGCGCCGCTGTTCCTTCGGCTGGCGCTGTCCATTCCGGCGCTGCGGCGCAACGCGGTCGACAACATCCCCGACGAGCAGATTCATCACTCGCCCAACCTGGCCAGGGATGCCGCCCGGTCGGTGAAAACCTACCCCGCCAACTATTTTCGGGCACTCAGTTCTCGCCCCCGCGAGCAGATCTTCGATGTGCCGGTGCAGCTGATCGTCAACACCAAAGACAAGTACGTGCGCCCCTACGGGTACGACGAGGCCGCGCGCTGGGTGCCGCGACTGTGGCGGCGCGACATCAGGGCCGGTCACTTTTCACCGATGTCGCACCCACAGGTGATGGCGGCGGCGGTGCACGACTTCGCCGACCTGGTCGAAGGCAAACAGCCCAGCCGCGCGCTGCTCCGGGCGCAGGTGGGACGTCCCCGCGAGGCCTTCGGCGACACCCTGGTGTCGGTCACCGGCGCCGGCAGCGGGATTGGCCGGGAAACCGCGTTCGCCTTCGCGCGGGAGGGCGCCGAGGTGGTGGTCAGCGATATCGACGAGGCCGCCGTCAAGGACATCGCGGCGCAGATCGCCGCTCGTGGCGGTGTCGCGTACGCCTATGTGCTCGACGTGTCGGACGCCGAGGCGGTCGAGGCATTCGCCGAGCGGGTCAGCACTGAACACGGCGTCCCCGACATCGTGGTCAACAACGCCGGCATCGGGCAGGCGGGGCGGTTCCTGGACACCCCGCCCGAGCAATTCGACCGCGTACTGGACGTCAATCTCGGCGGCGTAGTGAACGGCTGCCGGGCATTCGGGCGGCGGCTGGTGGAGCGCGGCACCGGCGGGCACATCGTCAACGTGGCGTCGATGGCCGCCTACGCCCCCCTGCAGTCGATGAACGCTTACTGCACTTCCAAGGCCGCGACCTTCATGTTCTCCGACTGCCTGCGGGCCGAACTCGACGCCGCCGGGGTCGGGCTGACCACGATCTGTCCCGGTGTCATCAACACCAACATCGTCAACACCACCCGCTTCGACGCACCGCCCGGAAAGGACGAGGACGTCGATGGGCGGCGCGGGCAGATCGGCAAGATGTTCGCGCTGCGGCGCTACGGGCCCGACAAGGTTGCCAATGCGATCTTGTCTTCGGTCAGGAAGAACAAGCCGATCCGCCCTGTCGCGCCGGAAGCCTATGCGCTGTACGGCATTTCGCGGGTGCTACCACAGGCGCTGCGGAGTACCGCGCGCGGCCGGGTCATTTAACGACTAGCTGACGCCGAGGCTCACGGTGCGTTGATCGACGCGCCGCCGCCGGTTGCCGCTCCTTGCGCCCGTCGTCCGAGCAGTTCCGGGAGTACGGCACCGCCGACAACGAGAACTCCGAGGACCGCTAACGGTATCGTCCACGAGCGCCGGCTCGACAATGACGACTGGCACTCGGAGACGTAGTCGGTATGGGGAACCAATTGGCCGACAATCGGGATGTTTGCCCCGCTTTTGTCGTTTGCGCTGCGGGCGCTTTGCAGATCCGAAGCGATCCCGTTTCCGCATCCGATGGATCCACCGTTGCCATCCGGTACCGACACCGGCAGCAAGAGCCCGATCACCCCGGCCAGCAGAAGCACCGCGCCTACCACCATGATCAACCGTCGCACACTCACAGCTCGCGCCCTTTCGCAAAGTTTCGGTCGGTGCCTGGTTAGCCGCTGTAGGCCGGGGCTAAACCTGGGCTAAACCCGAACGTCACGTCAGCGTCACGTTTGCGCCCCGGCGTCACACCAGCGTGACGCTCGTTGGGCTACCCGGCTTAGCCCTTGGCTAGCCCTCTACTAACCCTGTACTAACCCTGTACTAACCGCGTTCAGCGATGTCGGCCAGCACCGCGAACATGGTGCGGGCCGGCACACCGGTGGCGCCCTTGGGCGTGTAGCCCCACGCGCTGCCGGTGTTGTAAGCCGGGCCGGCCACGTCGAGGTGCACCCAGGCCACCCCGTCGGCGACGAATTCGCTCAGATAGACCCCGGCCACCAACATGCCGGCGAAACGTTGCCCGCTGACATTGGCCAGGTCGGCCACCGTGGACTTCAAGTCTTCCTTGAGCTCGTCGGGTAGCGGCATCGGCCAGCCGTTCTCACCCACCCGTTGCGAGATCTCGGCGACCCGGTCGCGGAACTCGTCGCTGCCCATCACCCCGGGTATGCGGCTGCCCAGCGCCACCGTTTGCGCACCGGTCAGCGTGGATGTCTCAATCAGGTAGTCCGGGTTGTCCTCGCAGGCCCGGACAATGGCGTCGGCCAGGATGAGCCGGCCCTCGGCGTCGGTGTTGAGCACCTCGACAGTGATTCCGCCGTACTGCGTCAGGACGTCGCCGGGGCGCTGTGCGGTCGCTGACGGCATGTTCTCGGCCATCGGTACCGTGGCGATCACGTCGATCGGCAACTTCAGGCGCGCGGCCAGCACCACCGTCGCGATGACCGCGGCGGCCCCGCTCATATCCGAGGTCATGTGGTGCATCGACGCCGCGGGCTTGATCGAGATGCCGCCGGTGTCAAAGGTGATGCCCTTGCCGACCAAGGCCACTTTCTTGGCCCTCTTGGGATTCTTGGCCAGCTGCGATCCCCGGTGGATCAGCCGCACCAGCCGCGGCGGCCGCGACGAGCCCTGGCCAACGCCGATCACCCCACCGTAGCCGGCCTTCTTAAGTTCCTTATCGTCGAGCACCTCCACTTCGAGCCCCGCCGATTCGCCCAAAGCCTTTGCGCGTTTTGCGAATTCGACGGGAAACAGGTGGCTCGGGGGAGTGTTGACCAAGTCACGGGCGGTGGCGACCGCGGTCGCGACGGCCGCACCGTGCGCGCTCTGCTTCTTGGTGTCTTTCGCCCCCTTGCCTTCTGATGCCAGCACCGTAATCTTGCGCAGCCCATCGTCTTTCGGCGCCGTCTTGTCGCTGCGGAAGGCGTTGAACCGGTAGCTGCCCAGGATCAGCCCCTCAACCGCGGCCGAGCAGACGTCGTCACCGGGTTCACCGGGCAACTCGGCCAGCGTGGTGATCACCGCCTCGGCACCGCCAAGGGACCGGGCGGCCACGCCGGCGGCCCGTCGGATCGTGTCCGCCGGCCACTCCGAGCGCGGTTTGCCCAGGCCGACCGTCAGCACGCTGCCCACCGGCAGCGACGGCACAACTAGCCGATGGACCTGTTCACTGGCGCCCGTGGCCTCCAGCGCCCGCAGGCCGGCCTCGATTTCGGCGACCGCATCGGCGGCGAGGAACGGCTCGGCGGCGGCAACGACCGCGCCCGGCCGGTCGTCGTCACCGGTCGAGACGACCGGCACGATCAATACCGAAGAAGCCACAGCAGGTTTCGGCAGGGATGTGGCGACGTTGACGGAGGGGGATTGGTAACCCGGTTCGGTGGTGGTCACGGGCATTCACCCTAGTCACCAGGGCTAGAGCCTAGATCGGCAGCGTCCCCTGTGTGCAGATCGAAGGCGGTCACCGGGGCGTCAAAACCCTTGAGCGTCAACGGGCCCTGTGCAACCGCGGGCCAGTCCGGCAACTCGTCATGCAGCTCAGATGTGGCCAGGATCTGTCGCGGCGCCGCCGCAGCCACAAGTCGGGCGGCCAAGTTGACCGGGTTGCCGAAGTAATCCCCGTTGATGGCCAGGACCGTGCCGTAAGCGAGACCGGCGCGGACCTGCAGCCCTTCCTCGCGCGCCTTCGGGTGGTCGACGAGATCAACCGCCACCTGCGCCAGCCGCGCGGGCGTCGCGCTCACCCACATCACCTCGTCGCCGATGAACTTCACCACCCGGCCGCCGTCGGCATGGACCACATCGGAGACGGCGCCGGCGAACTGGTTGAGCAGCTCGGACAACTCCGCGGGCGTCAGCGCCTGGGTCAGCACCGTGAAGCCGGACAGATCCGCAAAGCCAACGCCGCAAACCACCGCCGCCGACGTGTCGCGAAGGACGCCCTCGAAGTGCGTCCGGGCGCTGATCAGATGGTGGCGGTGGACGGTGTCGATCAGCGTCCCGAGGCGGGGTACGAACTCGCCGACGGCACGGTAGGTCTGCGCGGTGGCGAGCTCGTCGCGGGTGTGGGTCATCTGGATGTCCGGCATCCCGCCGCGGATCATTGTCGACTCGGCCTCCGCGAGCCGGGCCATGGCAGCGCCGAGCACTCGCAGCAGTCCGTCGGCGCCGGCCTGGCCCACCGCCGTCTTGAGCGCGAGCCAGGTCGCCAGGGCGTCGACGTCGGCCTGGCTCAGCGCAGGAATATCGGGACCGGCGACGGTCAAGCCGAGCAAAGTCCACGCCCGCGCGACATCATCGGCTGATATCCCCAGCTTCTCGGCCGCGGTCGCCAAGGTGTAGATCGGCGGCCCCGACCACGACAGGACATCACCGGCAAGCCCGAACAGCCGGCCGCGACGTTCGGCTTCAACCATTTCGTCGACCGTGAAGCCAAGCTCGTCCAAGTACTTGATCAGGTCGGCGCGCTCGCGCGGATTTGCGATTCCTGCTGCCTCAAGCTCTTCAAAATACGAGGAATCGGACACCTGCCCAAGTGTGCCAGCATCGGGTGCGGATTAGGGTGGGACGCCGTGAGCGAGCTATTGCGCGGGCCGTTGGAAGATCGCCACCGGGAGCTGGGCGCCAGTTTCGCGGAGTTCAGCGGCTGGCTGATGCCGGTGTCGTATGCCGGAACGGTCAGCGAGCACAACGCCACCCGCAACGCCGTCGGTCTGTTCGACGTCAGCCACCTCGGCAAGGCGTTGATCCGCGGGCCGGGTGCGGCGCGGTTCGTCAACTCCGCGCTCACCAACGACCTGGGTCGCATCGGGCCGGGCAAGGCGCAATACACGCTGTGCTGCACCGAATCCGGCGGCGTCATCGACGACCTGATCGCCTACTACGTCGACGACGACGAGATTTTCCTGGTGCCCAACGCCGCCAACACCGCCGCGGTGGTGGACGCTCTGCGGGCGGCCGCACCGGCCGGCCTGACGATCACCAACCAGCACCGCTCCTACGCGGTGCTGGCGGTTCAGGGGCCGCGATCGGCAGACGTGCTCGGCGCATTAGGGCTGCCAACCGGCATGGATTACATGGGCTACGCCGACGCGTCGTATTCCGATGTGCCGGTGCGCGTCTGCCGCACCGGGTACACCGGCGAGCACGGCTACGAACTGCTGCCGCCCTGGGACTCCGCGGCGGTGGTGTTCGACGCCCTGGTGACGGCGGTCTTGCACGCCGGAGGCGAGCCGGCGGGCCTGGGCGCCCGCGACACGCTGCGCACCGAGATGGGCTACCCGCTGCACGGGCACGAACTGTCGCTCGACATCTCGCCGTTGCAGGCCCGATGCGGCTGGGCGATCGGCTGGAAGAAGGACGCGTTCTTCGGCCGGGAGGCGCTGCTGGCCGAGAAAGCCGCCGGCCCGCGCCGGCTGCTGCGGGGGCTGCGCATGATCGGCCGAGGAGTCTTGCGCCCCGGGCTGACGGTGCGCGCCGGGGATAGGAAGGTCGGGGTCACCACGTCGGGAACGTTCTCCCCGACGTTGCAGGTCGGCATCGGGCTGGCGCTGATCGACACCGACGCGGGAGTCCAGGACGGCCAGCAAATCACCGTCGACGTCCGCGGCCGCGCTGTCGAGTGCGAAGTGGTGCGTCCACCCTTCGTGGCAGTGAAGACGAGGTAACGCAGGCGCCTTCGTGCGGCAAAAACGCGTTCGCAGGCAGATATACAATCGGCGCCATGACCAGCGGCTCGCTCGAGTTCACGGTTCTACGCGCGTCTGATCCGGCGACCGATGCCGAACGTGAATCGATTCTGCGGGAGCCCGGTTTCGGCAAATATCACACCGACCACATGGTCTCGATCGACTATGCGGAGGGCCAGGGTTGGCACAACGCCCGGGTTATCGCGTACGGCCCGATTGAGCTGGACCCCTCGGCGATCGTGCTGCACTACGCGCAGGAAGTGTTCGAAGGGCTCAAGGCCTACCGCTGGGCGGACGGGTCGATCGTGTCGTTTCGTGCCGCCGCCAACGCCGCCAGGCTGCGCTCGTCGGCCCGCCGGCTTGCGATTCCCGAACTGCCCGGCGAGCTTTTCATCGAATCCCTGTGTCAGCTCATCGCGGTCGACAGCGCCTGGGTGCCCGCGGCCGGTGGTGAAGAAGCCCTGTATCTGCGGCCGTTCATCTTCGCCACCGAACCGGGACTGGGGGTGCGCCCGTCCAAGCAGTACCGGTACCTGCTGATCGCCTCGCCCGCCGGCGCGTATTTCAAGAACGGCATCAACCCGGTTAGCGTCTGGGTGTCGACGGAGTATGTGCGGGCTTGCCCGGGCGGCACCGGTGCGGCCAAATTCGGCGGCAACTATGCCGCGTCGCTGGTGGCTCAGGCCCAAGCAGCGAACAACGGTTGCGACCAGGTGGTGTGGCTGGACGCCGTCGAACGTCGTTTCGTCGAAGAGATGGGCGGCATGAACATCTTCTTCGTGCTCGGCAGCGGCGGAACGGCGCGTCTGGTCACCCCCGAGCTGTCCGGCTCGTTGCTGCCCGGCATAACGCGGGATTCGTTGCTGCAGTTGGCCACTGACGCCGGGTTCGCTGTCGAGGAGCGCAAGATCGATATCGACGAGTGGCAGAAGAAAGCCGCCGCCGGCGAGATCACCGAGGTGTTTGCCTGCGGCACTGCCGCCGTGATCACCCCGATCTCGCACGTGAAGTACGGCGAAACCGAATTCACCATCGCCGACGGCAACCCGGGTGAAGTGACGATGGCGCTGCGCGACACGCTGACCGGGATCCAGCGGGGCACCTTCGCCGACACGCACGGCTGGATGGCCCGGCTGGGGTGAGGCGTCGAACGTGAGCGCAGCTGCACGCTCGGGGTCGGCTAGAACCGCGCCAACCCGGCAAGCGCCACAGCGCTCGCCGTGGTGGTCAGCTCGATAACGCCGCCCAGCACGTCACCGGTGATGCCGCCGAACCGTCGCACGCAATGCGCGACCAGGGTCGCGCCGCAGCACATCGCAATCAGCACCGCAACCGGCCCCTGCCACAATCGGGGACCTGCCGCCAGCGAAACGCCTGCCAGCACAACCAACCAGGCGGCCACCACCGGGCCGGGCTGAGTGCCCGCGACTCGGGCGCCCAGGGCGCTGCCCTCGGCCGCCGGCACGGACCGGCGACAGGCCAACACCGCGGCGACCCGGCCGGCAACGACCGCGACCAGGATTCCAGGGATCCCGTGGATCCAGGCCGAACTGAGCACCGAAAACGCCAGCCCCTGCAACGTGATCACCAACACGACAGCCGCGACCCCGAATGGCCCGGTCGACCCGTCGTGCATCACCGCGAGCGCACGCTGCGGCGGCCCGTAGCAGCCCAGCCCGTCGGCAGTATCGGCAACGCCGTCGATGTGCAGGCCGCGGGTGGCGACCAGCAGTGCCGCCACTGCGAGCAGTCCGGACAGCGGGCTGGACGGGCCGAAGGCCAGCGCGCCCGCCCAGGAGACGGCCGCGGCCAGAGCACCCAGCGCGGCGCCGACCACCGGCAGCGCGGTCATCGCGCCGCGGCCCATGGGAGTACCCCCGGCACGCGGGACCGGCATGACCGTTTCGAAGGCGAAAGCCGTTGCCAGCGAACGCATCACGACAGGGACCAGGTGGACGGACCAGTCACCCCGGCCTCCGAGAACGTCGCCATCGATGACAGCGCGGCCACCGCGGCGCGCAGCACGGGCAGCGCCAGGGTGGCGCCGGTACCCTCACCCAGCCGCATGCGCAGGTCAAGGATCGGGTCCAAGCCGAGCTCCGCCAGGGCCAGTGCATGACCAGGTTCGGTAGACCGGTGACCGGCCTGCCACCACTGCCGGGCGCCGGGCGCCAGGCGCTCGGCGACCAGTGCGGCGGCCGTCACCGTCAAGCCGTCGAGTAGCAGCGGCGTACGCCTGATCGCAGCCTGCGCGCAGAAGCCGGCCATCGCGGCCAAATCCGCGCCGCCGCAGCAGCGCAGCAAGCCGACCGGATCGGGCAGCACCGACCGGGTCCGGAACAGGGCATCGCGCACGGCGGCCGTCTTGCGCGCCCAGCCCGCGTCGTCGATCCCGGTCCCGAAACCGACCACGGCGACCGGCTCGGCGTTCGTCAGTGCCGCCACCAGAACCGCGGCCGGTGTAGTGTTTCCGATTCCCATGTCGCCGGCGATGAGCAGGTCGGCCCCGGAGTCGACCTCCTCGTCGGCGATCCGCTGGCCGGCCGCGATCGCGCGGGTGGTCTCGTCGTCGGTCAACGCGTCCTCGGTCGCGATATCGCCGCTGCCGCGCCGCACCTTGTGGACGCCGATCTGTTGCGGCAGCACGTCCGCATCCACCGCCAGATCCGCGACCCGCACGGTTGCGTCCGCGATCCCCGCCAGTGCGTTGATCGCCGCCCCGCCGCCGTCGATGTTGGCGACCATTTGGGCGGTCACCTCCGGCGGGTACGCCGACACCCCGGAGCGGGCGACACCGTGGTCACCGGCGAACACCACCACCCGGGCGCGCTCGAACTGCCGCGGCGGGCACTGGCCCTGGCATGACGCGATCCAGACCGACAGGTCCTCGAGGCGGCCCAGCGCGCCGGGCGGCTTGGTCAGGGTGTCCTGGCGGGCGCGGGCGGCCGCGGCGGCGCCCGCGTCGGGCGGCGAGATTGGCGTGAGTTCCATCACGTTCCCGACGGTTTGACCGGTACCGCCTGCCCGGCCACCACCAGTACCACCCGGTCGCACAGCTCCGCCATTCGCTGGTTGAGCGTGCCAAGTTGGTCGGCGAACCGGCGCCCGGTTGCGGTGGCCGGCACCACGGTCAACCCGACCTCCGGGCTGACCAGCACCAGCGTCGAAGGAAATGCGCTCACCGCGGCAAACATGTCGTCGATCCTGTCTCGGACGGCACCCGCCGCGGATCCGTTGTCCCACCCGTGGTGGCGGTCCAGCGTGCTGGTCAGCCAGCCGCCCAGGTCGTCGATCAGCGTCGGGGTGTGTGGCGGTTGCCGCAGTTGGGTCGCGATTTCGTCGGTTTCGACGGTTGACCAGTGCGCCGGCCGACGATTGCGGTGCTCAGCGATCCGGTGCGCCCAGGCCCCATCGGCCTGGCCGGACAGCGCGGAGGCCAGGTATCGCACCGGCTGGTCGGGCGCCAGTGACTCAGCGATGGCTTCCTCCGCCCAGCGGGATTTGCCCGACCTGATCCCGCCGAGCACCAAGGTGCGCACTGGGGTCAGACGGCTTTCCGGCGATTCTTAACCAACACTGCTGCCGCGCTCGACTTGGGCCCGGGGCGTGCGCATTCGGCGCATTTGCGAAGCTCGTCCGGCGGCGTACATACCTAGCTTCCAATGGCTTTCGGTATTGGTCGGAAACTTCGCGTCGACTTTCTTGGCAACCTTGCGACCCAGCAGGAGCGCGTCGGTACCCATTACGGCCATCAGACCCAGCATCACGGGAGACATGTAGAACTGCACCTGCGGGACAGCGAAACTCACGAACAGCAGCGCCAGTGCCGACGGCATGAACAAGCCGAGTAGGTTGCGGCGGGAGTCCACCACATCGCGGACGTAACGGCGGATCGGGCCCTTGTCGCGCGGCAGCAGGTATTCCTCATCGCCGGCCATCATCCGCTCTCGGCGATCCGTCATCCGGGCCCGGTTCGTAACCCTTTCGGCCCTGCGCTCCTCGCGGCTCAGCTTGGGGCCGGCCAGCGACTTGCGCCGGGCGCGCGCCTCGGACGCGGTCATGGGTGCCGGTGCGACCGGGCCCTTCCTCGTGCCGCGCCGGGCCGCATCGGTGCGCTTGGGTGTCGGCCGGCCCTTGGGGTCGGTCTTCCGTGTCCCACGAGATGGTGTCGCCAGGGAACTGGCAGTGTCGTCGGGCGTCTTGGGTTCCTCGGCGCCTTCTTCATGGCCCTTTTTTCGGCCCAGCAGCTTCACAGTCGCCAGGTTACTTCGCGGATGAGCCGACCCGGAATGGCCCCAGAGTGCGCCCCGTATTGCGCATGCGCCAGTGTGTCCCTTCGGCGTACGTTTACGGTCTCTTGGACCTACGCTTACGGTGATGAACGGCTACTTGTGAAGGATGACGGCTCGATGGCCTCGGACGATGCCGCCGCTGGCCTCGCGCCCGGTCGTCTCCAGTTGCCGGCCATGCTGGTTCTGGTGGCCCCGGATTGCTACGGCGACAGCCTCTCGGCCGTCGAGGCAGCTGCCGCCATCGCGACCGGCTGGACCCGGTCACGTCCGGGCGATCGGTTCATGATCGCCCCGCAGTCCGACGGCGGCCCGGGTTTCGTCGAAGTGCTGGCCAGCCGGCTGGGGGAAAAGCGGCGGCTGCCGGTGTCCGGGCCGCTGGACACCCCGGTAGACGCCGAGTGGGTGTTCGATCCGACCTCGGCGACCGCCTACTTGGAGTGTGCACAGGCGTGCGGGCTGGCGTTGCTGGAGGGCCCGCCCACGGCCGAGACCGCGCTGGCGGCTCACAGCAGGGGAGTCGGACAGCTCATCGCCGAGGCGCTGCGGGTCGGGGCGACCCGGATCGTGGTCGGGTTGGGAGGCACTGCGTGCACCGACGGCGGGCGGGGAATGGTTGCCGAGCTCGGCGGCCTGGAAGCCGCCCGCCGACAGCTGGCCGAGGTCGAGCTGATCGCCGCCTCCGACGTCGAATACCCGCTGCTGGGACCGTGGGGCGCGGCGAGGGTATTCGGGCCGCAGAAGGGTGCGGACACGGAGACTGTCGCTGCTCTCGAAGTCCGGCTCGAGGCGTGGGCACTCGAACTGGAAGCGGCGGCCGGACGCGACGTAAGCGCCGAGCCGGGCGCGGGCGCCGCGGGCGGTGTCGGCGCCGGGCTGCTGGCGCTCGGCGGTCGGATTGAGTCCGGCGCGGCGATCATCGCCGAGCACACTCATTTGGCCGACGACCTGGCGGCCGCGGAGCTGATTGTCACCGGTGAGGGCCAGTTCGACGAGCAGTCGTTGCACGGAAAGGTGGTCGGCGAGCTAGCGGTGGCGGCGCAGCCGCTGGGAATTCCGGTGGTGGTGTTGGCCGGGCAGGTGTGCCTGGACAAATCCGCGACGCGATTAGCGGGCATTATGTCCGCCCTGTCCATCGCCGATTACGCAGGTTCGGTACGGTTGGCGCAGGCCGATGCAGCGAATCAGCTAATGGGTTTGGCGTCAGTTGTTGCGGAGCGACTCGGGAATAGCGGTGCCGCAAGGTACCGTTGACGTAGCGGGCTTTCCCCGGGTGGATCGCTGCTGGACGAATCCACCCACGAATTGAAGCATGTAGGAGAAGCAATGACGGTGCAGAACGAAACGAGCGCCAAGACCCACGGCGTAATCCTGACCGAGGCCGCCGCCGAAAAGGCGAAGTCCCTGCTGGACCAGGAGGGACGGGACGACCTGGCGCTGCGGATCGCGGTCCAGCCGGGCGGGTGCGCCGGGCTGCGCTACAACCTCTTCTTCGATGACCGGACGCTCGATGGTGACCTGACCGCGGATTTCGGTGGGGTGACCTTGACGGTGGACCGGATGAGCGCACCCTACGTGGAAGGCGCGTCGATCGACTTCGTCGACACCATCGAAAAGCAGGGCTTCACCATCGACAACCCCAACGCCACCGGTTCCTGCGCCTGCGGAGATTCCTTCAACTAACCAGGCGGACCCGGCAGGCACTAATACGAGCCTGCGGTGCGCAACACGTACGAGCACACCAAGATCTGGTTGCGCTGGAACAGTAGCTGCGCGACGCCTTGCAGATCTCCGCGCATCGGGCCGCCGTTCGCCGGCGATACCCGCATGCTGAATACCACCTGCGCCTGATATTGCGACAAGTACACGATCTTGTCGATCGAGGTCACCTCGACCTCAGAGAACTGCTTGCGGAACGCGTCGCTGCTCAGCTTGGCCAGGGCCTGGTCGGAGCGCCGGTCGTGGACGCCGTCGTAGAGGCCGCAGAGTGCGTTGCGGGCGATGGTCTCGACGTCGCGGTGCGCGAGTGCATCCAGATACCCCTGAATCGCGGTCTTGGCCGATCCCTCGGAGACTGCGGTGCCGGTGTTGGCTCCGTTGGTGCGGACCCCATACACGATCGCCGCGGTAATCGCGGCTACCACGGCGACAGCCACGAGGATGCCGATGATCAGGCGCCTGCGCCGTGGTTTTGGGTACGACGCCTGAGGTGGCTGTGGTGGTAGGGGCCCGGGATAGGAGGCGGGGGTGGCTGGGAAGGGCGGTTCGGTGGCAGTGCGCTCACGGGGATACTCGACGGGCGGGGGCTGGTGGGGCCCACCCTCGCCGTGCGGCGGCGGTCCGTTGGCGCCGACAGTAGGATTCGACGGGTGCGGACCGGCCATCGTGGTTCTCCTACGGTGGTGGACGGGGCAATGAGTGGTAATGAGTAGTTGCCGCCGAACATCGGCGAAGCCGGCAACCAAGTGAGCTCCCTTGGCAGGCTAGCGCAAGATCTGCCCGCGGCAGTGCATGCATCGGGGCTAGCCGCGAGGGCTGTTTCCGTTGGGTAAGCTAGATAGCCTAACGAAGGAAGGGTGGAGATTTCGTGACGATCGCGGTAACCGGTTCGATTGCGACCGACCATCTGATGCGGTTTCCCAGCCGGTTTTCCGAACAGCTGTTAGCCGATCATCTGCAGAAGGTATCGCTCAGCTTCCTCGTCGACGACCTGGTGATTCATCGCGGTGGTGTGGCCGGAAACATTGCGTATGCCATCGGGGTGCTGGGTGGCGACGCGGCGCTGGTCGGAGCCGCCGGCGACGATTTCGACGACTACCGCCACTGGCTGCAGTCCCACGGTGTGAACTGTGACCACGTGCTGATCTCCCAGACCGCGCACACCGCGCGTTTCACCTGCACCACCGACGTGGACATGGCCCAGATCGCATCGTTCTACCCGGGCGCTATGTCGGAGGCCCGCAACATCAAGCTTGCCGACGTGGTGTCGTCCATCGGAACGCCGGAGCTGGTGATCATCGGGGCCAACGACCCCGACGCGATGTTCCTGCACACCGAGGAGTGCCGCAAGCTGGGGCTGGCCTTCGCCGCCGACCCGTCGCAACAGCTGGCCCGGCTGTCCGGCGACGAGATCCGCAAGCTCATCGACGGTGCCACTTACCTGTTCACCAACGACTACGAATGGGACCTGATGCTGTCCAAGACCGGCTGGTCAGAGGACGAGGTCATGGCGCAGGTCGACCTGCGCGTGACCACGCTCGGTGCCAAGGGTGTGGACATCGTCGATCGCGACGGCACGACCATCCACGTCGGTGTGGTGCCCGAGACCAGCCAGACCGACCCCACCGGCGTCGGCGATGCGTTCCGGGCCGGTTTCCTCACCGGGCGCAGCGCCGGTCTCAGCCTGGAGCGTTCGGCTCAGCTGGGCTCACTGGTTGCCGTGCTGGTGCTGGAATCGACCGGAACCCAGGAGTGGGACTGGGACCACGACGTCGCCAAGACCCGGTTGGGCGGCGCGTACGGCGACGACGCGGCCGCCGAGATCGCCGACGTGCTGGCCTAACCGGCCAATCACAGCTCTACCGGATACTGCGGCTCGCTGATCTGCGGCACGATGCTGTGCTCGACGAAGATCGCGTGCCAGAGCATGAAGATCAAGATCGTCCACAGCCGGCGGCTGTGATCACTGACACCGGTCCGGTGCTCGTCAAGCATCCTGCGCACGGCGGCTGTGTCGATCAGGTCGCCGGCCTGTGACGATTCCACCATCGCGTACGCCCACTCGAGCAGCTCGCCGGCACGTAGCCAATGCCGGATCGGCACCGGGAACCCGAGCTTGGCCCGGTGCAGCACATGCGCCGGGACGATGGGCTCCAGCGCCCGCCGCAGCGCGTACTTGGTGGTGGTACGGGTGATCTTTGCCTGCACGGGCAGCCGAGAGGCCACAGCGAACACCTCGGGATCCAGGAACGGCACCCGGAGCTCCAGCGAGTTGGCCATCGTCATCTTGTCGGCCTTGACCAAAATGTCGCCGCGCAGCCAGGTGAACAGATCGATGTGCTGCATGCGGGCCACCGGGTCCCAGCCGGCCGATTCGGCGTACAACGATGCCGTGACATCGGTGTGGGTCCAGTCCTCGCGGAACCCTGGCAGCACGTTCCGCAACTGCGCGTCAGAGAAACTGCGGGCATTGCCGTAGTAGCGTTCCTCGAGCGTCAGCGACCCCCGGTGCAGCAGGCTCTTACCACGCATGCCCTCCGGCAGCGGCTTGGACACCTTGCCCATCGAGCGCCGCAACGGGCGGGGCAGATAGTCGAAGGGCTTCAACGACAGCGGTTCCCGGTAGATCGTGTAGCCCCCGAACAGCTCGTCGGCGCCCTCACCGGACAGCACCACCTTGACGTGCTTGCGGGCTTCACGGGCGACGAAGAACAACGGAACCAGGGCGGGGTCGGCAACCGGCTCGTCGAGGTACCAGACGATCTCGGGCAGGGCGGCGACGAATTCATCCGGGGTGACCACCTTGGCGATATGGCGGGCACCGATGGCCTCGGCGGAGGCCACCGCGACGTCGATCTCGGAGAATCCCTCACGCTCGAAGCCGGTGGTGAACGTGATCAGTCGTGGGTTGTGCCGGATGGCCAGCGCGGCAATGGCCGTGGAGTCGATACCGCCGGACAGAAACGAGCCGACGGTGACGTCGGCGCGCATGTGCTTGGCCACCGAGTCCTCCAGCACCGCGGTGATCTCGTCGTAGCGGGCTTGTTCGGTGTCATGGGTGATCGGCACGGCGTTGAAGCGCGGCACGAAGTAGCGGGTGATCTCCGGCTCTAGCCCGGGCCGGATCCGGGCGTAGCAGCCCGATTCCAGCCTGCGCACCCCGCGGTGCAGCGTCTCCGGCTCCGGCACGTATTGCAGGACCGTGTAGTGCTGCACCGCCCGCGGGTCGATCCGGGTGTCGAAACCTACCAAGCCGACCAGGTCGAGCAGGCATTTTTTCTCGCTGGCCACCGCGGTTCCGCCGGTGCCGGTCGCCATGAACAGCGGCTTGATACCGAAAGGGTCGCGGGCGCAGAACAATTCGCGGGTAACGGTGTCCCACAGCGCGAAGGCGAACATGCCGCGCAAGCGTGTTAACACGTCGGTGCCCCAGTGGTGGTAGCCCGCGACGATGGCCTCGCCGTCGCCGTCGGTGGCGAAAACAGCGCCGTGCTGGGTGCGCAGTTCCTCGCGCAGTTCGAGGTAGTTGTAGATCTCGCCGTTGAACACCAGCACGTAGCGGTCGGGGGCCTCCGGTGGCCCCCACCGCAGCGGCTGATGCGAATGTGCGATGTCGATGATGGAGAGTCGGTTGAACCCGAACACCGCGCCTCCCGACTCCCCATCTATGTGCGGGTCAAACCAGGTGCCCGGCTCGTCGGGGCCGCGGTGGCGCATCAAGTGCGACGAGCGGGCGATGGCTCGATCGGCTAGGTCGGCCTCAGCGGCCGTGCGTGCAGCAGCGTCGGGGCCGGCGGTCTCGGCGGCGCCGGGCGGGGCCGCCACGAAGGCCAGCAGTCCACACACGGCGCCCCAGTATGCCGCACTCGGTGGGGTGCTCGCCTTCCGAGTGGGCTCTGCCCAGCTGTTTGGGGTCTGTTACGGCCTGCATCGTCGCCCGTCAGTACGACGTGGTCTACGCTGCGTAGTAGCCGACATCCGTGCCCAATCGGCCCAGCGTGTGATACAGGAGGCGCCAACGTGACACCTCGCGAGCCAGTCCGTTCGCAACGTTTGTCGCAGTGCAGGTCTCGGCGCGTTTCACGTCGTTTTCGGCCGCTGGCGTTGGCCGCGACACTGGGAGTTCTGGCGGTCACCCTGAGCGGATGCAGTTGGTCGGAAGCGCTGGGGATGGGCTGGCCGGAAGGCATCACCCCGGAGGCCCGCCTCAACCGGGAGCTATGGATCGGGGCGGTGATCGCCTCCCTGGTGGTCGGCGTCATCGTGTGGGGCCTCATTTTCTGGTCGGCCGCCTTCCACCGGAAGAAGAAATCCGACACCGAGTTGCCGCGCCAGTTCGGCTACAACATGCCGCTGGAGCTGGTGCTCACCGTGACGCCGTTCCTCATCATCTCGGTGTTGTTCTATTTCACCGTGGTGGTGCAGGAGAAGATGTTGCACCTGGCCAAGGATCCCGAAGTCGTGATTGACATCACGGCCTTCCAATGGAACTGGAAGTTCGGTTATCAGCGGGTCAACTTCAAAGACGGCACACTGACCTACCAGGGCGCCGATGAGGCACGCAAGAAGGCCATGGTCTCCAAGCCGGAGGGCAAGGACGCGCGCGGTGAGGAGCTGGTCGGGCCGGTGCATGGGCTCAACACCGAGGACCGGACCTATCTGAACTTCGACAAGGTCGAGACGCTGGGAACGAGCACCGAAATTCCGGTGCTGGTGCTGCCCGCCGGCAAGCGCATCGAATTCCAAATGGCCGCAGCCGACGTGGTCCACGCGTTCTGGGTGCCGGAATTCTTGTTCAAGCGCGACGTGATGCCCAACCCGGTGGCAAACAACTCCGTTAACGTTTTCCAGGTTGAACGGATCACCAAGACCGGGGCGTTCGTCGGGCACTGCGCCGAGATGTGCGGGACGTATCACTCGATGATGAATTTCGAGGTTCGGGTGGTGCCGGCCAACGACTTCAAGGCTTACCTGCAGCAGCGGATCGACGGAAAGACCAACGCCCAGGCACTGTTGGCGATCAATCAGTCCCCGGTAGCGACGACCACTCATCCGTTCGACACCCGCCGCGGTGAGTTGGCCGGAAACCAGTCAGGTTAGGACACCCAATGCATATCGAAGCGAGGTTGTTCGAGTTCATCGCCGCGTTCTTCATCCTGACGGCGGTGCTGTACGGGGTGTTGACTTCGATGTTCGCCACCGGTGGTGTGGAGTGGGCAGGCACCACCGCGCTGGCGCTGACCGGTGGCCTCGCGTTGATCACGGCCACCTTCTTCCGCTTCGTAGCGCGTCGGCTGGATACCCGGCCGGAGGACTATGAAGGCGCTGAGATCAGCGACGGCGCAGGGGAATTAGGGTTTTTTGCCCCGCACAGTTGGTGGCCGATTCTGGTCGCGCTGGCGGGCTCGGTGGCGGCGGTCGGTATCGCCCTATGGCTGCCGTGGCTGATCGTCGCCGGGGTGGTGTTCATCCTGGCCTCGGCGGCCGGCCTGGTCTTCGAGTACTACATAGGTCCCGAGAAGCACTGATCGGCACCGGCGAGGTCACAATCAGGGCATCAGTTGATCGGTGGCGAGGCCGCCAAGACGGCTATGCCGCGCTCCGTTCGGTAGGGTTTGCCCAGGCACAATGAGAATCTCCCCAGCGTGCGCGCAACGATCTAACCGCGGGGCCTTGCGCGCTGGTGATGCGGTTGGACAGGGCAGGAAGACATGAGCGGGCCGAATGCTCCGGGACAGGGACCTCAAGAACCCGACCCCGTCAGCGAGCTCAGCGAACCGGATTCCCGCGGCGAGCACGGCGAGGAATCGGATTCCGGCAGCGGGCCCGTCCCAGAACTGGGACCCCTGGAGGACAGCGGCGAGATAGCGGCGCACACAAGCGAGACCGACGCATACTCGCGGGCCTACTCGGCTCCAGAGTCCGAGCACTTCACGAGCGGCCCATATGTGCCGGCCGATCTCAGGCTCTATGACTACGACGACTACGACGAGTCGTCCGAGGATGATGAGCACGGTGCTCCGCGCTGGCCGTGGGTGGTCGGCATCGCGGCCATCCTCGCCGCGATCGCGCTCGTGGTTTCGGTGTCGCTACTGGTTATACATACCGACACCAGCAAACTCGCCACCCCCGGAACCACCACCCCGTCCACACCGCCCGTGCAGGATGAAATCACGACCACCACACCGCCGCCGCCACCGAGCACCCCGATCCCGACGGCCACGGAGACGCAGACGGTGACGGTGACACCACCACCACCGCCGCCGCCACCACCGCCACCGCCACCGGCAACGACCACCGCCGCCCCGCCGCCGGCGACCAGTCCGGCCGCGGCGCCCCCGCCGCCGGCGACCACCACGCCGACACCGGCCGGTCCCCGGCAAGTCACCTATTCGGTGACCGGCACCAAAGCGCCCGGCGACATCATCTCGGTGACCTACGTTGACGCCTCTGGCCGGCGACGGACTCAGCACAACGTGTACATCCCGTGGTCCATGACCGTCACACCGATCTCGCAATCCGACGTCGGCTCTGTCGAGGCGTCCAGCCTTTTCCGGGTCAGCAGACTCAACTGCTCGATCACCACAAGCGATGGAGCGGTGCTTTCGTCGAACACCAACGACGCACCGCAAACGAGCTGCTGATGGCGAGCAGATATTCGGCGTACCGGCATGGGTCGGATACTGTTCCGCCGGACGTCATCGATCGCATTCTTGTTGGGGCGTGTGCGGCCATCTGGCTGGTGTTGATAGGCGTGAGCGTGGCCGCCGCAGTCGCGCTGGCGGACCTGGGCCAGGGCTTTCACAAGATGGCGAGGAACTCGCACACCACATGGGTTCTGTACGTGGTCATCATCGTCTCGGCGCTGATCATCGCGGGGGCCATCCCGGTGCTGTTGCGGGCTCGCCGCACGGCGCAGGATGAGCCGCCTGCTCGGCTGGTAGGCGCTTCGGCACGCGTAACGGCCAGACAGCCGGTCGGGACCGGGCGTGCCGCAGCGCGGACCGTGGCCGAGCGCGCACGCTCCCCGAGGATCCCTGCGGTGATGCCCGAGTCGTCGGACGTCACGACGGACCGGATCTGGTTGCGCGGCACCGTCGCATTGACCGGCACGATGGGCGTCGCGCTGATTGCGGTCGCGGCGGCGACTTATCTGATGGCCGTCGGTCACGACGGCGCGTCGTGGTTCGCTTACGGGCTGGCCGGGATCGTCACCGCGGGCATGCCGGCGATCGAGTGGCTACACGTTCGCCAGCTACGCCAGGTGGTTGCCGCGGATTAGCCGTGCTCGCCGTTTGGCGAACCGTTGATGGCCTCCTGGTGTTCGCGCAGCGCGGTCAGCGCACGCTGTTCGGAAGCGTGCTCTGCCTCGCGCAGCGCCGTGTCCTCCGAAACCGGATCGGCGAACAGGAAGCTCCCGGCTCCCGGTGTTCCGCCCGAGCCAAGCTTGTTCATTCGCTTGGGCACTGCAGCGCCCTGGTACTCCAGCGGTATGGGGTGGCCGTGGTCGTCGACCGGGCCAAGCGGCTGGTGCAGCTCGATGTAGGCGCCTTGCGGCAACCGCTTGATGATGCCGGTCTCGACGCCGTGCTCGAGCACCGCCCGGTCGCTGCGCTGCAGCCCGATGCACCATCGATAGGCGATGAAGTAGACGAACGGCGGAAGGATCACCATCCCGATGCGGCCGATCCACGTCGTCGCGTTGAGCGAGATGTGGAACTTGAACGCGATGATGTCGTTCATCGCCGCAAGGGTGAGCAGCATGTAGAAAGCGATCGCCATGGCCCCGATCGAGGTGCGCACCGGGACGTCGCGCGGCCGCTGCAGCAGGTTGTGGTGCGCGTAGTCGCCGGTGAACCGCTTCTCCAGGAATGGATAGACGGTCAGCAGAACGAAAATCAACCCCATGATCAGCGCGACCCACACAGCGGCGGGAATGGTGTGGTGCCAGAAGTAGAACTCCCACGGCGGCCAGACACGGGCCAGGCCCTCGGTCCACATCATGTAGAAGTCCGGCTGCGAGCCGGCCGACACCTGAGATGCCTTGTAGGGACCCAGGTTCCAGATCGGGTTGATCTGCAGAAGGCCACCCATCAGACCCAGCACACCGACGATAGCGGCGAAGAACGCGCCGGACTTGAACGCGAACACCGGCATCACCCGCACACCGATCACGTTGTGCTCGGTGCGGCCCGGGCCGGGGAACTGGGTGTGCTTCTGGAACCACACCAGCGCCAGATGTAATCCAATGAGCGCCAGGATGATTCCCGGGAAGAGCAGGATGTGAACGGCGTACAGCCGCGGGATGAGGATGTTGCCGGGGAAATCTCCGCCGAAAATCGCCCAGTGCAGCCAGGTCCCGATCACCGGCATGCCCAGCGAGATCGACGACAGCGCGGCCCGCAGGCCGAGACCCGACAGCAGGTCGTCGGGCAGCGAGTAGCCGAAGTAGCCCTCGAACATGGACAGGATCAGTAGCAGAACACCGATGAGCCAGTTGGCCTCACGGGGCCGCCGGAACGCCCCGGTGAAGAAGATACGCGCCAGGTGCACCATGATCGACGCGGAGAACATCAACGCGGCCCAGTGGTGGATCTGGCGGACGAACAGACCGCCGCGGACTTCGAAGGAGATCTCTAGCGCCGACTCGTAGGCGCGCGACATCTCGACTCCGCGCAGCGGCTGGTAGACGCCGTTGTAGGTGACCTCCGTCATGGTCGGATCGAAGAACAGCGTCAGGTACACGCCGGTGATCAGCAGCACGATGAAGCTGTACAGCGCGATCTCGCCGAGCAAGAACGACCAGTGTGTCGGGAAAACCTTGTTGAGCTGTCGACGCACTGCTGCCGAGGGGTGATACCGCGTGTCGATGTCCTCGCCTTGTTTGGCCAGGACTTGACCGATCTTCGGGGGACTCAGTTTCGGACTCATGATGTCGTCCTCTCCCAGAATGCCGGTCCGACGGGCTCGGCAAAGTCGCCGTTGGCGACCAGGTACCCGTTGGTGTCGATGGTGATGGGCAGTTGCGCCAACGCGCGGGCCGCCGGACCGAATATCGGCTTGGCGAAATGCAACGCGTCGAACTGCGACTGGTGACAAGGGCACAGGATTCGGTAGGACTGTTGCTCGTACAGCGATGACGGGCAGCCCAAGTGGGAGCAGACCTTGGTAAAGGCGAAGAACTCGCCGAAGTTGAAGCTCTCCTGACCTTGGCGTTTGACCACGCGCTGCATATCGCTGGGCTTGATACGGATGAGCATCACCGGGTTGCGGATACCCAACATGATCGCCGTCAGCTTTTCGTGTGATGCCACGGTGGTGCCGTCGCCGTCGGACTCCCGCCACGGGAAGACGGTCTCCATCGCGCCGGCATCCATGTCTTCCGGGCGCATTTTGACGAACGGCGCTCCTTCGCTGGCGCCGGTGGCCCGAGCCAGGTAGATGGTTTCGCCGTGGTAGCGCGGGGTCCAGCCGGACGTCCACAGCACGGCCTTCATACCGTCGGCGGTGGGCACGACCGGCTTCCACGGGTTCTTGATGATGCCGCCAGCAAACGCCACCAAGGTGCCGAGGCCGAAAGCGCCCAAGCCCATGCCCAGGGACAGCCCGACCAGCTTGCGGCGTCCGATCGTGGAGCCCTCGAAGGCGTCGGTCAGGTTCGCCACGACCGTCTTGCGATCGATCTCGCGAGAGGCGCCGTCATGGCGCTCCTGGATCGAAATCTCTTCCGGGATAAACCTTTTCTGGAACTGCACCGCGCCGATGGCGATGCAAAGGATGGACAGCCCGAAGGTCAGGCCATACAACGGGGTGGCAACGGTGTACAGGAAGCTGCCGTGGGCCTCCTTCGGCTTGTACTCCCACGGCCAGAACAGGAAGATCAACAGCAGCGCCAGCCCGAACACGCCACCCAGCACAAGCCACAGGGCGACTCCCCGCTCGGCGCGCTTCTCGGCCCTGGTGCCCTCGACCGGCCAGCGAGGCTCCTTGAAGGCGATCTCGACGCCATCGAGCTTGCCGCCCAGCGTCAGCAACTCCTGTTGCGACATCGCCGCCAGCGCCGCCTCGTCGGGCTGGCGGGCTGCCGCGGCGTCCTTATCGGTGTCCGAGTCGCTCATGATCGCGCCCCAATCCACAGCGCCAGCCCGATGGCGGCGACCATCCCGATGATCCACATGGCCATGCCTTCGGGTGCGGGTCCGAATCCACCGAGGCCCTGGCCACCGGGCTGGCGTTCTTCGGCGACGGTCCTGACGTAGCCGATGATGTCCTTCTTCGCTTCGAAGGAAAGCTGGCGATCGGAGAACTTCGGCATGTTCTGCGGGCCGGTCAGCATCGCGGTGAGGATTTGCTGTTCGTTGGCAGGCCCCAGGTCGGGCGCGAACTTACCTGATGACAGCGCCCCGCCCTTTCCGGTGAAGTTGTGGCACGAGGCGCAGTTGAGCCGGAACAAGTCGCCGCCGCGGCCCAGATCGTCACCGCGCAACGACCGCATCGCGATGCTCCCGTCAGGGTTGCGCACCACGGTGGGGCCACCGCCGTTGGCTTGCACGAAGGCGCCGATCGCGTCGACCTGCGACTCGTCGAAGATCGGATCTTTACGGGCCGCCTGGGCCTCACCACGCATGGCAGGCATCCGGCCGCTGGACACCTGGAAGTAGACGGCCGCTTCGCCGACGCCGATCAGGCTCGGCCCGTGGTCGGGCACACCTTGAAGGTTGGCGCCGTGGCAGGACACGCAGGAGATGTCGAACAGCTGCTTGCCGTTACGCAGCAGCGCCGAGTTGTTCTCGTCGGCGACGGCCACCTGGGGTCTGGGGGTGAGGACCGCCGCCAGTCCCCCTGAAACGGTTAGCGCTATCAGCAGCAGCAGGCCCCCCGACAATCGGCGACGCAAACGCCGTCGCGCGCGGTCGCTAGTGCCACCGGATCGAGTGAACCTCAGTTTCTTCAACCGATCACTCCTGTTAGTCGGGCGCCGGTTCATCGGATGAAATAGATCACGGTGAACAGCGCGATCCACACGATGTCGACGAAATGCCAGTAGTAGGAGACGACGATGGTGGCGGTCGCCTGCGCCGGCGTGAACTTGGTCATCGCGGTGCGGGCCAGCAAGAAAATGAAGGCGATCAGGCCGCCGGTGACGTGTAACCCGTGGAAGCCGGTGGCCAGATAGAAGACGCTGCCATATGCGCTGCTGGGGATCGTGGTGCCATGCGTCATCAAGTGGTAGTACTCGTAGGCCTGGCCGAGGACGAAGAACAGGCCCATCAGGAACGTGACCACATACCAGCGGCGCATCCCGAAGACGTCGCCGCGTTCGGCCGCGAACACACCCATCTGGCAGGTGAACGACGAGGCGATCAGGACCAGCGTCACCGGGACGGCTTGCCAGAGATTCAGTTCGGTCGGCGGCGGCGGCCAGTTCCCGCCGGCCTGAGCACGCGCCGTGAAATACATCGCGAACAGGCCAGCAAAGAACATCAGCTCGCTGGAAAGCCACACTATGGTGCCGACACTGACCATGTTGGGCCGATTCAGCGAATGCACACGCGACGTGATCGCAGTACCCGAGGTCCCCACAGCGCTCGTCACATCCGCAAGTATGACGCTTTGTAGTTGTCGAACACTACCCGGGGCAGAAATTTCCAGTAATTAGTTGCGCGCGTCGTCACTGGCGCGCTTTGGGGGGCGGTTGGTCCTCGTGGGACCATCGGCGCGTGGCTCTCTCATCCGAGGCTTCTTCTCCCGGGGGGTCTCCCGGCGCTGGCAACGCGTCGGCGATGTCATGGCCGCAGGTTTTGGGTCGGTTGACCGACGGGCAGAACCTGGCCCGGGGCCAAGCCGCGTGGGCCATGGACCAGATCATGACCGGCAACGCGAGGCCGACTCAGATCGCGGCCTTTGCGGTGGCGATGAAGATGAAGGTTCCCACCGCGGCCGAAGTCAGCGAGCTGGCCGACGTCATGCTGAGCCACGCGCGCCAGATGCCTACCGACGCGATCCGTGACGACACCGTGGACATCGTCGGCACCGGTGGCGATGGCGTCAACACGGTCAACCTGTCCACGATGGCCGCGATCGTTGTTGCGGCCGCGGGCGTGCCGGTCGTCAAACACGGCAACCGGGCGTCGTCGTCGCTGGCCGGCGGCGCCGACACGCTGGAGGCACTCGGGGTGCGCATCGACCTCGGACCCGAACAGGTCGCGCGCAGCCTCGCAGACGTGGGGATCGGGTTCTGCTTCGCGCCGACGTTCCATCCGTCGTACCGGCACGCGGCCGCGGTGCGCCGCGAGCTCGGGGTGCCGACGGTGTTCAACCTCCTTGGACCGCTTACCAATCCGGCCTGGCCGCGGGCCGGGTTGATCGGCTGCGCGTTTGCCAACCTTGCCGAGGTGATGGCGGGGGTGTTCGCTGCGCGCCGGTCCAGCGTGCTCGTTGTGCACGGCGACGACGGGCTCGACGAGTTGACCACCACCACCACGAGCACCATCTGGCGGGTGCAGGCGGGCACGGTGGACAAGCTGACTTTTGATCCGGCGGGATTCGGGTTTGCGCGTGCCGAGCTCGACGAGCTGCTGGGGGGCGACGCGCAAGCCAATGCGGCCGAGGCCCGGGCCGTGCTGGCCGGCGCGAAAGGCCCGGTGCGGGATGCCGTCGTGCTCAACGCCGCCGGTGCGATCGTCGCCCAGGCCGGGCTATCCAGCCGCGCTGAATGGTTGCCGGCGTGGGAAGACGGGTTGCAGCGTGCCCGTGCTGCCATCGACTCCGGGGCGGCCGAACAGCTGCTCGCGCGATGGGTGCGGTTCAGCCAGCAGGTCTGAGTCCCGGTCCTGAACGGCCTGCTCGCCGGCCAGTCGCGCCGAGCGCGCCAATGCCGCCCATGCGGCCCAGGCGCCCGCTGATCCCAGCGGTGAGGCCCATCCTTCGTCGGAGACCCGCACGATGCGCACTCCCGGCGCGGCCAACCAGCGCGCGATGAGCGCGGTCTCCTCGACCAGGGCGCCGCCGAGTGGGGCCGGCGTCGGCAGGATCGCCTGGGCGCCGGCATGGATGGCGTCCACCACCGGCATCGGCGGCACTCCACGTCCGGCGGTGCCGGCCGCGGCGAGTTGGCCGTGGCGGATGACGGCGAGGTGGTAGCCACCTCGACCGTCGGGTGCGGCGGCGATCAATTCGGGCAGCGCGGCCAGCGCACGCAGACGCTGGCCACGCCAAAGCGCCTCGACGGCGGTGACGATGCGGTCGCGCAATCGTGCGGCGCTCTCGTACTGGCGGCGCTCGGCGAGCGCGGTGACCTGGTGTACGGCCGCGGCCAGCGCGGTGCTGTCCAGCCCATCGATCAGGGCCGCGACGCGCGCCACCGCCGCTGCGTATTGGGTGGCCGTCAGATCGCGGGCGGCCGGGCAGGGCGATACCTCGACCTCGGGGCAGGCCGGCCCGTGCAGCGCCGAACGGGCCAGGCGCGCGGTACAGGTTCGCAGCCCGGTGAACCGCGCCAGCAGCGCCGCTGTTTCGGTGGCGTCGGCGCGGGTTCGGAAAGGGCCGACGGCGCGGTCGTGCCGCGGCGCACGCACCGCGGATAGGCGTGGAAACGCCTCATCGGTCAGCGCCACCCACCACCAGCGCTGCGGAGACCTCGACCGGCGGTTGTACGGCGGGGCGTGTGCGGCCAACATCCGCAGTTCCCGCACACCGGCCTCCAGCGGGTGCGCGCACTCGACATGCTCGACCTTGTCGGCCAGCGCGACCATCTCCTTCATCCGGCCGCGGGGGTCGGCGCCGTTGAAGTACTGGCTGACCCGGCGTCTCAGGTCGATCGCGGTGCCCACATACAGCACCTCGCCCGACGGGCCGCGGAAAAGATAGACCCCGGGTCGATGCGGCAGGCCGTCGGCGAGCACGCGTTTGCGGCGTTGGGTTGGCGTCACGTCGGGCAGATACGAGCGCAGGTCGGCGTAGGTGTGCACGCCCTGGTTACCGACTCGCTCGATGAGTGCGTGCAACACGTCCACGGTGGCGCGGGCATCGTCGAGCGCGCGGTGGGTGGGCTGGGCGGCGACGGCGAACAGTCGCGCCAATGCGGCCAGCCGCACGCTGGGGGCTTCCTCGCGGCTCAGCACCCGCCGAGCCAGCCGGACTGTGCACAGCACCTGCGGCCGGCGCCAGGGGATATTGCAGCGCTGCGCGGCAGCCCGCAGGAATCCGATGTCGAAACCGGCGTTGTGGGCGACAAGCACCGAATCGCCGGCCAACTCAAAAAACATCGGCAGCACGGCGTCGATGGTCGGTGCGTCACAGACCATGGCGGTCGTGATGCCGGTGAGCTGCACGATCTGCGGTGGGATGCTGCGCTGCGGGTCCACCAGGGTGGCGAACTCACCGAGCACGGCGCCGCCGCGGACCTTGACCGCGCCGATCTCGGTGATGGCGTCGGCGGGGCTTTCCGGTTTTCCCGGGGTACTGCTCGCCCGTCCGCCCGTCGTCTCGAGGTCCACCACGACGAACGTGGTCTCGCGCAACGAGACTTCTTCGGCCGGGACCCAGGCGCCTTGCACGTCGGCCAAACTCAGCTGAGTCGCGCCGGTCACACTCACGGGCGTGACGTTAAGCACCCGCACCGACACCTGCCCAGTTGCCACGCCGGGCGGCTCCGGGGGCTACCTGTCGGTGGCTGCGGTTAGCGTTCGGACAGCACGCCGAAGCTAGACCGAGAGGACCGACCCCGATGTCACAAAGCACGGTGCCACAAAGCAGCGGACCTGACAGCAAAACCGTCACGGCGCCCGGGCCGGGGGACCCGGTGGTGATCGACTGTGACGACTGCGCGGTGCGCGGCCCGGGATGCCGCGACTGCGTCGTCAGCGTCCTACTCGGGGTACCGGAAACCTTGTTGCACGACGAGCGCGCCGCCCTGGAAGTGCTCGCCGATGTCGGATTGGCACCGAGGTTGCGTCTGGTGCCGATCCACCGCAATCGCGGATCCGGGGTCGCTTAATTGCCCGACGTGGTTCGGACGTCCCGACTCTCAAGCTGTTGACATAAATCTTTCCAATTTCTTAACGACCCCCTTTGGACAAACGTCGATATCATTTCGTAACCTGTTTGAGACCAAAACCGGCTTGATGACGACACGACGACACGACGTTGGCAGTTTCCGGCAGTTTTAAGGAAGCAAACTCTTGAGGCTTGGCTCTAGGCATCCGATCGCGCGCGTTATTACGCGGTCTTTCATCGGAACGCTTGCGGGCTTCACCGTGATATCCGGTGCTCTCGCCGCCCGCGTGGTGGCCGATCCCGCAGACGACGCAATGGCAAAGCTCACCGAGCTATCTCGCCAGGCCGAGCAGACGACCGAAGCGATGCACAGCGCGCAACTTGACTTGAACGACAAGCTGGCCGCCCAGCGCGCGGCAGACAAGAAGCTCACGGATGACCAAGCCACCGTCTCGGCCGCAAAGGCGCGCCTGACCAGCTTCCAGACAGCTGTAAACGGGCTTGCCGCAGCGGCATACATGGGTGGTCGCACCGACGGCATGAACGCCATCATGACGGCGGAGTCGCCTCAGCAGCTCATCGACAAGATGGCTCTGCAGCGGGTGCTGGCGACTCAAATGTCCACGCAAATGACCAGCTACCGGGCTGCCGGAGAGCAGGCCGCCAAGGCCGAGCAGGCATCGATCAAGTCTGCCGCTGATGCCAAGAACGCCGCCGAACAGGCCGCCGCGGTTCGGGCGGGCCTGCAGAAAAAGCAGAGCCAGTTGCAAGTGCAGATCGCCGTCGTCAAGTCGCAGTATCTTTCGTTGTCGCCTCAGCAGCGCACAGCGCTCGCCGATCCCGGGCCGGTCCCGGCGGCGGCTCCGCCGCCCGGTGCGCCGGCGCTGGAGGCGGCACCGCCCGGTGCGCCACCGCCTGGCGGAGCACCACCCGCTGACGCTCCACCGCCCGGCGGGTTGCCCGGGCCGTTCGGACCGCCCCCAGCGCCTGCCGGTGGCGGCGACCGCGCGGTCGTCGTGCAGGCGGCGTTGACGCAGGTCGGAAGCTCGTACGTGTGGGGCGGCGCCGCACCCGGCGGGTTCGACTGCTCCGGATTGGTGATGTGGGCGTTCCAACAGGCCGGGATCTCGCTACCGCACTCCAGCCAGGCCCTGGCCCAGGGCGGTCAGCCGGTGGCGCTGTCTGACCTGCAGCCCGGCGACGTGCTGACCTTCTATTCAGACGCGTCACACACCGGCATCTACGTCGGTGACGGCATGATGATCCATTCGTCCACCTACGGTGTGCCGGTGCGGGTGGTGCCGATGAACTCGTCCGGTCCGATCTACGACGCGCGCCGCTACTAGAGAACGCCTGGCTGCGGGGCGGCTGCCGGGCGCTTCGGGGCGGCGCCGGTGGTCTCCGATACTGCTGGCCTGGGTGCTTGTTGTTGAGCTGATTGCGGCCGCGGCCGTGCCGGTCGATCAGGTGGTCGACAGGTCTGCGAGACGCGCACAGCTGGTAACGCCGGCTCACGCCCAGGCGAGCCCGGTGGCCAGGCAGTTGACGGTCGGCGACCGTCGCGTCCGGCTGGTCGGTTCGGACGTCCCGGCCAGTGACCACCTGATGTCGCGTATTGCGGCCAACATCGGTGGCGCGATCGACGAAGTGAAGGCCTTCTGGGGCGCGGATTGGTCGCGCGATGTCTCGGTGGTGGTCGCCGGCTCGGACGAAGAGTTTCACGCCGCCGCTGGAGGGGGCCCGGCATCGCAGTGGGCGGATATCGCGGCGGTGACGGTCGCCGACCGCGTCGACCCCGTTCAGCGGGTGGCGGTCGGCCAACGGATCGTGTTCGCGCCGGGTGCGGTCGGTATGAGTGAAACATCGCTACGAATTGTGTTGGCCCACGAGCTTTTTCACTACGCGGCACGTGCCGACACCGCGCTGGATGCACCTCGATGGCTGACCGAAGGGGTCGCTGATTTCGTTGCGCGGCCACACACCGCCGTACCCGTCGATGCGCTGCCTGTGCCGCTGACACTGCCGTCGGACGCCGACCTGGACACGCCCGGGCCGGAACGCTCATTGGCTTATGACCGCGCATGGTGGTTCGCCCGTTTCGTGGCCGACACCTACGGGACGGCGAAGTTGCGCGAACTCTACGTGGCCACCTGCGGTGTCAAGCATGCCGACGTGCCCACAGCGGTCCACGACGTGCTGGCCGACGTCCCGGCCATTTTGCTGGTGCGCTGGCTCCAGTGGGAGACCGTGACCCGCTAAATTAACGCGGGTGAGCCGGGTCCTGCTGGTGACCAACGACTTTCCGCCCCGGCGCGGCGGCATTCAGTCGTACCTGGGGGAATACGTCGACCGGCTGGTCCAAGCCGGTTCACACGAGATGACTGTGTACGCACCGCAATGGAAGGGCGCCGCTGCCTTTGACGACTCGGCCCGCACGGCCGGCTATCGGGTCGTGCGCCATCCCGGCACGCTGATGCTGCCCGGCCCGGCGGTCGATGCGCGGATGTGCCGGCTTATCGCTGAGCATGACATCGACACCGTCTGGTTCGGCGCGGCCGCACCCCTGGCCCTGCTGGCGCAGCGCGCCCGGCTGGCCGGCGCGAGGCGGGTGCTGGCCAGCACACACGGCCACGAAGTGGGCTGGTCGATGCTTCCGGTCGCGCGCTCGGTGCTGCGCCGCATCGGCGACGGCACCGATGTTGTGACCTTCGTCAGCCGCTACACGCGGTCACGATTCGCGTCGGCGTTTGGGCCCGAAGCCTCGCTGGAGTACCTGCCGCCCGGCGTGGACACCGACCGGTTCCGACCCGATCCGGCCGGTCGCGCCGAGCTGCGTGACCGTTACCGGCTGGGTGGGCGGCCCACCGTCGTGTGCGTGTCGCGGCTGGTGCCGCGCAAGGGCCAGGACGTGCTGATCAAGGCGCTGCCGTCGATACGGCGGCGTGCCGACGGAGCCGCGCTGGTGATCGTCGGGGGCGGCCCGTACCTGGAGACGCTGCGCACACTGGCCCAGGACCGCGGGGTGGCCGACCATGTGACATTCACCGGCGGCGTGCCGGGCGACGAACTACCCGCTCACCATGCATTGGCCGACCTGTTCGCGATGCCATGCCGCACCCGCGGCGGGGGAATGGACGTCGAGGGTTTGGGCATCGTGTTCCTCGAGGCCTCGGCCACCGGCGTGCCGGTGATCGCCGGCGAATCGGGTGGAGCCCCAGAAGCCGTGCAGCACAACAAGACTGGCTTAGTGGTCGACGGCCGCTCGGTGGACAAGGTCGCCGACGCCGTCACCGAATTGCTGACCGATCGCGACCGCGCCGCCGCGATGGGCGCTGCCGGACGGCAGTGGGTGACGTCGCAGTGGCGCTGGGACACGCTGGCCGCCCGGCTTGCGGACCTTCTCCGCGGTTAGTCCTTGCTGTAGATCGCGTCGATGTCGGAGGCGAACTTCTCGGCCACCACGTTGCGCTTGACCTTCATCGTCGGCGTCAGCTCACCGGTGTCCTCGGTGAAGTCGACCGGCAGAATGCGGAATTTGCGGATCGACTCAGCGTGCGACACCGACTGGTTGGCCTGCTTGACGGCCGCGTCCACCTCGGCGACCAGGTCGGGGTCGGTAGCCAGATCGGCGAGCGACGCGGTGGTCGCCTTGCTGTTGCGCTGCTTCCAGCCCTCGAACGCCTCCGGATCGATGGTGATCAGCGCGCCGACGAATGGTTTGGCATCACCGACCACCATCGCTTGGCTGATCAGCGGATGAGCCCGCAGCTGGTCCTCCAGCACGGCGGGGGCGACATTCTTGCCGCCTGCAGTGACGATCAGCTCCTTCTTGCGGCCGGTGATGGTCAAGAAGCCGTCCTCGTCGACCGCGCCGAGATCACCGGTCCTGAACCAGCCGTCGGTGAATGCCTCGTCGGTGGCCTGCTCGTTGCGCCAGTAGCCGCTGAACACCACGCCGCCGCGCACCAACAGCTCGCCGTCGTCGGCGATGCGCATGCTGTTGCCGGGTACCAGTTTTCCAACCGTGCCGATCTTCAGGCCGTCGATCTGATTGACCGTGATCGCCGCGCTGGTCTCGGTCAGGCCGTAGCCCTCGTAAATGGTCAGGCCCACACCCCGGTAAAAGTGGCCCAGCCGCGCACCCAGCGGTGCGCCACCGGAGACCGACGCGTGGCAGTTGCCGCCCAGGGCCGCACGCAGCTTGTGGTACACCAGCCGGTCGAACAGCGCGTGCTTGGCGCGCAGCAGCAACCCCGGCCCGCCAGTGTCCTGGGCCCGGCTCCAGTCGACCGCGGTCTGCGCGGCCATCGCGAAGATCGGCCCTTTGCCATCGTTGGAGGCGTTTTGCTCGGCGGTGTTGTACACCTTCTCGAACACCCGCGGCACCGACACCACCACCGTCGGTTTGAACACCGCGAGCATCGGCACCAGATTCTTGATGTCGCTGGTGAATCCAACGGTCACCTTGTTGGAGAACGCGGACAACGTGAGTGCCCGGGCCAGCACGTGGGCCAATGGCAGGAAGACCAGCAGCCGCTGACCCGGGCGCAGCAACGTCGGCAAGCACTCCTGGGTGCCCCGGATCTCGTTGAGCAGGTTGGCGTGGGTGAGCTGGCAGCCTTTGGGTCGTCCGGTGGTGCCTGAGGTGTAGATGAGCGTCGCCGGGTCCTGGGCGCGCAGCGCAGCTAGCCGGGCGGTCAGCTCGGGCGGGTCGACCGACCCACCGGCCTCGACGAGCTGGTCGAGGGCCTTGGGGCCCGAACCGTCGATGTGCAGCACCCGACGCAGCGCGGGCAGCTCGCCGGTCAGCTCGCTGACCATCGCCGCGTGCGCGTCGGTTTCGGCAAACGCCAACACGGCCTCTGAGTTCTGCAGCACCCAGCGCACCTGCTCGGCCGACGACGTCTCGTAGATCGGCACCGTGACGGCGCCGACGGACAGGATCGCGAGGTCGAGGATCGCCCATTCGTAGCGGGTGGCCGAAAAGATGGACACCCGGTCCCCGGCCTGCACCCCCCATGAGATCAAACCCAGTGCCGCAGAACGAATCTGGTCGGCCGCCTCGGCGCACGTGACGTCGGTCCAGACGCCGTCGATCTGGCGCTGGTAGATGACAAAGTCGGGATCATCGCGCTCGTGCTCAAAGACCGCTGCCGCAATGTTGTCGTGGTCGCCGACGGAAAAGCGGGCGGGGGCACTGTACTCACGCACTCTTTCGACCTCGTTTGACTTAGTGTGATTGGTCCGGGAGCCGGCTTGCTGTCGCCTAGCCTAACGGGATCATTCGCGCAGCCCGGAGCCGGTCGGTTGGCGCGCCACCGCGGTTGCCGCGGGTGCGTTGGTCCGCGCCTGGCATGCCCTTGGGCAGGCGCCCCGAATCGGTGTGTGAAGCTGAGGCGATGAACAGCATCCAGATCGCGGACGAGACGTTTGTCGCCGCAGATGGCGCAAAGGTTGGTGCGGCGGTCGCCGATCGGTCGAACTGGTTTCGGTGGTGGCCTGATTTGCGGCTGCTGGTCGTCGAGGATCGTGCTGACAAAGGGATCAGGTGGGCGGTCACTGGTGCACTGACCGGCACCATGGAGATCTGGCTGGAACCGACGCTGGACGGGGTGCTGCTGCACTACCTCCTGCACGCCGAACCCACCGGCGTGGCGGCCTGGCAGCTGGCCAAGATGAATTTGGCCAAAATGACACACCGACGCCGAGTGGCCGGCAAAAAAATGGCCTTTGAAGTGAAAACGACACTCGAACGGTCACGTCCGGTGGGTGTTTCTCCGGTAGTTTAACCGGGTCAAGGTTTGCACGGAGAGTACCGTTTTGCCGTGAGGCTGGGGTACTCCCGCAGATGGTGGGGGTTTACCCGCTCGCGGGAGAGAGAGAAGTTGCCACGTGGCGGACAAGACGACGCAGACGATCTACATCGACGCGGACCTGGGCGAGGTGATGAAGGCGATTGCCGACCTCGAGGCCTACCCGGAATGGATTTCGGAGTACAAGGAAGTCGAAGTCCTAGAGGCTGACGACGCGGGTTACCCGAAACGGGCGCGGATGCTGATGGACGCAACCATCTTCAAAGACACCTTGATCATGTCCTACAAGTGGCCGGCGGACCGAAAATCGCTCAGCTGGACTCTCGAATCCAGCTCATTGCTCAAGGCCCTCGAAGGCTCATATCGCTTGGCGCCCAAGGGCTCTGGCACCGACGTGACTTACGAACTCTCGGTCGACCTTGCCATCCCGATGATCGGGATGCTCAAACGCAAGGCGGAACGCAGGTTGATCGACGGCGCATTGAAGGATCTAAAGAAACGAGTCGAGGGCTGAGTGACTCCAGTGACTTCGTGGTGCCCACCCCGGCCCGGATCAGTCTCTTCGTTGGCAAAGGCGGGGTAGGAAAGTCCACCCTGGCGTGCGCCACCGCGGTCTGCGATGCCAGCCAGGGGCGGCGGGTGCTGGTCGTGTCCACCGACCAGGCGCATTCGCTGGGCGACGTGCTGGGCGTCGCGGTCGCGCCCACGGGTCAGGGAGAGCCGGTTCGGGTGTTCGCCGAGCTCGAAACCGGGGCGGCGGAGACGGGCGGTGGCTTTCTCGACGCGCTGGCGCTGGACACGCTGGCCCTGCTCGAGGCTCGGTGGAATGAAGTGGTCCACACCGTGGACCGGCGGTTCCCCAACTCTGAGTTGAGCACCATTGCCCCCGAAGAACTCTCAGCGTTGCCCGGTGTTCAGGAAGTGCTCGGTCTGTACGCGGTCGGCGAGCTCGCGGCAACCGGCCGATGGGATCGCCTCGTGGTGGACTGCGCCTCGACCGCAGACGCATTGCGAATGCTGACCCTGCCCGCGACCTTCGGACTGTATGTGGAGCGTGCCTGGCCGCGTCATCGCAGGCTCAGCATTACCGCCGACGACGGCCGGTCGGCGGCAGTGGTGGAACTGCTCGAGCGCATCAGCGCCAGCGTTGATCGTCTAGGCGCACTGCTGACCGACGGGGAGCTGGTCAGTGCGCACCTGGTCCTGACTCCCGAGCGGGTGGTCGCGGCCGAGGCGACCCGGACGCTGGGCTCATTGGCACTGATGGGCGTACGCGTCGAGGAGCTGATCGTCAATCAGGTTCTTCTGCAAGACGAGTCGTATGAGTACCACAGCCTGCCCGCTCACCCCGCGTTCTACTGGTACGCCGAACGCATCTCCGAGCAGCGCGCCGTCCTCGACGATCTCGAGGCCACCATCGGTGATGTGGCGCTGGTGCTGACTCCGCATTTGTCCGGCGAGCCGATCGGCCCCAAGGCACTGGGCGGACTGCTGGACAGCGCCCGTCGTCGGGGCGGAGCGGCGCCGCCGGGTCCGTTACGTCCTATTGTGGACTTGGAATCCGGATCGGGACTGGAGTCGGTATACCGACTGCGACTAGCGTTGCCCCAGCTTGATCCTGGAGCGCTGACGCTGGGCCGGGTCGACGACGACCTGATCGTCAGTGCCGGCGGACTACGACGCAGAGTTAGGTTGGCGTCCGTACTGCGGCGCTGTACGGTGCTGGACGCACATCTGCGGGGTAGTGAGCTGACCGTTCGTTTTCGACCGAATCCGGAGGTGTGGCCGACGTGAGTAGGGCTCATCCCGACATCGGTCCCGAGCTGCGCAAGCTTGCACAGGCGATCCTGGACGGGATCGATCCCGCGGTGCGGTCAGCGGCCGCGCTGGCGGCAGGCGGTGGTGTCGGGACCGGCAAGTGCCAGCAGGTGTGGTGTCCGGTGTGCGCACTGGCCGCGCTGGTAACCGGTGACCAGCATCCGTTGCTCACTCTCGTCGCGGACCACAGCGTCGCCCTGCTGGAGGTGATCCGCGCCATCGTCGACGACATGGACCGGTCGGTGAAACCTCCGCCGGACGGTCCGCCCGGGGGCGGCCTACCCACCGAGACAGCCCCGACAGCCCCCGAAGACGGCGACGTGAAAACTCGCTATGAGGCCATCCCGGTCACAGTTGAACAGTGAGCCACCGGCGCGCGAGGTGGTCCCATCCGTCACAGATCGGTACAGTTGGCGCAGAACACCAACCGAGCGGGCGAGAGGGAGGGCCATGTGGTACTGGCTATTCAAGTACGTCTTCATGGGCTGGTTGTTCGCTCTGCTCGGTCGTCCGAAAACCGAAGGGCTGGAACATATCCCGAGTTCCGGACCGGCGATACTGGCCAGTAACCACCTTGCCGTGGCGGACAGTTTCTATCTCCCGCTGGTGGTGCGCCGCCGGATCACCTTCCTGGCGAAAGCCGAATACTTCACCGGCACCGGCCTGAAAGGCTGGTTCTACCGTTGGTTCTACAGCGCCGCCGGTCAGGTGCCCATCGACCGTTCCAACGCCGACACCGCGCAGGCCGCATTGGACACCGCCGAGGGGTTGCTGAAACAGGGCAAGTTGCTTGGTATGTATCCGGAGGGCACCCGTTCGCCAGACGGCCGGCTGTACAAGGGCAAGACCGGGCTGGCGCGGCTCGCGTTGGAGACCGGGGTTCCGGTGATACCGGTGGCGATGATCGGCACCGATGTGGTCAACCCGCCCGGCAAAAAGATGTTGCGGTTCGGCCGGGTCACCGTCCGGTTCGGCAAGCCGATGGACTTCTCACGTTTCGAGGGGTTGGCCGGCAACCGTTTCATCGAGCGAGCCGTCATCGACGAAGTGATCTATGAGCTGATGGGACTGTCCGGTCAGGAGTACGTCGACATCTACGCCTCCACCGCCAAGGAGGCCGGCAACGGCGCGACGGATGCGGCGCGAATCCCCGAGACAGCCGCGGTTTAGTCAGCTGACCGCCGGTACCGGCGTCGGGCTGCGGGTTGTCGCGTCGTGCGCGCTCATGCTGGCGGTGACAGTGAGTCCTGCGGTCACGATGACCGCCAGCGCCCACCACACGTAGGACATCCCGGCGAGTTGACGCCACCACTCCGCAGTCTCCTCGTGGTGCTTGGGGAGCAGGTCGATGGGCGTCCACCTCATCAGCGCCACCCCGGCAGCGCTGACCACGGCCAGCGCGATGTTGCGCCGTCGCCAGCCCAAAATCGCCGTCACCAGCACCGCCGGCAGGACCCACACCCAATGGTGTGACCACGACACCGGCGAAACCACCAACCCGAACAGGGCCACGCAGATGACGGCCAGCATCGGCTCGCCGGCCCGCAGCACCCGCCGCATCGCCCATATGGTCACCGTCAGCACGAGCAGGCACCCGGCCACCCACAGCAGGAAGCGCTCCTGCTCCCCAAGGCCGAGCCGGGCAAGGGCACCCGCGATGTTCTGGTCGGTGTTCAACGCCGCGGTGCCGATCCGGTCGGTGTGGCGCACCGTATGAGTCCAGTACTCCAACGAGTCGCTCCACGCCAGCGCGAAACCAAGCAGCGTTGCCCCCGCGAAAGACGCTAAGGAGGTCAACGCCGCGCGGTTGTCGCGACGGAGCAGGAAGTAGAGCAGGAACACCGCCGGAGTGAGCTTGAGCGCTATCCCCAAGCCCAACATCAGCCCGCGCGGCCATGGCGTGCGGCGCGGGAAGCAGTCGGCGATCACCAGGGTCATCAGCACGACGTTGATCTGGCCGAAGGCGAAGTTCGAATTGATGGGCTCAAGCCAGAGCGCTGCCGGGCCCACGATGACCACGGCCAACCACAACCGGCGCGACCAGGCCGGCCCGGGCAGCCAGGGTGAGGTGGCCCACACGTCCAAGCGGGTCAGCACGATCATCGTCGAGATGATCAGCAGCGCGAGCGTTATCAGCGTGATCGCGACGCTGGCGGCCGGCATGCCCAACCAGGCGAACGGGCAGAACGCAACAGCTGCCAGCGGGGGGTAGGTGAACGGCAGATTCAGCCCGATGGGTGTGGGGAACGACACGTCGCCCCGGTACAACGGCCGCCCGTCCAACCAGGCCCGACCGCCCATCTGATAGATGTCGATATCGATGCGGTAGGGGATGTGCTCGAATAAGTGCCCGACCGCGGGACCCAGCGCCGCGGCGGCCAGTAGCCAGAGCAGGCACCACAGCAACACCCGCCCGCGTCGACTGCCCACGTCGGGCGCCTGCCATTTATTCATCTCGCAGAACAGCGTAATCGGTTTCCGCGCCGGGCCCGTGTAGCACAGCGCGGCTTCCGCAGTGTCCAGGGGGCGCAGGCGTAGGTTTCTAGCGTGCTCCACTGGTTCATGCCGAGGGTGCTCCGCTGGTTCTCTCATGACATCGTCGAGCGTGGCCGCCTGCCGTTGTTGTGTTGCTTGCTCGCCTTCATCCTGACCTTTTTTGTCGCGCGAAGCTTCGTACGGCTTATCCGCCACCGCCGCGACGCTGGCCTGCCGACCAGGTGGTGGCAGCCGCGGAATATCCAGGTCGGGGCGGTGCACATTCATCACGTGGCGTTCGGTGTGGTCCTGGTGCTGGTCTCCGGCTTGACATTGGTGACTCTCTCCGTCGACGGACAAGAGCCTCAATTCACCGTGGCGGCGACTTTTTTCGGGATCGGTGCCGCGTTGGTGCTCGACGAGTACGCGCTGATCCTGCACCTGTCCGATGTGTACTGGGAGGAAGACGGGCGGGCGTCGGTGGACGCGGTCTTTGCGGCGGTGGCCGTGGCGGGACTCTTGATCATGGGCTTCCATCCGCTGATGTTTTTCCTGCCGATCTGGCATGGCGCCGATTCGGTGGCGCTGCGCGCCGGGGTGGGTGGCGTGCTGGCGCTGGCTTTGCCGCTGGCCGTGGTGGTGCTGCTCAAGGGCAAGTTGTGGACTGGTCTGCTCGGCATGTTCATCGTCGTACTACTGGTCATCGGCGCGATCCGGCTGTCCCGTCCGCATGCCCCGTGGGCGCGGTGGCGCTACAGCACCCAGCCGGACAAGATGCGCCGCGCGCTGCAACGAGAACGGACGTGGCGTCGCCCGGTCGTTCGGGCCAAACTGTGGTTGCAGTGCGCGATCGCGGGTACGCCGCGCCTGCCGGACGAGCGCACCGTTGACGCCGAGCTAGACCGCGAGGTGCATCCCGCGCCGCCGCCCGAGGGAACCGAGCCCATCCTGATCGGCGGTTAGGCTGCCCCTAGGCTTTCCGGGTGCGGTACTTCTACGACACCGAATTCATTGAGGACGGCCGCACCATCGAGCTGATCTCGATCGGGGTAGTCGCCGAGGACGGTCGCGAGTACTACGCCGTGTCCACCGAATTCGATCCCGAGCGAGCCGGCAGCTGGGTACGCGCGCACGTGCTGCCCAAGCTGCCGCCACCGGCCTCGCAGTTGTGGCGCGCGCGCAGCCGGATTCGTTTGGACCTGGAGGAGTTCTTCGGCGTCTTCAACGCTGAGGCCACCGAACCGATCGAGCTGTGGGCCTGGGTGGGGGCCTATGACCATGTGGCCTTGTGTCAGTTGTGGGGTCCGATGACCGCGCTGCCGGCGGCGATACCCCGCTTCACCCGGGAACTGCGCCAGCTGTGGGAAGACAGAGGACGTCCCCGGATGCCGCCGCGGCCGCAAGACGTCCATGACGCGCTAGTGGACGCTCGGGACCAGCTGCGTCGCTTTCGCCTCATCACGTCCGTAGAGGATGCGGGACGCGCGCCGTCCCGCGGTGGGGGCACCCCCAGCCGCTAAGCGGCGAGGGGGCGAGACGGACAATCAGGCTACCTTCGCGGACGGCGAGCGTTCGCCCTGATCAGCCGGTGGCGTCGCCCGGTTACCATGGACCGATGAACTGGACCGTCGACATACCGATCGACCAACTGCCGCCGCTGCCGCCGCTGCCAGCGGATTTGCGGGCGCGGTTGGACGGCGCGTTGGCCAAGCCGGCTGCCCAGCAACCTAACTGGTCCGCTGACCACGCCGCGGCCATGCGGACAGTACTGGAGAGCGTGCCGCCGGTGACCGTGCCGTCCGAGATCGTGCGGCTGCAGGGCCACCTGGCTCAGGTCGCAAAGGGCGAGGCGTTCCTGCTGCAGGGCGGCGACTGCGCGGAGACATTTGTGGACAACACCGAACCGCACATCCGGGGCAACGTTCGCACCCTGTTGCAGATGGCCGTCGTGTTGACCTACGGTTCCAGCCTGCCGGTGGTCAAGGTGGCCCGCATCGCCGGTCAGTACGCCAAGCCGCGGTCGGCCGACCTCGACGCGCTGGGCCTGAAGTCCTACCGCGGCGACATGATCAACGGTTTCGCCCCGGACGCCGCCGCGCGCGAGCACGACCCGTCGCGGCTGGTGCGGGCCTACGCCAACGCGAGCGCCGCGATGAACCTGGTGCGCGCGCTGACCTCGTCGGGGCTGGCGTCGTTGCACCTGGTCCACGACTGGAACCGGGAATTCGTCCGGACGTCGCCGGCGGGTGCGCGCTATGAGGCGCTGGCCACCGAGATCGACCGCGGGCTGCGGTTCATGAGCGCTTGCGGGGTGGCCGACCGCAATCTGCAAACCGCCGACATCTACGCCAGCCACGAGGCCTTGGTGCTCGACTACGAGCGCGCCATGTTGCGCATGGCCGAGGGCGAGGACGGTGCGGGCCCGCAGCTGTATGACCTATCGGCGCACACCGTGTGGATCGGCGAGCGAACCCGCCAGCTCGACGGCGCACACATCGCCTTCGCCGAGGTGATCGCCAACCCGATCGGCGTCAAGCTGGGCCCGACGATGACCCCGGAGCTGGCCGTCGAATACGTCGAGCGGCTCGACCCGCACAACAAGCCGGGCCGGCTGACGATGGTGAGCAGGCTGGGCAACAACAAGGTGCGCGATGTGCTGCCGCCGATCATCGAGAAGGTCCAGGCCACCGGTCACCAGGTGATTTGGCAGTGCGACCCGATGCACGGCAACACCCACGAGTCGTCCACCGGGTTCAAGACCCGCCATTTCGACCGCATCGTCGACGAAGTGCAGGGCTTCTTCGAGGTGCATCGTGCGTTGGGCACCCATCCCGGTGGCATCCATGTCGAGATCACCGGCGAGAACGTCACAGAGTGTTTGGGTGGGGCGCAAGACATTTCGGACACGGACCTGGCCGGCCGCTACGAGACGGCATGTGACCCGCGGCTGAACACCCAGCAGTCACTGGAGCTGGCGTTCCTGGTCGCGGAGATGCTGCGCGACTAGGGTCTGCTCGCGCAACCTGCTACAGCAGTCCGCTCAGATTGCTGCCGATCGTCCATGCCGCGGTCGCGACCAGCCCGGTGAGCGCCACCACGATCGCCACCCAGATCACCAGCACGCGCCGGGCGTGCTGTCGGGCCCAGATGAATTCGCTCATCGCGATCCCGGCGAATTGGCCGGACACCGGTTCGTATCCGCTTGCATATTCTTCGGGGGGCTCGGAGTCGGGTTGGTCCCGTCGTGTCGGTTCGGACCACTCCCCGGGTCCGCGGGTCAACTGGCGGGTGGGATGGTGAACCGGTGCTTTCACGACCGGCCGCGGCTGCTGCGGCGCGGCGGACTGCTCGATGATTTGGCTGCGGTGCAGCGCAGCCGAGCGGTGTTGAGCGGAGTTACGCGGCGCCGGTACCCGGAAACCGGGCAGCGCCAGTTCTTCGCCGATCGCGTCCACATCGGCGGCCATCTCGATCGCGTCGGCGTATCGATCGGCGGGGTCGCGGGCAGTCGCTCTCGCCACCATCTCATCGAATTGCCGGGGCACACCGTCGATCACGGCGCTGGGGGGTGGGACGTCGGTATCGAGCCGCTGGTAGGCGATCGATAACGCGGAGTCGCCGGTGAAAGGTGTGCGCCCGGTCAGCAGCTCGTAGGTGAGGATCCCGGCGGAGTAGACGTCGCTGCGGGGACCGGCGTTGCCGTCGCGGACCTGTTCGGGGGACAGGTAGGCCGCGGTTCCCAGAATGACGCTCGCGGAGGTGATTCCCGCGGCGGCGACCGCGCGTACCAACCCGAAATCGGCGATTTTGACGTCGCCGTCATCGGAGATCAGCACGTTCTCCGGCTTGACGTCACGATGCACCAGGCCGGCGCCGTGTGCGGCGGCCAGCCCGCCCAGCACCGGGCGAAGCACCGCCACGACGGCATGAGGCGGCATCGGGCCGCGTTCGGCCAGCAGCTCGCGCAGGGTGCCGCCTTCGACGAGCTCCATCACCAGAAACGGGTGCCGGGCATCCAGGCCTTGGTCGTAGACCGCGACCAGCCCAGGGTCCTTCAGCCGGGCGACCGTCCGGGCCTCCAGCTGGAAGCGGGTCAGGAATTGGTCGTCGCCGGCGTAGCGAGAGTCCATCACCTTCACCGCGACGGGGCGATCGAGCCGGAGGTCAACGCCGCGATAGACCGTCGAGGTGCCGCCGCTGGCGATCCTGGTCTGCACGAGGTAGCGGCCGTCCAGCACCGTGCTGACCAACGGGTCCTCCGGCCCAGCTCTCGCCACGGAGCCATCGTAGGTGCGCGGTGCGATTGGGTGCGGAACCTGGGCAAAACGTTCGTACTGGGCTGCCGACCAGGTTCTACACTTGCCAAGTGAGCAGTATTCCGGCCGGCGACGACGTTTTGGACCCCGACGAACCGACCTACGACCTGTCCCGGGTCGCCGAACTGCTTGGAGTGCCCGTCACGAGAGTGCACCAGCAGCTGCGGGAAGGCCACCTCGTGGCGGTGCGGCGTGGTGACGGGGTGGTGGTGCCGCAAGTCTTCTTCACCAATTCCGGTCAGGTGGTGAAAAGCCTGGCTGGGCTGTTGACGATCCTGCATGACGGGGGTTATCGCGACACCGAAATCGTGCGCTGGCTATTCACCCCGGATCCGTCGCTGACCGTCACCCGCGACGGCACGCAGGATGCCATCTGCAACGCCCGTCCCGTCGACGCGCTGCACGCCCACCAGGCTCGGGAAGTTGTGCGCCGGGCGCAAGCTATGGCGTATTGACCTTCGGCTCGGGCACCCGATACAGCGAATACCAGGCAACCAGCGCGCAGGCGGTGGCCAACGAGAAGTGCAGCCATGAATACATGCCATGCGATCCGTCGGGTTTGAAGATCACCATGACCCAGGTCGATAGCCCGGCGATGGCCGCGATCGCCCGTCGCGACTGGGCCAGCGGGGCCGCTACCGCTAGCGGCCAGGAGTAGTACCACGGCAGCGAGGCGGGAACAAACAGCACCACGATCAGCATCGAGTACGCGATGCCGGTAAGAACCGCTCGGTCATCGCGCCGGAATCGCCACCACAACAGCGGCAGCGACACCGCGATAATCACGATTCCGATGAACCGGGTCACCCGCAGCACCGCGTAGAAGTCGACCGAGAAGAACGGGCTGCCCAGCGCGTGGATCAGGTCCGCCGCCGCGGTCGGCACGGCCAGCCAATTGATGATCTTCACCGAGCCGGCCAGCGCGGTCAGCCATCCCAGGCCGACACCGGCCACAGTGGACAACACCCCGAACACCACGACGAAGATCAGCAGGGAAAACGCGGTAGCCGCCAGGAACGCCTGCACAGCCCGGTATCCCCGTCGCTCGCGCAGATGGCGCATCCATACCCAGACCAGAAACGGCAACGCGATTCCGGCGGTGGCCTTTACCGCGATCGCGACCGTGAGCAGGGTGATACCCGCGACGTTGCGGCCCTGGAAGGTGAGCGCGATCCCCGCGGTCATCAGACCCACCATCAGCATCTCGTTGTGCACCCCGCCCATCAGATGGATGAGCACCAGTGGGTTGAGCACGCAGGTCCACAGGGCGGTTGGGCCGTCGGTGCCGAGATGGTGGGCCAGGCGGGGGGCGGCCCAGATCAGCAGCGCCAGCCCAGGCAGCATGCACAAGCGCAGCAGCATGGTGCCGATGATCACGTGATTGCCGACCACCATCGTGACGAGCTTCGCAATCAGGATGAACGCCGGACCATAGGGCGCGGTGGTGATGGTCCAAATGGGGCTTACATTGTCCAGCAACGCATTCGGGTTAGCTACCGGACCGACCGCATAGGGGTCGAAGCCGTCGCGCAGTAGCGCCCCCTGGGCCAGATATGAGTAGGTATCGCGACTGAAGACGGGTACCGACAGCAATAACGGCGCCAACCAGAAAGCGGTGGTGGCCCTCATCATGAACTCGCTGGCTTCGCCGGCGAGGACGCGTCGGCCCAGTCCAACCCATGCGATCAGCATCAGACCCACGCCAATCCACAAAACAATCGACGACAGCACCAGCCCGTGGCCGAAACGCATCCAGGACAGGTGCAGCGCTTCGAGCAGGGGATCGTGTGGCTTGGTGCTGCCCGCTCCCAATCCGCCGATGGTGATCAGCAGCGAGCCCAGCAAGCCAAGCTTCGCCGGTCCGGCCTCCGGGGCGGTTGCGAACTCGCGCAGCTGTGAAAGATGTTGGCTTACATACCCTTTCGCGGTAGCCGAGCCGGCTTCGGAAGTGTGTGTACGGGTGGTCATCTGTTCAGGCGGACCGGTTCGTGGCCATCTTGGCCAATTCGGACAGCCCCGCCTTGGCCGTCGCCGTGATGGGCGCCGACGCAAGCGTCGCCAGCGCCCGTTCGGTAAGCGCCGCGATACGGTCTTCCGCTGCGGCCAGCGCACCCACCGACTCGATCACGTCGCGCAGTTGGCGCACTTGCGCCTCGGTCAGCCGGTTGCCAATCGAGGTTCTTAATAGGTTGGCCGCCAGGGGATCCGACTTGTCCGCCAGTTCCATTGCCTCAGCGACCAACACGGTGCGCTTGCCGGATCTCAGGTCGTCGCCGGACGGTTTTCCGGTCACCGCCGGGTCCCCGAATACGCCGAGCACGTCGTCGCGAAGCTGGAACGCGACGCCCAGGTCGGTCCCGAACTGGCCGAAGATCGCCTGAACGTCGGGCCTGTCGGCGGCGGCGGCCGCCCCCAGCTGCAATGGTCGTGACACCGTGTAGCAGGCGGTCTTGAAGGTGGCGACGGACATCGCCGGAGCGATCGACTCCGCGCCGCTGGCCTCGGCGACGATGTCGAGGTACTGCCCGGCCAGCACCTCGGTGCGGATATCGGCCCAGACCCGCCGTACCCGCCGCTCGGCGTCGGGGGACAGACCGGCTTGGGAGACCTGGAAGACCCGGGAGACTATGTCGTCGGCCCAGGCCAGCGCCAGGTCGCCGGCCAGGATGGCCGCCGATATCCCGAACTGATCCGGCGAGCCCCGCCAGTTCTGGTCGCGGTGCAGCGCGGCGAAGTGCATGTGGGCCGTCGGCCTACCGCGGCGGGTCGAGGACTCGTCGATGACATCGTCGTGTACCAGCGCGAACGCGTGCAGCAGTTCCAGTGCGGAAAACAGCAGTAGCACAGCAGGATCGGGGTCCCGGGTTGCCACCGCGTTCCAGCCCCAGTAGGCGAAGGCCGGCCTCAGCCGCTTGCCCCCGCTGAGCACGAAATCTTCGAGCCCGGCGATTAGAACACCGAAATCGCTGCCCTCAGGGCCATCTATGTAGGCGGCCTCGTCGCGACGGTCGCGCAAATACTGCCGCAGTTGGTCGGTGATGGCGCCGGCCAACTCGACGGTTGACGCTGCTTCGATGCTCAGCGCGGCGCCCCTTTCTGCTCGGCTTTCCCTGGCCCGACCAGTGTATTCGGCGTGACGTCCGTGACCGTTTCGACGTGACTTGGGCGCCCGCCGGGCGCCGTGGCGGACCCAGTTGCTTCGACTGGCTCACTATTCCGCCCCTATGCTGGCGAGGTGCCCGGCGCACTGGGCGGTTAGCCAGTTGAGTTGAAGAGGAGCTGTGTGACCCTCAACACGATCGCGCTCGAGCTGGTGCCGCCGAACGTCGACGACGGTCAGGAGCGGGCAATCGAAGATGCGCGCAAAGTGGTGCAGTGCTCCGCTGAATATGGCCTCGACGGCCGGATTCGGCACGTGATGATTCCGGGGATGATCGCCGAGGAAGACGATCGGCCCGTCCCAATGAAGCAGAAGCTGGACGTGCTGGACTTCTGGTCGATCATCAAGTCACAGTTGCCCGGGGTCAACGGATTGTGCACTCAGGTCACCGCCTTCATGGACGAGCCGTCGCTGCGCCAGCGGCTCGCCGAGCTGCGTGCCGCCGGGATGGAGGGCGTCGTTTTCGTCGGCGTACCGCGCACCATGAACGACGGTGAGGGCTCCGGCGTCGCGCCGACCGATGCCCTGTCTATCTATCGCCAGCTGGTACCTAACCGCGGTGTGATCCTGATCCCCACTCGGGACGGCGAACAAGGCCGGCTGAATTTCAAGTGCAATCAGGGCGCAACCTACGCCATGACCCAGTTGCTGTATTCGGACGCGATCGTCGACTTCCTTGCCGAGTTCGCCAAGAACACCGATCATCGCCCCGAACTGCTGTTGTCGTTTGGCTTCGTTCCGAAGGTCGAGGCCCGCATCGGCCTGATCAACTGGCTAATCCAGGACGCGGACAACGCCGCGGTGGCTGATGAGCAGGCATTCGTCAAAAGGTTGGCCGGCAGTGAACCCGCCCAGAAGCGCCAGCTCATGGTCGACCTGTACAAGCGCGTGATAGACGGTGTGGCCGACCTCGGCTTTCCGCTGAGCATTCATCTCGAGGCGACTTATGGCGTTTCCCCGGCGGCTTTTGCGACCTTCGCCGAGATGCTTGCCTACTGGTCACCAGTGCAGCAGGTCTAACGGGTCTAGGCGGGCGGTTGGTCGCGCGGTGTGGTGAACCGCTCGGAGCGATCCCGGCTCATCCAGGCCAACAGCGCCACCACGCCGGCAGCCGCGAACGACGCGATGCCCAGCCACACGCCTGCCCCGGTGAACGAACGGGTATTCGGATCGGTGTAACGGGCTTGCGCGGTCATGGTGCTCACCACGCCCGGTTTGAGCTTCCATTGGACTGTTTCGGCCTCGATGCGGTCACCGTTGGTCGAGGTCACGACCCCGGGAAAGGTGACCGTCAACTCAACGTCTGCGTCGTTATCGGTCACCGAGGTCAGATCCGCCCGGCCCTCGAGGAGCACCAGGTTGCCATTCCGGCGCAGCGACAGATTCACTCCCGCGGCATCGGAGTTCATGTTGGCCAGCTGCGGCAGCTCACCGAAGGTCAAATCGGAGAACATCGCTTGCGATCCGACGTACCCGTCGCTGTCGTAATTCGAGACCGCCACCTTCTGGCTGAACGGCAAATCCCCGCCGAGCTGCGGTCCGGTGTCTTTAGGGCCTTTCGGTTTAGCTGCGGCGATGATCTCCCCGGACACCAGGTCGTCGGGTGAGATCGTGAGCGACGCTCGCACCCGCAGGCATCCCGTGGCCAGGGGCACTAACAGCAGCAGCATCGCGATGGCCAGCACGCGGCGGCGCCGGGCAGTAAATCCTCGGGCGAGAAGTGGGGGAAGGCTGGCGCGCACCAGGTCATCGTGCCAGATCCGGTGTGCTGCTTCGGCGCGCCGCCCGGTGTACCCGTTTTGGCGCGCCCGCGCAGCCCCAACGCCGTGCCGTTACAGCGGCAGCGCGCGGCCCAGGATCGCGAACGCGCGCGGGTCGCCGGCGAAATGGTAGCGGCGGATGATGTCGATGAAGCCCAGCCGGCGGTACAACCGCCACGCGCGGTTGGCTTCACCGTTGGTTTCCGGCGTGGAAAGCAGGACGTTCTGCTCGCTGCGACAGGCGAGCAGCCGGCGGACCAATGCTTCACCAAGGCCGCGGCCCTGCGCGCGCGGGTGGATGTGCAATTCGGTCAACTCGAAGTAGCTGTTGATCAGCCGGGCTATCTCCTGGGATGGCAAGCCGCCGCGTTGCAAGCCCAGGACAACCTGTTGTTGCCACCACTGACCGGGTGCCCCCGGGTAGCCGTAGGCCACGCCAAGCAACGGCGCGTTGCTCAGTTCCCCGGTGGGGCCCTCGGCTATCTCGACCGGCGCCGCCGCCTCGGGTACCTCGACGGCGGCCACGGCTTGCCAGCCGCGTCGCCGGGTGTGCTCCAGCCACATCGCGGCGCGCTGGTTCTCGGTTCCCCGCGGGTATCGCATCGCGTCGACATACACACCGAGGGCGTCGCTGAGACGGCGCTCCATTTCGGTCGGCGGTAGATCAATGAGGAATATCGCCAATTCGCGGTGTCCTCCTCATCCAGTGAATCCAGTGAATCCAGTGATCCGGTGGGGTGCGTCTATCGCCATTATCGGACGGAACGGCCGCCGATTTACGAGGGGCTGAGGGGGACTGGCCGACGGGCCGGCCCGCTTCGCAACCGGGTTCGCGGCCCACGGCCGTTCCGGTCCGCGTCACCGCCGGGGTGCGGCCGTAATAGAATCGCTCGCGAACCAGTGGTACAGCACAGATTCAGCTCGTATCATCTGAGTTAGTTGCCCGCACAACGGGCATCCGCGTTCTATGAAAAGTTACGTGTCGGCCTGTCGGCAAGGAGGGACGAATGCCACTCTCCGATCATGAGCAGCGGATGCTCGATCAGATCGAGAGCGCTCTCTACGCCGAAGACCCCAAATTCGCATCGAGTGTGCGTGGTGGGGGATTCCGTGCACCGACCGCGCGGCGGCGCCTGCAAGGCGCGGCGTTGTTCGTCATCGGCCTGGGGATGTTGGTTTCCGGCGTGGCGTTCAAGGCCACGATGATCGGAAATTTCCCGATTCTCAGCGTTTTCGGCTTCGTCGTCATGTTCGGCGGTGTGGTGTTTGCCATCACCGGCGGGCGGTTGTCCGGCAGGGCGGATCATTCCGGATCAGCGCCTGGCACGTCGCGCCAACGTCGCGCCAAGGGTGGCGGCGGATCGTTCACCAGTCGTATGGAGGACCGCTTCCGCCGCCGTTTCGACGAATAGTGACGGAATGGGCATAACGGGGCGGCCATCGGCTGCCCCGTTTTAGCGTTACGGCCGACTCTGCGTTGAGGGCGCCAATGTGCTCGCGGGTTCAGGGCAGCCACGCCATGTGCGCGGACTCGGCGCCATCGGTGCAGGCTCGGCCTGGTTCGGTGGGCTGGGAAGGCCCATTTCGAGTCCAAATAGTGGCCCAATTGAGTCGCGCAGACCCGATTTATGCCCCACTGCGCCCCACTTAGGCCCGACTTGTCCACTTTGGCCCCCTGAAATGCGGTTTATCGACCTGCCGATCGGGTCGCAAGGCAACCGCGGAACGCCCGCCCGCGCACCGGGGTGGCAGACAAGCGGGAAAACTCGACCGCGACACCGCTGCGATGGGGCAAAGTGGGGGGTTGTGGGGTATGGTGGCCGAAGTGTTTGGGTGAGTCGGAGCCGCTCCGGGCGGGAGGTGAACTGGTGTTTCTCGGCACCTACACGCCCAAACTCGACGACAAGGGGCGACTGACGTTGCCCGCCAAGTTCCGGGATGCGCTGGCAGGGGGGTTGATGGTCACCAAGAGCCAAGATCACAGCCTGGCTGTCTATCCACGAGCGGAGTTCGAGCAGCTCGCGCGCCGGGCAAGTAAAACGTCGCGAAGCAACCCCGAAGCCAGGGCGTTCCTGCGCAATCTCGCCGCTGGCACCGATGAGCAGCACCCCGACGCCCAGGGCCGGATCACGTTGTCTGCCGATCACCGCCGTTACGCCAACCTGTCCAAGGACTGTGTGGTGATCGGAGCGGTCGACTTTCTCGAGATCTGGGATGCGCAGGCCTGGCAGGACTACCAGCAGACCCACGAAGAGAACTTCTCCGCAGCCAGCGATGAAGCACTCGGCGACATCATCTGAGGCGCATGCCCGTGCAACGTGGCCTCTGCCCGAACCGACCCTGGCGTACTTCCCCAACGCCAGGTTCGTGAGTTCGGACAGGGACCTCGATGCAGGGGGGTCGGCCCTCCGGGCCGGCCGGGATGCAGGGGCGGCGCCGCTGGCCCTGGGAGGTGTCGCAGTGGCTGAAGGGACAGGCGATTTCGGGCACGTGCCCGTGCTGCTGGACCGTTGCGTCGCGCTGCTGACCCCCGCGCTGACCCGCTACCACGCCGACGGCTCCGGGGCCGTCCTCGTCGACGCCACCACCGGCGCGGGCGGGCACGCGGAGCGGTTCTTGACCGAATTGCCAGGCCTGCGGCTGATCGGACTCGACCGCGACCCCAGTGCCCTCGACATCGCCCAGGCCCGGCTGACGCCATTCGCCGACCGGGTCACGCTGGTCCACACCCGCTACGATTACCTCGCCGCGGCACTGGACGAGTCCGGTTATGCCGCAGTGGAATCGGTCGACGGGGTGTTGTTCG
>Ga0209040_10000107_pt1 | contig 50865 bp, 53 predicted proteins | sample BogFormECP12_OM3_FD_188240 | JGI IMG/M metagenome (GOLD analysis project Ga0209040, IMG submission 188240) | Bog forest soil microbial communities from Calvert Island, British Columbia, Canada - ECP12_OM3 (SPAdes) (version 2) | ecosystem: Environmental > Aquatic > Freshwater > Wetlands > Bog ... | reverse complement strand
TTTCGATACTTCGCGGTTCTGCACAACAAGAGAATCCGCCGGTGGCCGTTGGCGACATATTCATCCGCAAAACTGCTAACTCCGACAGGCTGCTAGGCTCACGCAAAGCTGATAGCCGCGCATTGACTCTCGGGCCGGCGGCCGTATATCTCCCCCTTCCCGGTGACCCGCAGGCGCGGGCGCCGCTTGCTGACATGGTGGGACCGGCTCGGGCCAAGGCGGCGGTCCGGCGGCATTTTCGGCTCAGGAGACGGAACGGCGTGGCGCGTATTGCCGGTGTGAACATCCCGACAAACAAGCGGGTGACGATCAGCCTTCGCTACATCTACGGCATCGGACCGACCAAGGCGCAGGAGATCTGCGAAAAGCTGTCGATCCCGTCCGAGCGCCGGGTCAACCAGCTGACCGACGACGAGGTGCTGCGCATTCGCGAGCTGGTCGACCGCGAGTATCGCGTCGAGGGCGACCTGCGGCGCGAGGTGGCGATGAACATCAAGCGCCTGATGGACCTGGGCTGCTATCGCGGCCTGCGGCATCGGCGCGGACTGCCGGTGCGCGGCCAGCGGACGCACACCAACGCCCGCACGCGCAAGGGCAAGGCCGTGCCGATCGCCGGCAAGAAGAAGGTCACGAAGTAGGCCCCGCGCCCGCTTCCTTCAGGATCAGAGAGATACATGGCCAGACAGGCTTCGGCGGCGGCGCGTCCGCGGCGCAAGGAACGCAAGAACATCACGTCGGGCGTCGCCCACGTGCTGTCGACGTTCAACAACACGATCGTCACGATCAGCGACGCGCAGGGCAACGCCATCGCGTGGTCCTCTGCCGGCAGCCAGGGCTTCAAGGGCAGCCGGAAGTCGACGCCCTACGCGGCGCAGGTCGCCGCCGAGGATGCCGGCAAGAAGGCGCGCGAGCACGGCATGGAGACGCTGGAGATCGAGGTGAGCGGTCCCGGCTCGGGGCGCGAGAGCGCGCTGCGGGCGTTGCAGGCAGTCGGCTTCTCGATCCTCGCCATCCGCGACATGACGCCGATCCCGCACAACGGCTGCCGTCCGCGCAAGCGGCGGCGGGTCTGAGCCGGACGCGGGTCTGAGCAGGATTGGGCGGGCAACGCGCACGGCCCGCAGGGAGTAATCAGAGGTTATGGCTGTAAGCGCTGCACTGCAACGGAACTGGCAATCGCTGATCAAGCCGGAGAAGCTCGAGGTCGAGCCCGGCGCCGATCCGTCGCGCATCGCGACCGTGATCGCCGAGCCGCTGGAGCGCGGCTTCGGCATGACGCTCGGCAATGCGATCCGCCGGGTGCTGCTGTCGTCGCTGCAGGGTGCGGCGGTGACGGCGGTGCAGATCGACGGCGTGCTGCACGAGTTCTCGTCGATCGCCGGCGTGCGCGAGGACGTCACCGACATCGTGCTGAACATCAAGCAGCTCGCGTTGCGGATGCACGGCGAAGGCCCGAAGCGGATGATGCTGTCGGCGACCGGACCCGGCGAGGTGCATGCCGGCCAGATCCAGGTCGGCCATGACATCGAGATCATGAACCCCGACCTCGTGATCTGCACGCTGGACGACGGCATCAAGCTGGGCATGGAGTTCACCGTCAACTCCGGCAAGGGCTACGTGCCGGCGGCCGAGAACCGGCCGGAGGACGCGCCGATCGGGCTCATTCCGGTGGACAGCATCTACTCGCCCGTCCGCCGCGTGTCGTACAAGATCGAACCCACGCGCGTCGGACAGGTCACCAACTACGACCGCCTGCTGCTGTCGGTGGAGACCAACGGCGCGGTGACGCCGGAGGACGCGGTGGCGCTGGCCGCGCGCATCCTGCAGGACCAGCTGCAGCTGTTCATCAACTTCGATGAGCCGCAGCACGCGCGCATCGAAGAGCACCACGAGGATCTGCCGTTCAACCGCAACCTGCTGCGCAAGGTGGACGAGCTGGAGCTGTCGGTGCGTAGTGCGAACTGCCTGAAGAACGACAACATCGTCTACATCGGCGACCTGGTGCAGAAGACCGAGCAGGAGATGCTGCGCACGCCGAACTTCGGCCGCAAGTCGCTCAACGAGATCAAGGAAGTGCTGTCCTCGATGGGGCTGTCGCTCGGCATGAGCGTCGCCGGCTGGCCGCCGGAGAACATCGAGGAACTGGCGAAGCGGCTGGAAGAGCCGTTCTGACGTAAGGCAGGCGCACAGCGCCGGTGTGGTCGGCGGCGCGTGGCGCCGACGTTGAGGGGATAGGGCGATGCGTCATGGTGTTGCCGGGCGGAAGCTCGGCGTCACGTCGAGCCACCGGCAGGCGATGTTCCGCAACATGGCGGTGGCGTTGCTGAAGCACGAGCAGATCACCACCACGCTGCCGAAGGCGAAGGAGCTGCGGCCGGTGGCCGAGAAGCTGATCACGCTCGGCAAGCGCGGCGGGCTGCATGCGCGGCGTCAGGCCTATGCGCAGCTGCGCGACGACCGCATCGTGGAAAAGCTGTTCGGCACGCTGGCCGACCGCTACAAGGCGCGCCCCGGCGGCTATTGTCGGGTGATGAAGGCCGGCGTGCGGTACGGCGACGCGGCGAGCATGGCGGTGATCGAGCTGGTCGACCGCGATCCGGCGGTGAAGGGCCTCGACAGCGGGCCGACGCAGGAGCAGCCGGAAGAGTCCGAGGAGTAGGCCTACGTCGGATTGACAGCGCCTTCGGCTGTGTACACATGCTGTGTGCACGAGTGAGGCTGCCATGGCTGACGTCAATCCCGATCGAGATGTGCCGTCGCCTCGCCGTGTCGGGGTGCGCGAGTTTCGTGGCAACCTGACGGGCTATCTTCAGCAGGTCCGGCAAGGCGCATCGTTTCTGATCACATCGCACGATGAGGTCGTGGCGGAGATCCGTCCGCCGGCGACGGCACAGCCGATTGCTCGCCAGCCGGGCGCGCTTCGCGGCAAGATCTGGATGGCGCCCGATTTTGACGAGTGGCCGGAGGACATCCTCGATGCGATGGAGGGAAAGGAGGAGTGAGACTCCTCCTCGACACACACGCTCTCCTGTGGTGGCTTTCTGACGACAAGCGGCTCGGCTCGAATGTTCGGCAACTGATCGCCGACCCCGGGAACAGCGTTCTCGTCAGCACGGTGTCGTTCTGGGAAATCCTGGTGAAGGTGCGCGTCGGCAAACTGCGAGCCGACGTCCAGGAGTGCTGGGATACGATCGAGCAGCAGGGTTTCATGGTGCTCGGGATTACCCGCCAACATCTTGGAACGCTCGCGGGTCTGCCACTGCATCATCGCGATCCGTTCGACCACTTGCTCATCGCGCAGGCGATTGCCGAGGGTGCTGCGCTCGTGTCGGACGATCCGACGGCGCGCGAGTATCCGGTCCAGATTGTCGCCGCATGATCCTGCCGCGACGTCCCCAGACCGTCGCGGCGGTTGCCGGTCACTATGACGAGCTGGACCCGTTCTATCGGGACATCTGGGGCGAGCACGTTCATCACGGCTACTGGGCGAGCGGCCGCGAGAGCCCGGCGCAGGCGGCCGACGCGCTGGTCGATCTGGTTGCCGAGCGGCTGCGGCTCGGCCCCGGCCTTGCTGTGTGCGACATCGGCTGCGGCTACGGCGCGGCGGCTCGCCGGATCGCGGAGCGGTTCGGGTGCGCAGTCACCGCGCTGACCGTCTCGCCGGCACAGGCGGCGCTCGCGGCGCAGCGGAGCGTCGCGAGCGGTTCGGTGTCGGTGCTGCTACGCGACTGGCTCCACAACGACTTCCCCGACGCGCATTTCGACCGCGCCTACGCGGTCGAGAGCACGGAGCACATGCCGGACAAGCAGCGCGTCTTCGACGAGGCGTTTCGCACGCTGCGGCCGGGCGGTGTGCTCGTGGTCTGCGCGTGGCTCGCGCGCGCCGGCGCACGCGCGTGGGAGGTGCGGCACCTGCTGGAGCCGATCTGCCGCGAAGGTCGGCTCCCCGGCATGGGCGAGGAGACCGAGTATGCCGACATGGCCCGGCGCGCGGGGTTCCATGTCGCGAGCGTCGAGGACATCAGCGAACGCGTCCGGCGCACGTGGTCGATCTGCGTGCGCCGGGTGCTGGGCCGGTTCGTCGCCGAGCCGTGCTATCGCCGCTTCCTGTTCGACGGCAACGCCCGCAACCGGGTGTTCGTCGTCACCATGCTGCGTCTCTCGATCGCATATCGCACCGGATCGATGCGCTACTGTCTGTTCGTCTTCGAGAGGTAAGCCAGATACGCTGATTCATTGCGCTTTCGTTGCCTCGGCGTTGGCGGTATCACCTACGGTATGCCGGAATACTCGGAGCAAGCCGATATCGAGCTGCATCGCGCGACCTTCGACGGGTTGTTCGGTCTGTTGCGCGCGCTCGGCATCGCGGCGGACGGCTTCCGTCTGGGGCTCGACCTCGGAGGCGGCTGCGGTCCGGCGGCGCCGTTCCTGCAGACCGTCTGCGAGAAAGTCTATGTGGCCGATATCCGCGACTACAATGCCTACGAAGACGGCAGCCTGATCAGGTTGACGATCGAACGCAACGAGCGCAACGCCCTACCGTTCGACGCCAGTCGCGTCGAATTTCACCGCACGGACGCGCAAGACCTGATCTATCGCGACGCGCTTTTCGACCTCGTCTACAGCGTCAACGCATTGGAACATATCCCCGATCCCGAGCTTGCGTGGCGCGAGATCGTTCGGGTCACGCGCCCCGGCGGCGTGGTGGCGCTGCAGTTCGACCCGATCTGGACATCGCCGCACGGGCATCACCTCTGGCACCTCGATCTCGACCCGTGGGACCACCTGCTCCTCGGCGAGGACGAGATGGTCGCGAAGATACGCCGCCACGGCGGAACCGAGTACGATGTCCAAACCTTTGCCTCGGCCATGAACCGCAAGTCCTTCCGCCTGCACCGCGATCTCATGGAGCGGATGGGCCGCGCGCATTTCGACCGGTTCCACTCGATTGGTGGGACCGCCGGTCCGAGCTGGAGCCCGCGACGGCGCATCCCAACTTCGGACGGGCGATCGCGCTTGGTTACGCGGCCGATGATCTGATCGTGCGCGGGTTCAACTTTGCGGGTGTTCGCGCCGCCGCCCCGCCCGCGACGGCCCCGTCACGTGCCAATTGGTGGACCGGCGCAGCGCGTCGATCTCGACGACCGGGTGGCTGACGCGCGCGGCGGTCGACGCAGCCGTCTCACGACGGCCGGACGTGCGGCAGCGGCACCGCGATAAGCTGCGGGGCGAAGCGGCCGGTCGCGGCGTCGCCGTGACAGGCCTCGCAATGGCTGCGGTGGTACACCGGCGGAGAGGTGAAGGTCGCTGACGGGATCGCCCGGTGGATGCGTTTCCAGCCCGGCGTATCCGTGATGCGCAGCGATCCGCCCGGAGCGGGAATGCGCAGCACATGCGCGGGCAGCGTGTCCCAGTGGCTCGCGTCGTTGGCGTCCAGATACGCGCGAAAGTGCGCGATCATGTCCGGCGGCAGCCCGGGGTTCTCGCCGAAATGCGAATCCATGTGGTCGAGGACCGTGTTCCAGGTCGCCGCCGGCGCAAGGCTGGGCGGAAACGCCAGGTGGCAGCCGCCGCATTGTTCGGCATAGACCGGATCGACCGTCGGCGGCGGCACGCCGCGCGCCGGGAGTGCTGCCAGCGCGGCGATGCCGGCCGCCCCGCCGAGGCCGCCCGCCACCGCGATCGCGACGGCGAGCGCCGGCACGGCATGGGCCGGCCGCCGCGGTCCGACGACGTCGCCCCACCGCTTTCGCCCGGTCAGCATCGCGCGCGCGAGGTTCTCCCGCTCGCGCAGGCTTTCGAACACCACGCCTGCCAGATGCCCGGCGATCATCGCGAGCAGCAGGAACCCCAGCAGCTTGTGCACCTGCAACGATGTCCGGCCGGCGGCGAAGCTCAGCACCGCGCGCAGCGGGCCCTGCTTGAGCATGCCGCCCAGCGTGATCGCGCCGGTCAGCACGATCGCCGTCAGCACCAGCAGCAGCGCGAACACCATCATCGCGCCGAGCGGGTTGTGGCCGAGATAGCGCTCGTGCCGTCCGGCAAGCAGGCCGCGCGCGTAGGCCAGCACGGAGCCCGGCCGGTAGGCGAAGCCGGCGAAGCGCGAGTACGGGCCGCCCAGCGTTCCCCAGATGCAGCGCCACAGCAGCAGCGCCGCGACGGTGCAGCCGGCAACCAGATGCCAGCGCAGCGTGGGAATGGCGAGGAGGAACCCGGTGACCAGCGCCGTGCCGACCGCCAGCACCAGCAGCCAGTGGAACCACCGGACGCCGACATCCCAGACGCGAAAAGCGGGCTCCGCCATGGCCGGAAGATAGAGCGTCCTGCCCGGTCCGACAGGCGCTCTCTGCCATCATGCGGCCTGCCGGGGCGCCTCGCGGTGGAAGAAGGCGTGCACCCTCGGGTCGTCGCTCTCGTCGCGCAACCGGCGCGGGTCGCCCGCGGCGATCACGCCGCCGGCATCCGGAAAAGCGTCCCGATGCAGCATGACACAGCGATCGGCGATCGCCAGGATCGACAGCAGCTCGTGCGAAACCACGACGAACGTCGTGCCGAGGTCCTTGCGCAGGTCGAGGATCAGCTGGTCGAGGCCCGCCGAGGTGACCGGATCGAGCCCGGCCGACGGCTCGTCGAGGAACAGCAGCGGCGGATCGAGCGACAGCGCCCGCGCGATCCCGGCCCGCCGCGCCATGCCCCCGGAGATCTCCGACGGCATCAGCGCCACCGACTCCGCCAGCCCGACGAGGCCGAGCTTGGCCTGCGCCACCTCCACGCGGGCGGCGCGCGGCAGGTCGGTGAACAGCTCCAGCGGCAGCATGACGTTCTGCAGCAGCGTCATCGAGCCGAACAGCGCGCCGGACTGGAACATCACGCCGATCTCGCGCTGCATCGCCGCGCGTCCGCTCGCCGCGCCGTCGCCGGTGATCCGGTGACCATGGATGTCGATCGTGCCGCGCGTCGGCGGCAGCAGACCGATCAGCTGGTGCATCAGCGTCGACTTGCCGCAGCCCGACCCGCCCAGGATGACGAAAATCTCGCCCGCCTCCACGGTGAAGCTGACGTCGCGGAAGATCGTGCGCGTGCCGAACACCTGGCACAGCCCTTCGGCCTGCACGATCGGCGCGGCCATCAGTAGCCCGTGATGTAGAAGACCGACGCGAAGACGCCGTCGATCGCGATGGTGGCGACGATCCCGCCGACGACCGCCGTGGTCGCCGAGCTGCCGACGGCGCGCGGGCCGAAGCCGGTGGTCAGTCCCGCGCGGCAGCCGGTCGCGGCGATCGCCAGGCCGAAGACGGCGGCCTTCACCATGCCGCCGAGCAGGTCCTTCACCTGCGCCCAGTCCCGGGCTTGCACATAGATCTGTTGCGGCGTGTAGCCGAAGCCGGTCATCACGATCGTCATGCCGATGATGGCGGCGATCTCGAACGCCAGCGCCATACCCGGCATCGCCACCATCGCCGCCGCCATGCGCGGCAGCACCAGCATCGTCATCGGGTCGATGCCCATGGTGGTCAGTGCGCTGATCTCCTCGTTGATCTTCATCGTGCCGATCTCGGCGGCATCCGCCGAGCCGGTCCGCCCGGCGAGGATCACTGCCGCCAGCAACGGACCGAGCTCGCGCAGCACGCTGACCGTGACGACGTTCACCACGAAGATGTCGGACGCCATCGAGCGCATCGAGATCGCCGTCTGGAACGCCAGGATGAGGCCGGTCAGCCCGCCCATCAGCAGCACCAGCGGCAGCGAGCGCACGCCGGCGTCATCGAGGTAGCGAATGAAGTCGGTCAGCCGCAGCATGCGCCGGTGGCGCGGCAGACGGATCACGGCGACGGCGGCCTCGCCGATGAAGGCGATGCCGTCCAGTGCCGACTGCACGCCAGCAAGGACGATCTGCAGGAGGCCCGGCGCCGGCGTGGGCTCCCCGCGGCGCCGCACCTCTCGCGCGTCGCGCACCCGCGCGATGATCGCGCGCACCGCGTCCGATCCGCCGCGCATCTCCGCGCCGCCATGCGCGGCCTCGGCCGCGAGCAGGAAGGTCGCACCGGCGATGTCGCAGCGCGTCACCCCGTCGAGGTCGAAGACGAGCGTCTGGTCGCGCCGCAGCGCGCGCACCGTGGCCATCGCACGCGCCCACAGCGCCGCGACGCCGGCCGCATCCAGGCGGCCCTTGAACGTCAGCCGCGTCTCGGCAGGACCGGCCTGCACGTCCATCGCGGCCGGCGTCTCGGCCACGGCGCTCAGTGGCTGAGCCAGCTCGCGAAGCGGGTCGAGAGCTTGTCCTGGTTGTCGCGCCAGAAGCTGTCGTCCACCAGGACGGCGGCCTGCGAGTTCTGCGCGGTTGTGGGCGAGACCGCCTGCAGGTCGGGCGGGATGAAGTCGTTCACGCCCTTGGCGAGGCCGGGATAGGGGACGGTGGCGACGACATGCGCCTCGATAGCGGGCGTGCCGGCGAAATACAGGAATTGCTGTGCCGCACGCAGGAACACGCTGCCTTTCGGCACGACCCACCAGTCCACGCTCAGCAAGGCGCCGGACCATTGCAGGCCGAAGTTGTGATGCTCCGTGCGGTTCGCGACCGCCACGCGGCCGTTGGGCGCCGCGGTCATCAGAACCTCGCCCGAACCGAGCATTTTCGTCGCGTCCTCGGGTGCCTGCCACCAGGCGATGTAGGGACGCAGCTGATCGAGCTTGCGGAAGGCGCGATCGACGCCGTCGTTGCTGCGCAACGTGCGGTAGATGTCGCCCGGGGCCACGCCGTCGGCGAGCAGGGCGACCTCCAGCGTGCCGCGCGGCGAGCGGGGCAGGCCGCGTTTGCCGGGAAACTTGGCGATATCGAAGAAGTCGCTCCAGGTCGGCGTGGCGGGGAACTTGTCGCGATCCCAGGCCAGAACCTGCGCGGCGACGAAGGCCGCCACGCCGCAATCGGCGGTGCCGGCCTGCTGGTAGTGGTCGCGCCCGCCGATCGCCGTCCAGTCGACGTGCTCGACCAGGCCGTCGTCGCAGGCGGCGAGCATTTCGTCGCCTGAAACCTGCACGAGGTCCCAGTTCTTGAGGCCGGCGCGCAACGCATCCAGCCCGCCCTGCCAGGTTTGGGCGGTCACCGGGATCGCCGTGGCGAGGGTGAACGGATGGACCAGGTCGTGATGCAGGGCGGCCTGCCAGTCGCCCGGGCGGGCGACGATGGTGAGTTGCCGCGGCGGCGCCGTGGCGGGCGCCGGCGCGGGTGGGGGCGGTTGCGCGTGGCCCAGACGGCTCGCTCCCGCGGCCAAGGCCGCGGCGGCAGCGATGATTCGCAGGCAATGCAACCGATCGGCTCCGGCAGGGGTGGAGATAGCGGCGGGAAGGGTGTAGCCGCGTGCAACGCATGCGGCAACGCGGCGTTGGCGTGCTCGGTTGTCGGCGTCGGGGCGTCTGCTTCGTCGCTGCCGCAACCGTTCCTAGGCCGTCGCGTTCCGCATGCGACGGACAACCATAGCATGGGGTGCATCCGATGACGTCGATCTCCGATACCGCCAGCGACGCGAAGGAACAGATCGCCCGGCTCCGCGAGCAGGTCGAGGTGCTGATGCGCGATCGCGTGACGCCGGCCCTGGCCGACGCCGCGGGACGCGCCGAGGGAGCCGCGCGCGAGGCGCAGGACCTTGCGCGCGAACAGGCAGAGGCGTGGTCGGGCCGTGTGCGCGAGCGGCCGCTGGTCTCGATCCTGATCGCGGCCGGCGTGGGATATCTGATCGGCCGCATCGTCCGCTGAGGCGATGCGCTCCACCCGGCTGATCCGGATCGCCGCCGAGGCGGAGGCGATCCGGATCCGGCAGCTGACCCGGCGGCAAATCACCCGCGTGGTGATGGGCGCGGTCGCCCTGATCTTCCTGGCGGCCGCACTCGCCAGCGCGCATGCCGCCGCCTACTTCGCGCTGCGCAACTCGGTGGCGCCGGTGTATGCGGCGCTGATCATCGTCGGTGCCGATGTCGTGCTGTGCGCGATCTTCGCGATGTTCGCGGCACGCAGCAGCCCGGGCTCGGTCGAGCGCGAGGCGCTGGAAGTGCGGCGGCAGGCGTTGGTTCAGCTCGGCGAGTCGGTGGCGCTATGGACCGTGCTGACGCCGCTGGTGCGGTTCCTGCCGCGACAGAGCCTGTATACCCTGTTGCTTGCGGCACTGACGGCGCGGCATCTGACCGGCGGCGGCCGCTGACAGTCTCGGCCGCCCTCCCGTATAGCGGGAGGGGCAGGGTTGGGGGTGCGGCGGCATGATCGAGACGATCGACGGGGTGAAGGTCTGGCAGGACGGCCGGGCGGGTCGGGTCGTGCTCGACCGCCGGGAGGCGCTCAACGCGTTGGACCCGGCGATGCTGAAGCGGATCTCCTTCGCGCTCGACCGGTTCTCCGAGGTGTCGTCGAGGGTTCACCTTGTGGTCGTCGAGGGCGCGGGTGGCCGCGCCTTCTGTGCCGGCGGCGACGTGCGGGCGATTCGCGACGCCGCACTGGCGGGCGACCATGTGACGATCGAGCGCTTCTTCGCCGCCGAGTACGGGCTGGATCTGGCGATCGCGCGTTATGAGAAGCCGTGGGTGTCGCTGATCGACGGCATCTGCATGGGGGGCGGACTGGGGCTCGCCGTGCACGGCATGGCTCGCGTGGCGACCGATCATGCCGTGATCGCGATGCCGGAGACCGGGATCGCGCTGTTTCCCGATGTCGGCACGGCCTACGCGCTGCCGCGGCTGCCGGGGGCGATCGGCACGTACATGGCGCTCACCGGCACGCGGATGGTGGGCGCGGACGCGGTGCATGCGGGGCTGGCGACGCACTACGTCACGCGCGCAAGGCTGCCGGACCTGGTGGCCGCTCTGGCGAAGGACGGCTATGCCGTGCTGGCGGCGTTTGCCGAGAAGCTGCCGCCGTTCTCGCTGGCGCCGCACCGTGCCGCGATCGACCGCTGTTTCGGGGTCGGCAGCGTGGCGGAGATCATCGCGGCGCTGGAGGCCGAGCCCAGCGACTGGGGCCGCGACACGCTGTCGACGTTGCGCAGGATGTCGCCCTCCGCGGTGCACTGGTCGTTCCAGCATCTGCGGCGCGGCGAGCACGAGACGCTGACGCAGGTGCTGCATGACGATCTGCAGATGGCGCGCTGGGTGACGCTGCATCCGGACTTCGCCGAGGGCGTGCGCGCGATGGTGATCGACAAGGATCGCAAGCCGCGCTGGTCGCCGGCGCGGATCGAGGATGTCGACCCGCACGCGATCGCGACGGCGATCCACGAGGGCCGGCTCGCGCCGCGACGGACGTAGCCGGGAAACTTGCGGTCGGGCGGGCGTTCGCAGGGGCGGAGGTCCGCCATGCGAAGGTTGACGATCGCCGCGCTGCTGCTGCCGATGGCCGCCTACGCGCAGTCTCCGCCCAGCAACGCACCGAGCGGCAGCGGCACGCCGGTCGGCCCGCCGCCCGCGCCGGCGGTGGCGCCGCCCACCAATCAGACCGGCGGAGCGTTGCCGCCGGGGCTGGTCGCGCCGCCGTTGCGGGCGAGCGCGCCGACGGAGTCGAACACGAGCGTTCCCGAGAAATAGCCGTTTGCCGGGCCGCGGGAACGCCGCCTAGATTCCGGCATGCTGCATTTCACACGCGACGAGTTCGCGGCGCGACGGCGGTCGGTGGCGCTGGTCATGGCCGCACACGGTCTCGACGCGCTGCTGATGTTCCGCCAGGAGAGCATGTACTGGCTCACCGGCTATGACACGTTCGGCTACGTGTTCTTCCAGTGCCTGGTATTGACCGCGGAGGGCAAGCTGATCCTGCTGACGCGGCGTCCCGATCGCGAGCAGGCGCGGCTGACCTCGACCATCGACGACGTGCGCATCTGGGTGGACGGCGAGGGCGCGCGGCCGGCCGTGATGCTGCGCGACATCCTGGACGGCGCGGGACTGCGCGGCCGCCGGCTGGGCGTCGAGTTCGAGGCGTATGGTCTTACGGGCCGCAACTGCATGCGTCTGCTCGGCGCGTTGGACGGATTCGCGGAGCTGTCGGATGCGAGCGAACTGATCTCCCGCCTCCGGCTGGTGAAGTCGCCTGCGGAGCTCGAGTATGTGCGCCGCGCGGCCGCACTGGCGGATGCTGCGCTGGCCGCTGCGGAGCAGATGGCCCTGCCGTGGGCGCAGGAGGCGGACATCCTCGCGGCGATGCAGGCGGCGGTGCTGAGGGGCGACGGGGATTACCCGGCCAATCCGTTCATCATCGGCTCGGGCGACCACGCACTGCTGGTGCGCTACGCATCCGGCCGCCGGCGGCTGGAGCCGCGCGACCAGTTGATGCTGGAGTTCGCCGGCAGCTACCGCCACTACCATGCCTGCCTGATGCGTACGCTCTGCGTCGGCGAGCCGACCGAGCAGCATCGCGCCTTCCACGCGGCGGCAACCGCCGCGCTGCATGCGTGCATCGATGCGATGCGGCCCGGGCGGACGGTGGGCGAGGTGTTCGCCGCCCATGCGCGCGTATTCGACGAGGCCGGGTATCGCGCGCAGCGGCTGAACGCGTGCGGCTATTCGCTCGGGACGACGTTCCAGCCGAACTGGATGGACTGGCCGATGATCTACGAGGGCAATCCGGTGGTCATCGAGCCGGGCATGGTGTTCTTCCTGCATATGATCCTGGCCGACCCGCAGACCAACACGGCGATGGCGCCCGGCGTGACGGTGGTGACCACCGCGGGCGCGGCCGAGGTGCTGAGCCGGCACAAGCTCGATCTGTTCGTAGGGTAAGCCGCGGCGTCAGCCCGGCAGGTTCAGCACCGACTTGGCGATGATGTTGCGCTGGATCTCGTTGGTGCCGCCGTAGATCGTGGTGGGTAGCGCCTGGATGTAGGTGCCGGCGGGATGCAGGTCGCGATTGCCCTCCATCGGCTCGAGCAGGGCGGCGGACTCGCCGGCGATCTCCAGCATCGTGCGCGCGATGCGCTGGTACAGCTCGGTCTGCCAGATCTTCAGCATCGATACGTCCGCGCCGAGCATCTCGCCGCGCCGCAGCTTCTCGACATAGTGCTCGTACAACGTGCGGTGGTCGGCGAGATCGAGCCGCAGCCGCTGGTAGCTGTCCTGGAACGCCGCGTCGTCCCATGCGCCGATCCGGTCGGCGAGACGGCGCAGCCGCGCCAGCGCGTACGACGACTGCTTGGGCGATCCGATGAAGATGCGCTCGAAGCCGAGCAGCGCCTTCGCCATCGTCCAGCCGTGGTTCTCCTCGCCGACAAGATTCTCGCGCGGCACGCGGACGTTGTCGAAGAACGTCTCGCAGAACTCGTCGTGCATCTCGAGGTTGATGATCGGCCGCACGGTCACGCCGGGGCTGTCGAGCGGCACCAGCAGGAAGCTGATGCCTTCCTGCTTCTTGGCGGCCTTGTCGGTGCGCGCGAGCAGGAAGATCCAGTTGGCGTCCTGCGCCAGCGTGGTCCAGGTCTTCTGGCCGTTGACGACCCACGTATCGCCGTCGAGCACCGCCTCGGTGCGCAGGCTGGCGAGGTCGGAGCCGGCGTTCGGCTCGCTGTAGCCCTGGCACCAGATGTGCTCGCCGGAGAGTATTTTCGGAAGATAGTAGGCCTTCTGCGCCTCACTGCCGTAGCGGATCAGCAGCGGCCCGACCATGACGATGCCGTGGTCGGGCATCCGCGCCACGCCGTAGCGTTCGTATTCCTCGGTCAGCGCGATCTGCTTGCTCGCCGACAATCCCATGCCGCCGTACTCGCGCGGCCACCCGGGCGCGAGCCATCCGGAAGCCGACTGCCGACGGTACCACTCCTTGACGTCCGCCAGATGCAGGCGGCGCGGCGGGTTGCGGATCTCCGGCGGGTAGGTCTCGTGCAGGAACCGGCGGACGATGCCGCGGAAATCGTCATCGGACAGTGCGTTGTAATCGTCCATGGTCAGGTCCCGGTGAAGCGCGGCGCGCGCTTTTCCATGAACGCGCGCGCGCCCTCGTCATGGTCGGCGGACTGGAACAGCGACAGCTGCAGGTCGCGTTCGAGGTCGAGCGCCGCCTCCAGCCCCTGCGCAAGGAAGCGCCGCGTCATCGCCAGCGGCAGCGGCGCCATCGCGTCGAAACGGTGCGCGCGTTCGAGCGCCGCCTCCAGTGCGCGCCCTGGTGCGACGACGTGATCGACCAGCCCGACCCGGGCCGCGTCGCCGGCGCCGAACGTCTCGCCGTACAGGATGATCTGCTTCGCCGCGCCCTGGCCGATGCGGGCGGGCAGCAGGTGCAGCAGGCCGAGGTCCGCCATCAGCCCGACCTTGTTGAAGCTGCACACGAAGCGCGCGTCCTCGGCGGCAACGATGGTGTCGCAGCAGCAGGCGAGCGAGATGCCCGCGCCGGCGGCCCAGCCCTCGACGGCGGCGACGATCGGCTTGCTCGACTGCGCGAACATGCGGATCAGGCGGTGCGAGGTGCGGAACCGCTCGCGGCCCGCGGCGACGTCCTTGTGGCCCATGCTGCTGATATCGCCGCCGGAGCAGAAAGTGCCGCCCGCGCCGGTGACGACGATGGCTCGGATGTCGCGGTCGGGCTCGATGCGGTCCAGCGCCGCGACCAGCGCCGCACGCAACGGCAGCGACAGCGCGTTGCGCCGCGCGGGGTAGTTCAGCGTCAGGATCGCCACGGCGCCGTCGCGCGCTTCGGTGACGACTTGTGCGTCGGGTGCGTCATTCATCGTCGCTCTCCGGTTGGACGGCGGCGTAGCGGGCGCGGTGGACGGAAGACGAGCCGAACAGGTTGCACAGCACCATCGCCTTGCGGACGAACAGGCCGATATCGTACTCGTCGGTGTAGGCGATGCCGCCGTGCAGCTGCACGGCCTCTCGCGTGACGAACAGCGCCGCGTCCGACGCGCGGGCCTTCGCGCGTGAGACAACGGCCTGGCGCTGTGCGGACGTCGGGTCGGCGTCCAGTGTCGCGGCGGCGGCCTCGACGCTCGCGCGCGTCAGCGCGATCTGCACCTGCACGTCGACGGCGCGGTGGTGCAATGCCTGGAAGCTGCCGATCGGTCGCCCGAACTGCTGGCGCGTGCGCATGTAGTCGAGCGTGATCGCAAACGCGCGATCCATCACGCCGAGCAGATACGCCGCCGTCGCGAGCACGGCTTCGTCCAGTGCCGCCTCGGCGTCGCCGCCGACCGGCTCGGCGGGCGCGTCGTCGAGATGCAGCGTGCCGAAGTTGCCGCCGTCCTGCGTAATTTCGATCTCGAGGCGCACGCCATGCGCGTCACGGCGGACGACGGCGTTGCCGTCGGCGGTGGTGACCAGGAAAGCGTCCGCACCCGCGGCCATCGGCACGAACGCCTTCGTCCCGCTGATGCGTCGGTCGCACAGCCGCGCGGTCTCGTGCAGGCTCAGGCAGTTGGCGCGCTCCTGCCAGGCGGGGATCACGATCCGGCCCGCGAATTCCGGCGCGATGCGCATCGCCATCGCGACGGGGATCAGCGGCTCGGGCACCAACCCCGCGCCGAGTTCCTCGGCCAGCGCGCAGAACTCCCCCATGCCGAGGCCGGAACCCCCGTCCACTTCCGGCACGCGCAGCAGCGGCCAGCCCATCTCCTCGATCTGCCGCCACACGTCGCGGTCGAAGCCCGGCTGCGTGAAGCGCAGCGCGCGGATGCGTTTGCAATCACCGCCCGCCGGCACGACGGCGCGCGCACTGTCGCGCACCAGCCGGACATTGTCGTCGTCGTCGCTCATGCGTGCAGCTTGGCGTCGGTGCGGGCCTGCAACGCCTCCAGATCGAGTCCGGGGATCATCGCGCGCACCACGAACCCGCGCGGCGTCACGTCGATGACGGCAAGGTTCGTGTACACCCGCGAAACCGACCCGACCGCGGTCAGCGGATAGGTGCAGCGCGTCACGAGCTTGCTGGTGCCGTCCTTGGCGGTGTGCTCGGTCAGCGCCCACACGCGCTTCGCGCCCGCGCCGAGGTCCATCGCCCCGCCCACCGCGGGTGCCACGTCGGCCTCGCTCGTCGCCCAGTTGGCAAGGTCGCCGTTCTCCGCGACCTGGAATGCGCCCAGCACGCACAGGTCGAGATGTCCGCCGCGGATGATGCCGAAACTGTCGGCGTGGTGGACGTAGCTGCCGCCGGTGCGCAGCGTGACGTATTGCTTGCCGGCGTTGATGAGCCAGCGGTCGATCGCATCGGGCGGCGGCGCGGGGCCGATGCCGAGCACGCCGTTCTCCGAATGGAAGACCACTTCGCGATCGTGCGGCACGTGATCGGCAACCAGCGTCGGTATGCCGATGCCGAGGTTGACGTACCAGCCTTCGGGAATGTCGTCGGCAACGCGCCTGGCCATCGCGTTGCGGTCGAGCGGCATGAAAGCGGGCGGCTTGAATGCGTGTGTGACCGTGTCGGGCATGCGGCGCTCTCAGAACATCGGCGGGTTACCGTAGGGGATGTGGATCACACGGTCCACGTGAATTCCCGGCGTCACCACCGTCTCCGGCGGGATCTCGCCGAGTTCGGCGACATGCTGCGTCTGCGCGATGGTCAGTTCCGCGGCGGTCGCCATGATCGGGTTGAAGTTCCGCCCGCTCTCCCGGTACGTCAGGTTGCCCCAGCGATCGGCGCGCCACGCTTCGATCAGCGCCACCTCGGCGTGCAGCGCGCGCTCCATCACGTAGGTGCGACCGTCGAACTCGCGGGTCTCCTTGCCTTTCGCGAGCGGCGTGCCGACCGAGGTCGCGGTAAAGAACGCCGGGATGCCGGCGCCGGCCGCACGGATGCGTTCGGCGAGCGTGCCTTGCGGGACGATTTCCAGCTCGATCTTGCCGGCGGCGAACAGGCCCTCGAACACCGAGCTGTCGGAGCTGCGCGGGAAGCTGCACGCGATCTTGCGCACCCGGCCCAGCTCCATCAGGCGCGCGACCCCGATATGGCCGACCCCGGCGTTGTTGGCGACGATGGTCAGGTCCCTGGCACCCTGCTCGATCAGCCCGTCGATCAGCTGGTTGGGCTGGCCGACCGCGCCGAAGCCGCCGATCAGCACCGTGGAGCCGTCGCGGATGCCCGCCATCGCCTCGGCCATGGTGGCGACGAACTTGTCGATCATGGCGTCACCTCGATCAGTGCGTCGGCGACATAGGCGCCGTCCGGCGTCGCGATGACCGGGTTGAGGTCGATCGAGGCGACGCGCGGATGGGCGGCGGCGAAGGCGGACAGGCGCGACAGCATGTCCGCCAGCGCCGCGATGTCGGCCGGCGGCGTGCCGCGCGCGCCGCGCAGCAGCGGCGCGCCGCGGATCGACGCGATCATTTGCTCGGCCACATCCGGTCCGAAGGGACAGCGCCGGATCACCACGTCCTTGAGGATCTCGACGAACACGCCGCCGAGGCCGAACACGGCGACCGGGCCGAACACCGGATCGCGGTGGATGCCCATGATGCACTCCACGCCGCGCAGCTGCCGGGCGACCAGAATGCCGGTCACGCGGGCATTGGGCGCGCGCGCGCGGGCGCGGTCCAGCAGCAGCGCGACGCCGTCGCGCACCGCCTCCGCGTCGGCCACGCCGAGCAGCACGCCGCCGATCTCCGACTTGTGCGCGATGTCCGGCGACAGGATCTTCAGCACGACCGGGAAGCCGATGCGCCCGGCCGCTTCGACCGCCTCGTCTTCCGTCGCGCAGGCCTGCTCGGGCGCGGGCGTGATGCCGATCGCGGCGAGGATGCGCTTGGCCTCGGCCTCGTCGGGCGCCGCTTCAGGCAGGGGCAGGTCCGGAAGCACCGGCGGCGGAAGGCCGGGCGTCGCGGCGAACGCGTCGCCGAACCGTCCCATCGCGGCGATCGCGTTCACCGCACGCGTCGGGTCCTCCAGCACGACCAGCCCCTCGGCGTCGAACCCGGCCATCACCTCGGGCGGCGCGAGGACGGAGAGCACGAACAGCACGTCCGGGTGAGCCGCACGAAGGCGGTGCAGCAGGTCGCGAACGGCCGGCGCGCGGGGGCCGCCGGCGCTCTGCGAGAAGAACGCCAGCGCGGAGCGGTAGCCGCCGTCGGCGACCATGGTCTCCATGAACCGCTCGGCGAGGTCGAAGTCGTTGAACACCTGCGCCGTGGCGTCCACCGGGTTGCGCGGCGAGCAGAACGATACCATCGCCTTCAGCTTTGCCTGCGCCGCCTCCGGCATGGGCGGCATGGCCAGGCCGGCGGCGTCGGCGGCGTCGCTGATCAGCACGCCGGCGCCGCCGCTGATCGTCAGCACGCCGAGCGTGTTGCCGGCTGGATAGATCCGCCGCGTGGCGGCGTAGGCGATGTCGAGCATCTCCTCGGTGCTGCGGGCGCGGACCACGCCGAACTCGGCGAACACCGCGTCGGTCACGGCGTCGTCGCCGGCGATGGACGCCGTGTGGGACTGGGCGGCGGCCGCCCCCAGTGCGCTGCGGCCGACCTTCATGACCACGACCGGCTTGCGTGCGGCCCTGGCGGCGGCGAGGGCGGCGAGGAAGCTGCCGGCCTCGCGGATGCCTTCCAGATACGCGGCGATGACGTCGGTGTCGGCGTTTGCCGCCATCCAGCCGATCACCTCGCCGACCGTCACGTCGGCCTCGTTGCCCGTCGTGACCACCAGCGGCACGCCGATGCCGCGGTTGCGCGCGGCGGCGAACAGGTGCGTGCCGTAGGCGCCGGACTGGCTGGCGATGCCGATCCGGCCGGGGATCGGAAAGCCGGTGTCGAAGGCGTTGGTGAAGGTGGCGAACCAGCCGATGCCTGCGTTGAACAGGCCGAGGCAGTTGGGCCCGAGCAGCCGCATGCCCGAGGACCGGGCGGCGTCGATCATCTCGGCCTGCGCGGCCGCGCCGGCTTCGTCGACCTCGGCGAAACCGGCGGTGAACACGACGGCGCCGCGCACGCCGCGCGCGCCGAGGTCGCGGACTGCCTCGATCGCCAGATTGGGAGGAACGGCGATGATGGCGACGTCGGGTGTCGTGGGCAGGGCGGCGACCGACGGATAGGCGGTCAGGCCCTGGATCGTCTTGCGGTTCGGATTGACCGGCAGGATGTCGCCCTTGAAGCCGGTACGGCGCATGAAATCGATCGGCCTGCCGCCGATCCGGCGGGGATCGTCGGACGCGCCGACGACCGCGACCGAACGCGGGGCGATCAGCGGATCGAGCGCGGAAAAGCGGGCCCCAGGTTGCGCGGGCATCGCCGCAGTCTCGCCTCGGGTTTCCCAGCTCACAAGCGGCCTGCCGCCTCACGTCCTCGTGGCGTTAGCGAGGACGTGAGCGGGTCAGGCGCGCAGGGAAAGGCGGGGCAGCTTAGTCCCGGCTCGGGCAGCTCTTGCTGCTGCCGGGATGCGCGCAGCCGTGGTGGGTGACGGCGTGCGTCGGACCTGGTTCCGTGCCGTATGCGCCGACGGTGATGACACGCGGGGCGCGCGACCGGCTGACCGGCTCCGACAGGCCGGAGGGCACGACGTGCCAGCCGTGCGCCGAGTAGGCCGCGCTCGCGAACACCTGAGAGCCCCGCGCCACGTGGGCGCCGTGACGGGGCTCGGTGACGACGGCGTATTCGACGCGGGCACGCTCGTGGCCGTGCCGTTCCTCGCGGGCGAAGCTCTCATGCGGCACCGAGCGCGCCTCGTTGTCCGGCGCCGACGCCACCTCGACCGGCGTGTTGTCGTCGGTGAAGGTGCTGGCGCCGCCGTAGCGCAGGCCGGCCGGGATTTCGACCGGCAGCGTGTTCATGGCGTACTGCTCGGCCGCCGAGTGCTGCTTCGGAGAGCTGTCCATGATGTAGGGGCCGATCATCGCGACGTAGCGCCGGGTTTCGGCGGGCAACGGCCGGATGTTGGCGAGATAGTCGTCGAGGCGGCGGGGGCCCGCGTTGTAGGCGGCGAGGAAGCCCGGCGAGCCGTACATGTCGTACATCTCACGCAGGTAGGCCGCGCCCGCCATGATGTTGTCATGCGGGTCGAACGGGTCCTCGCCGAGGTTGTAGCGGTCCTTCAGCCCTTCATACGTGTGCGGCATCACCTGCATCAGGCCCATCGCCCCCGCCCACGAGGTCACGAGCTGGGCGCCGTGGTACAGCTTGCCGCCCGACTCGACGCGCATGACCTCGCGAATCCAGCGATCGGGCACGTCGAATCGCTTGGCGGCCTCGTTGATGTAAGGCCCCCAGGGATCATCGGGCGGCCCTGGCGGCGTGTAGTCGCCGCGCGCATGGGCCGCGTATTGCTGCGCTTCCGGGAGCTGGCTTACGACCTGCGGCGCATGATTGGCGCAGGCCGCCAGCCATGCGGCCCCAGTGAGGCAGATGACGGCTCTTCGCAGCGGTGGTCTGAGGCCGGCACGGAAGGAGTAGGTGAGCGAGCTGGCGAGGTTACCACTTTTGGTCGTCATCGGCGGATAGGCCTCCGTCGTGCCGTGGCAAACAAAACTCCATGCGACAGCGCGGCACGCTGCTCACACGCACGATTAAGATCGAGGCGCAACCGACTACGTTGATTCGATAACTAAGGCAACCCAGGGACGGAAATATAATGAAAAAATACGATGCCCGGCGGCGCTGGACAGGGCCTCGGCGGGGCAGCCGGATCAGGCTGCGGACATGGCTGTATTGCGCTACTGCCATGATTCCGTGAGGAAAGTCACGGGTCCGCGAGGGGCCTGCGACCCAAAAAACACTTTCCAAAGGAATTTTCGTCTGGCGTGCGGCAGATTTGTCGCGATTGCCGGAACCCGGCCGGATCGGCTACCCCGCCGCGCGATGGATCAGATCGCACAGGGCGCCGCGACCGACACGGCTGTCGCCGAGTATCCGGCACCGGCATTGACGCGCCTGCCGACGTCTCTGCTGGACCTGACCGCGGACATGTCGTTCGTGGCCCGCTTCCGCCTCGCGGCCCAGGACGTGAGGGACGGGCTGCGTCTGTGGCGGCTGGCGGCCACCCTGGGCTGGCTGGATATCCGGCTGCGCTACCGCGGCTCGATGCTTGGCCCCTTCTGGCTGACGCTGTCGACCGGGGTGATGGTGGGCGCGCTGGGCTTCCTGTACTCCTCGCTCTTCGTCATGGACCTGCGGAGTTATCTGCCGTTCCTGACGCTGTCGCTGGTGCTGTGGAACTGCCTCAGCGCATCGGTGGGCGAAGCCTGCCTTTGCTTCACCGAGGCCGAGGGCGTCATCCGGTCGGTGCGTCTGCCGTACACGCTCCACCCGCTGCGCTGCCTCGTCCGCAACGGCTTGGTCCTGCTGCACAACATCGGCGTGGTCGTCGTCGTGTTCGCCATCTTCGAGATCTGGCCCGGGCCGCTCGCGCTGCTGGCGATTCCGGCGGCCATGCTCTGGGTCGTCGACGGCATTGCCGCCGCGTTGCTGTTCGGAGCCGTCTGCGCGCGCTTCCGCGACGTGCCGCCGATCGTCGGCAGCGTCATGCAGATCGCATTTTTCGTCAGCGCGATCATCTGGAAGCCCGAGCAGATCGGCGGTCGTCCGGTCTGGCTGCAGGGCAACCCGTTCTTCTCCATCATCGAGATCGTCCGCGCCCCGATCCTCGGCGACGTGCCGTCGCACCTCACCTATGCGAGCGCGCTCGGCTGGTCGGCATTGCTGTGCGCGGCGGCGGCGGTCGTGTTCGCGCGCGCGCGCGGGCGCCTGGCGTTCTGGGTGTGACCGCGATGGCAACCGCAGGCATTCAGGTCACCGACTGCTCGGTTCTGTTTCCGCTCTATCACGGCAGTGCGCGCAGCCTGAAGAAGACGGTGCTGGCCGCGGCCTCCGGGCGGCTCGGCCAGGACTCGCACCATCGCGTGGTCGTGCAGGCGCTGCGGGAGCTGAACTTCACGCTCAACAGCGGCGACCGGCTCGGGCTGATCGGCGCGAACGGCGCGGGCAAGACCACGCTGCTGCGCGTGCTGGCCGGCATCTACGAGCCGGTGATCGGCCGGGTGCAGATCAACGGCAGCGTCAGCGCGCTGCTCGATCCGAACCTGGGCATGAACCTGGACCTGACCGGCCGCGAGAACATCCGTCTGCGCGGCCTGTTCAACGGCCTGCCGCAGAGCGCGCTGCGCCGGCTGGAGGACGACGTGCAGGAGTTCGCCGAGCTTGGCGACTTCCTCGACCTGCCGGTGCGCATCTACAGCTCGGGCATGGTGATCCGGCTCGGTTTCGCGCTGGCCACCGCCATCCGCCCGCAGATCCTGCTGATGGACGAGTGGTTCCTCGCCGGCGATGCGGCCTTCATGGACAAGGCCCGCGCGAGGCTTGAGGACATGGTGCGGGGGGCGGAGATCCTGGTGCTGTCCTCGCACTCCGAAGCCGTCATCAAGGATTGGTGCACGCGTGTCTTCTGGCTGGACCACGGTCGTGTGGTGGAGGACGGGCTGCCGGGCGAGGTGCTCGCGCACTATCTCGGACGGCCGGAGCTGGAAGAGCCCGAGGCGGAGGAGATCGAGTCCGAGGAGACGGCCGAGTCCGAGGAGGAGTTCGCGGAGGAGGAGGTCGAGTACGAGGAGGCTGAGGCGGACGAGGCTGAGGCGGCGCCAAACCTTGGCACTGATGACGCGTTGGCCGAGGATGCAGCGCACGCAGAAGCGAGCCCGGACGTAGATGCCGAAGCGGACGCCGCAGCAACTCCGGACGGCCAGGCAAGTCCGGGCTCCGGCGCGGCCGCGCACGCCGAAGCAAGTCCCGACGCCGGCAGCGCTGCGGGCCCAGAAACAGCCCCGGCCGGTGAAGCCGCCGCCGCCTGAACCGCCGAAGCCGCGCCGGGCCGTGCGCGGGACCACCATCGAGACGTATCGGCAGCGGCGCGACTTCTCGGCGACCGCCGAGCCGCCGCCGGGCGACGCCACGCGGTCCGGCGCCGCGCCGATCTTCGTGGTGCAGAAGCATGATGCGCGGCGCCTGCACTGGGACTTCCGGCTGGAGCACGGCGGCGTGCTGTGGAGCTGGGCGGTGCCGAAAGGGCCCTCGCTCGACCCCGCCGACAAGCGGCTGGCGGTGCGCACCGAGGACCACCCGCTCGACTACGCCGACTTTTCCGGCATCATCCCCGAAGGTCAGTACGGCGCCGGAACCGTCGAGACCTGGGACCGCGGCACCTGGGAGCCGGCGAATGGCGATCCCGAAGCGGCGCTGGCGAAGCGGCGCTGGCGAAGGGCGAGCTGAAGTTCGTCCTGCGCGGTTCCCGTCTGAACGGCGGGTTCGTGCTCGTCCGGCTCAAGCCGCGGCCGAAGGACCGGGCGGAGAACTGGCTGCTCATCAAGGAGCACGACGCCGAGGAGGCGCCCGGCGCCGACGCCGGCGAACTGGAGAAGACCACCGAGCCGCCGGCGCCTAAGGCCAAGCGCTCTCAAGCCAAGCGGACCAGTATGGAGGCGAAACGTCAGGATCCCGGGCGGCCGCCTGTCGAGGGCGCCGTGCAGGCGGCGCTGCCGGCCGAGCAGTCGCCAGAGCTGGCCTCGTTGGTCGACGAGCCGCCGGCGGACGATCCGAACTGGCTGAGCGAGGTGAAGTTCGACGGCTACCGGCTGCTCGCGTTCAAGGACGGCGACGCCGTGCGGCTGGTGACGCGCAACGGCCATGACTGGACCAGGCGCCTGCCGACGATCGCCAGGGCGGTCGGGAGTTTGCGGGCGCAGACCGCGCTGGTCGACGGCGAACTGGTGGCGCTGCGCGAGGACGGCGTGTCCAGCTTCGCGCTGCTGCAGCAGGCGTTGTCGGACGGCTCCGACCGCAGCCTGTTCTATTACCTGTTCGACCTGCTGCACCTGGATGGCTGGGACCTGCGCCGCAGTCCGCTCATCGCGCGCAAGCAGGCGTTGCAACATCTGTCCGACTGGCGGGGCGCGCTGCGCTACAGCGATCATCAGGTGGGGCGCACGGTGGAGATGCGGCGCGAGGCGTGCCGCCTGCACCTGGAAGGCATCATCGCCAAGCGGGCCGACGCACCGTATCGCGCCGGCCGCAGCAAGGACTGGCTGAAAGCCAAGTGCGCCGGCCGCGAGGAACTGGTGGTGCTCGGCTGGACGCCGCCGCAGGGCTCGCGACAGGGCCTCGGCGCGCTGCATCTGGGTTACCGCGACGAGAGCGGCGCCTGGCAATACGCGGGCGCGGTCGGCAGCGGCTTCACCGAACGCGAGCTGGAGGCGTTGCGCGCGAAGCTCGATAAGCTGGCGGCGGAACCGCCCGAGGACATGCTGGTGTCCGGCGATCCGATCGACCGCGCCGTTCAGTGGGTGAAGCCGGCGCTGGTTGTGGAGGTGCAGTTCACCGACTGGTCGGGCTCGGGCCGGGTGCGGCACGCCGTCTATCTCGGCCTGCGCGAGGACAAGAAGGCGGACGAGGTGGTCCGGCCGGTGGCCGATCTGGAGGCCGCGCGCGTGCCTTTTGCGCCGACAGGCCGGCAGAGCCGGATCGTCAGGGCCAGCCCGCCGTCCCCGCGACGCAAGGCGTCCGGCAAGGCCGAGGCGGACGATCCGCCCGCGCCGCGGACGTTCGCCATGCGCAAGCTGCCGAAAGGCGCCGAGCAGGTCGGCGACATGACGATCACGCATGCCGATCGCGAGCTGTGGCCCGGCATCAGCAAGCGTGACCTGGCGGAATACTGGCTCGCGGTCGCGGACCGGGCCTTGCCGGAGATCGCAGGGCGTCCGCTCGCGCTGGTGCGCTGCCCCGAGGGCATCGACGGCGAGCACTTCTTCCAGAAGCACGCCAAGCCCGGCTTCCCGAAGGAGCTGCGCGGCGATGCCGCGGACGGCGCGCCCTATCTGGTGCTGCAGGACGTGGCGGGACTGCTGGCCTGTGCGCAGGTGGCGGCGATCGAGCTGCATGTGTTGGGGTCACGTCCGCCCGATGCGCTGCATCCCGACCGGGTGGTGTTCGACCTCGATCCGGGCGAGGGCGTCGCCTTTGCCGACGTCGTCGCCGCCGCGCACGAGGTCCGCGATCGGCTCAAAGAGGCGGGGCTTGCCGCGTTCTGCCGGACGACGGGCGGCAAGGGCCTGCACATCGTGGCGCCGCTGGTCCCGAGGGCCGACTGGGATATCGCGAGGGTGTGGTGCCGCGCCTTCGCCGATGCGATGGCAGCGGATAGCCCGGAGCACTTCGTTTCGCGCGTGCCGAAGGCCGAGCGGCGTGGCCGCATCCTGGTGGACTGGCTGCGCAACGGCCTGGGCGCGACCGCGGTGGCGTCCTATTCGCCGCGGGCGAGGCCGGGGGCGACCGTCGCGACCCGGCTCGACTGGTGCGAAGTGGCGCCGGATCTCGATCCCGGCGCCTTCAACCTGCGCACGGTGCCGCCACGTCTGGCGCGGCAGAAGGCCGATCCCTGGGCGGCGTTCGAGGCCGAGGCGGCGCCGCTGCCGGCAGCGAGCGATACCCCGGCGCGAAGCAGCAGCGGGAGGAAGCGATAATGGCGCAGCGCCCGATCTGGCGGGGCCATCTGCGGCTGGCGCTCGTTTCGTGTCCGGTCGCGCTGTATACGGCGCGGCACGACAGCAGCAACCTGCATTTCAACCTGATCAACCCGAAGACCGGCCATCGGGTCCGGATGCTGACCGTCGACGCCGAGACCGGCGAGGAGATCGCGATGGGCGACCTCGTGAAGGGCTACGAGTTCAAGAAGGACCACTACGTCCTCCTCGACGACGAGGACTTCGAGCGCGCGCGCATCGACAGCAGCGGGACGATGACGGTCGACAAGTTCGTGCCCGCCGACAGCATCGACCCGATCTATTACGAGGACAGCTACTACGTGGTCCCGGACGGCGAGGCGGGGCAGGACGTCTATGTCGTGTTGCGCGAGGCGCTCCGGCAGACCGGGCGGGTGGCGCTCACCCGCGTCGTCATCTCCCGCCGCGCGCGGGCCGTCGTGCTGATGCCGATGGACCGGGGCCTCGTCGCTCACACGCTGCACGAGCAGCAGGACGTCAACAGCCCGAAGGCGCTGTTCGACCAGGTGCCGCGGCAGAAGCCCGATCCGGAGATGGTGAAGCTCGCCGTGCAATTGGTCGACCGGCAGACCGGGAAGTTCGACCCGGCGGACATGGAAGACCGTTATGAGGTGCGGTTGCGCGCCGTGATCGAGGCCAAGCTGAAGGGCGAGGGCGTCGAGGCGGCGGCCGAGGCGGATGTCGACCGGGGCAACGTCATCGACCTGATGGCGGCGCTGAAGCGCAGCCTCGGCCAGACGGTCGAGACGCCAAAGGGACGGGGGGCCGCGAGCCGGCCTGCGGCGAAGAAGGCGGAGACGCCGCCACGCCGCGGATCGACAAAAACTGGCCGCAAGTCAGCGGTGCCGCGGCGCAAATCCGCATAGATGCTGAGTGTCCTGCCCCAGAAGTTCGCTCGCGAACTTCTGGGATGAGCAGGCCACTGGAGCTTTAATTTCCTAGTGTCCCACTCTGATTCCGAAGTTCGGCGAACTTCGGAATCAGGACACTAGGCGGGCGGCATGGCTCGGCTATGATCGGGCGCGAGATGTTGCGAGTATGGGTGATGCGCGGGGCGGTGCTGGTGATGGCGCTGATGGCGGTGGGGGCCGGTTGCTCGACCCAGCCGACCGTCCATACGGAAGCCGACGATACCTATGCGGTCAGCGGCCGGTTCACGACGTCGGTGTCCGGGCTGCTGATCGCGCAGAACGCCGCCTTGGACGAGGCGCAGTCGTTCTGCCGCGACAAGGGGCTGCGCTTCCATCAGCTGCAGGACCAGGTGCGGCCGGGCGACGCGACCTACACCGTGCGCTTCCGCTGCCTGGCGGCGACCGACCCGCGGGTGCAGCGGCCGACGGTCAATCAGGCGCCTGACCAGATGTTCTGACGGCGTCCGGCGCGTAGGCGTACGGGCCGCCGCGGTCGAGCGCGCGCGCATAGGCCGGGCGGCCGTGGATGCGGGCGAGGAAGCCGGCCAGGTTCCGATAGCGGCCGCCGTCGGCGCGGTTCGCGGCGGCCTCGGCGGGAAAGCTCATCATGATGTCGGCTGCGGTGAAATCCGGACCGGCGAACCAGCCGGTGTCGGCGAGTTCGGCGTCGATGTAGCCCAGGTGCAGGGCGAGGTTGGGATCGACGAAGCCTTGCTGGACGCGCTGCATGATCCCCCACACGAGGGGACGCACCAGGGCAGGCGCCGCCAGCGGGATGCGGCTGAACACCAGCTTCATCACCAGCGGCGGCATGGCGGAGCCTTCGGCGTAGTGGAGCCAAAAGGTATAGCGCAGCCGCTCGGGCGTGCCGGGCGGCGGCACCAGCCGGCCCTCGCCGTGGCGGTCCAGGATGTATTCGACGATGGCGCCCGTCTCGGCCACGGTGGCGCCGTTCTCGGTGATGATCGGCGACTTGCCGAGTGGATGGACGGCCCGAAGCGACTTCGGCGCCAGCATGGTCTGCGGGTCGCGCTCGTAGCGGATCACCTCGTACGGGAGGCCGAGTTCTTCCAGCAGCCACAGCACCCGCTGCGATCGCGAATTCTCCAGGTGATGGACGGTGATCACCGGCGACCCCTCCCTTTTCCGCCGCCAGTATGCGCGAATGCAGGCGATGTCGGCACAGGGGAGAGAGCGCCGTGAACCATGATCCTGGGACGATTGCCGCGCTGCGCGGCGTGACGACGGCGACGATCACGACGCAGCTGCTGAAAAAGGGCGTGCCGACCGTGTGGATGCGGTCGATCCGGCCGATGATGACGGGCTTCCCGCGGGTCGTCGGGCCGGCGTTCACGCTGCGGTTCATTCCTCGCCGCGAGGACGTGGCGACGCCGGAATCGTGGTCCGCGCCGGTTTCCACGCGGGCGGCGATCGAGCAGATGCCGCCGGGCTGCGTAGTGGTGGTCGACGGACGGGGATGCACGGATGCGGGCATTTTCGGCGACATCCTGTGCGCGCGGCTCAAGCAGCGCGGCGTGGCCGGGCTGGTGACCGACGGCGGCATTCGCGACATCGCCGGCGTGCGGGCGACCGGGCTGCCGATCTGGGCGGGCGGGATCGCGGCGCCGCCGTCGGTGGCGGGGCTGACGTTCGTGGGCTGGCAGGATCCGATCGGCTGCGGCGGGGTCGCGGTGTATCCCGACGACATCATTGTCGCTGACGACGACGGCCCGGTGGTGATTCCGGCCGCGCTGGCGGCGGACATCGCCCGCGACGGCCCGGCGCAGGAGAAGCTCGAGGCCTGGATCATGCGCGAGGTGGAGAAGGGCGCGACGCTCCCCGGCCTGTACCCGCCGAGCGCGGAGACCCGTGCGAGGTACGAGCGGGAGAGCGGCGGATAGCTGGGCGTTATCACGATCGCGTGAGGCGGGCGATTTCTGTGCAACCTGTAGTTGCAAGAATCGGCCTTGCTGGTCAGGTTGAGGTCCTGCTCGAACTTGAGGAGCCGCGCGGCCTACCGACACCGCGCATACACTTCGGCCGAGGGAGCTCACGCTCTCTCGGCTTTTTCCTTGTCCAATCCGCATCGTAACTCCGCGCTCGCCGCGAAAGCGGCGCGGCAAAGCGCGTGGCATCAGTCGGGCGGTACGATCTCCGCATCCGCGTCGGCGGCCTCGCAGATAGCGCCGCGGTGCTCGGTGGTGCGGACGATAACGCGGACGAGGGCGGGGATCGGCTCGCGCAGGCGGCGGAAGATCCAGCGGGCCACGTGCTCGAGCGTCGGATTCGGCAGGTCGTCGATGTCGTTGAGGCAATGGTGGTCGAGGTCGAGCCGCAGCAGATCGACCGCCTTGTCGACGTCCTCCGGGATCAGGATCCAGCCGGTGAGCGGCTCGATCGGCCCCTCGACCTCGAGCTGCACCCGATAGGTGTGTCCGTGCATCATGTAGGACGGGTCGCGCACGCCGACTCCGGGCAGGTAGTGCGCCGCCTCGAAGGTGAAACCGAAGATCGCCCTCATGACGCTGGGGTAGCGGCGGCGACGCGCCGGCGCCAGTCGTCCAGCACGTCGGACAGCGTCTGTTCCCAGGGAATGCGAGGCTCCCAGCCGAGCAGCCTGCGCGCCAGCGTCGCGTCGCCCTGCGCCGCCTTGATGTCGCTCGGCCGCATCAGCGCGGGGTCGGGCTCGACGGAGATCGGCGTGCGCGCCAGGGCGAGCAGGGCGGCGAGGGCGTCGCCCATGCGGCGGGACGTGCCCGACGCGAGGTTGAGCACCGCACCGGGGGCGAGGTTCGCGGCCTGCTGCAGGCAGAGCGCGTAGGCGCGGCAGACGTCGCGCACATCCAGGAAGTCGCGCCGGGGCGACAGGTCGCCGGTGCGCAGGACCGGCGGTTGCTGGCCGGCCTCGATGAGCGCGATCTGGCGGGCGAAGGCGGGCAGCGCGAAGTCGGGGGCCTGGCCGGGGCCGATGTGGTTGAAGGCGCGCACGCGGATCGAGCGCAGGCCGAACTCCGCCGCCATTGCGCCAAGCGCGAGGTCGGCGGCCGCCTTGGTGGCCGCGTAGGTGTTCAGCGGTTCGGGTCCTGCGGTTTCGTCGAGCGGCAGGCCGCTGCGGAAGCGGCCGCCGTAGATGTCCGCCGACGAGACGAACAGCAGCGTAGCGTGCGGCGCATGGGCCAGCAGCGCGCGCGCGATGTGCAGCGTGCCGTCGAGATTGACGCGCCATGCCTGCGCCGGGTCGCGGCGCGCGAGCGGCACCGCCGTTACCCCGGCGAGGTGCACGCAGGCGTCGGGCTTCTCTTGCGCGATCAGCGCGTCGGTGGCACCGGCATCGGTGATGTCGAGCGGAACGAAGCCGCGTTCCCCGCCGAGCGAGGTGGCGATCACGCTCGCCGGCGGGAGAGTATCGGCGAGTGCTGAAAGCAGGTGTCGTCCGACGAAGCCGGCCGCGCCCGTGACGAGGACGCGCATGGCGGCCCTCAGCCGGCATCCATGCGCGCGCGGTGGCGCGCAAGGTCGGCGTCCACCATCTCGGCGATCATCACCTCCAGCGAGGTCCCGGCCGACCAGCCGAGCTTCTTGCGCGCCTTCGTCGCATCCCCCTGCAGCACGTCGACCTCGGCAGGGCGGATGAGGTCGCTTCGGGTGCGCACGAAGTCCTGCCAGTCCAGGCAGGCGTGGCGGAATGCCATCGCCACCATGTCGCGGATGCTGACGCTGCGTCCCGTGGCCACGACATAGTCGTCCGGCTGCGCCTGCTGCAGCATCAGCCACATCGCGCGCACATAGTCGCGCGCGTGGCCCCAGTCGCGCCTGGCGTCGAGGTTGCCGAGCGGCAGTTCGCGGGCCAGCCCGAGCTTGATGCGCGCAACCCCGTCGGTGACCTTGCGGGTGACGAACTCGATCCCGCGCAGCGGGCTTTCGTGGTTGAACAGGATGCCCGACGAGGCGTGCAGACCGAAGCTTTCGCGATAGTTGACCGTCATCCAGTGCGCGTAGAGCTTGGCGATCGCGTAGGGGCTGCGCGGGTAGAACGGCGTGCGCTCGGTCTGCACCGGCTCCTGGATCTTGCCGAACATCTCCGACGACGAGGCCTGGTAGAAGCGCGCCTCCGGCCGCGCGATGCGTAGCGCCTCCAGCATGTTCGCGGCGCCGAGACCGGTGACGCTGCCGGTCAGCAAAGGCTGCTGCCACGACGCCGCGACGAAGCTTTGCGCGGCGAGATTATAGACCTCGTCCGGCTTGTGGGTCTGCACCGTGCGGATCAGCGACGACAGGTCGGTGAGATTGCCCTCGACCAGCTCGACGTCGTCGATGATGCCGAGCCAGCGCAGGCGCTCGCCGATCACGTCGGCCGAGGCGGAGCGCCGCATCAGGCCGACCACCCTGTAGTTCTTGCCCAGCAGGAACTGCGCCAGATAGGCGCCGTCCTGGCCGGTGATGCCGGTGATCAGAGCGGTAGGCATGATTCGCGTGGTGTCCTTTCTTCGGGCCGGCGCTACTGGCGTCCGTAGTTGTCTTCGATGCGGACGATGTCGTCCTCGCCGAGATAGGCGCCGGACTGCACCTCGATCAACTCGAGCGGGATGCGGCCGGGATTTTCCAGCCGGTGGACGCAGCCGAGCGGCAGGTAGATGCTTTCGTTCTCGCGCACGAGCGTCTGTTCGCCGTCGCGCGTGACTAGCGCGCTGCCGCGCACCACGATCCAGTGTTCGGCGCGGTGGTAGTGCTTCTGCAGCGACAGCTGTTGGCCGGGGTTGACGCTGATCCGCTTCACCTGAAAGCGGTCGCCGCGGATCAGGGATTCGTAGGAGCCCCAAGGCCGGTAGGTGAGGTTGTGCGCGACCGCCTCGTGCCGCCCGGCTGCGCGCAGCTTCTCGACCACGCCCTTGATCTCCTGCGCGTGGTCGCGGTGCATGACCAGCACGGCGTCGTCGGTGACGACGACCACCACGTCCTGCAGGCCGACGACGGCGGTGAGGATGCCGTCGCTGCGCACGAAGCAGCGGTCGGTGTTCTCCAGCCATGCGTCGCCCACCATCACGTTGCCGCGCGCGTCCTTGCGGCTGATCTCCCACAACGCGCCCCAGCTGCCGACATCCGACCAGCCGAGATCGGCCGGGACGACGGCGGCGTGTTTGGTGTGCTCGGCGACGGCGTAGTCGAGGCTGATGTTCGGGCTGGCCGCGAACGCCGCGGGATCGAGACGGATGAAATCGAGGTCCTGCGTCCGGGCGACCACCGCTTCCCGCACGGCGGCGACCACGGCGGGCGCATACTGTTCCATCTCGGCGATCAGCAGGGACGCCGAGAAGATGAACATGCCCGAGTTCCACAAGTGCGTGCCGGATGCGACGAAGCGCTCGGCGGTGGCGCGGTCGGGCTTTTCGATGAAGCGGGCGAGATGGAGCACGCCGGGCGCGTCGGCCAGCGTCTCGCCGGTCTCGATGTAGCCGTAGCCGATCTCCGGCGTCTTCGGCTTCATGCCGAACGTGACGATCCATCCGGCGCGGGCGCCGGCCACTGCGCGCTCGACCAGCGTGTGCAGCGTGGCGACGTCGCTGATCGCGCTGTCGGCCGCCATCATCCACAGGATCGCGTCGGGGTCCTGCTCGGCGACCAGAAGGGCCGCGGCGGTGATGGCGGGCGCGCTGTTGCGGCCCACCGGCTCGAGCACGATCCTCGCACCTTCGATGCCGGCGGCGCGCATCTGCTCCGCGATCAGGAACCGGTGCTCCTGGTTGCAGACGATCACCGGCGGCGCGAAGCCGGGACCCCGGGCGCGCAGCACCGTTTCCTGCAGCAGCGAATGCTCCGAGATCAGCGGCCAGAGCTGCTTGGGGAAGCTTTCGCGGGATACGGGCCACAGCCTTGTGCCGGACCCGCCGGAAAGGATGACGGGGAAGACGCGCTGATTCATGGCCCTGGAATTAAGCAATCTGCATGGAACACCCGGCCGTAATAGGCAGCGCGGGGCTGCGCTGTCCAGAACGTGTCTGCCGGCTGGCCCATCGCGTGCTTATTCTGTACAGGGGAGACACTTGCATGAACCTGCCGAACGACCCTCAGACCGCGATCCGCGTCCTTGCGGAGCGCGCCGAGCCGCATGTGATCGCGCTGCGGCGCGACATCCACGCACATCCGGAGCTCGGCTTCCAGGAGGTGCGCACGTCCCGCGTCGTGGCCGACGAGCTGGCCCGGCTCGGCATCCCGCACCAGACCGGCGTGGGCCGCACCGGCGTCGTCGGATTGATCGAGGGCGCGCGCCCGGGACCGGTGGTGGCGATCCGCGCCGACATGGACGCGTTGCCGATCGAGGAGAGAACCGGCCTCGAGTTCGAGAGCACGAACCGGGGCCTGATGCATGCCTGCGGTCATGACGTGCACACGGCGACGCTGCTCGGCGTGGCATCGGTGCTGAAGGAACTCGCACCGCAGCTGAGCGGCACGGTGAAGCTCGTCTTCCAGCCGGCCGAGGAAGGGCTCGGCGGGATGGCCGCGATGATCGATGACGGCGTGCTGGAGTCGCCGCGCGTGGATTACGCGCTCGGGTTCCACAACTACCCCGACATGCCGGTGGGCACGTTCGGCTACGTGCGCGGCGCGAGCTGTGCCGCGGCCGACCGCTTCGACATCGTGGTGCATGGAAGGTCGGGCCATGCCGCGCATCCCGAGCAGGCGATCGACCCGATCGTCGCCGCGGCGATGCTGGTCGGCCAGTTGCAGACGGTGGTTTCGCGCGAGCTGCCGCCGATGTCGCCGGTGGTGGTGACGGTCGGCGCGATCAACGGCGGCCAGACGCACAACATCATCCCCGACAGCTGCACGCTGCGCGGCACGATCCGCACGCTGCGGCCGGAGACTCGCGAGGCGGTGGAGGCGGCGGTGCGGCGCCATTGCTCGGCGCTCGAACAGAGCCAGCGCGTGCGCTGCGAGGTGCATCTGCGCCGTGGCGTCCCGCCGCTGATGAACGACCTTTCGCTGGTCGACCGCTGTTCGGTGTCGGTCGCGCGCCAGTTCGACGACGGCGCGATCGCCGAGGGCGCGCCGAGTCTGGGCGGCGAGGACTTCGCGCTGATGGCCAACCGCGTGCCGGCCTTCCATCTGCGGGTCGGGTCCGGCGCGCCGGGGCGCACGGACAAGCTGCACAACTCCGAGTATCAGCCGGACGAGCGGTGCATCGGCCTGGGCGTACAGGCCCTGGCGCGGACGGCATTCGACCTGCTCGCCGCCGCCTGACGTTCACCAGCCGCAAATCGAACGGGCGCCCCCGAGGGGCGCCCGTCCTGTTCAGGCAAGGATCTCAGTGGTGCGACGCGGAAGCCGTGCGGGTGCGCCGCTCCGGCGCAGTGGTGTCGCACACAGCGACGTCGATCGGCTGCACGAGCTGCTTGCTGGCGGCGAAGCTGGCCAGGTCGGAGCCGGGCGGTAGCGCCAGCACCTGGTCGAACAGGCCGACGTTCTCCTTGCAGAAGAACGTGCCGCGCTTGATGCCGCTTTCGGACTGCACGTTGGCAAGATTGGTGATGTAGTCGTCGTGCTGCGCCCGGCCGGAGCGTCCGTAGGCGCGGGCGAAATAGGCGTTGAGCCCGCGTTCCTCGTTCATCAGCTCGCTTTTGAAGCGGCCGACGAAGTCGTTGTAGCGGTCGCGCACATCGCATTCGAGCGCGATCACCATCAGCTCGCTCTTCAGGCCGGCGATGTCGAGGGCGGCCTTGTCGGCGGGACGGGCGCACTGGGCGAACGCGGACGGCATGAGCTGACCCAAGATGACGCCGACGGTCAGCAGACGGGCGATCGAGCGGCGGCTGGGAACGAGGCGCATGGATACTCCCGGAGCGTTGGTTGACGGCGCCCGGCACGGCCGGACTTCATGTTCGACGTGAGGTAAACCCGGTATCCGGCTAATCTGCAACACCTATTTGCGAACCATGTTGTTCTAGCCTTCCGGTGTGGCCCGCCTGCCCTGCACATGCTGGGAGCAGGCATCCGCCTTCGTCGTGGGCGGTCGGATGCGGCCGCGATACGTCTTACCGTCCGTTCAGCCGCCCGACAACGTCGGTAATGTGGCGCGGCCCTTGCTAACCGCCCCCTAACCGCGCGCGCCTCGTCTCCGCACCGTGGGCGGGCAACCCGCTGCTGGCGCGCGGGGACTATTGCTGCTTAGGGTTACCTTCTTACCTGACGGAGCGCCGCATGACGGCCACCAGCCCCGACCCTTTCGCCGGTTACGATTGCGGACCGTATTTCTGCGAGCTGACACCGGGCCGGGAGGGCGACGGCGGCGCGATCGAGCGGATACGCGCGCGCATACGGGCGATCGGACTGGATCAACTGCGCACCCGCGCCGACGCGGCCGAGACCGACCTGATCAACCTCGGCGTCACCTTCACGGTCTATTCGCAGGCGACCGCGATCGACCGCATTCTGCCGTTCGACTGCGTGCCGCGCGTCATCACGGCCCCGGAATGGCGCACGCTGGAGGCAGGTGTCACCCAGCGCGTCACGGCGATCAATGCGTTCCTGCATGACGTCTACCACGAGCAGCGCATCCTGAAGGACGGCATCGTTCCGGCGGAGCTGGTGCTGGGGAACGCGAACTACCGGCCGGAGATGGTCGGCTTCCCGGTGCGCTTCGGAACCTACGTGCATGTCTGCGGGATCGACATCGTGCGCGACGAACGCGGCGATTTCCGGGTGCTGGAGGACAACGCCCGCACGCCGTCCGGCGTGTCCTATGTCGTCGAGAACCGGGCGCTGATGTTCCGCGCCTTCCCCGACATGATGAACGGCATCCGCCTGCGTCCGGTGGACGACTATGGCCGCCGTCTGCGTGCCGCGATGAGCGAGATCGCGCCGGAGGGCGTGGACGACCCGCAGGTCGTGCTGCTGTCGCCGGGCATCTACAACTCCGCCTATTTCGAGCATGTGTTCCTGGCGCGCGAGATGGGCGTGCCGCTGGTCGAAGGCGCGGACCTGTTCGTCGAGGACGAGCGGGTTTGGGTGCGCACGACCGGCGGGCCCTGGCCGGTGCACACGATCTATCGCCGCATCGGCGACGACTTTCTCGACCCGACGGTGTTCCGCCCCGACAGCCTGCTCGGCGTCGCCGGGCTCATCGGTGCCTGGCGGAAGGGCAACGTGACGCTGGCCAATGCTGTGGGCACGGGGGTCGCCGACGACAAGGCGATCTACGCCTACATGCCACGTATCATCCGTTACTACCTTGACGAGGACGCGGTGCTGGCGAACGTCGAGACGCATATCTGCCGCGAAGAGGAAGGCCTGGCCTACACGCTGGCGAACCTTGAGCGGCTGGTGGTCAAGCCGGTCGGCGAGAGCGGCGGCTACGGCATCACGATCGGCCCGCGGGCAACCCGTGCCGAGCTGGAGGCGGCGCGAGCGGCGCTGCTCGCCGATCCCGCCAACTGGATCAGCCAGCCGGTGGTGTCGCTGTCGGTGGCGCCCACGCTGACCGACGATGGGTTGCGGCCGCGTCACCTCGATCTGCGGCCCTTCGCGGTGACGGGCAGGGACACGTGGGTGCTGCCGGGCGGCCTGACGCGCGTGGCGTTGAAGGCGGGCAGCCTGATCGTCAACTCGTCGCAGGGCGGCGGCTCGAAGGATACCTGGGTGCTGGAGGACGACGAGTCGGACGGCGCGTCCGGGTGGCGCGGCTGATGCCCGCCCTGCCGCTGCTCGCGCGCTACGCCGAGGGCCTGTTCTGGATGGGGCGCTACCTGGAGCGCGTCGAGAATCTCGCCCGGCTGATCGACGTCACGCAGACCTTCGAGATGCCTGCACGGCCGTTCGAGTCCTGGTATTCGCTGATCCGGATCAACGCCGACGAAGAGCGTTTCGCCGAGCGTGGCTACGCGCGCGAGTCGGCGGCGGTGAAGCAGTTCTACCTGCTCGACCATGACAACCCGACCGGTATGCCGGCGGCGATGGAGGCGGCGCGCACCAATGCGCGCACGCTGCGGCCGGTGATCAGCACCGAGATGTGGATGCAGCTGAACATGCTGCACCGCGACCTCATGCATATTCCGGCCACCAGCCTGTCCGGCGATCACCTCTCGCGGCTCTGCAGCCAGATCAAGATGGGCGTGCAGTCGCACACGGGCATCACCGAGGGCACGTTCTTCCGCGACCAGGGCTGGCTGTTCTACGGCCTGGGCCGCGCGATCGAGCGGGCCGACCAGACGACCCGGCTGCTCGACATCCAGTACCACCTGCTGATGCCGGCCAGTGCGGAGGAGCGCCGCGTCGCGTCGTTGACGCAGTGGGGCGGCATGCTGCGTGCCGCCGCCGGCTATCACGCGTTCCGGCGCGTCTCGCCGGCGGGCTACCAGCCGCGCGACGTCGTCAGGTTCCTGCTCGCCGATCCATGCTTCCCGCGCAGCGTGCTGATGTGCGTGTCGCAAATGGAGTGGCAGCTTTCGCAGCTGCGCGCGACGTATGGCTTGCGTGGAACGGTGCCGGCGCTGGAACGCGTCGAGGAGCTGCGGGCAGGCCTGCTGGCGCGCTCCATGGACAGCCTGATCGAGGCCGGGCTGCACGCCTTCCTCGACGGCGTGCAGCGCGACCTGATCCTGCTCGCAGCCGAGATCGGCTCGGCCTTCTTCCGTGACTGGCGGCCGCTGGCGCAGGCCGAGGGGCAGACGCAGACCCAAGGAACGCAGACGCAGTCACAAGCATAACTCCGGGGAGGCACGGCATGCGCTTGGTGGTCGGGCTGGCGATGGTCGCGATGGCGACCTGGGCGGGCGGTGCGCGTGCGGCGGACCTTGCCGAGCTGCCGCCCGTGGTCATCCGATCGACGGTCGTGCCCGGAAGCGTCGACGTGCCGTCGAGCACGTCGGAGATCGGCGTGACGTTCAGCAAGGAGATGAAGACCGACAGCTTCTCGGTCGTCATCTGGAAACCCGAGGCGTTTCCGCAACTGCTGGGCAATCCGGCCTTTCAGGCCGACCGGCGGACTGTGGTGCTGAAGGTGAAGCTTGCGCCGATGACCACGTATGCGATCTGGCTGAACAGCGACCGGTTCACGAATTTCCGCGACACCGACGGCCATCCGGCCGTGCCGTATCTGGTAAGCTTCAGAACCGGCCCATAGTGCCGCGCGCGGGCGCGGCTACTTCACCGTCGCCACGCGCAGCGTGTTCGTCGTGCCCGGCTGGCCGAACGGGATGCCCGCGGCCACGACGATCTCCTCGCCGCGCGCGGCGAACCCCTCGGTGATCGCCACGCGCATGGCGCGCTGCGTCGCCTCGGTCATCGAATGGACGTCCGACGAGACGTGGGCGTGGAGGCCCCAGATGACCGCCATCCTGCGTGCGGTAACGACATCGGTCGTCAGCCCGATGATCGGCGCGTCAGGCCGCTCGCGCGCGATGCGCAGCGCGGTCGAGCCCGACGCGGTGTAGGCGACGATCGCCTTGCAGCCGATCGTGTGCGAGATCTGTCGCGCGGCGGCGGCGATCGCATCCGCCGACGAGCGTTCCGGCGGCGGACGGCTGGTCTCGATGATTGCGCGCCAGCCCGGGTCGCGCTCGACGCGCGCGACGATGCGGTCCATCATGTTGACCGCTTCGTAGGGATACTGGCCGGCGGCGGTTTCGGCTGACAGCATCACCGCATCGGCGCCGTCGAACACGGCGGTGGCGACGTCGGACGCTTCGGCCCGCGTGGGCGCCGGCGCCGAGATCATGCTCTCCAGCATCTGCGTCGCGACCACGACGGGGCGGCCGAGCGCGCGCGCGGCGCGGACGATCTGCTTCTGTGCCAGCGGCACCTCCTCGGGCGGCAGTTCCACGCCCAGGTCGCCGCGCGCGACCATCACCGCGTCCGACAGGCGCAGGATCGCATCGAGATTCTCCAGCGCCTGCGGCTTCTCCATCTTGGTCATCACCCATGCGCGTCCGGCGCAGATGTCGCGGGCTTCCTGCACGTCCTCGGGACGCTGCACGAAGGACAGGCCGATGTACTGCACGCCGTGATCCAGCGCGAAGGCGAGATCGGCGCGGTCCTTCTCGGTCAGCGCGGGGATCGGCAGCACGACATCGGGCACGTTGACGCCCTTGCGGTCCGACAGCGGTCCGCCGACCACGACTTCGGTCTCCAGCCCGTCGTCGCGCTTGCGCACCACGCGCAGACGCAGCTTGCCGTCGTCGAGCAGCAGGCTGGAGCCGATCGCGGCCGCGGCGATGATTTCCGGGTGCGGCAGGTTGACCCGCGTGGCATCGCCCGGCGTGGCATTGAGGTCGAGGCGGAACGCTTGGCCGGTCTGCAAATGGACGCGCCCGGCGGAGAAGCGGCCGACGCGCAGCTTCGGGCCCTGCACGTCGGCGAGGATGCCGATCGGCCGTCCGGTCTCCTCCTCCAGGTCGCGGATCAGGGCGACGCGGGCGGCGTGGTCCTCGTGCGTGCCGTGGCTGAAGTTGAGGCGGAAGACGTCGGCACCGGCATGGAACAGCCGGGACAGAACCTCGGCTGTCGAGCTGGCGGGACCGAGCGTGGCGATGATCTTGGTACGTCGCTGGCGTCGCAGCGGTGTGCGGACGGGCATGCGGGCTCCTTGACGGGTCTATGGCGAAGCGCGGCCAGCCGCGCCATTTAAGCCCACGAGGAGGATCCGATCCATGCCCGTGCCCGATTTTGACGAAAAGACCCGCACCGACCTGGAAGCCGCGGCGTTCCGCAGGCTGGTGCAGCATCTGCGCGAACGGACCGATGTGCAGAACATCGACCTGATGAATCTCGCCGGCTTCTGTCGCAATTGCCTGAGCCGCTGGTATCGCGAGGCGGCGGAGGAGCGGGGCCTGCAACTCGCCGATCCGGAGGCGCGCGAGATCGTCTACGGCATGCCCTACAAGGAGTGGCAGGCGAAGCATCAGAAGGAAGCCACGGCGGAGCAGAAGGCCGCGTTCGCGGCGTCAGCTCCGAACCACGGCTGATCGTTGCGCTGGAAGCCGCGCGGTTGCATGGCCGCGCGCGCTCCGCTATCCCCGCGCGCTCTGCGCGGAGGGGTTCGATGGCGGTCGAGGCAGCGGAACGGACGAAGACGGACAAGCCGGCGCGCGCCAGCGGCGGGATTGCGGCCGATCGGCTTCGTTCGCTGGTCGAGCGCATCGAGCGCCTCGAAGACGAGCGCAAGGCACTCGGCAACGACATCAAGGATATCTATGCCGAGGCGAAGAGTGCCGGGTTCGACGTGAAGGTGATGCGACAGCTGATTCGCATTCGCCGTCAGGAGCCGGCGGAGGTGGAGGAGCAGGAGTCGCTGCTCGACGTCTATCGCCGCGCGTTGGGGATGTAGCGGCGGTCGCGATAGCCGGGGCGTTGCTGCCCACATGACGACCCCGGTTCACGTTGCATTGTCGCCGGCGAGGCCGAGTAACGGCAACAGCGGCTCGATCTTCGTCTCGTGCATCACGGGCGGCGAAGCGCCGGCGGGCGCCGGCATGCCGCTCCTGTCATGCCAGTAAGTGTCCATCCCGACCCGCCCAGTTCCGACAAGGTCGTACGCCGACCCGGCGACGAACAGGCAGCTGGAGGGCTCTACGCCCAGTGCGCGCGCGCCTAGGCGATACGGACGCATGTCGGGCTTATAGAAGCCTGCACGCTCGGCCGTGACCAGGACGGTGAATGGTGCGCCGACACAGTCGGCAGCGATGCGCCCAAGACGCTCGGAACAGTTCGTCACAATGCCAAGCGGAATGCCGGCCGCGACGAGCGCTTGCAAGGTTGGAGTCACACCAGGCCAAGGCCGCAATTCGCCGTAGCGCGCATCAAGGTCCGACGCGAGATCACGCCGCAATCCAACCGATTCGGCCGCTTCGGCAACGAGATCGAGGTAGGGTCGGTAGGCGCCAGTTCGATAGGTGATTTGCAAGTATTCGGCGCGCCAGCGGTGTCCGGCTTGGGCGTCGCCGGCAACCGAGTTCCAGAGAGACCAGCTGTCGACCAACGCGGTGAGCAAGTCGAAGAGCACGGCGTCGTAGCGGCGGTTTGTCGGGCCGACACTCGCCATGACGGTTGTCTCCGTTGTCACTCGGCAAACCGGGCCAACCTCACTGCGGTGTGGCCTCGGCTGGGGCGCAGGCTCGGCATCACGAGCAGGCAGTCGTCGTGCGGCGTGCGGATTTCCGCGGTGCCGTCCAGCGCGATGAGCGTGTTGCGCTCCGCCACCATGTCGCCGCCGCGGAACGGACGCACGAACGCGAAACTGCCGGTCGTGGCCGTCACTGCAGCGGTCACCTCGGCATAGCGCTGCGGCGCAGCGGTCGCAGGCGCGGGCAGGCCGGGCGGCAGCGCGTCGATGACGCCGGCGTGGCGCAGCAGACCGGCGATGGCGGCCAGCATCATGTCGACGGTCGGGGATTGCCAGTGCTGCCCGGCCTCGATCAGCACGGCGGCGGCCTTGGTCCTCGCGCTGGTGAATCGCGCGTAGTCGATCAGGCGGCGCCCGCTGGCGTGGCCGCGATCGGCCACCACGAGGGGCGGGATGCCGATGCCAAGCGCGAGCCGGCGGCCCTTTTCGGATTCGCCGCACAACATCAGCGGGTCGGACGGCCACAGCATCGAATGCAGGTCGAGCAGCATGTCGACGTCGTCGATCAAGGGACGCATCTGCCGCGCGCGGTCCAGCTCCAGCGAATGCCGCGGTCCGTCGAGCACCGCCGCGTCCCAGATGCGGTTGAGGTCCTCTTCCACGAATCGCGACGCTGTGGGCTGACGCGCGTCGAACCGGTCGAACGCCGCGAGGTTGGCGAAGCCGAACGTCAGCCGTCCGCGCGTCGGTTGCACGCCGGCGCGCAGCACATGCGCCAGCGCGATGGCGCCGGCGATCTCGTTGCCGTGGGTGAGCCCGACGACGGCGACGTGCGGACCCGGGCGGGGCGCGACGTGCGTCGTGAAGCCCGGGACGCCGGTGTTGCCGTCGCGGAAGGCGCGCAGATCCGGCGCCTGCAGCTCGACGTCGAAAGCGGGGATGCGTGGTGCGACCGCGAGGTCGGGGCCCTCAGACAAGCAAGCGCTCCGTAATGCGATCGATGAATGTGTCGCACGCGGCGAGTTGCTGCTCGGCGACGAACTCGTCCGCGCGATGCGCCTGGGCGATATCGCCCGGGCCGCAAATGATCGAAGGAATGTTGCCCTCGCGCTGAAAAATGCCTGCCTCGGTGCCGTAGCTGACCTTGGTAGCGGAATTGGCGCCGGTGACCTGTTGCACGATGCCGACGAGGGGGTGCGCCGGATCGAGCGACAGGCCGGGCAGCTCCGCGTTGATGTGGAACGTGAAGCCGCTGGACGGGTCGACGCGCTTCATCGCGGGTTCGATGTGTTCGGCGACGACGGCGCGCAGGCGCTCGAGTTCGGCGTAGGCGTCGTCGGCGGGGATGGTGCGCCACTCCATCATGAACTGGGCTTCGGCGGGGATGATGTTGAGGATTGTCCCGCCGCCGACGGTGCCGACATGCACGGTCGTGTACGGCGGCTCGAAGCCGTCCTCGAACGGCCCCTCCGCGGCAAGGCGGCGCCCCTCGGCGGCGATCCAGGCGATCGCCTCGGCAGCGGCGTGCACCGCGTTGACGCCTCGGGCGGGCTCGCTGGAGTGGCCGGCATGGCCGCGCACCTCGACGCGCACGTCGAGCTTGCCCTTGTGCGCGATCACCGGGCGCATCAGCGTCGGCTCGCCGACGACGCAGAACTCCGGACGCAGGCCCGAGTCGCCGAGATCGGCGACGAGGCGGCGCGCCCCGGCGCAGGTCGTCTCCTCGTCGTAGGTGATGAACAGGTGCATCGGACGAGCCAGGTTGCGGTCGCGCAGCCGGGGCAAGGCGGCCAGCGCGCAGGCCACGAAGCCCTTCATGTCGGCCGACCCGCGCGCATACAGGCGCCCATCTGCGCGGCGCAGAGCGAACGGGTCGGAGTGCCAGTCCTGCCCGTCGACCGGGACGGTGTCGACGTGTCCCGCCAGTGCAAGGCCGCCGGCGACCGGCGGCCCGATGATGGCGTGGAGGTTGGCCTTGCTGCCGTCCTCGTTGGCGCTGATGCGGTAGGATATGCCGTAGGCGTCGAGATGCGCGCGCACGGCGTCGATCAGCGCGAGGTTGCTGTTGCGGCTCGTCGTGTCGAAGGCAACGAGACGTGCGAGCATCTCGGCGCTGGTCGGGTCAGAGCGCATCTGGGCAGTCTATAGGTGGGCCGTCGCAGAGCAACGGGGGGTTGTCTAGGCTACTGCGTTTTGCGCGCCTATAAGGCGCCCGGCCCAACACATGACCCTCTCCCCCATGCACAGGCTGTGGCGCGCGCTGCCGGCGCGTCCTCGGCGTCGCTTGCTGGCAGCCGCGACAGCGCTGGTGGCACCACTGCCGGACGTGATCCCGCCGGCGCCGGCGCACGGCATCGTGGTGGCGGGCGAACTGGGGCGTGCGTCCGGGCTCGGCGAGCTGGCGCGGCTCAATCTGCGCGGTCTCGAGGCGTTGGGCCGGCGCACCTGGGCGATCGACACCGGGACCGCCGTGCAGCGCGGCGAGGCCGTGGAAGCGCTTGACATACCTCAAGGTGCACCCCTGCTGCTGCACGTGAATTCGCCGTATCTGCCGCTGGCGCTGATGCGGCTGCCGCGCGGGATGGCGCGCGGGCGGCGGATCATCGGGTACTGGGCATGGGAACTGCCGACCGTTCCGGCCGCGTGGCGATCGGGGGTGCCGTTCGTGCATGAGGTCTGGGTGCTGTCGCACTTCACCGCCGACGCGGTGTGGTCGATGCTGTCGGGCCGCGTGCGCGTGGTCACGCCGCCTGTCGCCGCGGTGCCGCCAAGGCCGGCGGGGATGGATCGCGCCGCGTTCGGTTTGCCGCAGGACGCGGTGATCGTGCTGTCGTCGTTCAGCCTGGCCTCGTCGTTCGCGCGGAAGAATCCGGTGGGAACGATCCGGGTGTTCCGTGCCGCTTTCGGCGATCGGTCTGATCGCCTGCTCGTGCTGAAGGTGGGCAATCCGAACGATTTCCCGGCGGATTTCGCGCGGCTGCGCGAAGCGGCGGCGGGTGCGGCGAACATCCAGATCGAGACCGGCACGCTCGCGCCGGAAGAGAACCACGCGCTGACGGCGGCCTGCGACATCGTGCTGTCGCTCCACCGCAGCGAGGGGTTCGGCCTGGTTCCGGCCGAGGCGATGCTGCTGGGGCGGCCGGTGGTGGCGACCGGGTGGTCCGGCAACATGGACTTCATGGACGAGGACAGCGCGGCCCTGGTGCCGGCGAAACTGGTGCCGGCGCGGGACCCTCGCGGGGTGTTCGAGGCACCGGGCGCGGTGTGGGCGGAGCCGGACGAGGCCGTGGCGGTCGCGCATCTGCGGCGTCTCGCCGACGATCCGGCGGCGCGGGCCGACCTCGGCGCCCGCGGGCGGGCGATGGCCGAGGCGAGGCTCGGCCTGGACTCGCTGCGCGAGGCGGTGGAGTCCCTCGGGCTGTGAGGGTGCTGGTGTGGCAGTGGGGCCGTCGCGGGGCCGGGCCACGCTTCGCCGTCGGGCTGGCGGAGGCGTTCAACCGGCTGCCGGGCGTCGAGGGCCTGCTGTCGCTCTCGCGGCGGGCCGAGATCGTGAGCGCCGAGCCGGCGCTTCGCTACGACCTGCTGGTCGAGACTTATGACGGCGCAGCCGGCTATCTGCGCCGGCTGCTGACGGCGCCGTTCGGGGTCGGCGGGCTGGCGCGTCGGATCGCGGCGCTGCGGCCCGACGTGGCGCTGTGCGCCATGCCGGGTCCGCTCGATCTTCTGCCGGCCGCGGCGTTGCGCCGGGCGGCCGTGCCGTTCGCGGTGGTGGTGCACGACGCGCGTGCGCATCCCGGCGACGGGCTGCCGCTGCAGATGACCTTGCAGCGGCGGCTGCTGCGGCGGGCGGACGCGCTGGTGGCGTTGAGCGATCACGTGGCGGCGGATGTGCGGGCGAGCGGCTTGTGCGCGCCGGGCCAGCCCGTGCTGCGCGCGACCTTGCCGCCGTTGACGTACGGGTCGCCGCCGCCGCCGCCCGGCCGGCACGGGCTGCCGGTGCGGCTGCTGAGCTTCGGCCGGCTGCTGCCGTACAAGGGCCTCGGCATGCTCGCCGAGGCGCTGGAGCTGATCGGACCCGCGCCCGACGCGACCGTTCGCGTGGTCGGCCTGGGGCCGGAGAGCCCGGAGCTGGAACGGCTGCGGACGCTGCCCGGCGTGGCGGTCGAGAATCGCTGGGTGCCGGAGACGGAGATCCCGGCGCTGCTCGCCTGGGCCGACGCGCTGGTGCTGTCGCACACGGAGGCGAGCCAGAGCGGGGTCGCCGCCATGGGGCTGGCCGCGGGGCGCTGGATCGTGTCGACACGGGTGGGCGGGATCGAGGAGCAGTTGGCCGGCGTTGCGTCGGCGCGGCTGTGCGAGCCCACGCCGGCCGCGCTGTCGCACGCCTTGCAGGACCTGATCGACGACCCTCCGCCCGAGCCGGAGCCGGCGGATCCCCGGCTTGCCTGGGATGCCTGCGCGGCCGACCTGCTGGCGCAGCTGCGCGCCGCGCTGCTGGTCCACGCCTGAATGCCGACTTCGGCGGTGATCTGCGAGGACCTGGTGGGGCTGCGCTCGCAGGCGCTGGGCTTGGCCGAGGCGGCGAGGCTGGCACCGGAGATGCGCATCTTCCAGCCCCTCGCGCCGTGGCGCTGGGTGGCCGCGTCGCTGTGGCCGGCGCCGCTGCGGGCGGTGCCGGCCCGCATCACGGCGCGGCCGTTGCCCGACATCGCCGTCTCCTGCGGGGGCAAGGGCGGGGCGGTGATCGCCGCGCTTCGGGAGCGGGGGCCGCGGGCGGTCCAGGTGCAGGACCCTCGCGTCGATCCGCGCCGCTTCGACCTGATCGTCGCCAACCGGCACGACGGCTTGACCGGAGCGAACGTCATCGTGGTCCGCACGGCGATCCATCGGGTGACGCCGGCACGCCTGGCGGCCGAGGCTGAGCTGTGGCGGCCGCGTCTGGCGCACCTGCCGCGACCGCTGGTCGCGGTGCTGGTCGGCGGCAGCAATGGGCGCTACCGGCTTGATTCGGCAGTCGCGGCCAATCTCGCAGGGAAGCTGGCGGGCATGATGCGCGCCGACAAGGCGGGGGTGGCGCTGACGCCGTCCCGGCGGACGGACCCGGCGGCGGTGGGCATCCTGCGCGACACAATCGAGCCGCTGGGCGGCTGGGTGTGGGACGGCAGCGGGGAGAACCCGTATTTCGGGCTGCTTGGCCTGGCCGACGCCATCGTTGCAACGCAGGACAGCGTGTCGATGATCTCGGAGGCCGTGGCCACGGCCGCGCCGGTCATGGTAGCCGGACTGCCGGGACGGTCTCGCCGCCAGAACCAGTTCCTGACCGGGCTGGTCGGCGATGGCCGGGTGAGGCCTTTCGCGGGCCGGCTGGAGATGTGGCCGGTCCAGCCGATGGACGACACGCCGGAAGCTGCCGCCGAGATGCGACGGCGGCTCGGCTTCTGAGGAACCACGATGCTCAACATCCAGACCTTCGATGCGCGCACGGGCGGGAACGTCCTGTACAAGGCGCTGTCCCACCCGCTCGCCGCCGAAGCGGTATCGGCACTGTTCGCCCGCCTTCAGGCGGTCGGCCCTTTCGCGATCTATGATCCCGAAGGGATCGTCGAGCCGCTGTACGCGCTGTACCCCGATGCGCCGCGTCCGGTGGCGGTGCTGGTGCACGACGTGCTGGCCGTGGGCTCGGTGCGCGCGGGGCTGCACGCCACGGCGCTGATCGAGGCGGGGCGGCTGGGAGTGCGCCACCTGCTGGTCGCGGCGTTCGATGCGGGGCGCATCGTCGCACGGGTCCGCGCGATGGTGCCGGCGGGGGTCGAGGTGGTGGCACTCGACGAGGTGCGCATCCCCGACGCGCTGCTGACCAACCGGCGCAAGTACCTCGACCGCCAGAACTTCGCGACGAACTTCGTCTTTTTCCGCGACGAGGGCGGGCTGTCGACGCGGCTGGTCACGGCGAACTTCTGGGCCGGGTATGGGGCGCATGCCGTGAAGCTGTGGCTGCGCCTGTTCGGCGCGGACGGGGCCGAACTCGCGACCTGGGAAGAGGACGCGCCGGAGGGGCCGGGCGGGATCGCGCTCGACAGCGCGGAGGTGCGCAAGCGGTTCGACCTGGGCGCGTTCACCGGACAGATCTTCCTGCACGCGGTGGGGGCGGCCGGGCACGACGTGGTGAAGTATGCGCTCGACACCTATGCGACCGGCAACGGGGCGAGCCTGTCCTGCACCCACGATGCGAACGCGTGGCCGTCGGATCGCTATGCCGGCCTGCCGGCACCGCGGGCGGACGAGCGCGTGATCCTGTGGGTGCAGAACAGCCACGCCACGCCCATTCCCGCCGGCGGGATCGCGCTCGATCGCATGGGGGCGGAAAAGCCGGTGGGCTATCCGCAGGAGGTTGCCGGATTCGCGACGGTGGCGGTGGATGTCGGCACGCTGCTGCCGGGCCTGCGCTGGCCGGCGCAGATCGAGGTGCGCACGGGGCGTCATGTGGTGCGGCCGCGCTATGAGGTCGTGCGCGGCGAGCGCACGCGCATCGCGCATGTGAACGTCGAGCGGGCGGACCTGCAGCCCGATCCTCGCGTGCCGTCGCTGCCGGCGTCGCTCGGGCGCGGCTACCTGCTGCCGTTCCCGGTGCTCGACCGCGCGCGGTTCCGCAGCATCGTGCAGCCCACGCCCATGGCGGAGCGGCAGGCGGACCTGCCGCTGCAGCTCGACGTGTTCGACGCCGACGGGACCAAGGTGGCCGAGCGGTTCCTCGGGCGGCTGCCGCGTGACCATTCGGTGGCGGTCGAGATCGAGGAGACGGCGCAGGGGCACGCGGAACTGGTGTACGATTTCCGCGACGGCGGCGGCGCGGATGGCTGGCTGCACGCGCTGATGCGCTACGAGGACCGGCGCTCCGGCCACGAGGCGGAGACCAGCTTCGGCGGGCACATCTTCAACACCGCGATGACCTACAAGGACGAGCCGCAATCCTATGTCGGGCCGCCGCCGGGTCTGTCGACGCGGCTGTTCCTCAAGCTCGGCGACGAGCGGCGGCGCAGCTTCAGCTGCCTGATCTACGCCGCGTCCGCGCCGTGGCATCCGCGGTCCTCGACGGTCCTGCTGCTGCACGATGGCGATGGTCAGGTGATCGCGGAGAAGGCGTTGTCGATCCCGTGCTGCGGCTCGGCGATGGTGTGGCCGCACGAGGAGTTCGACGCGGCGGCGCTGCGCGAGGCGGGGCCGCGCGGCTACGTGCTGATCCGCGACACGACCTGCCGGCTGTTCGGCTACCATGGGCTGATGGACGACGCGGGCGGGTTCTCCCTGGACCACATGTTCGGGTTCTGAGCGATGACGGTTGCGAACCTGCGGGTCGATGCCGACCGGCTGTGGGACACGCTGATGGAGACCGCGCGCTTCGGCGGCACGAAGGCGGGCGGGATCAACCGGCTGACCTTGACCGACGAGGACGCCGCGGTGCGGGCGTGGTTCCGCGCGGCGGCCGAGGCGGCGGGATGCTCGGTGACGGTGGACGTGCTGGGCAACATGTTCGCGCGCCGGCCGGGGCGCGATGCGTCGCTGCCGCCGATCGCCATCGGCAGCCATTTGGACACGCAGCCAACCGGTGGGAAGTTCGACGGCGTGCTAGGCGTGTTGGCGGGGCTGGAGGTGCTGCGCACGCTGAACGACCGCGGCATCGAGACCAACGCGCCGATCGAGGTGGTGAACTGGACCAACGAGGAAGGCTCGCGGTTCGCGCCGGGGATGATCGCCTCGGCGGCGTTCGCCGGGGCGGTGACGACGGACTACGTGCTGGGGCTGCGGGATCGGCAGGGCAAGACGTTCGGCGATGAGCTCGCGCGGATCGGCTGGCGCGGCGATGCGCCGGTCGGCGGGCGTCCGCTGTCGGCGCATTTCGAGCTGCATATCGAGCAGGGACCGATCCTGGAGGACGAAGGCAAGACGATCGGCATCGTCACCGGCATCCAGGCATTGCGGTGGTTCGACGTGACGGTGACGGGGCGCGAGAGCCATGCCGGCTCGACGCCGATGCCGTTGCGGCGCGACGCGCTGGCAGCGACGGCGGAGATGGTGCTGGCGATCGAGCAGCTTGCGACGCGAGAGCCGCCGGGGGTGGCGACGGTCGGCGTCATCGAGAGCCGGCCGAACAGCCGCAACGTGATCCCGGGATCGGTGGATTTCACCATCGACCTGCGCCATCCGGACGACGCCGCGGTCGAGCGGCTGGAGGAGCAGATCAGAGGCACGCTGGACGACATCGCGGCCAGGCGCGGCGTCGCGGTCGCGGTCGAGCGGATCATGGCCAACGCGGCGGTGCGCTTCGATCCGGCGTGCATCGACGCCGTGCGGCAGGCGGCGGCGGCGCGCGGCTATGCGGCGAGGGAGATCACGTCGGGGGCGAGCCACGACAGCGCGTCGATCGCGGCGGTGGCGCCGACGACGATGATCTTCGTGCCGAGCGAAGGCGGCCTGAGCCACAACGAGGCGGAGCACACGTCCAAGCCCGACTGCGCGGCGGGGGCGGACGTGCTGCTGCACGCGGTGCTGGCGTACGACGAGCGGCTGGGCGAGCGGGCCGCCGCATAGGGCGGAAGCTGCCTGCCGTCACGACATCGGCCCGCCTCATTTCGGCACCGTCGGCGGCCCGCGCGGCGCCGATGGCGTGACATCGTCGTTGTGAGCGTAACGACCAGGGCGGACCGCACGTCCGTGCGGCGTCGGGTCGCTTCGTCCGTCGGTAGTTTCGGCGCGCGGTCCCTGCGGCGACGGGGTTGCGGCCGCTGCGTCATCCTTGGCTGCGAGGAACGGGTTCGCGGGCGCGGCGTGCGCGACGCGACGGGCGGGGCGCGGCGGCGGGATCGTCGGCCGGCCGGCGCCGATCTTGATGACGGTCTTGGCGCCGGGCGGGTACGGAATCAGCGCGATGCGCGGCGCGGGTTCCGGTGCCGGCGCGGTGGCGGGCGGCGCGGGCTGAGCCGCGGGTTCGGCCGGGGTGGCTTCGGCCGGCGGCTCGCGGAGTCCAGCCGCATGGTCGTCACCGTCATTCCGCGTCGCCGATTGGCGGCGTGGCGATCCAGGGCCGCACGACAAGCGTTTGTCACGTTGCCCTGGATCGCCACGGCGCTGCGCGCCTCGCGATGACGGGGCAGGAGCGTCAGCCGCTTGTTCGCCGGGATCGAGATGGCGGAATGCGCGCTCCGCGCTTTTCCGCCCGACGACGTCGCGGTCGCGCGCCAATTCGCGGTCGCGCGCGCGGGCGCGGCTGCGCTGGTACATGCGTTGCAGCTTGCGCGTGTGCGCGCGCACGAGCTTGGCCTCGGCCGCGCGGCGCTCGACGATGAACCAGCGGTCGGTCGCGGGAGGGTATTCGCGCTTTCGGTCGCGCCAGCGCTTCCAGCCGAGCATGATCCAGATCACCGGCGGCGGTCCCGGCTCCGGGGTGCGGGCGGCGCGTTGGCGGCGGCGGGTCTCGGCCCAGGCGCGGCGCTGCGCGAGCAGGCGGATCGACGCGCGTGTGGCGAGACGGTGCAGGCGGCATTCCGCCTGCCAGTCGCCGTCGTTGGCGCGCTTGAAGAGCGCGCGGGTCTCGGTGCAGTGGGCGCAGCGGTGGCGGGCGCCGGGGTAGCGGGACACCTCCAGGTCGCACCAGGACTCCATGTCGCGATGCCCGGACGGCTTGCGGAACAGGCGCTGGGGCTTGGGCCGGCGTTCGCAGAAGGCGTCCTGAATGATCTCGACGCGGAACATGCGCTCGCGCATGGACACGGCGATCTCGGGGTCGCGCTCCGGGGTCTCGCGCACGCGGGTGCCGCGGGCGTAGGGGACGCGGAAGCTTTGGTAGAGCCGCTTGAGAAGGGGCGGCAGGAAGTCGAACACTTGCCCCCCCTTTCGTGGCCGGGCGTTCAAACCGACCACGACAATAGGACTTCATTCTCCGCTTGGCAAGGCTTTTTTTCTGGGGGGCGTTCAGGGCGGGGTTTTCGCGGTCTGAGGTCGGATGGCTTGTCGATGCCGTCGGGTGACGGGAGAGGAAGCCCAGCGGACGGGACTTTTCCACGAGGAACGATGGTGTCGCACCGCGGCCTTGCATTCCCGCCTCAAGCGCCACCGAGATCTCGAGTAGACCGATCTGTCACTGCCAGGTTTATGTGTGAAATCGGAACGAGGGATTCGGTGTCACGTTGTCAGAAAGCTCCGTCATTATCTCGCCCACCTTCTTCGCGAAGAGCAGGGTGACAGGAAGACGCGTGATGCCGTCGCTGGAGTTCCAATTCATTTTGGACAGTGTGAGTATTTCCCTGCATCGCGCTTCAATGTCCGTAGCGCCTGCCGATCCAATCTGGATCGGAGCCGGAATGTGGGCGCCGGGGAATTCGTCCCACCACGGCACGTATCCGCTGGTGAACAAGTAGGATTCACCTTCGATCTGGCAGAGCGTGCCGCGCCAGGGCTCTTCCGTGCCCTTTCGGAC
>Ga0209040_10000106_pt1 | contig 50929 bp, 42 predicted proteins | sample BogFormECP12_OM3_FD_188240 | JGI IMG/M metagenome (GOLD analysis project Ga0209040, IMG submission 188240) | Bog forest soil microbial communities from Calvert Island, British Columbia, Canada - ECP12_OM3 (SPAdes) (version 2) | ecosystem: Environmental > Aquatic > Freshwater > Wetlands > Bog ... | reverse complement strand
CACCCGCCGAGCCTGGAACGTCCAGCCGCACACCGACCCTGGCGCACCGCCGAAATGCAGCTCCAATTCCACTCCGGTTAACTGCATACCCCAAAGCGGGCTAACCTTCACCGGGCGTCCATATATCGTGATGCAGTATCACCGTCGAAACACGCTCGGTGCCTGGATACATGACGACGGACCGCTCGGGGTCCGTGAGGCGTTGACGATAGGGGTTCGCCTGGCCGGCGCTTTGGAAACCGCTCACCTCGCGGGTGTTCTTCATCGTGATGTCAAGCCCGCCAACGTCCTTCTTACGGATTACGGGGAACCGCAACTCAGCGATTTCGGCATCGCGCGCATCACAGGTAGCCGCGAGACGGCCCCGGACATTTTGGTTGGATCCCCGTCCTACACCGCACCGGAACTGTTCGAGGGTCGCCCCGCCTCGATAGCTGCGGATGTTTACGGTCTGGCGGCCACGGTCTTCACACTGCTCAACGGTGACCCGCCTTTCCCGTTTCGAGCAGGCGAGAATCCCATTGCGTTTGTTCGTCGCGTGACGGCAGGTCCGATACCCGACCTCCGCGCGAAAGCCGTCCCAGACTCGATCTGCTCGGCGCTAGAGCACGGGTTGAATATCGATCCGGCACGCCGCCCAAGCTCGGCGGCAGCATTCGGTGAGATGCTGCGAACAGCCGCCGCGCAAGTCGGACTCGACATCGCCGACGTTCCACTGCAGTTACCGCCACCGCCGCCTGACGGCGACGAATCCGCATCCGGCACAAGAACTCCCGTCTCAGCGGCGCATTCGGCCGCTCTCGGACTACGGTCGGACGAGTCAGCCTCGATCCGGCGAGCGCATTATCCGCCGAGCGCACCGACACGATTCCGACCGCCGACATTCACTCACCCGACGGTGCCGAGGCGACGAATCCTCGACCGCCTCGGCTCGGGGCCAAGACCAAAGCTGGTGCTCATCCACGCGCCCGCCGGCTATGGCAAAAGCACCCTCGCCGCGCAGTGGGCCGAAACACTCACCGGACAGGGTGTGAAGACCGCATGGTTGGCTATCGATAGCGACGACAACAACACGGTCTGGTTTCTCGCCCACCTGATTGAGGCGATTCGGCGCACCATGCCAGACCTCGCGGAGACATTACAACAAGAATTTGAAGGGCATCTGGAGAACGCGCAACAGTACGTCCTGAGTGCTTTGATCAATTGCCTGCATTCCGACAAACAGACTCTCGCGCTCGTGATGGAAGACTGGCATCGCGTTGATAACGCGGAAACCACGGACGCTCTCGCCTATCTGCTGGAGAATGGTTGCCATCACTTGCATTTGATCGTGACAAGCCGTACGCGGGCAGGACTACCGCTCTCCACGATGGCGGTCCAGGGGGAACTCACGGAAATCGACTCGTCGCTGCTCAAGTTCGATGTGGCCGAATCCCAGGCGCTGCTGGTCGATCAGTGCGGCCTCGACCTAACAACAGCCAATGTGGCCGAACTCGAGGACTCCACCGATGGATGGGCAGCTGCCTTGCAGCTAGCGTCATTATCGCTTCGTGACCATTCCGATCCCGCCGCGCTCATCCAGAATCTGTCCGGCCGGCACAAGGCAATAGGCGAGTATTTAGCGTCCAACGTCCTGGACAGCCTGGAGCCGGATCTCCTCGATTTTCTCCTGTCGACCTGCATGACCAAACAGATCTGCAGCGGGTTGGCGACCGCGCTCACGGGTAACCGGCGTACTCAAAGCGTCCTCGAAGAGATCGAAGAGCGCGATCTCTTTCTGCGCAGGACTGACACCGAAGGATCGTGGTTCCAATACCACCACCTGTTCGCCGACTATCTTTTGCACCGCCTCGAGCGCGACGCAGAAGATCGCATACCGGAACTACATCGCAAGGCCGCACAGTGGTTTTCGGAACACCAGATGCTCAGCCAGGCGGTCGATCACTTGATCCTTGCCGACGACACAGCCCAAGCGGTCGATGCCGTCGAGCAGGCGGCCCCGGATCTGAACGAACGATCCCAGATGAGCACGCTGATCGGGCTTGCGGCCAAGCTGCCGGCGCAACACGCGGATACGCGCCCGAGGCTGCAGGTCGACCTTGCATGGGCAAACGTCGTCCTGCATCGCCTCGCGGCGGTAGAGCAGGCGCTTCGGTTGGCCGAGGCCGGCATCGACTCGGTTCCGGCCGAGCAAGCTGGCGACCTGCACGCCGAGATGGACCTGATTCGCGCAGTAGTCGCCGCTTTCCAGGACCGCATCGACACCTCCGCGGCCGCCGGTGCCGTGCAGGCTTGTGTCGACAGGGTGGACACGCTGCACCCCTGGATTCTTTGCCGGGCAGCCGATGTCGGCTCATTTCGTGCCATCCGGGTCTTCGACTTCGACGACGCGTTGCGCTGGCAGAGGTGGGGGCGCCAATACCATCAACGCATCTCCGGGGCCCTCACCGTCGGCTACGGATACTGTTTCGCGGCGATCGCCGCGAACGAGCAGCTCGACGTCGCAGGCGCCGAAGCCCACCTGCGGCACGTGATGCGAATCGCGCTGCTGCCGTCCGGACGCCCCACTTACGTCGCAAAGCTCGCCGGATCCTTGTTGGGTGAGCTTCTCTACGAACGTGGTCAACTCGACGAAGCGGCGGCATTGCTCGACGACGCCTACCAACTCGGCACCGAAGGCGGAATCGTGGACTTCATGCTCGCAACATTCGGCACTGGGGCTCGGCTGAAATTCACCCGCGGCGACACGGCAAGCGCGCGTCGCCGGCTTGCCGATGGCCTGGATATCGCGAGGACGCTGCAACTTCCGCGGCTAGAGGCCCGCTTGCTCAATGAAACTGTCCGACTTGCCACGATGTCGGGCGAGCCGATCGACGAGTCGGTGGCACGGCGAATCACGAGCACGGGTTCTCAACCGCTCGACGGAATCGGCGATGTTACAGCCGAACTCACGGAGGATTCGCAAATCCGATTGCTCCTGATCGACGGGATGCCGTCGGCGCTTGCGACGGCTTGCGAGCGGGCACGCGCTCGTTTCGACCATGTCGATCAGGGCAAACGCCCGCGTGCACACCTAGACGCCACCGTCCAACTTGCACTCTGCCTGGCCGCGGCCGGCAACACTGACGAAGCACAACACGTCCTGGCGCCGGCGCTGAGAACCTGCGCCGCGCTGGGATTGAGACAGTTGCTCATCGACGAAGGGCAACCGATGCTCCGTCTGGCGCAGGAATGCGTTACGCAGGCCGACAGCAGTTTGGCTGATGAACCAGTCCCTGCGAATGTCCGGGATTTCGTGCTGAACCTTGCTGAGAAGCCCGCGTTCTAACGTCCGCCGCCTAATTCGATGCTGCTGTTCACAAGCCCTTGACTGACCAGCACCCGGCTCGCTATGGTCTGACCATTACTATATTCGACTAAGGCGCAGCTTTGACCGTCACATTTGGCATCGGTTGCCTCCCCGACATGGCCCGGGTCTGGTCGGGCAAGACGCCTAACAAGGCCGCATTGATCGACGCCGGTCGCGTGGTCACATACGCCCAGCTCAACGACCGATCGAACCGCATCGCCAATGCGCTGGCTGCGGCGGGCATGCGGTCCGGCTCCCACGTCGGCTTTCTGGGCAAGAACTCCGCGGCGTTCTTTGAGATCTGGATGGGCGTCAACAAGGCGGGGTGTGCGCTCACGCCGCTGAACTGGCGCAGCGCACCGGCCGAACTCGTGGAAGTCGTGCGGGACGCGATGGTGCCGATGATCTTCGCCGGACGTGACTTCACCGAACTCGCCGAGCAGGTCCGCCGGGCCGCGGAGGTCACCGTGGAGGTCGTCCCCGAAGATGAGCTGGACCACTGGTCTTCGCACGCCGACACCTCAGATCCCGGCATTGCGCTGCCCGACACCGCCACCGCCTTGCTGGGCTATACATCGGGCACCACCGCCGCCCCCAAGGGTGTACCGATTTCGCACGGCGCCTTGATGAGGTGGTTCGATGCCGCTGCGACGGAGCCGTCGGTGAATTGGAACTCCGATGACATCGGCCTGATGGTCATGCCGAATTTTCACCTTGCCGGCACCTTGGTGTCGTTACCGGCGCTGTATCACGGTGCGTCCCTCGCGATCCTGTCCGCATTCGATCCCACAGCCTTCGTTGGCACTGTCGCGGCACTGCGTCCTACCGTGACCTGTCTGGTTCCCACCGCGTTGCAGATGCTGCTGGACCACGCCTCGACGAACCCGGTTGACTTCTCGTCGTTGCGCCGAATGTTCTACGCTGGTTCGCCGATCGGGCAGCACACCCTGAAGCAGGCGCTCGATGTGTTCGGTTGCGATTTCGTCCAGTTCTACGGAACCACCGAGACCTTCATCATCACACTGCTGCGGCCCGAACAGCACCGCCTCGACAATCCGGACCTGCTGAAATCCTGCGGCCAACCAATGCCCGGGGTCGAACTGCGACTCGTGGACGCGAACGGACACGACACACCCGCCGGCGAAGCGGGCGAGGTGTTGGTGCGCTCACCGTGGATGTTCAGCAGCTACTGGAACAAACCCGACCCGACCGCCGCCGCGCTCATCGACGGCTGGTACCACACCGGCGATGCCGGCATCCGCGACCAGAACGGCAACCTATTTCTCGTTGACCGACTGAAGGACATGATCGTCAGCGGCGGCGAGAACATCTACTCAGCCGAGGTTGAACGCGCGTTGGCGGCGCATCCGTCGGTGCAATCGGTCGCCGTTGTCGGCGCACCCGACGAAAAGTGGGGCGAACGGGTGGTGGCCTTCGTTGTCCTCTACCCTGATGCGCCTGTTGACGTCTCCGACCTTGTGTCGCACTGCCGCGGCCTCATCGCCGGATACAAGGTTCCCAAGGAGATTCACCTGACCGATGCGCTGCCGCAAACCGCCAGCGGGAAGGTGCAGAAAGCGACTCTGCGCCAACAGCTTCAGGGGCACTCGCAAGGAACCTGAGCGCTTAAAGGAGAGAATTCGTGGGCTATCAGTCGATTTTTACCGACGACCTCTTCGCCGGTCAGACGGTCGTGATCACCGGCGGGGGCAGCGGGATCGGGCGATGCACCGCCCACGAACTCGCCGCGTTGGGCGCCGCCGTGGCGATCATCGGCCGCAACACCGCCAAACTCGATACCGTGCGAGCCGAGATCCGCTCGGATGGCGGGCGGGTTTCCATCCATACCGCCGACATCCGCGATGAAGCCGCGGTCAGCGACGTCATCGACACGATCCTCACCGAGCACGGACGCATCGACGGGTTGTTCAACAACGCCGGCGGACAATACCGGGCAGCCCTGGAGACCATCAGCACCAAGGGTTTTGAGGCAGTGGTGCGCAACAACCTGACCGGCGGCTTCATTGTCATGCGCGAGATCTACACCAAGTGGATGAAGGAGCACGGGGGCGCGATTGTCAACATGATCGCCGACATCTGGCACGGCTGGCCGCACTTCGCGCACTCAGCGGCCGCCCGTGGCGGGATGCTGTCGCTGAGTGAATCGGCCGCCACTGAGTGGGCCGCCGCCGGTGTGCGGGTGAACACCATCGCACCCGGTTCCATCGCGTCAAGCGGGCTGGACACCTACGACAGCAAGGACACTGACTTCATCCGCAACCAGGTCGCCCGCGAAATCCCCCTGCAGCGCTTCGGAACCGAGGCCGAAGTCGCCGCGGCGGTGGTCTTCCTGCTGTCACCGGCCGCCAGCTTCATCACCGGAACCTGTATCCGGGTCGACGGCGGAGCGCCCAATGCCAAGCCGGGGTGGTGGGAACTGCAACCCGTGCAACACAACACCCCCTTCGACGGGTTCCACCGCTCGGCGCTGCCCACCATCCTCGACACCACCCGGCCGAACTAGCCTGAACGAAAGGTCCTGTCATGACAGCAAAGGTGCTCTACGACAAGCGCGGTGAGGTCGCCTACGTCACCCTTAACCGCCCGGAGGTCAAAAACGCCATCGACATCGAAGCCCACGAGCTGCTGTGTGACATCTGGCGCGACTTTCGTGACGACCCGGCGCTGCGCGTCGCCGTGATCACCGGAACCGGCGACGCGTTCACCGCCGGCGCCGACCTGAAAACCCATGCGCCCGAGTGGCAGACCGTCGGGCCGATGGTCGGGCGCGAACGTCTCGAGGACGGCCTGTGCGGGATCACCCGGGGACCGCTATCGCGCATCACCAAGCCCATCGTCGCCGCGGTCAACGGCTGGTGCGTCGGGCACGGCGTCGAACTGGTGATGGCATGCGACATCCGCATCGCCTCGGAGCGTGCGCAGTTCGGCACCTTCGAGGTGCGTCGCGGAATGCATCCGGCCGACGGCGGCATCGTGCGTCTGGTCAATACCTGCGGTGTCGGAGTCGCGCTGGAGTTGCTGCTGACCGGTGAGCCGATCTCCGCCGAGCGGGCGCTGACCGCGAACATGGTTGCCCGAGTGGTGCCGCACGACAAGCTGATGGAGGAGACCGACGCCGTGGTGCAGCGGATCCTGCGCTGCGATCAGGCCGCCATCGAATCGGCCAAGGAGACGGTGTTAGAGATCATCGGCCGCCCGCTGTACGACCAGCTGCGCGTCGAGGCGATGTGGGGGTACGCGTTGTGCGGCGGCAACGCCTCCGTGCAGGAGCGATCACAACAGTTCTTCGACAAGGTCGACCGTGGCCGAAACGGCGTCACCGCCAGCCCCCTCTAAGGCTCTGGCGCTGCGCGTTGTCACCCGTTGTGGATTCGGCAGTGCGGGCTGCGTGACGCAAGGGTGTGGCGCCACACGTTCTCATCCGGTGCTAGGAGCCACTGCTGGCACTTGTCTTGCTTCACCCCGAGCGCTAAGACCTCGATCGGCTTTCTACCATCGCCTGCCAGGCCACCAACGCCGGCATGCCGATGAGTTCGAGCGCGATCGCGGCGACGAATACCGGATGCGGGCGACCGGTGCGTCGCCACGACAGCAGCCTGGCCAGGCCGCCGAGGAAGACCACGGCGGATACCGCGCGCAGTCGCTCGCCCCGGTTCTCGATGTCCGGCAGCGCCGACCACAGCACCGGCGCGGTGGCGAACCAGAACGCGTTGGTGAAGCGGTACTCGCTGTCGGCGGTGGTTTCAAGCCGACTGTGATCGCCGGGCAACGTCGATGGGCCCCCAATCATCCCCGCGAGACCCGACAAGAACGGGATCAGCGCCAATGTTCCCGCGACGAACTGGAGCCACCGGCGACCGCCGTCACCTCCCTGTGTATCCATGCTTCAGCCCCTCTCAGCGGTCACGAGGCAGCGAGGCGAACTCGGACCGTCACATGCCCGTTCTTGTCTCGCTGCGGCCACAGCACGTCCGGCGTGCTCCGTTCCGTCAAGAAGCAGCGTCATCGGGGAGCCCCCCAGGCCGGGGCGTAGACCTTGACGATTTCGGTCTGACCATTTTAATGTTTGTTGGTGCCCCTGATCGCACCCTGTCCGGCGTCCGAGCGCCGCCGACCGAGCTGCCCCCGGTGATGGCTCCCGACAAGTTCTCCTGCCGTTCTGCCGACGGCAGGCAGCTCGCCGGCTATCGCTGGGCCCCTCAAGATGACCAGACGAGCGCGGGCGTCGTCGTGCTGGTCCATGGCATGGGTGAGCACCTCCGTCGATACGATCACGTTGCCGATGCGCTCACCGCCCAGGGGTTTGCGGCGTACGGACATGACCATCGCGGACACGGCGCCTCGCTGGCCGCCACCGACGAACCTGGTCACCTGGGACACAACGGGTGGTGGGCACTGGTGGAAGACCTGAATCTGGTGATCGCCCAAGCGCGATCAGATCATCCCGGCTTGCCGGTTGTGATGGTCGCTCACAGCATGGGTTCGTTTGCCGCTCAACAGTTTCTGCTCGATCACGGCAGCAGCGTGGATGCGGTCGCGCTCACCGGAACCGCGGCCGTCGACCTTCTGGAACCGGCCTTCGACCTCTCCGGCGATCTGGAGCTGTCCGCGTTCAACGCCGCGTTCTGCCCGGCCCGGACCGACTTCGACTGGCTTTCCCGCGACGAGTCGATCGTTGACGCCTATATCGCTGATCCGCTGTGCGGATTCGGTATCGACACCGCGTCGCTGAAAGACATGTTCGCCGGCGCCCGGCGACTGGCCGACCCCGCCCAGGTGGCACGCATTCCCCGTGACCTGCCGTTGTATGTGGCGGTGGGATCAAAGGACCCAGTCCACGCCGGGCTCAGTCTGCTCCGGGCGCTGGTGGACCGTTACCGGGCGGCCGGTCTCGACGATGTCACCGTTCGCGTCTACGACTCGGGCCGACATGAGATCCTCAACGAGATCAACCGGGCAGAGGTGATCGACGACCTGCTGCAGTGGCTGCGGCGGGTATCGGCGAGCGGCGCCCGGTGCGTCCACGCCACCCCGGCTGCTGCACAGGACATGTCAACAACCCCGAGGACAAACCGATGACCGACGACCGAGGGGCCGACGCGCCTGCACCCAAGGACCTCGACGCATCTACTGCGCTAATCGTCGGCGGCACCGCCGGCATTGGCCTGGCCTCAGCCCGGGCACTCGCCGCGGCCGGTGTACCACGGATCGTGATCGTCGGCCGAAACGCAGAACGGGGCCAACTCGCCGCGAAGTCGATCGCCGAACTCGGTGCCGCGGCGCACTTCGTCGCCGGTGACGCCGTAGATCCCAGCGCCGCAACCGCTGTCGCGGCACAGGCCGATCAGCTCCTGTCGGGTATCGACATCCTGATGTGCAGCACCGCCGCCGACGTCCGGCCTGAGCTGTTCATCGACATCCCGACAGCCGACATCGGTCGGATGCTCACACAATTGGCACTGCCGTCGATGCATATGGCCAGCGCGGTCCTGCCCGGAATGCGCAGCCACCGAAGCGGTGTCATCGTGAACGTGGCGTCCGATGCGGCCAAGACCGCGACGCCGGGCGAAGCGGTTATCGGCGCCGCGAAGGCCGCCATCGTGATGTTCACCCGAACGATCGCCATCGAGGAGAAGCGCTACGGCATCCGCGCCAATGCGCTGACGCCGTCGCTGGTTTACGGCACCGCCTCGACCGAACGCATTATGGCCGACGGGTTCAGCGGCAAACTCTTCGCCCGAGCGGCCCAGCAAGCTCAGCTCGGTGTGCCGACGGCCGAGGACATCGCTGCGCTGGCGGTGTTTTTGTGCAGCCCGGCGGCGGCGCGGTTGACCGGACAGGCAATCAGCGTCAACGGCGGCATCTCCGCGGCATAACTGGCGCCAGCAGACGCAAAGTCGCACCAAACCGCAACGCGAAGTGCGATTCTGCGTCTGCTCGCCGGTCTTTCATGGGTGCCGGCTGCGTCGCCGAGACGCGGTTCTGGTGTCGTCCATGTAGAGGGCGATCGCCTCCGACCGGTTGATGGCACCGATCTTGCGAAGGATTCTCTTCACGTGTGTCTTGACCGTTTCGACTGTGATGACGAGTTCGTCGGCGATCTCGGCGTTGGAGGCTCCGAGGACCAGCCTTTCGAATACTTGGCGTTCACGGTGCGACAGTGTCGCTGCCAGCGCGGAATCTGCCGGTATGGTCGGGGATTCGACACGAGTGTCGCATTCGACATCGAAGCTGATGGCTGCTGCTGCGATGCGGTCTGCCTCCTCGGTCAGCCGCGCCGCCGCGCGGGCGATCGAGGTCCGCTGCTGATGCACGTGTTCGGTATTCAGCATCCTCTCGTGCAGCAACGAGTAGGCGGATGCGAACGCATCGAGCACATCGATATCACCGGCAGCTACGCCGCCTTCGCTGCGACGGCCGACGTGAATAAGCGCGACCACCCGCGATTTTGCGATGACGGGGGCGACGAGGTAGTGCACGGAGCCGAGCAACTCCCGATAGCCGGGCGAGGCGGGCATGTCGGCGTCATTCGTCCGAGTGGTGTCACGCAGGCGAATACAGGCTCGCTCGGCCGCACATTCACGACGCGGGATCACGGTCGGGCCGCCAAGGCCGTGATCGGATTCCTCGACGACGAATCCGTCGTCTTCAACAAACGACAGCAACGCGCTGTCGAAACCCAGCACGTCGCAAAGTTCGGTACAGGCTTGGCGGCCGAGCCCTTGCAGCGATCCGGCCTTCCTCATGCGACGGACGCCGGCGGTCAACGACCGCACCACATCGGCGCGGTCACCGGCCCTCATCTGGCGTGCTTCGACCTGCGCTTGCAGGAAATCCGTCAGGGGACTCTGTCCGATCGCTGACGCGCTGTCGTCGCGGGCGCCGCGTTCGCGGGTTACCAGTCGCTCGGTCGTGGCGGCCGACATCGCGATGGCCTCATCGAGAGTCGTCACGTCACCTGATCGGGGTATGCCGAACGCACGACATAGCTGTTCATCGAGTTCGTTGAGCCGGGCCACCATCGCGCGGGTGTTCATCGCGACATCCCGATATCAGCGGTGGCGACTCCGGCATAGGTCGCGACCGCCGCGGCCCTGCTGGACGTATTGAGCTTCTTGGCGATGTGTTTCAGATGGGACTTCACCGTCCCTTCGGAGATCACCAGGCACCGGGCAATCTGGCCATTGGTGGCTCCGGTCGCCACATGCGACATGATCTCCTGTTCGCGGAAGGTCAACGCGGGCGCAGTGGGCTGATCGCGATGGTAATTAGCACCGTGTCGCGCTCCATGCACCGCGCCTGGCAATGACCACAACACCGATCGGCCTGACCGGCTGAGCATTTCGTCGACGTTGCCGCACAAATTTTCGACTTCGACGCGTTGTTGCGCGGCCTTCTCTTCCAGTGCCGCGCTCTCGAACGCCACGGACAGACACTCAGCGAATGCCTCCAGCTGTTCGAGATGGTCCATCGTCACTATTCCGTGGGGTTCGGGACGGTCGGCATGCAGAATCCCGATTGCTCTGCCCTGAACGGTGATTGGGGCGGCGATATAGCCAAAGCAGCCGGAGACCTCGACGATCTCCTTGAACACGCGTTTGTCATCCATCGGCGACGGCGCAAAAGCCCCACACCGCTTACGAACGAGTTCTGTCTCCAGCGGAGCGTCCCCGAGCTGGATGTGGCGGTCCTGTACGTATTCGAGGAGCTGTCGTCCATGGGGGTCGGCCGCTTCGTCTTCGATATGCATGTGCTGGGGAACCCACAGCGAACCGCGCACGGTGGAGATCATGGTGCGCGCGAAAGCCAACTCCCGGCTCAGCACCTCCGGGGCGACGTAGATCATCTTGCGCGGCGGCAGACCCCGTAGGTACCCCAGGGCGTGACGGATCTCCGACATGGACTTGACCCGGCGAGCCAAATCGTGGTCGAGGAGTTCGCACTGCAACCGCAGGATCGAGATCAAAATCTCGGCCGTTGTGGCCCAATCATCTGTCAGGTCGGATGGCAGCGCGATCCGCTGCTCGAGGCGTTGCCGCAGGCTGGCCAACTGGTGACCTAACGCAGCCGGCGTCAGCTCGGGAGGCGCCACTTTGAGGTGGTCGGCAGCGGCCGTGACGGCTGTCTCGGCACGTGCAATCACCATCGGATCCTCCGCGATCGAGGCCATGGGCACTCGTGAAACCATCGCCACTCCTCTCTGCTTGGGAGCCGGCCATTCCGGGCTATTGGTCAGACCATTGGACCGAAGTATAGAGCAGGTGTTGCGCACCACACAATGGCTTGGCGACTTTACTCGCGCGTCAATATTTGCGCGCCGGCCGTCCGTCCACCCTCGTTGCGCTTGTGCAGCACTCTGGCGTAATGGTCTAATGGTCAGGCCATAGGAGGTTGGTGTGCACGCTGTGATCATGCATGAGTTCGGCACGGCCGCGGTATTGCGTCCCGGCGAATTTCCCGACCCAACCGCACGGCCCGGCTGGGTGACCGTGGCGCTGCGCGCGAGCGCGCTGAACTGGCATGACGTCCTGGTTCGCCAGGGCCGCTACGGCTCGCCGCTGCCGCATATCATCGGCGCCGATGGCTCCGGTGTACGGACCGACACCGGAGAGGACGTGGTGGTGTTGCCGTCGCTGAACTGGGGCGACCGCAACGAAGCACCGGGCAATCGCTGGGAGATCCTCGGCGACCACACCCCCGGCACTTATGCAGAGCTGGTCAGTGTGCCCGCCGACTGCCTGGCCGCCAAGCCCGCAGGCCTGAGCTGGGCCGAGGCCGCAGCCCTGCCGCTCGTCGGAGTCACGACCTACCGGGCCTTGTTTGTCCGCGGACGGCTACAGGCGGGTGAATCGATGCTGGTGATCGGCGCCGGTGGCGGGATCGCCACCATGGCGATCGCCCTCGCGGTCGCCGCCGGGGCCGGCATCACGGTGACCTCCTCCTCGGCTGACACCATCGAGCGCGCGGCGTCCGCCGGGGCTCGTGGCGGTGTGCTGCACAGCGAGCCGGGATGGCCCGAGCACGCCCGTGCCATGTCGCCAGACAACACCGGGTTCGATCTGATCCTTGACCCCGTCGGCCGCTGGAGCGAATCGGTGCGCGCGCTGCGGCCCGGCGGCCGGCTCGTGGTGCTCGGCGCCAACGCCGCACAGACCGCCCACATGGACGTCCGCAGCTTCTATTTCGGTCAATTCGATCTGCTCGGAACGACCATGGGCAGCAGCAGGGACTTCGCCGGCCTGCTCGACATGATCGATCGGTGCTCGGTGCGTGCGCCGGTGATCGATCGCGAGTTCCCGCTGGACCGCGCGGCCGAAGCACACGAATACCTGGAGCGTGGACGCTCGTTCGGCAAATGCGTACTGAGGCACAACTAGGAGGCGCACCGTGACCGAATCCCCCGAACTGGTCACTTACCGGCTCGAAGCAACCGTCCCCGATGCCCCCGAGCACAGCACGGCCCTGGCCGCCTACCTCACGCTGAACGATCCCGAGCGCCGTAACGCATTGTCCGACGCGCTGCTGGATCAGCTGAGCGCACTGCTGCAGCGCGCGGCATCCGATTCGCGGGTCAGGGTCGTCGTGCTGACGTCGTCGCACCCGCGGATCTTCTCTTCCGGAGGAAACCTCGATGCCTTCGCCGACGATCGCGCGACGATCGCCAAGTACGCAGGCCTGGCGCGTTTTCCCTCTCTGTTTCGCACCCTGACCGATATCGACAAGCCGGTCGTGTGTGCCGCTAACGGCGATGTGCTGGCCGGTGCGTTGGGTATCGCCTTGGCCTGCGACCTGGTCATCGCCAAGGCGTCAATTCGGTTGGGCTGCCCGGAGATCAACGTCGGCGCCTTTCCGTTCATGATCTCTGCATTGATCTTCCGTGCCACCGGCCGGCTGGTCGCCAACGAGCTGATGATGACCGGCCGGCTGATCAGCGCAGCTGAGGCGGCCGCCGCCGGGCTGGTCAACAAGGTGGTGCCCGACGCTGAGTTCGACGACGCGCTGCGCCAATGGGTTGCCGACATCGCTGCCAAATCACCGTTGTTGCTTGGCATGGGCAAGCGGGCGTTGGCCGCGACCCGGGACCTGCCGCTGGAATCGGCGCTGGATTACCTGCAGGCCCAACTGGCTTTGGCCTTCACCACCGAGGATCTGGCCGAAGGAGTGCTGGCCTTCAAGGAAAAGCGTTCCCCGCGGTGGCGCAATGCGTGAGCGCCCACGGTTGTGCGCCTGAAGTTCTTGCCGTTTCGGTCTGACCATTTTATAATTCGAAGGATTACGCCTCCTGGCCGCCCAGCGGGCGGATCCCGAGAACCGAGGACAGCGCGATGAAGCCAAGCCCGTACACCGTCCGCTACAGCCCGCAAGAAATCGACCAGTACTACCGCGCGGGGTTGTGGTCCACCGACACGTTTCACGATCTCCTGGCCCGGCGCGTCGAAGAAAACCCCGACAAGGTGTTCGCGACCGACGGAACGCGATCGCTGACGTTCCGGGAGCTCTTCGACGCTGGCCAACGGCTGGCTGTCGGCCTGCACCGGCATGGCTTGCGACGCGGTGACACCGCCGCCGTGCAGTTGCCCAACTGGGTGGAGTTCATCCAGGTGCTGACAGCGTTATCGCGACTGGGCGTCATCATGGTCCCGATCATGCCGATCTATCGGCGCGAAGACGTCAGCTACGTGCTGTCCAACGCCGGGATACGGGCGGTGTTCACTCCCGCACACTTCGGCAAGTTCGGCTATCTGGACATGTATCTCGGTCTGCGCCAAGAGCATCCGGAACTCACGATCGCCGTCGCCCGGCCCGACAGCAGCGCACACGACAGCGCCGATGCCGACGCCAATGTGTTCACCCTGCACCAGCTGGAGGCCGACACCGATGACGACAGCGCCCGTGCGGAACTGGGCTCCCCGCCCGGCCCAGACGACCCGTTCGTCATCGTCTACACCTCTGGGACCACATCGCGGCCAAAGGGGTGCGTGCACACGTTCAACACCTACTGTGCGGGCGCGCGTGCGCTGGTCGGGCCGTTCGGCTACACCGAGGCCGATGTCCAGTTCGGTCCCTCCCCCATCGCCCACACCACCGGGCTGGTCACCAGCGTCCTGCTGCCCATGTTGACCGGGGCAGCGACACATGTCATGGCCAAGTGGGATCCGATCCGCGGCATTGAGGAGATCCAGCGCTTCGGCTGCACGGCGGCGGTAACCGCCCCCACCTTTTTACACACCCTGTTGTCGGACTACGACGCCCAGTGCCACGACCTTTCCACTTTGCGCTTGTGGACATGTGCGGGCGCACCGATCCCCGCCGCGGTCGTCAAGCAGGCCGGCGCCACGCTGCCCAAGATCAAAGTGCTCAGCCTCTACGGGCGCAGCGAAAACCTGGTCACCACAACATGTTCTGTCACGGATGACGTGTCGCGCGCGCTGACCACGGACGGCAGGGCGATGCCCGGCTCACAGGTCAAGATCGTCGATGGCGACGGGAGGGAGGTGCCTCGCGGTACCGAGGGCGACATCGCCTACCGCGGCCCCGCCCACATGATCGAATATCTCGCCAACCCCGGGGAGACCGCGGCCCTTTTCACCAACGACGGGTTTTCCAAGTCGGGCGATCTAGGGAAGATGACCGACGACGGATACGTGCGGGTAACCGGCCGGACCAAAGACATCGTCATTCGCGGCGGGATGAACATCAGCGTCCGCGAGATCGAGGAGCATCTGGCCCACCATCCCGCGTTGAAGGCGTTCTCGGTGGTGGGCATGCCCGACGAGCGGCTCGGCGAGAAAGTGTGCTGCTACCTAGTCACCAAGCCGGGACATGACACCCCGAACGTTGAGGATCTGCGCGAATATTTGCTCTCGCAGGGCATGCCGATCCAGAAGACACCAGAGCGCGTGGTCGTCGTCGACTCGCTACCGATGACCGCAACCGGCAAGGTCCTCAAACACGAATTGCGCAAAGACATCCAACGACGCCTTCAGGATGAAGCCATGCAATCGCGGGAAGTGGCCGGGGCTTCCTGATGGAGCTCAAAGACAGTCCCGCCGAAGCGCACTTCCGTGCCCAGGCGCGCACGTGGCTGCAGGACACGTTACCGCGCCTCGGCGGGCCGGAACCCGCACGGTTCGAGGACAAACTCGACTACTGGCGCACTTGGCAGCGGCTGCTGTACGACGCCGGGCACGCCGGCCTGTCGTGGCCGAAGGAGTACGGCGGCGGCGGCGCGGACGCCAAGCTGCGTGCGGTGTTCAACGAGGAACTCGACCGCGCGGGCGCTCCCGAGCGGCTCAACATCGTCGGCGAGGACTTCGCCGGACCGACGATCATCGAGTTCGGCACGCCCGCCCAACAGCAGCGCTACCTTCGGCCGATCCTCACCGGCGAAGAACTTTGGTGCCAGCTGTTTTCCGAGCCGGAGGCGGGCTCGGACCTGGCCTCGTTGCGTACCACCGCGACCAAGGTGGACGGCGGGTGGCGAATCCAGGGTCAGAAGATTTGGACCAGCCGCGCCCAACTGGCAGCCCACGCGATCCTGCTCGCCCGTACCGGCGGTGGACCGCGGCATCGTGGGATCACCTATTTCCTGCTCGCCATGGACAGCCCGGGTGTTGAGGTCCGTCCCCTGGCGCACATGCTGGGCGAGGCCGAATTCAATGAGGTGTTCCTCGACAGGGTGTTCATCCCCGATGACGGCGTGCTGGGCGAGGTCGACGGCGGCTGGCGGGTGGCGATGGGCACCCTGGCGTTCGAGCGGGTCGCCATTGCCACCGGCCGGGTAAACACCACCGGCGCGGTCAATGATTTGATCCGCGAAATCGCGAGCTGCACAAAAGATGACGGCACCCCGTTGGGCGCCGACCCTTTGGTGCGGCAACGGATCGCCGACCTCTACGGACGCGCGCTCGTGCATTACCTGATTGGCCAGCGGGTCATCACCGGGGCTGCCGGCGGCGGACCGCCGGGCCCGGTCACCTCGATCGGGAAGCTGTTCTTTTGCCCGCTGGTGGAGGACATCGCCGATTTCGGGTTGGAGCTCGACGAGATGGGTGGACAGTTTGCACTCGCCGAAAAAGGTGTCGCCGATTCGTCACCGGCGTCCAACCAGCGGTGGCTGCGGCTGGCGTATCAGGCCCGGGGCACTGCCATCGCGGGCGGGTCGACGTTCATCCAGCGCAACATCGTCGCCGAGCGCATTCTCGGCATGCCTAGAGGCTGAGAGCTGAAGAGGATCATGTGGCCAGCTACCAATGGAATCCGTCCGACGACTACATCGAGCAGGCCAACGTGACGCGGCTGGGCCGCACCCACGGCCTGGCCGGCATCGACGATCTGCGGACGCGCTCGGTCGCCGACACGGCATGGTTCTGGGACGCGGCCGCCACTGACCTGGGCCTGCGGTTCCGCAGGTCCTACAGCCGGGTGTTGGATCTGCACAACGGAATTGAACATCCCGATTGGTTCGTCGGCGCCACCATGAACATCGTCGATTCCTGCCTTTTGCGCTGGCGCGACGAAGCCCCGAACCGCATCGCTATGGTCCACGAGAACGAAGCCGGTCGGATCCGCGAGCTCTCGTTCAGCCAACTGGCCGGCGAGGTTGCCCGCGCCGCCGACGGCCTGCGGGAGCTTGGCATCGGGCCCGGCGACGCTGTCGCGATCTACCTGCCGATGATCCCCGAGGCAGTAGTCGCGTGCTACGCGGTAGCCGCCCTCGGGGCGATCCTGGTTCCGCTGTTCTCTGGTTTCGCCTCGGCGGCGATCGCCTCCCGGCTCGCTGATGCCGAGGCCAAGGCGGTCATCGTGGCCGACGTCACCACCAGGCGTGGTCGCGCGCTACCGCTGCTGCCACAGGTCGGTGCGGCGCTAGCGCAATGCCCGAGCGTGCGGCATGTGGTTGTGGTGCCCAACGGCCCTGAACAAACTTTGGGCGGTCCCCCCGAATACGTTGGCGCGCAGATGGTTTTGTGGTCGCAGCTGACATACCGCGATGCCCCGTTGGCACCCGTCGAGGTCGACGCCATGCACCTACTGCTGCTGGCCTACACGTCCGGGACCACCGGAAAACCCAAGGGTGCGGTGCACACCCACGCGGGATTTCTGGTCAAGACTGCCAGCGAGGTCGCCTACTCTTTTGACGTCAAACCCGGCGGGGTGTTCTGTTGGGTCACCGATATGGGCTGGATCATGGGCCCGTTGTCGGTGTTCGGCACGCATGCCAACGGTGCGACACTGCTGCTATACGAGGGCTCACCCGACATACCCGACAGCAACCGATTGTGGCGGCTTGTCGAGCACCACGGGGTCACCATGTTGGGCGTGTCGCCCACCCTGGTGCGGTCGCTGCGGTCCGCTACCCCAAGCCTCACCCCCAGCCCGGATCTGTCATCGGTGCACGTGCTGGGCTCGACCGGTGAGCCCTGGGACTCCGAGTCCTACGAGTGGCTGGCCCGCGACGTCTTCGGTGGACGCGTCCCGGTGATCAACTTCTCCGGAGGTACCGAGGTCGGCGGCTCGTTCCTGGCGCCATATCCGGTCGAACCTATCCGCAGCTGCTCACTCGGCGGACCGTCGCTCGGGATGGATGTTGACGTCGTGGACGACACCGGCCGGTCCGTACGCGGCCAGGTCGGCGACCTGGTGTGCCGCCAGCCGTGGCCGTCGATGACGCGCGGCATCTGGCACGACGAGCAGCGCTACCTTCAGGCGTACTGGTCGCGCTTCTCGGGCATGTGGACACACGGCGACTTCGCGGTGGTCGACGGTGACGGCCAGTGGTTCATCCTGGGACGCTCCGACGACGTCATGAACGTGGCCGGCAAGCGGTTGGCGCCTGCCGAAGTGGAATCGGTGATGATCACCCATCCCCACGTCGCCGAAGCGGCCGCCATCGGCGTCCCCGATGCCCTCAAAGGGGAAGCGGTATGGGCGTTCTGGGTGCCGCGACCCGACGAGGAAACAACGGCATCGATCGAAGCCCAGGCCGCCGAACAGGTCAGCGCTGATCTGGCGGCACTGGTCGGGCGCGAACTGGGCAAACCCTTCACACCGTCACGGGTGTGGCGGGTGGCTGCACTACCCAAGACGCGATCGGCCAAGGTCATGCGCCGCGCAATCCGGGCCGCGGCCCTCGGCATTGACCCCGGGGACCTGTCCGGTGCCGAAAACCCCGAAGCCGTCACCGAGATCCGCCGGCTGGTCGCCATGTCGAAGAAACCCGACCGCCATCCGCTCAGTCGTCGACGCTGATTGCCTGACGCTTGTCCACGGCCAGTGCGGCCTTGGCGTAGCTGTGCACATGGCGACGCATACGCCGACTGGCCGCATCGGCGTCGCGGCTGCGGATCGCGGCCGTGATCGACCGGTGTGCCCGCGCGGTGACGGCTCGCACGTTGTCGTCGACGAACGCCGCGTTCTCGGTTCCGGTATAGATGGCCTGCGATAACGCGGTCATGAATCCGATCAATAATTCGTTGTGACTCGCCATCGCCACACCCACATGCCAGTCGAGGTTGGCCTGCAGAAACGCCGAAAGGTCGGCGTCGGGATCGGCGATGTCGTCATTGGCCCGGTCCAACACCGCCAGATCGTCGTCAGCATGTTTGCGGGCGGCCAATTCGGCGCAGAACGGCTCCAGCGCCTCGCGCGTCTCCATCAGATCAGCCAGTTTGATTCGCCGGCCCCTGATCAGCATGCTCACCGAACTTGCCATCGATTTGGTCGTCGGTCGCTGGACGAATGCGCCGCCGGCCCGACCAGCCCTGACCCGAACCAGGTTCTGGACCTCCAGGATCCGCAACGCCTCTCGCACCGTGGCCCGGCTCATCTGCGTCTGCTTGACGAGTTCGCGCTCCGCTGGAAGCGCCATACCCTCGACCAACTCACCGCTGAGGATTCGCTCGCGCAGCTCACGCGCCAACACGTCGGACGCCTTGGGGACATCCACCGGCTTGAGCAACACACTCGAACGTGTTGGGGCCGAATTTGTCTCGCCTGATTCCATCGCTCCTCCGCCCGCCGAGACTTCGGCGTAAAGGTAAGGCCTATCCTAAGGTTAGTCTATTACCCACAACGTCACATGGCCGTACCACGAGTCGCACCGGCCGCTAAAACACCATCCGCGCGATCAGCTCGGCCACCGCAGCCGGCTTCTCCGAGCCGTCGAGCTCGACCGTGTGCCGCACAATCAGGTCAACCGTGGTGTCGTCCACCTTGGCGGCGTCGACAAGCTCGGATCGGACCCGTATGCGGCTGCTCGCCGGAACCGGCGCGAGGAACCGCACCCGGTTGAGCCCATAATTGATGCCCATTTTTGCATTCTCGACTCGGTAATTAGCCTTGCTCAGCGCCGGAATCAGGGACAACGTCAAGAAGCCGTGCGCAATCGTTGAGCGATAAGGGCTTTCAGTCCGGGCCCGCTCGACGTCGACGTGGATCCACTGATGATCGCCGGTGGCGTCGGCGAACGCATCGATGCGGTCCTGATCGACCGTGATCCAGTCGGAGACGCCGAATTCCTCACCGACGGCGTCAATGGCCTCCTCGATGGACGAAATGATTCGCGCTGCGTTCGTCGCTGCCATGACCGGCTACACCGAGCGGGCGGACTTGGCGGCCGCCGAGGCCGCTTTGCTGCGTTCGCGCGCGTGCGCCCAGTCTTCGTCGCTCATCACCGACAGCCCGGCGAATGTGTTGGGTCCGGCGAGCCGTTGGGCCCCGTCCATCGCGATTGTCTCGCCGGTGAGGTAGTCGCAGGCGTCGGAAAACGCGAAAATCGTGAGGTTCGCCAGTTCGTCGATGGTTCCCGGACGGCCGAGCGGAATCTGGTCGGATTGGGTAGCGCCGATGGAACTCTTGTCCGTCGGATTGAGCATCTCCCAGGCGTAATCGGTCGGAATCGGCCCAGGCGCAAGGGCGTTGAGGCGGATGCCGTAGCGGCCCCACTCGACGGCCAACGACATCGTCATGGCATGCACCGCGGCCTTTGCCATGGCCGAAGGGACGACGAAGGCCGAACCGCTCCATACCCATGTGGTCAGGTTCGACAACACCGATCCGGGCAGCCCCTCAGCGATCCAGCGCCTGCCGACGGCCAGCGTCGTGTTGAACGAACCCGTCATCACCGTCGAGGTGACCGCCTCGAAAGCACGCGGGCTCAAACTGACCGTGGGCGCAATGAAATTCGCGGCGGCATTGTTCAGCACTCCGGTCAACGGGCCGTGCCGGTCCCATATCTCGTCAACGGCGGCGGCGACCAGATCGAAGTCTCGAACGTTGACCGTCTGACAGTGGACGGTGCCGGGATGTCCGGCCGAAATCTCCGCGGCAGCCTCGGCCAGCACTGTTTCACGCCGCCCCCACAGATGCACCTGGGCGCCATGGGCGACCAACCTGGCGGCCACTCCACGGCCCAGTCCGGTGCCGCCGCCGGTGATCAGAATGCGCTTGCCGTCCAAGACCATCGGATCGAAGATGCGTGTCATAGTCCCAAGCTCTTTCCAATGATCTCGCGCTGAATCTCGTTGGCGCCGCCATAAATCGGTGGTGCCAACGCCTTACGCACCTGCGATTCCATCCCGAATTCGACGGCGTAGCCGTTGCCGCCCATCAGCTGCATACCCTCTAACGCAGCGTGCTTGGCTACCTCGGTGCACTTGAGTTTCGCGATCGAACCCTCCCGCGCGAGCTGGTCTTCCAGGCCGGCGTCAATCTGCGCAGCCACCTGATAGACGTAGGCGCGGCAACAGTCGATCTCGGCGGCCAGATCCGCCAGCCGATGACGAATGACCTGAAAGCCGCCGATCGGCCTGCCGAACTGTTCGCGGGTGCGCACGTAAGCGATGGTGTCTTGCAGAGAGCGGCGCGCGGCACCAAGCGACATCGCCGCGATGATGAGCCGTTCGACGTTGAGTCCGCGCATCAGCCGGTGCCAGGCATCGCCGATCCCGCCGACGACGTTGTCGGCGGGAACGACGACGTCGGTGAAGAACACGTCGTTGACGGTGTGTCCGTCCATGGTCTCGATCGCTTTGATGTCCAGTCCGGGCGTCGAAGTGGACAGGTACAGCAACGTCAGGCCGTGGTGCTTTCCGACGTTGGGATCGGTGCGAGTGAGCACCAGCAGGTGATCGGCGAGGTGCGCGGCGGTGATCCAGGTCTTCTGGCCATTGATGACGAAGTTGTCACCGTCGCGAATCGCCCGGGTTCGCAGTGCACCCAGGTCGGATCCGGCGCCGGGTTCGGACAGCGCGATCGCCTCGAAGCGGCCGGCGCACAGGTTGCCGACGACTTCCTTCTTCTGCGATTCGGTGCCGTGCCGCAGATATGTTTGCGCCGCGGTCAACCCGGTGCCATAGGCATGGATCGGTGCCTGGCCGCATGCGGTCTCCTCCAAGAAGATGCACTCCTCGACCATCCCCGCTCCACCTCCGCCATAGTCGACGGGAATCGACACGCCGAGCCAGCCGAGTTGGGCCAGCCGCGCCAGCAGCTCAGGGCTGTTGGACAGGCCCTGGGTCAGCTGCGCGCGCTGCTCGACGGTGGCGCAGTTGTCGGCGCAAAATCGCTCGATCGCGGCGGCGAACTCGAGCTGTTCGGCCGTGAACATACTCAGTTGCCCCGATACGCAGCGAATTCGGGGCTGCGCTTCTCGTTGAACGCGGTGATACCTTCCTGCGCTTCGGGGGTCTCGCCGAACATCTTCAGAGTCGAGTACGCCATCTGGCCGACCGACGCGAATTGCTCGGTGTCGGTATTGAACGACTGCTTGAGCACCTTCAATGCGGTGGGCGAGAGCATCAATATTTCGTCGGCCCATGCCCGCACCTCTGACTTGAGTTGGTCGGCCGCCACCACCTTGTTGACCAGCCCCCACTCGGCTGCCTGCTGCGCCGAATACCTGCGGCACAAGAACCAGATCTCGCGCGCACGCTTCTCACCGACCACGCGCGCCAGATAGCCGGTGCCGAAACCTGCGTCAAACGAGCCGACCCGCGGACCGTTCTGACCGAACACCGCGGTGTCCGCGGCGATCGTCAGGTCGCACAGCACGTGCAGAACATGACCGCCGCCGATCGCGAACCCGTTGACCGCCGCGATGACCGGCTTCGGCACGTCGCGGATGACCCGATGCAGCGTATCCACCTCGAACAGACCGGTTTCGGACGGCCCGTAATCGCCGGTTTCGGCGCGCTGCTTCTGGTCGCCTCCGGTACAGAAGGCTTTCTCGCCGGCCCCGGTCAGGCAGATCACCCCGACTTCCGAACTCCCCCAAGCCATTTTGAAAGCCCGGATCAGCTCGTCGAGGGTGCGCGCGCGAAACGCGTTGTACCGCTCAGGCCTATTGATCGTGATCCAGGCCAGGCCACGCTCGACCTCGTAGGAAATGTCGGTGAACTCGGTCATCGGTTGCCTCTCCTCGGTGAAAGCCACGCCATTATGGTCTTACCATATTACCAAAACGATGCTGGGTGGGGCTACACCCGGACGCTGCGGCCTGTCTCACACCGGCACGAAGTCCCTACGCATTTGAGCCAGTTCACCGATCGACCGCTGCAGGTCGTCGAGCTCAGCGACCAGGGCTGCCCGACCATTGGCGGTGTCCGAAGTTGTGGCCTTCGAGTCGAGAAGCCCACGGTGCCGCGCCATCTTTAATGCTGTAGCGAACATTTCCCCGGATACCGATTCCTCGGTTATGCGGCGCTGCAGTGACCATTGCCGGGCGAGGCGAAGACATCGCTCGAGCAATACCTGCTCGTCGACGTCGCGACCGGGACCGAGGTTGAGCAACTCCTCGGCCATCACCCGGTAGGCGTCAACGAACGGTCTGAGCACGAGATGAGCCACCAGCAAGTCACTTTCATTCAGACTGCGCGCGACCTCTTCGGTGTCGAGCGGTGCGCTCGGGTCATGGCTGCGTCCGGTCATGATGGCGAACTCATTCCACAGCTCGTCGGCGAATTCTGCACGTCCGGCGAAGAAAAAATCGAACTTGAGGAGTTCGCGAACCGCCAGCGCCTTCTCCCACCCGATGCGTTTGGTGGCACCCGGTGTCCGCACGATGGCCAGCAAGGCCAGTTCGGCGATCGCTCTCATCACCAGAACATGGATCGCGCTGTTGCGGTAGACCGCAACGATCAGATGCTGCTCTTCGCCGATCCCCCACACCGTTGTCGGCCCCTCGGAGTAGCAGGTCAACACACCGGAGCCGACCAGGTCGTGCAGCGTTTGCGACACCGTGGCCCGGTCGGTGAGGTCGGCGCCTCCGGCGACGGGCCAGCCGCGGGCGCGCAAGTAACGGGCCAGTGGCGCGACGGTGGCGCACACTTCGTCGAGGGTCAGGGCACGGTCTTCGCCGAGCATCGCGACGCACACGGCGGCCGTCGCAGTTACCGGCGTGACCTGGTTGAGGCGGTGGCACATATCCAGCGCGATGCGTTCGACCACCTGCCGGTCACTCAGCCCCTCGGCACGCAACGCCACCATGCGCTCATACAGAGGCACCGGCGAACCGAAGTCGATGTAGATGCGTCCCAGGCGATGTCGCAGGCCGCGTGCGTAACTCAGCAGCCAGCGCGCGTTCTCGGGCTTCTTGGGAAGTCCACGCGACTCCGCGGTCATCAGTTTGACTTCGTGCAGCGGCAACTGGTCGAAGACGATAGAGACCGGGACGGCGAGCGTCTGCTCAGATTTCACCGATTCGACAGCATCTGTCACATACCGCAGCAGCCCGTATCGCGGAGGCCGCAACTTGCCGGTGCGTGACCGTCCTCCTTCAATCGACCAGACCAGATTGCGGCCGCTGGCCACCATCTGGCCGACGAGCGCGCGCAGGGCCAACCGGTACACCGGTATGTCCCCCGTCGCGCGCCGCACCGGGATGAACCCGTTACGTCGGGCCAATGTGCCCAGCGGAAAGAAGTTGAGGTTGGCGCCGGCCAGCCCGAACGTCGGCGAAATGCCTTCCTGCGTAAGGCGTGGCGGAAACGAGAACTGATCCAGATAAGAGCGATGCGAGATCAAAAAGATCAGCGCGTGGTCGCGGTCCAGCGCCCGCAGCTTGGCCAGGTCATCGTCGTCGACGACGACCTGGAATCCACGGACCATCCACGCGGAAAGTGCTGCCCAGGCGCGTACGACGGGAGGAACGTGGGTCGCCACCATCTCGCGCACGTAACCGGCAGCCTCGGCCCGCACGTCGTCCACACCGCGGCCCAGCTGCGACGCCAATTGCCCTGTGGCCCTGAGAAACCCGTCGGAATTCAGCAGTGCCTCAGCCTCATCTGGCGCCTGCCTAGTGGCGGACGGGTTCGGGCGCAGCAGCCGCGCGAGGCGATCCGGCAGCGCCGTCATTTCCGTACCGCTGCCGATGCCTGCGCGATCGCCTCCGACCACTTCTTCCCGGCCTCCATGCCCGGCCAATCGTCGAGCGTATCGATGTACAGCTGGCGCATTCGCGACACCCACTCGTCGAGATCGACGCGCGTCCAGTCGGCGGTCGGAATCGGTTCGTGGACCACCACCTCGATCGTGCCCTCCTGGGCCACCTTCGCGTTGCGCCACATGATTTCGCCGGCATTGCGAATGACGATCGGAACGATCGGCGCCCCCGCGTCGCGGGCTAAGTGAAAGCCGCCTTTCTTGAACGCCCCGATGCGCGGACTCAGCGACCGAGTGCCTTCGGGCGCCAATATGATCGAAACCCCGGCGCGTAGCTTGTCCACCGCGGGCTGCATCGCCGAAATGGCCTCGGACGTGTTGGAGCGATCCACGAAGGCGACGTCGGCCAACGTGAGCAGCTGCCCGAGCACCGGTATCTGCTTCACCTCGGCCTTGGCCACCACGCTGAAGCCCCGTTGGACAACTCGCGAGGCGACCAGTGCGTCGATCAGCGTGCTCTGATGGTTGATGAAGAACACCGCTGGTCGACGCGTGGTGTGCTGCGCGCCGATAACCTCGATCCGGACGTTGGCCAATTGCCCACCAACACGGCCGAACAGGGAGGTGGCCATGTCCACCCCGCCGCGACGGTCGAAGGTCAACACCCCGGCGGCCGCGCCCATGCCCACCGCCGCGGCGAAGCTGCCGAACAACGCCGACGTTCGGGCCAGCGCCACCGGATGCAGTCGACTTCGCTTGGTGGAAAACCGCAGGACCTGCCATCCACGCTCCGCGGCCCGGCGAGCCAGCACCGGCGCCGGGTTGACCGGGTGCGAGAACCCGACAGCTTCGAGCAGCGGGACATCCTCTGCGCCATTGGCGTATGCGTGGCTGTTTTTCATCGGGATTCGTTGGCGTCTGGCGAATTCCTTGACCGCGGCCAGCTTGCCTTCCCCCCACGGCGGACGTCCTACTATGCCGCCGGTGAGCACGCCGTGCTCGGCCTCGAGCTCCGTGCACAAGACATGGTCGACACCCAATTCGCGCGCCATCGGCTGCGCCTGCATCCGGGTCGCCGATGTCGCGATGACAACGGTGTGGCCGCGGTTTTGGTGGGCGCGCACCAATCGCCACGCCCCATGAAAGAGCGCTCCGGCGATTTCCTGGGAGAACAGTTGTTCCCCGAGCTCCAGAAGGTCGTCTTCGGTGCGCCCCACCCAACCCCGGATTCCTTGCAATAGCAGGTCTTTGAATGCCGCCTCCGCGAGGGGACCGCCGAGCGCGGCACGCAGCGTTCGGACGAACTCGTCGGGTCCGAGTTCGAGATTGCGCGCGCGGTGTGTGTACAGCGCGCCGGCCGAGTAGCCCTGGATCAGGGTTCCGTCGAAGTCAAAGAAGGCGGCGATTCTCCGACCGCCGGGTCCCGTCTTGATGCGCTCGATGAGCTCATCGACCGTGATCACCGGCGGTGTCATACCGCTCATCTCATTCTCACTTCGTCTTCCTTTGATCGTGGGCCCATTACCACGCATCGCATGCCGGGGTTGTCGGGATGGGAAGGCGCGCCCGCCGAGGGGTGCCGGGGCAGGTGGCTTGCGGCCGTCACCAACGCTCCGACCATCCCACTATGAAGAGTCGATCTGGCTCGGCCAAGAGTGTGGAGGCGAAATACCTCTTCTGCGGGGTAGAGAACTGCCCGATGTGGTGACGCGGTAGCGCGGCTCGTTCAGCCACACTCGCAGCACCGAGTTCGCCACAGCCGTGCCGCAGTGGATTGTCGGGTCCGCCCGGGAGCGCCGGAAGCGCCGATCAGCGACGGTAATTCCGTCCCGGCGTTCTCGCATAGGGCCATACGCCGCAGAAGCGAAAAGGGGCAGCGGATGCAGATCTCAGCCGCAGTGGTGCAGGAGGTGGGCGCGCCGTTCGTCCTATCGGAGGTCGACCTTCAAGAGCCGGCACCCGATGAAGTCGTGGTGCAGATCGCCGGAGTCGGCATCTGCCACACCGACGTCGCGGTCAAGGACGGGCACCTACCGTTTCCGCTACCCGGCGTCCTGGGCCACGAGGGCAGCGGGACCGTGGTGTCGGTCGGTGCTGACGTCAGGGCGGTGACCGTCGGCGACCGCGTCGCGATCAGCTTCCACAGCTGCGGCCAGTGCCCGCGTTGCGCGAAGGGGGAGCCGGCGTACTGCCACAACTTCCTGGAATACAACTTCAGCGGGGTGCGCTCCGACGGGTCCTCCGGGCTTGCCTCTGCCGGCACGAAACTGGGAGCGAACTTCTTCGGCCAGTCGTCTTTGGCCACGCACGCGCTGGCTCACGAACGTAACGTGGTCAAGCTACCGCCGAACGTACCGGTCGAGCTGGTGGGACCGCTTGGTTGCGGCATCCAGACCGGGGCCGGCGCGGTGTTCAACTCACTGGACGTCCAGCCCGGATCGACGGTGGTCATCGCCGGCGCCGGAGCGGTGGGCCTCTCCGCCGTAATGGCCGCCGTGGTACGCGATGCCGCGTCGATCATCGCGGTCGACCTACACGAAAGCAGGCGGGCACTGGCCACCGACCTCGGCGCCACCCATGCCGTCGACCCGCAGGCCGGCCCACTGGCCGAACAGATCCGCGAGATCGCCCCGGCAGGGGCCGATTACGCCGTCGACACCACCGCGGTGACTCCCGTCGTGGAACAGTTGCTGGCCTCCCTTGGGATGCGGGGCATGCTCGGGTTGATCGGTGTGCCGGCCGACCCGCAGGCCGTCTTTTCGGTCGGGCTGTTCCAGGCGCCCCTGCTCGGCCTGACCATTCGGGGCATCGTCGAAGGCGACGCCGACCCGCAAACGTTCATCCCCTACCTGCTCGATCTGCATCGTCAGGGCAAGTTTCCGTTCGACAAGCTGATCACCACGATGCCCTTAGCCCAGATCAACGAGGCGGTCGCCGCCCAGCACCGCGGCGAGGTCCTCAAGGTCGTGCTGACCCCCTGACCGAGTTCGGACGACATGCAATGGCGAACAACCCACGCCGAATAACGACCACCGTGGCCGTGGCAGTCCTGGCCGGCAGCGCCGTGGCCGTGGGAGCGACGCTCGTTCGGCGCAACCCCGGTTGGCCGCGTGCCGTAATCTCCGGGCTGGAGCTGACCCCCAGCCACCGTGCGGGAACGGGAACGCCCCTGCTGTTACTGCACGGGATCGGGGCTATTTGGCGGGCGTGGTCCCCTGTGTTGCCGTATCTGGAACCGCATCACGAAGTGATCGTGCCGACCCTGCACGGGCACGCTGGCGGACCGCCACTGGATTCGCAGGTTGCGCCGTCGGTTCAGGCGTTGGTTGACGGCATTGAGGAGGAGCTCGACCGCCTGGGCTTGCGAAAAGTGCATATCGCCGGAAACTCTCTCGGCGGGTGGATCGGCATCGAGCTCGCTCGCCGGGGACGGGCGCAATCACTTGTTCTGCTCAGCCCGGCCGGGGCCTGGCGGTCGCCACGCCGCCTCAGGGTGACCACGCACGGCGTCAGGTTCTCACTCGGTGCGCTCGCCCGTTATTCGTCGCGGGCCGAAGCGATCGCCGAACGCCGCCTGCTGCGCTGGGCGATGCTGGCCGGCCAGGTAGCACATCCCTACCGGGTGCCACGGGAATCGTTGGTGACCTACATCCATGCCAGCGGTCAGTCGCCGGTCGTCGATCCGCTGCTGCGGGTACTTCACCTAAACCCGGTCGACCCCCTCCCCGTCGACCGGGACTACCCGGTGAGACTGGTGTGGGCAGAGCGGGATCGTGTCTTGCCGTTCAAGCATTTCGGCTCGCCGATGCTCGAACGTTTACCGGGAGCGGAGTTGATCCGCCTCAGCGGCGTGGGGCACGTTCCGATGTCCGACGACCCGGCCCGCGTGGCCGAACTGATCCTGGAAGTAACCCGTACCGTTGACAGCGCGGCAGTGTCGGCGCAGAGAGGTGGTGGCAATGTCCAGCAACGATGCTGACGCGCTTGCCTCATGGGGCGGCGGTCAAGACCTCAGCGCCTGGGAAGCATTGATGTGGCGCACCGGTGGCGACTACCGCACCCGTTCCACCGGCGTAATGATCGAGTTGCTCGACACGGAGCCAGACTGGGACCGCCTGGTGGCCGCCCACGATCGCTTCACCCAGCAGGTCCCTCGACTGCGGGAACGCATCGTCGAGCCGGCGCTATCCCTGGTTGCGCCGGCTTGGTCTCCCGACCCGCATTTCGACCTGGAGTACCACCTGCAACGGGTGCGGCTGCCGGGTGACGGGTCGATGGCCGAACTGCGCACCGTGGCCGCCCAGTTCGCCGCCCGCCCCCTCGATCCCGAGCGTCCCCCGTGGGAGGCCCTGCTGGTGCTCGGCGTCACTGGAGGTCAGGCGGCCTACCTATTCAAACCGCATCACAGTCTGAGTGACGGGATCGGTCTGCTGCAGCTGCTGGATCTGGCGCACGGGCACAGCCGGGAGCCCGGACCTGCCGACGATAGGCCGATGCCCAAGCCTCGACGGAGGGAGTCACCGGAAGGGCTTCTGATAAACCGGTTGGCCGGCAAGGTCGTCAGCGCGCCCGGGAGTGCATTGCGCGAAGCGTTCCACGTCGCCGGCCGGCTAGCAGGCGACCCGATCGGAACGACCAGCGACGCTGTGAAATTCGCGATGTCGCTGCGGCGGGTGCTGAGTCCGCCGGATGCGCCCCACTCCCCCGCGCTGACGGGCAGCGGATCCGGTTACCGGCTGGACACCTTCGACCTGGCGTTCGATGACTTGAAAGCCGCAGGACGGGCGGCCGGAGGTTCGGTCAACGACGCGTTCCTGGCCGGTCTACTCGGCGGGGTGCGACGCTATCACGAAAAGCTTTCTCTCACAGTCGATTCCATACCGGTGGCGATTCCGGTCAGCCTTCGCACCGACGCCGATCCGATGGGCGCCAACAAATTCGCCGCAGCACGGTTCGTGGCGCCGGTCGGCGAACCGGATCCCAAGGCGCGCATCGCCGCCATCCACCAATTCATCACCGACGCGCGCATGGAGCCCGCGCTCGGATTCCTCGACCTTCTTGCGCCGGTGCTGAGCCGCCTACCTGGGATTGTGCTCACCCGCATCGCCCGTGAAATGACGGGCCTATCCGACCTACAAGCCTCCAACCTCGGGGCGATCGGTCGTCCGCTATATCTGGCGGGGGCGCGGGTGACCCGCGTCTACCCGATGGGTCCCCGACCCGGCGTCCCGGCCATGGTCGCGATGGTGACGTACGACGGAACATGTTGCATTGCCGTCAACTTCGACCCGGAGGCCATCGCCGACGCCGCTGCGTTCTCGACCTGCCTCCGTGAAGGCTTCGATGAGGTGATCGCCCTTGCGCGCGACAGCTGACGTGGGCAGCGTCACTCGCTAAAGGGTGCCATCGGATAACAGATTAACCACAGAGGGTTGGAGGAAACAGCATCATGACATTTGATGACGTGGTCGCAATTCTTGACAAAGCGGTCGGCGGCCCGGACGTCGATGTGGTTTCGCACGGCCCATTCTGGCGAGGCGTCACGAGAGACCGATTCGTCGAAATGAAGGTCGGCGGGCGGAAACTGGTGACCCTCGGCGACGGCGCGAACTCAAACCTGGTGTTGTCGTTGAAAGGCGAAGCACCATTTGGGTCCGACCTGGACGACCCTCCCGCAGGCGCCGTAACCCCACAAATGCCCGCATACCTTGATCCCGTGCCGGCTGAGTCAATCCGCGATATCGAGCAATGGATAAACGAGGGCTGCCCGGCGGATTGACCGGCTGTCTTTCTGAATGCCGACCAAGGGGCCCGATTACCCCCAACGTGGGAGTGATGACCCCCCGTCATGGTGACGCATAAAGACGCCCCCCGCGATGAGACTTGAGTCACGAGCATCCCGCCCACCACGTCTCGTCGACACGCTAGGTCGCTCAAGGCCCACGAAAGGCATGAGAAAGAGGACATCAGTGACAACCATCCAGCCCACCGAACCAGCGATTCTTCCCGAAAACATTGCGCAGCAGCTGATACTCCCCGAGGGCCATGCCGACCTCACTGCCCTGTACGCGGCCTACAAATGGCTGCGCAACAACATGCCGGTGGCGAAGGCCGTCGTGGACGGCTACGACCCTATCTGGTTGGTCAGCAAGCACGCCGACATTCAGGAGGTCGAAAGTCTGTCGGAAGTCTTTGCCGCCGGCGGCGGCACCGAGAACCCCGGTTCGCACAACCCGATCCTGCAGAACATCGCCGGTGACGAGTTCACCAAGCAACTCCTCGGCGGCAGCCTGCGCATCCTCGATGCCCTCCCCTACATAGACCCGCCTGAGCACACGCATGCCAAAAACATGGCTTTCAGCTATTTCAAGCCCCCGTCGGTCAAGAAATTGGAAGGCCAGATCCGCGACCTCGCCAACGAGTCCATCGAGCATCTCAAGCAGCTTTCGGCCCGCGGAGAGATCGACCTCGTCGACGACTGGGCGCTGGGCTTCCCGCTGCACGTGATGATGACGCTTGTCGGGGTGCCTCGGGAGGACGAGCCGCGGATGATGGCACTCACCCAGGAGTTCTTCGGCACCGCCGATCCGGAGCATCAGCGCGAAGACGTCGAGGCGCTCTCCCCGGAGGCGATGGCCCAACAGTTTTCGGCCACCATCCAGGACTTCTTCGCCTACTTCGACACCCTGGCCGAAGACCGCCGCGCCCATCCTCGCGACGACCTGGCCACGGTGGTCGCCTGCGCCAAGAAACCCGACGGCGAGTACTGGCCCAAGTCCTTCGTCTACGGCTGGTACACGGCCATCTTCACCGCCGGGCACGACACCACCTCGGCGACCCTGGCCGGCACGCTTCAGCAGCTGGCCCTACACCCGGACGTTCTGGCGCGGGTAAAAGCGGACCTGAGTTTGGTACCCGACCTCGTCCAGGAGGGTTTGCGGTACGTGGCACCGGTCAAGCACTTCATGCGCCGCGCGCTGTCGGACTACACGATGCGTGGACAGACCATCAAAGCCGGTGACCGGTTGATGCCGCTGTTCCAATCGGGCTGTCGCGACGAGGAGGTTTTTGACCAACCCGACGAGTTCAACATCGACCGCAAGCCCAACAACCACCTCGCGTTCGGCTTCGGCGCGCACACCTGCGTCGGCCAGCACCTGGCCAAGCAGGAACTAAAGGTGATGTTCGAGGAGCTACTGCCCCGCCTGGAGTCGATCGAGATCCTCGGACCCGGCAGTGTGACGCAAACGAATTTCGTTGGCGGCCTCAAGCACTTGCCCGCAAAACTCACCCTCTCCTGATCGGCAAAACATCCAATGACCACAATCGATTACCCCCAGCTTTACATCGGCGGTATGTGGACCGCGCCTGCCGGCCACGACACCATCGAGGTCCATTCCGCGGCCACCGAGGACCGGATCGGTTCGGTGCCCAGGGGCACCGAGGCCGATATCGACGCCGCCGTCGCGGCGGCCAGGACAGCGTTGGACCCCGCCGACGGATGGGCGACCTGGGAACCGAAGGACCGCGCTGACGCCCTCGAACGGTTCGCGGTGGAACTGGAAGCCCGCGGCGCCGAAACGGCGCGACGGGTGTCGATGCAGAACGGGATGCCGATCTGGCTCGCCCAGCAATTCGAGGCCGTTTTTCCGCCGCTGCTGGTGCGCTACTACAGCGACCTGATGACCAGTGCGCCAGTGGAGGAATCGCGTGCCGGCATGTTCGGCGGCACATCGCTGGTGTCGAAGCACCCCGTTGGTGTCGTCGGCGCGATCGTGCCCTGGAATGTCCCGCAGGGGATTGCCTTCCTGAAACTCGCACCCGCGTTGGCCGCCGGCTGCTCCGTGGTCCTCAAACCGGCCGAGGAGACCGTGCTCGACGCGTTCCTGATGGCCGAGGCCGCCGCCGCAGCCGGCCTACCCGACGGTGTCGTCAACGTTGTTCCCGGCGGCCGTGAAGTGGGTGCCTACCTGGTCGAACATCCGGGCGTCGACAAGGTCTCCTTCACCGGCTCCACTGCCGCGGGCCGCTGGATCGCCGAAGCGTGCGGGCGGCTGCTTCGGCCGGTCACCCTCGAACTCGGCGGCAAGTCCGCGGCGATCATCCTCGACGACGCCGATCTGGCCGCCTCGATCGAGCCCTTCTTCGCGTGTACCCTGCTCAACAACGGTCAAATCTGCTGGCTCAACACCCGGGTCCTGGTCCCCCGCAGCCGATACACCGAAATCGTCGACACCATAACCGATTTGGCGAGCTCACTGACGGTGGGCGATCCGCTCGATCCGCAGACCAAGGTCGGCCCGCTGGTATCAAAGCGCCAGCGCGAGCGCGTCGAAGGCTACATCGCCAAAGGCAAAAGTGAAGGCGCCCGAATGACCACCGGCGGTAAGCGGCCATTTGACCGAGGCTGGTTCCTCGAACCCACCATCTTCGCCGACTTGGACAACAACGCGACGGTGGCACGCGAAGAGATCTTCGGCCCAGTGCTCTCGGTGATCCCCTACTCCAACGTGCAGGAAGCGATCGCACTCGCCAACGACAGTGTCTACGGCCTGGGTGGGAGCGTGTGGTCATCGGATCCCGAGCGAGCGGCCAACGTCGCCCGCCGCATCCACTCGGGGACCGTCGGGGTCAATCACTACGTCAACGATCCCGTCGCCCCGTTCGGCGGCATCAAGCAAAGCGGCATGGGGCGCGAACTCGGCCCAGAGGGGCTGCAAGCGTTCCAGGTGTACAAGACCATCTACCTGCCGCCTCCGCCGGATACCGGTCAGCCACAGGCCACGCCGCTGTAGCGCCCTGCTGGCCATAAGAAGAGCAATACGACTGGCGTCGAACTGATTTCGTGCCACCTCGCGGATCGGAGCAAGTAACCAATGTCTGCGCCCGCCGTCACCACCCCCAGCGCCAACGTGCATGAATTCACAACCGGGCTGATTGTTCGGCGCCGCAGCACACCCGCAGAAGGTGTGGTCGTACTTGACCTTGCCCATCCGGAAAACGAGGACCTGCCGCGCTGGGAACCAGGAGCCCATATCGACCTGATTCTCGACGACGGCCTGACGCGCCAATACTCGCTGTGCGGTGATCCGCGCGATTCGGGGGTCTGGCGCGTCGGGGTCTTACTCGATCCCGACAGCCGCGGTGGCTCGCGATACGTTCACCAGAACCTCAACGAGGGAGCCACTGTGCGCGTGCGTGGTCCGCGCAACCATTTTCCGCTAGTCGACGCGCAGCACTACCGGTTCATCGCGGGAGGAATCGGCATCACCCCCATCTTGGCGATGCTTGAGGCTGCCCAACGCGCAGGCAACGACTGGACACTGCTTTACGGCGGACGGACAAGGGCGTCCATGGCCTTCGCGGAGGACCTTGCCGAGCGCTACCCCGAGCGCGTTACGGTGTGGCCTCAGGACGAACGGGGTCTTCTCGATCTGGAATCGCTTCTCAAGGATCCCGAAGACAACACGCTGGTGTACTCCTGTGGGCCCGAAGCACTGCTCGGGGCGGTGGAGCAGCAATGCACCCACTGGCCGGCGGGAATCCTTCATATTGAGCGGTTCGCTGCTAAGGCTCCCACCGCAGAGGAAGCCGCTGAAGCGCTCGACCAGTTTGAGGTGGTGTGCCAACGTTCCGGGGTCTCTTTTGAGATAACTTCAGACCGGTCGATCCTGGAAGCCCTTGAGGAAGGGGGCATCCCAATTCTGGGTAGCTGCTATGAAGGCGTCTGCGGCACCTGCGAGGCGAGGGTATTGGAGGGAACCCCGGACCAACGCGACTCGGTGCTCACCGATGCCGAGAAAGCTGCCGGCGAAGTGATGCTAATCTGCGTGTCGCGCTCTCGCACCGAAAGGCTGGTGCTGGACCTGTGAAGACTTTGAAGACCAACTACCCGAAGAAGTGCTGGTACGTCGCGGCCACCTGCGACGAGATCGCTGAATCGCCACTGGGTCGGCGCCTGCTCGGCGAGGAGGTCGTGTTATGGCGCGGGGCCAGTGGACGGGTCACCGCATTCGTAAACCGTTGCGCGCACAGAGCGTTTCCGCTGTCGCACAGTAGCCTCGACGGAGACCGGCTGGTCTGCGGTTACCACGGATGTACCTACGACACCGACGGCAAGTGCGTGCACATCCCGTCTCAGCCCCACGTCCCGACTGGGATGAGGGTGCGTGTGTTCCCCATCCTCGAGCAACCACCTTTCGTCTGGATCTGGCTGGGACAGCCGGCTGCTGCCGCTGGCAGCGAACCACCACGCACGTTATGGATCAACGACCCGACGTGGACGACATTCGCCAGTAACTGGCAAGTGAGCGCCAACTACATGATGGTCCACGAACATTACCTGGACTTCAGCTACGCCCCCATCCTGCATAGGCGTGATGTGCCCCCGGAAATCGACAGCATGCCGGCATTCAACGATGTCGAAGTCACGGAAACCACCGTGTCGTACACGCGCCTCTTGCCGGAGGCCCAGCTCACTGACTGGGAGGCCGATGCCACCGGGCTGGACCGCGCCCTGAAATATAAACGTCGCGAGAGCGGCACGTTCGTCTCCCCCGCGATGCACCGCCAATATTGGGAGATTGCAACCGCGAACGGCGAGCTGTACACCACCACCCGGACCCATGGCATCACGCCCGAGACGGAAACCTCAACTCACGTGTTCATGCAGGCGTCACGCAACTATCGGACCGATCGCGACGAGGTGACCACCCGGCTGAGGTCGTTCCTGTCCGAGGTTGCCCACCGCGACACTTCCATCCTGGAGTTGGCCTCCAACCACTCCGGCTATGACAGGTGGCGGGGCGGGGTGGAGTTCCAGGCGGACGCGGCCGCCCTGCGCGCTCGACGCATCGTGGGGGTGATGTTGGCCATAGAAGCGGGCCGCTCCGCTATACGACCCGGTCTCGCGCCAAATACCAGGAGTGACGCGCTCAGCCCTCTTCGATCCGTCACAACGAGTGGCTAACGGGCGGGCGGCCGGGGTTCGTCATCCCTGTGATAGCGATGAACACCCGAAAAGCGTTGTGACGACCAATATGTCACTCCACACCAGCGGGAAGTCGGCGGGCGCCATACAGCGGCACCTCACCGCGTACCCCTTTGAGATGGCGTGCTTCGGCGACCGACCACTCGATGCCGGCTGGATCGCCAATCGCCTTGCGCGCAGGCTCCGTCACCCGCACCGTACTGGCGGGTGCCACGCCGGTGACGCGGCTGGCGAGATTGACCGGGCTGCCGTACCAGTCGCCGGCGCGGTTGACGGCGTGACCGAACGCAAGTCCGACCCGCAGTCGCGGGAAATCGTCGGCAGCCGCGGCGTCAACGAGGTCCAGCACGGTCAGCAGTAGCTTGAGCGGGTCTGAGCAGACCAGCATCACGGCGTCGCCGATGGTCTTGACGAATTGGACGGGACTTGCGACAACCTCGTGGGCGAGATCCGCCAGCCGAAAGGCGACCACTCCCAGATCTTCTGGCGGCATCTGCTCGCCGAGCTGCGTGAAACCCACCAGGTCGGCGAAAGCCACCGCGACTTCCCGCGCTCCCGGCAGGGTGCCGGCGGAGCGCTCGACCGCGTTGATCGCCTCGGTTTCAACCGAATGCCGCAAGGCCAGCCGCAACAAAGCGTCAACCATCGGGCCAAGTACTGGGTCGGCATCGTGCGCCAGCGCTTCGATGGCTTCGGCCAGCTCGAGTTCCGTGGCGCCTGGATGCAGCGATGCGCGCAACGCGGCTTGACGCATCGTCGCAGCCGCACCCGTGAGGCCGTCCATCAGCAGTCGCACGATCAAGACGACCTGTTCCGGGTCGAGCCCAAGATCGACCAACCGCGCAGCCTCTAGGACGGATTCGGCATCGGCGCGCGACAGCAGACGCGCATCAGGGTTCTCTGCCCGAACCAGGCCAACGGCGCGGTGCAGTCGTTGGAGCAGTTCGAGGCTCACGCCACTGGACTCCGATATTTCTCGCGGTGAGACCAACGTTCCGTCATCGCCAATCATGCGAATGGCCGGCAGCAGCATAGGGCTGAATTCGCCGCGGATCTGCTCGACATCAAAGCCGCGGGCGAGCAACCATCCAATGAGGTCGACACGCTCCTGGCGCGCTGGTCCCTGCAGGTCGTCAAGCAACCCTAATGCCTCGAGGTCCGGGTGGTTCGGGTCTGCTGCCACGGCGTCAACGTACAACACCGCGTCGCAGTCCGGCTTAGTCTCAGACCGTTTCGTCCCGTTGCGGCGATGCGGGTTTGGTAGGCCACAGTGCCATGCGATCGAGGAGCCGATCACGCAGAACGAGCGTGTGAAAGAGAACCGCACAGATGTGGGCAGTAAACGTCAGGAAAAGTAGGAATGCGAAAACACTGTGGCACTCCCGGAGCACCCCATAGACATCGATGTTGTGCGGTGCGATACCGGGCAGATGAATTGGCCCCACGAGGATGATGGGGAATCTCGCCGCCGACAGCATGGCCCACCCGATTAGGGGCTGGACGAGCAGCAAGGCGTAAAGCAGGTATTCCGACCACGATGCGATGCGGCGTTCGGCGCGGCTCATGGTGGCCAAAAACGGCGGTAGCTTGTGGGTGAGCCGATTCACCAGTCGCACCACGGCGAAGACCAGGATCAACACCCCCAACGGCCGGTGGATCGCCAGCAGCAGCGGGTAGTAGCTCAAAGAAGCGATCATGGTCACGCCGATGAACAGTTGCGCGATGACCATAGGCGCCATCAACCAATGCAGAATCCGGGATGGGAGGGCGAAACGCGTTGGAGTGGTGGTTGTTTCGCTAGTCATCGCAGCACCTGGCTGACGTTGACCTCGCTGGGGGTCTTGGGTTCCGTGGCGCGGCGGGTGAAGGAGCGCGCGTAAACGGCCGATCTCGCGGCGGGAAGGGGGTCATCGGACGCCGTGATGCCATCCGGCAGCACCAGCGGGTCGAAGTTGATGTCGCGCGCGTTGCCGGCCTCCTCGGTTTGTACCGCGGCAATGGTGATGGCGCCGGCTTCGATGGACCGCCTCGACTGCGGCCAGGGTTTGGTGGCGTCGTTGGTCGGATCGCCCGGCTCGCCGATGGTGATAACCAGCCGCCAACTCAATGGCCGCTGTGCCACCGCGCGGATGAGGTCATCGAACAGGTAATCCTTGCCGGACACCGACGCCGGGGCCGGCGGGGCTGCCGGTGCTTCTTGCGGAATGGCAGACCACCGCACCGGAACTGTCGCGCCCGCGCTGTTGGTGAAGTAAAAAGCATTCAGCCCGTGAAACGTGCTGTCCGCGAACCCGGAAGTGGGCGGCGATTGCTTGATGATTTTCATTGCCGCGGCGGTCTCGGGGTGGCGGTCGAGGAATGCGGCCATCTTCTGTGGGTCGGGCTTGCCCGTGTCGGGCAGGGGTTTGGACGCGAGCAAACGCTCGTAAAACCCTTGTGGGGTGCTGTCGGTGAAAACGGGGATGTTGACCATCGCCGTGCGCCACTGCTGGCCGTCCGCCTCGAGCAGCAGTCCCAGACCTCGGACGGTGTCGCGCTTGTCGGCCTGATCCGGCAGACCGCCGCCCAGCGAAAACCGACCGATCAGCGGAACGCTTCCCTGCTGGAAGACCGCCGCCCGGCATATGGCCGCGGCCGCCCCGGTGCTCGCGAAAGTTCCCGTAGCGCTGAGACCTTTGGCATGATTTCGGCGGAACCCGTCATGGCGGCCGTAGACGTGTTCCAAACGATCGGCGAATCGCGGTGGGGTCAGCGCGTCGGGGCGCAGCCACCCGCCCGCATAAGCAAACCCGCCCACATCCACCGCGGCGATACCTGCCACCGCACCCATCCCCAGCAACGCGCCCCGGCGAGTCAGCGCTGTGCGCCAGGGAAGCTCAGTGCGCTTCGCTCCAGCGGATTCGTCGTCGTGCTCGTCACTATGACCACCGTGATCGCCAGGCTCCATGCCCATCATCCTCTCGTCCTTTTCGTGCCGAGCCGCGCAGTCTGGGAACCTAGGCAAAGCAACTTACGCACGGGTTAACGCGGCGCGCTCCTTTGCAGTGGCCAACGCACACCACCCGCACCACGACTCAGCGCCGAAATTCGTTCACATCGCCAGCCTAGGCGCGGATCGGTGCCGGATCAGTCGCCGGCAAGCTTGCGGTGCTCGATCAGAGCGCGCACGCCCCCCGCACCGAGCCGCTCACGGAACGCCAGCGCCGTGTAGCCGACGAGTGTCCCGTCGGTGACGGCGCGCGCGGTCGCCGCACGCGGCATGTGAAACAGCACGCCGATTTCGCCGAAGTAGTCCCCCGGCCCCGCGACCTTGACCAATTCCTCACCGCCGTCGGCCAATTCATGCACCAGCTCGAACTCACCCTTGGACACCACGTAGATCAGCTCGCCCATGGTGGACTGCTCGAACACCACCTCGCCGGCCTTCACCTCCCGCGTTTCCGGTGGCTTGTTCGTCTCAGGGAAATCAGGTGTCAGCTCCACGACGCGGTCGGCCATCGGCAGGATCCTGCCGTCGTGGGTGGCGACCACCACCACGCGATCCCCGTCCGCGAGTTCGCGGATCAGCCGCAGCACCTCCTCCACCTGTATGAAGTCGAGGTGCGCGGTCGGTTCGTCGGCGAGGATCAGCGGTGGATCCAGCGCGATCGCGCGAGCGACGGCGACGCGTTGCTGCTGCCCGCCGCTCAGGTCGCCGGGGCGGTGTTTCATTCGCTTTTCAAGGTTGACCCGCGTCAGCAATTCCTCGGCACGCTTGCGCGCGGCCCGGCGCGACATTCCGGCCTCGCGCATCGGAACCATGACGTTCTCGACGGCGGTGAGGCTGGGCACCAGGTTAAATGCCTGGAAGATGATGCCCACCTTGTCGCGCCGATAGTTCGCCATCGCGGCGCCATCGAGAGTCGTGACGTCGACGTCGTCGAACTTGATTGCCCCAGACTTCGGCCGCAAGATGCCGCCGAGGCAGGACAGCAGCGTCGTCTTCCCGCAGCCGCTGGGCCCGAGCAGGATCACCAACGAGCCTGCCGCCACGTCGAGGTTCAAACCGTTGATGGGCCGCAGAGCGTAACCCCCGCTGTAGTACTCCACGACGAGGTTCTGAATGCTGAGATCGCCCACAGCTAGGGACCTCCGAACGCGAGCGCCGGATCGATCGCCACCACGCGCCTGAGTCCGGCGAGGCTGGCCAACAGGCCGATCACAATCGCGACCACCGGTAACAGCACGTAGGCACCGGCGGGTATCGCGACGATCATCGGAAACAACGGTGCCATCAGCTGCGCAAGACCGACGCCCACCGCCGCCGCGAGCAGCGCGACGACCAGCGCCTGCAAGGCCAGTCCCGCCATAATCGAGCGCGTCCGCGTGCCAATCGCCTTGAACACCGCAAAGTCACGGACCCGCTCGAGCGCGGAGAGGTAGACCACCGATCCGACGATCAGCGCCGCCACGATCCACAGCAAGACAGCCACGATCGAGATCGACGTCACTGCAACCTTCAGCGGGCGCACCAAGTCTCGGACAGCGCCCGCTCGGTCGTAGGTCTGGTAGCCGTCCGGGAGCGCTCGGGGTGTGCCCACGACCCCGATCGATGTGACCATCGGCTGCCCGTTGTACGCCACCTGCTGCAGGCCCTGGGTCGTCAGGAAGATGTTGGGTATCTTCGCCAGCGCGGTCGAATTGGGCACGATCCCGACGATCCGCAATACGTGCGCACCGACCTGCAGGGTGTCACCGATGTGCCGGCCCAGTGCGCTCGACGCCGCGACCTCGTCCGGCCTCGACGGTGCCTGACCCTCCGAGACTCGCGGCATGCCGGGCCCACGCTCAGGCGCTCCGAAGGCCGTGACGTTTCGCGTTGACGCGCCTTCCTTCATGATCGTCCCCACGCAGGCCAGTGGGGCCGCAGCCACGACGCCGGGCTCAGCGGCAATTCGGGCCAGGTCGACGCCGGGGAATGGTGTCGAACCCAGGAACGGCCCGGCCGCGCCGGTTTTTACCACGAACGCGTCTACACCCATGGAATCGACGGTGTCCCGGGCCTCGACCCGGAAGCCGTTCGTCAGTCCGGTCATGACCAGCGTCATCCCGAAGATCAGCGCGGTGCTGACGATCGCGATGATCAGGCGCCGCTTTCGCCATTGCATGTCGCGCAGGGCCGCGAAGAGCATTCCCAGAACGTACCAACGTCCCCCCTCTTCCGGGCCGGGTTTTGCCTACGCGCGGCCCTCGCTGATCAGCGCCAAAAGCCGCCGGCGGAATGTCTGGCCCACTTCGGCGCGGAAGGTTAGCCAGACTGGCGACCGCGTGTGCAGCCACAGTGACGGGTGGTTCAGGACGCCGCGCGGTGAGCGTGTGGGCGGCCGCCTTCCGCCCCAGGAGCCGCTGCGAGCCGATGGCGAAAGTCCGTACCACAGTCCACAGTCTCGGGGAATCCCGGCCCGACGCAGAATTGCACCTCGGCCGCGACGATCGGTTTGCCGCAGTGCCCGCACACCACCCGCGGCTCGATATCGCGACCACACGTTTCGTGGTGGAGCCGCACGGGAGCCCCCTCACCTTCGTCGAGCCATTTGTCTCCCCAGGCGAGCATCGCTGATACCACCGGAAAAAGATCGCGGCCCATCTCGGTCAGCAGGTATTCATACCGGGGGGGATTGTCCTGGTAAAACTGCTTGGTCAGCACGCCGGCGTCGACCAGCCCGGAAAGCCGGTCTGAGAGCGTATTGCGAGCGATCTGCAGGGACTTCTGGAACTCATCGAAACGCGTGACACCGTGCATGCAGTCACGCAAGATCATCAGCGTCCACGCGTCGCCGAACACCGCGACCGCGCGAGCCACCGAGCACGGCCAGCCCGAAAATTCCTGCTTCATGTGGTGAAGAATAGCAACTCAGTTGCAATTCAGCACTCAGTTGACAGTTCTGCTACACAACTGAGTCCATATATGAGACGCTCGTAGTGTCGGTGGATCCGGAGGCGGAGATGGTTGCTGTCAGTTATCGCGACGACCCGCCGCGCCGCGCGGCCTTCGACTGGGCCGTGAACATCGTCGGAGATCGCTGCACGTTGCTGGTTCTGTACGCGATCGGCGCCGGTCGGCATCGCTTCAATGACATCCAGCAAAACACCGGCATGCCGCGCGACCGGTTGGCGCTGCGACTGCGCCGGCTCGAGGCCCAGGCGTTGATTCGTCGCCGACGGTATTGCGATCACCCGCCGCGCTACGAGTACGGCCTAACCGAGGTGGGTCGATCCTTGGCTCCCGCGCTGGCCGCGCTGGAAGTCTGGGGCACGCGGCATCGACCGGCGGGCGTCTCCGGGTAGTTCACCGGCCGGCACACCGGTCCGAGGCGGTCCAGAGTGAGTTTGACAGTGAGACTCAGTCTTGATTTAAGACGCACATCATGTTGTGCTCTTTTGCACGTGACCCTGGCCGCTACGGCTCCGGCTCACGGTGCGGGTCCGACTCGATCCGTGTCATCCAACTTGACAAGAGAGTGAGGAAAAGTCATGCCGCTGTGGAAGATTCACCATCCGATGGGGGCGTACACCTCCGAGGACAAGAAGCAGTTCTCGGCAGCGATCACGTCAATCTACGAGGCGGTCCCGATCCCGAGGTTCTATGTCGTGGTGCTGTTTGAAGAGGTCGCCGCAGAGAGCTTCTTCGTGGGCGGCGACTCTCACGACAAGTTCGTCCGGGTCAACATTGACCAGATGGCCCGCACGTTGCCCGGGCCGGTGGTGCGCCAATGGTGGGTGCACCACGTCGACGAGGTGATCAGACCATGGGTCGGCGACCGCGGCTTCGACTGGGAATTCACCATCACCGAACCGCCGTGTGACCTCTGGTCGCTACAGGGCTTCGTTCCACCGCCGTTCGAGTCTCACGCCGAGAAACGCTGGATAGCCGAAAACAAGGCAACGCCCTACACGCACGGGGAAAAGCTGCCCGTCAGCCTTGCGCTGGCGCCGGGGACAATCGGCGACGGCTACTGACCACGCGCCGACGCAACGCCGCCCCAACCGCCCGACCGATAAGGCCAAACCACATGCGATACAGCACAATCAACCCAACCACCGGTGAGCACGTCTGCACCTTCGACACTCTCACCGACGAGGAACTCGACGAACGTCTCCATACGGCCCACACCGCGTGGGCCACAGACTGGCGCCACCGCCCCGTGCGGGAACGCGCCGGTATCCTCAAGGCCGCCGCCGCCGAATTGCGCACCAACGCCGCAGTGCACGCCCACCGCATGACACTGGAGATGGGCAAGTTGATCGGCACCGCCGAGGCCGAGGTGGAGCTGTCCGCGTCGATACTCGACTATTACGCAGATCGTGCGGAAAAGCTGGCGGCACCAAAGGAATTGCCGGAGTCGCCCGGGGCAATGGTGATCACCGAGCCGATCGGCGTGATCTTCGGGATTGAACCGTGGAACTTCCCGTACTACCAGGTCGCCAGGGTAGCCGCACCTCAGCTGGTCGCGGGCAATGTCGTGGTGATCAAGCATGCCGAGAGCGTGCCGCACTGTGCACTGGCATTCGCGCGCCTGATGGAGGAAGCCGGTGCCCCTGAGGGGGTGTACACGAACATCTTCGCGACGCACGAACAGGCGGCCCGCGTGATCGCCGATCCAAGGGTGGCAGCGGTGACGATCACCGGCAGCGAGCGGGCCGGCGCCACCGTGGCCGAGCAGGCCGGCCGCAACCTGAAGAAGATCGTGCTGGAAATGGGCGGCAGCGACCCCTTGATCATCCTGGAGGACGCGGACCTAGATCATGCCGTGCGATCGGCCGTCTTCGGCCGGATGTTCAACACAGGGCAGTGCTGCGTCGGATCCAAACGGATCATCGTCGTCGGCAAGGAGCGGGGAGAGGCGGCACTGCGGGCCTTCAGCGAGCAGATGGCGGCGCTGCGGGCCGGTGACCCGATGGATCTCGCCACGACATTGGGGCCGGTGTCCTCACAACGCGCGCTGGACCTCTTGCTCGAGCAGATCGAGATCGCGGAGAAAGACGGCGCGCGTATTGTCGTTGGCGGTGCGCGGATGGATCGCCCGGGTTTTTACCTTGAGGCCACCGTGCTGACCGGGATCGATTCGACGAACGCCGCTTACAACACCGAGTTCTTCGGTCCCGTCGCCGCGTTCTATGTGGTCGACACCGAGGCGGAAGCGATCGAGCTTGCCAACGACACCCCGTTCGGCCTGGGGGCATCGGTCTTCACGTCCGATACCGGGCGAGGAAGATGGGTCGCGGCGCAGATCGACAGCGGCATGGTCTTCGTGAACCAACCCGCTTGGACGGCACCGGAATTGCCTTTCGGCGGCGTGAAGCGTTCCGGGTTCGGCCGCGAACTGGCCGAGTTGGGCTTCGGTGAGTTCGTCAATCGCAAATTGGTCAACGTTGCCGCCGTCGGTTCCGGCCCCTGGGGTCCGTCCCCGGAGGTGACTCACCCATGAGCGTCGTGCTCACCGTCGCCCCGACCGGGCCGATCGCGACCAAGGCTGACAATCCCACGCTGCCTACCCAGCCGCACGAGATCGCCGGGGCGGTTCACGACGCCTACCGGGCTGGTGCGGCTGTCGCCCATCTGCATTTCCGCGATGCCAGCGACCGGCCAACCGCGGACCTCGAAATCGCGCTTTTGACAATGGATCTGATCAAGGATCGATGTCCAATCTTGATCCAGCTGTCCACTGGCGTCGGGCTCGACGTCCCATTCTCGGAGCGCGAGGCGCTGGTCGAGCTCCGCCCGCGGATGGCCACCCTCAACCCATGCTCGATGTCGTTCGGGACTGGTGAGTTCCGCAACCCGCCCAAGGATGTCGCGCGCCTTGCCGCTCGGATGCGGGAGCTCGGCGTCAAGCCCGAGCTGGAGATCTACGACACGGGTCATCTGGAGGCCTGCCTGCGAATGCGGGATGCCGGGCTGCTCGACGACGAGCCGATGCAATTCTCGATCGTGCTGGGCGTGCGGGGCGGCATGGCCGCCAGCCCCGACAACCTGCTCACCCTGGTGCGCCGGCTGCCACCGGATTGCATATGGCAGGTGATCGCCATCGGGTCTTCTAACTTGCCGCTCACCGCGATGGGAGTGGCGCTGGGCGGCAATGTCCGCGCGGGACTGGAAGATGCGCTCTATCTACGCAAAGGCGAATTGAGCCGCGGCAACCAGCCGCTGGTGGAGCGCGCGGTCAGGGTCGCCAGGGCCCTCGATCGGCCGATCGCCTCGGTCGAGGAGACCGAGGCCATCCTGCGGCTGCCAAAGCCATTGTCCACCAATGCTTATAGCTCACCTTGACCGGAAGGGATCCGACAACGTGTCAGAGCCAACGAGTGCGCCGATCGCCACGACAGCCTCGGTAAGCACCGCCATGGAGGGTGCGGTCGCGGTGCTGTCCATGCAGTCCAAGCCCTACAACCTGCTGGACGTCCAACTCTGCCTGGACATCATCGAGGGCCTGAACTGGTCGCGCCGCCAACAGGCGCGAGCGGTGATCCTGCGCAGCTCGCTGCGCCATTTCTCGGCGGGTGCCGATCTCGACGCGATGGTCGAAGCGGCTGACACCACCGACGTCCTGGATTGGCATCTCGTCGATGTGCTCCGCGCGTTCGACGAACACCCCGCCCCGATTGTGGCCAGCGTCCAAGGGGTTTGTGTCGGCGGCGGATTCGAGCTCGCGTTGGCGTGCGACCTGATCGTCGCCGCGCAGTCTTCCAAGATCGGATCGGTGGAGGCGACCGTTGGCCTCCATCCATTGATGGGTGCCATACAGCGTCTTGCACAGCGCGCGGGGGCCGCGAGGGCCAAGGAGATGGCCATGCTCGGACGCCGCTACGACGCGGCGACCCTGGAGCGTTGGAACGTCATCAACCGCGTCGTGCCGGATGAGGAACTCGACGTCGCGACGATGGTGCTCGCCCAGGAACTGGCGCATGGACCCACGATCGCCCACGCGGCGACCAAGCGCTTGGTGGCATTCGCGATCAATGACGGAGTGGCGACCGCCGATGAGGCGATGGCCGAGATTCAACGCCCCATCTTCCGGTCGCGCGATTTCCGGACCGGCGTGTCGTCCTACCGCGAAAAAGGCATTGGCATGGCGACTTTCGAGGGGCGGTGACGATGTGTTGCCGCTCACGGGAATCCGCGTCGTGGACTTCTCTCGGGTGCTGGCCGGTCCGCACTGTGCCAAGACCCTGCTAGACCTCGGCGCCGACGTCGTCAAGGTCGAACCCCCCAGCGGGGATCTGTCGCGAAAAGCCTTCCCCAACAACGGGGAGATCTCAGGCTACTACGCGCAACAGAACGCCGGAAAGCGAAACCTGAGCATCGACCTCAATGTCGAGGGAGCGCGGGAAGTCGTCGCGAAACTGTGTGACAGAGCGGATGTGATCGTCGAGAATTTCCGACCGGGCGCGCTCGCGGCGTTCGGCCTGGGCTATGACACGGTGTCGCTCACGAATCCTCGGGTTGTGTACGCCTCCATCAGCGGCTACGGGCAGCACGGACCGTGGCGCTCCCGGATGGCCTACGCGCCCACCGTCCAGGCCGAAACGGGCATCACCGCCAACACCGTCGCGCACTTCGGCTTGATCGAATCGACGCGAAGCGATGCGCTGTCCCATGCCGACGTCTACTCCGGTCTACACGCCGCGATCGCGATCCTTGCCGCGCTGGCCTGTCGGGAACGCACTGGAGTCGGACAGTACATCGACGTGGCCATGGCCGCGGTCATGATGTCGGTCAACGAACGCGTACACGTCGACCTGGCCGACGAAGAACTCGGGGACGAGCGGCCGATCCTCGGCGCGACGGACGGTCCGTTCTTCTCCGGCCCTCATGGCGAACGGTTCGCCAGCCCGATGAGTTTGGTCGGCAGCATGTCTTTCCCGTTCTACCTCGCCGCTATGAGGCGCCCGGATCTGGCGAACGATCCGCGGTTCCTCAACCCGGAGCTTCGGCTGCGCAACCTTGGCGCGCTTCACCAGATCGTCCAAGACTGGATCGGCACCTTCTCCGACATGGACTCCCTCGACGCCCAGATGGACGAGGCCAAAATCGCCACCGGCCGGGTGCGCACTGTCAAAGAGTTCGCGGCGAGCGATTGGGCCCAGGAATGGCACGCCCTGCGAACCGTTCCCGACGGGCAGGGCGGCGGGGTCCGGATTCCCGGTCGGCCTTGGCACTTCAACGAACAGGTGGCCCCCGATGATGGGCAGTTCGCGGCCCGTCAAGGGGAGCACAACACGCAGCTACTCACCGAGCTCGGGTATGGGCCCGGCGACATCGCCCGCCTACAAGAAAGCGGAGCCCTGGTCCAGCCAGATCGTGGCGGCGCCAGCGGGGACCTGACGGGCACGGCTCTTGACGCGGAGCGACAGGAGCCTGCCGACGGCCCCCGGGCACAGATAGCCGCGTCTGCCGCGGGCAATTAATGAGGTGATTGACCGAGCGGCGCGAGCAGCTGCTCATCGCGCCGGTCCACTAGCTGAATGAGTCATTGACTCAATTTCTCGTGACGAAGGCGTTCAGGATTTACGCTCCTTGGCGTAGCGTAATGACCATCCAAACCCGGGGTTCGCCGTCTCACGTCCTACGGCGGCGAGGAGGAGACTCATGTTCGACCTGAAGATCACCGGTGGCACCGTCGTCGACGGAACCGGCGCGGAGCGCTACCAAGCGGATATCGGCATCAAGGACGGCGTGATCACCGACGTTGTCCGCCGCGGCGCCAACGACCCGGAGATGGCCGGCTTGGAGACGGCCGACGCCGCCGAAACCATCGATGCGACAGGGCATGTGGTGGCTCCTGGCTTCGTCGACATCCACACCCACTACGACGGTCAGGTGAGCTGGGACGCATTGCTTGAGCCGTCGAGTGGTCACGGGGTCACGACAGTGGTCACCGGCAACTGCGGTGTCGGCTTTGCTCCAGTCCGGCCCGGTACCGAGGACTGGCTGATCAAGTTGATGGAGGGTGTCGAGGACATCCCCGGCACCGCCCTCACCGAGGGCATCACGTGGGACTGGGAAACCTACCCCGAGTACCTCGACGCGATCGGCAAGCAGAAGTTTTCGATCGACGTGGGTAGCCAGGTCGCCCACGGCGCCGTCCGCGCGTACGCGATGGGTGCGCGGGGCGCCCGCAATGAGCCCGCCACCCCCGACGACATCGCCGCGATGAGCCGACTGGTCCAGGAAGCAGTCGAAGCAGGCGCGCTCGGGTTTTCGACGTCCCGCACGCTGGCCCACCGAGCGATGGACGGCGAACCCGTGCCCGGGACGTTCGCCGCCGAAGAGGAACTGTTCGCCCTTGGCCACGCCATGGCGGCCGGCGGTCAGGCCGTGTTCGAGCTGGCCCCACAGGGGGCCGCGGGCGAGGACATCGTCGGCCCGAAAAGGGAACTGGAATGGATGCGGCGGTTGGGTGGCGAAATCGACCGGCCGCTGTCGTTCGCGCTCATTCAGGTGGACGCCGATCCGAACCTCTGGCGCGAGCAGTTGGACCTGTCCGCGGCCGCGCACGCGGCGGGCAGCCGGTTGTACCCGCAGATCGCGGCTCGCCCGTTCGGCATGATGATGGGATTCCAGGGGCACCACGGCTTCACCCATCGGCCCACCTACCGCAGGCTCAAGGCCGAATGCAGCCGCGAAGAGCTCGCGCAGCGCCTCGCTGACCCCGCGGTGAAGGCCGCGATCCTGTCGGAGGACGACCTGCCCGTCGACCCGACACGGCTGTTCGACGGGATGTTCGCCATGGTCCAGCACTCGCTGGGACGTCTGTACGCCCTCGGTAATCCGCCTGACTACGAGCCCACCCCCGACCGCACCGTCACGGCGATCGCCAAAGCGCGCGGCGAAGATCCGCTGTCGACGCTCTACGACCTCATGCTCGAGTCGAACGCGACCGCCATGCTGATGTTGCCGCTGTTCAACTACGCCGACGGCAACCACGATGCGATCCGGGAAATGATGTTGCACCCCGCCGGCGTGCTGGGGCTCTCCGACGGTGGCGCACACTGCGGGATGATCTGTGATGCCTCCTATCCCACGTTCCTGCTGACGCACTGGGCGCGGGACCGGCACCGTGGCGAGAAGTTGTCGCTGGAATACGTGATCCGCAAACAGTCACGAGACACTGCCTACCTGTTCGGTCTGGGCGACCGCGGCACCATCCAGCCCGGGAAGAAGGCTGACGTGAACGTGATCGACATGGACGCGCTGACGCTGCACCCAGCCGCGATGGCCTGGGACCTGCCGGCCGGCGGAAACCGGATCTTGCAGGGCGCAAGCGGATACGCGGCGACCATCGTGACCGGGACGGTGACCCGTCGCAAGGATGTCGACACCGGGGCCCGTCCCGGCCGACTGGTGCGCGGGGCGCGTTAAGGCCTGACGGTGAATAGGGCCATGTCTGTGGCTGCCGGCAATCCGGCCCGGGCCCGCGATGAGGACGCGATCGGCACACCACCGGAAAGCCCAACGCTGGTCCCGGCCGAGCGGTATTACTCGTCGGCGTTCGCCGCGCTCGAGGACGAGCGGATGTGGCCGAGGGTGTGGCAGGTCGCCTGCATGGTCGATCACGTCGCTGAGCCGGGTGACTACTTCGAATACCGGTGCGGCCCATACGGAGTACTGATTGTTCGCGGGGACGACGGCGTGCTGCGCGCCTTTCAGAACGCCTGTCGCCACCGCGGCAACTCGCTGTGTGTGGGCTCGGGTTCGGGACTGCGTGAGCTCAAATGCGGCTACCACGGCTGGACCTGGGACCTGGCCGGCGAGCTCCAGCGGGTGCCCAACCGCAAGGGCTTCGGCACGTTGCGTATGTCGGACTTCCCGCTGGTGCCGGCCAGGGTCGACGCCTGGGATGGAATCGTTTTCGTCAACCTCGATATCAACGCGATGACGTTGATCGAGTACCTGGAGGCGGTGCCAGACGACATCGCCTGGTGCAATCTAGCTGACTTCCGCTGCTACGCCACGCTCACCACCGAGGTCGATGCCAACTGGAAGACGATCGCCGACGGCTTCAGCGAGACGTACCACATTCAGACGCTGCATCCCGAATTGCTGCGCTGTGTCGATGACATCCATGCTCCACAACAGATCTGGGGTCACACGGGCAAGTCCGACCAGCCCTATGGCGTGCAGAGCCCGCGCTTTGACGGCGCGCTGAGCGACGAAGAGGTTTGGGACGCTTACGTTTACACCCAGGGCGCACTCATGGGTGCGGCCGAAGGCACACCGTTCCCCGCCGACGAAAGACAGCCCGGCCAAACGGTTCAGGACCTGATCGCGGCGCGCACGAGGGCATTCGCCGCCGAACGCGGGGTCGATCTCGGCTGGGCCGACACCGACCGGATCACCCGGCTGCATCAGTACAACGTGTTCCCGAACATGACGTTGCTGGCCAACGCCGACCACTTGACGATCATGTGCTCGCGGCCCGGTCCGGACCCCGATCGCGGCGAGTTGGTCATGTTCCTGATGACGCACATGCCGCCGGGCGCGCCGCGCAACAAGCCGACGGACATCCGTGTGACCGCCGACAACTCCGAGCCCGGCGTGGTGATCACCCAGGACATCCGGGTGCTCGCGGGCCTACAGCACGGCATGCACCAGCCCGGCTTCACCCACGTGGTGCTCTCCGCCGAAGAGCGGCGTGTGATCAACATGCATCGCAACCTCGAGCGCTACCTCGAGCTACCCGAATCCGAGCGGATGAGCGGCGGCGACATCCGCGCGTGATCAGCACGCGGCGTCGACGCCGCTATTCGCGCGCGGACGACACCCACTCCGGAAACACGGATCGATCCCCGGATACCCGCGCGCTCGCCTCGTCCAGTGCGGCGAGCTGGCCGGGCGTCAGGGTTACCGACAACGAGCCGAGATTCTCCTCGACCCGCGACGCCCGCCGGGTGCCCGGGATCGGCACCGAAGCCACGCCAAGCTGGTCGGCGCGGTATCGCAACCACGCCAGTGCCACCTGCGCGGCGGTCGCACCCTGCTCGGCGGCGACGGATTCGATGACATCGACAACCGACAGGTTGACATCCAGTGCGCCCGCGGCGAATCGCGGCATCCTGCGGCGGAAGTCGGTCGGCGAGGACAGGTCCGCGGCCGAGCGAATCGTTCCGGTCAGGAAGCCACGCCCCAGCGGCGAATACGGGACGAA
>Ga0209040_10000105_pt1 | contig 51117 bp, 32 predicted proteins | sample BogFormECP12_OM3_FD_188240 | JGI IMG/M metagenome (GOLD analysis project Ga0209040, IMG submission 188240) | Bog forest soil microbial communities from Calvert Island, British Columbia, Canada - ECP12_OM3 (SPAdes) (version 2) | ecosystem: Environmental > Aquatic > Freshwater > Wetlands > Bog ... | reverse complement strand
GTCGATGACCTGCTGCAGTTTTTCTCCCCACATGCCGGTCAGAATAACGACGGTTTTCACGTTGGCATTGTTCATGACCTCGATCACGCGCTCGGGCGGCATTTGTTCGTCAATTCTTGCAGCGTCATTCGTGTGGTTATGAACGTCGATCACATAAAACTTGGCGCGGTTTACTTCATGCACTGGCACGTGCAGCATCGACTGCGGGTGGAAATCCTTGAGCAGAAGCGTTTTCTTCTGGTCGGCATCCGGCGCAGCCTGATAGCCAATTGGCGAGGATTGCTGAGATGTTGATTGAGGCTGCGGATTTTGGCCGAAGCACAAAAGTGAAAGTGCCGTCGACGCGATGAACGCAGCCGCGAATCTCGTGTTCATGAACAGGCTCCTGGATGGATTTGTTCCTGACTACTTGACCAGATTCAATCGGCGGTTGCGGTCAGGGTGGAACTGCGTGTCGATCTGGCCGCTGACCTTGGTTGCGAAAGTCCCTTCGTAAGGCACGTCGTCGATTCCCTCCACCACAAGATGAACCTGGAAGTCGCCAGCGTGCGTGAAAGTATGCGTGACGGACGGGCTGGTAAGGTGCGATCCGTCGCCGAAATCCCAGCGATAGGAAAGAGCTGGAACGCCGTTGGGATCGGTGACAGTCGAGAAATGAACTGGCAGTCCAGTAATCGCTTCCTTCGGAGCATCCACGGTGATCGTAGGAGCGGCGGCAGCGATCGAGCGGTCGATGATTTTCACCACCCGGGCCGAGCGAGGCGGAACGGTGAGCGAAAACGAGGTCGACTTGCTGGGGATGGCCTGGTTTTCAAGAACTTCCGTCAACTCATAGTTCGATCCTGAGAGGTTCGATCCTGAGAGGCCAAAGTCCGCCAAGGAAAACTCGCGTGAACGTGGATTATCCGTCCAATTGAAAACAGTCAGGATGCTCTGCCGTTTACTCTCGCGCAATAGAAACGTGCTGGGCATACCATCTTCTGGCGCGTAGCTCATCAGGTCGAGCGGTATTGCGGATCGTCCCAGGCGCGCGATGTTGATTAAGTCGCGATTCTTGACCAACGCGACGCGATCGGCATCTTGAAGCAACGTAGGCAGGTCATCGCCGATCTCGAACATTCCTCCAGAAACCGCTGATAGGGCAATGGAGGCTCGGGCCTCCTCGAGGGTGAGCACTTCTTTGGTGGGGTGCGATTCATCTTCGTCTGCCCTCTGGCGGGAGACGGTGAAGGCGTCAGGATCCGCAACGAAATAATTACGATTCATGAAATAGCGAGCGGCCACGCCGGGAGCAGCCAGTTTCGTGGCATCGAACATATGGCCGGTGTCGCAGGAGATGCGCCCGGCATCGACGATGCCAACCGGATTCAGCATCACGCTGCCGTCTTTATCGAGCAGCACATCTTCTCCCACGGCTTCGCGAATAACCCGCAGACCGATTCGTTGCGCTTCAAGCGCGGTGGTGTTCGGACGGAAATAGTTGCCCTCGATCGCTGAATCGTCCATGAAATCGAGCTTAATGTAGCGAATCTCCCAGTCTCTGGTAAGCGTGGTGTACGTAGTGCGCAAATATTCCTGCGCCCCAGGATTGGTTGAATCCAGAGCGAACAAGGCATCCACGTTGCGCCTGGCGCCTTCCTCGTCCAGAACAAAACCGGCGTGAATGGGCTGGCCCTGCGCGTTGTGCACCAGCCAGTCTTTGTGGTTCTGATAGATCCAGGAGCGCTCGGAAACCTGAAAGGGCGAGGTCCAAAGGCCGGGAACCAGACCCAGACTACGAACTTTGTTCTCCAGCGGAACAAATCCGCGTGGAAACAGCGTTGCGTTGGGATTCGCGTATTCTCCGCGGGCAAACTGATAGCCTTCATCGATGTGAAAGAAAGTGTAGCCTTGCGCTTTGAACTGAGCAGCTAGCACTTCGGCATTCGTCAGAGCCGCGCCTTCATTTAGTCCGAAATAGAATGCGGTCCAACTCCACCAGCCCATCGGAGTAGGAGCGGAGACTCGGGCGTGATGCAGCCGGCGAATCAGATCGCCATACGCTTCCAGTTGTGCGTGGTAATCGGCGCCAAGGCTCACCAGTAAGCGCTCCGAGGAAAGGCTTGCTGCGGGTGCGACCGGCAGACTCAACTCGACTTGGTCGTCCGCAGTTGATTGCTTCAGAGAATTTTCTTTGGTTAGTTCAGTTGTGCCGGTGGAGTCAACTTCGTACTTACTGATTCTTGACTGCTTTGGATCCACGATAAGGCGAAGCACGGTCAGCCATCGTTCCGATGTAAGAGTGGCCAGGAACAAGCTGCGACCACTCTGGCGGTTATAAATCAGTTGGCTGCCCACAGCGCGATGCATTCCGTCGGTCGCATCCGCCAGATCGTGGATTTTCATCTCCGGCCGATCTTCACTGAAACTGTCCGACAGGATTCGATCCGCAGACTCAGGGCCATCCACATGCACTTCGGCGGGCGCCGCTGCGTTTACGGCGCGGATTCCCTGCACCGTAATCGCGTTCTCCGTTGTGTTTCGAACGCGAACCTCTATTTCCGCGTACGCTGGATTTTCATGAAGCCGCAGGAAGCACAGCAGGTCGGGCTGTCCGGCCAGGCCATTATTCGTCTCTTCGATTTCATGGCCGCCTCCCAATTCATCCGTGAAAGATGAAACCACGGCTTCGTGTTTTGGATACTCAGCGGAAAAGACCCAACGGCCATTGATCTTGGCGCCGGTGCCCGCCCTGATCCAGTCTTTCGCCGGTGACCGGTCGGAAATGGTGTAGTCCCCGGTTGCCAAATCCACCGCAGTCTTGAGTTCGGCGCTTTCGAGTTGTACTTCTTTTTTCTTCTGAGCAGCTCCTGCAGGCAGCGACCCGGCAAGAACAAGCAATGGCAAAAGCGCGAATTGCCAGAAAGACCGCGGCCCGATGGCCATAGGATGAACCTCCAGGCTTTCGATGATGCGAAGGAGCACTAATTTGTTCTTGAAATCGAACCGCAAAACGAAAGTAAAGGCAAGCGTTCGTAATATACCAAAAGAGCCTTCGCTGTCAATGCCGAAGGGTTGTTTGGCGGTGCGATCGGCCCAGATTCCCAACTTCCCGATCGGATTCCCTTCGAAAGTTCATCTTCTGAAAGCGAAGTCCGCCGCGGATGCCAACTCAGCCGTAGATCATGACGTCTTGTACGACACGGTTGATCGCACCATTGGGACTTGGCCGGTCCGGCGTCAACTTCCATCGCAGGGAGAAGAAGAGTCCGAGCAACTGACCGAACAAGATGTCTACCGGAGGGCGACAGTCATCCGGCACTGGTGTGCGAATTTCTGGCGAGAGATAGCGTTCGGCAAGGCCGTCCAGAGAAAGTTCCGAATCACCTCCCACTGCGATCCGAGTTTTCGCGAGTTGCTTCTTCGCGAGTTCCTGCAGCAGATCTTTTTCGTAGCGGACGACTTTTTCTTCGCCGGAAAGAAAAGCCACCAGTAAGGTGGTCTCATCAAGAGCTGCCATGGGGCCGTGGCGCAAGCCCATGACCGATTCCGACATGGTGAGAACTTTGCCGGCGGTCAATTCCAGGACTTTCAATGCAGACTCAACCGCTACGCCTTGCAGCGCTCCTGACCCGATGAAACAAACTTTGGCATAGGGTCTTGAGGCAAGTGCTGCCGCGGCGTCGGCGGCACGCGGCAGGAAGGTCCTACCCGCTTCTACAAGTCGGCTGAGTATGCCTTCATATTCCGCCGGATCGTGAACCCAAGCCATGCACTGGCCAGATACGACCATGTTCGAGAACGAACTGGTCATGGCCAAGCCCCGGTCATTCACCGCATCGTCGAGGACAATCGTAAACGCTTGCTTCTTGCCCGCGGCGCAGTGAAGCATGCGTCCCCGGGCGTTGCAAGATACCACGATGTGATGGATCTCCGGATGCCTGAGGATAGCTTGCTCCAGCACAGCCACACCTTCCGGACTATCGCCAGAGCGCGAGAACGAAATCCAAAGGTAACGCTGACCGGGAATCAGCCACTCGTCCATGTGGGTTAGAAGACTCGTGCTGGGAACGGCAGTCACTTCACACTTCCATTTTCGGCGCAGGAGGAGAACGAGACTTCTGCCAACATAGTCGGAGGTACCAGCGCCAATCAGAAACACAGCAGGTTTTGGCTGAGTGTTGTCAGCGAAACCAACGACGGCGAGAAATTCCGCCAACTCCGTTCGCCGTTTTCGAAAAATAGAGTGCGTGGATTCCCAGGTGGCAGGTTGCTGGGCAATTTCTGCGGGAGTGTATACCAGGCCGCGCTTAAGTTTCTCTTCTCCCGAAAGATCAAGAAGTTCGTCAAGAGCACTCACCACCGGACGCTCCTTTGTGAAACTGTAGAATTACGATTTATGACATTTACGACTATCCGAAACATACACCCCCGGACTGGATGAATCCGCGATACATTGGGGCGATGGACTTTAGAGGAGGGGTCACGATATATTTCGGAGACTTTCGAGTTCTTTCGAACATAGACATTTACTTGCGATTCGTATGGAAAGTCAAGCGTAAAATGTCGAGTTCAAGGTTGGGCAGGTTTTTGTCGTGGGGCGGGAATGCCCTTGAGGGATTTGCTCACGCTGAAGTCCCCAGCTTTTTTCATGGACAAACGAAACTTGCAAACGGTAGAAGAACTTGTACGCTGTGACTGCCAGGATGGGCCGAGTGCTGATTGAAGAACGTAGAAGAGCGATTCTGGAAGCGTTGCGCCGGGATGGCCGCGTGTTGGTGGCGGACCTTGCGCGACACTTTCGCACATCGCAAGTGACCATTCGCAAGGATCTGGAGATCCTTCACTCCAGCGGAAAGATTCATCGAACACATGGAGGCGCGCTGCCTTCGCGGGATGGGGCACTCGAAGACCCTACCCTGCGGGAAAAAGAAAAACTGCATCGCAAGGAGAAGCTCCAGATTGCGGCTGTGGCAGCGCAGATGGTGAAGGAAGGCCAAGTGGTGATTCTCGACTCCGGGACCACCACGACTGCGATCGCCAGAGCGCTCCGCCATCATCAGAATCTTACGATTATCACCAATGCGGTCAATATTGCGGCTGAACTGGCGGGGTCGTCGCTGGAAGTGATTCTTACCGGAGGGACTCTGCGGAAGAATTCTTTTTCGCTGGTTGGACCGATCGCGGAAGAAACTTTGCGCCGCTTGAACGCGGATGTTCTTTTTTTGGGGGTGGATGGCTTCGACGTCCACTACGGACTGAGTACGCCGAATCTTCTGGAAGCAAAGGTGAATCGCGCCATGATGGAGGTCTCTCGGGTCGTAGTCGCAGTTTGCGATTCGAGCAAATTTGGCCGCCGGAGTCTTTCTCTAATCGCACCTCCCTCGGCCATCCAGCAGATTATCACCGACCGCGCCGCTCCCAAGAATGACATCGATCAATTGCGCAAGGCGGGCGTGGAAATTACGCAGGTTCACGCGGATGGACGACCCGCATCGGAGGATGTGCGCCAACGACGCTCGCAACCGCGAGGTCAACGGGAAACTTAATTCTGATCGAATGCTTCAGAAAGTTTGCTTTGCTGCAGAAACGCTCAGGCCTGAGAGCGTTTTTTCTGCTACTTTGCAACTGTCGTCAAGACTTGTTGCAATTCGCCAGTCGAAGTAAAGCTCAGCCCGCCCACAAACTTGCCCGAGGCCATCTGGTTGCGGATTTTTTCGCGATTGGGGCTGGCACGGTCGATGGCTTCGGTGAGGCTGCGCAGCGCTAGCTCGATTGGCGTACCTTCCGGCAGGCGGAATATCCAGGGAATGTTGGTGGTAGTCAGCGTACGGTCAGAAGAGATGGCAACAACCGGAAGAAACGCTTTCACGGCGATTTGTTCGGCCAAGTGGCTGGAAGGGCGGTCGAGCGCGATCAAGGCCAGAACGTGATCTTGATAGACCGCCTTTACGAGTTCGTCGGAAGCCTTTCCCCAGGAAAGCTGGGACGGAATCGCGACTAGAGATATAGCTTGGCCTTGGCCGTTTATGGTACCGAGTAGACGGACGACCTCAGCAGAGCGAATGATTTCATCGGCTCGCGGCCCGAAAACACCAATGGTCAGATGGCTGGATTTTTCGTCGGCGAGAGTCGGCCCCGCGTAGTCGACGCCGTTCTCTCCTACGCGAGCATAAGGCTTATCCATCGTGATGCGGCGATACTCGATTCCTCCATCGTGGACCCGGGCGAGAAAAAGCGGAGCGATGTTCTTGCAATTCGGATCGAAGACCATGTCGCCGGTGACACCTTTATAGCTCTCAGTCGCGGTGAGCGCGTCGCGGATCCTTCCTTTGTTCAATCCGGCGCGGCAGATGGCATTCAGCAGGATCTGCATCGCATCGTAGGCCAGAGATGCGAAGTGATCTGGTGCTTCGTGGAAGCGAGCCTCGTAGCGGGCCTTGAAGTCGAGCCAGCGAGGATCAGCGCGAGTAGGATCGTAGGGAAAAACTGCTTCAAAGTTTTCTGCGGCCGATCCGGCGAGCTTTACCAGTTCGTCGCCGCTCGTCCCACTCATGGTCCGGTGACTGCCAAAGACGCGCTGCTTCATGCCCAACTCTTGCATCTGCTGCAAGATCATGGCAGCCGGGCCAATATCCGTCCAGAGCACAACGCCGTCGACTCGCGAGTCTTCGATGAGCTGCAGTTGATGGCGGAAGTCGGTATCTCCAGGCATGAACTTCTGCTCGATCACTACGGGGTGGCCCAGCCGCCGCGAAGCATCACGAAACTTCAGAACGCCGAAGCGCCCGTAGCGGTCGTTCACGCGCAAGATTGCAATTCGTTTCAGGCCGAGCTCGGTATAGATGTGGCGCGCCAGGGTATAGCCCTGCAGCCGATCATCCTGAATATCGGTGAAGTACCATGGGATGATGGTTTCGGGAATGGTGGGATCGGTGGAAGCGCTGTTCACCAGTGGTGTTTCGGCTTTCAGAGTGAGCCGCAAAGCAATGTGAGTGGTATCGGAACTAATCGAACCGAACATGGCCCAGACTTTTTCGTCATAAACCATTTTGACGATTTCGTTGCTGGCCGCGCCCCAGATGGCAGAGTCATTGTGCACCATCAGCTTGAAGAGCTTGCCGGCGTAACCGCCGTTGGTGTTTGCCTCTTCGATGGCCAAGGTAGCGCCATTCAGCATGCGATTACCTAAGACTTGTTGAGGATGGTCATAGAGAGGACCGACAAAACCAATGCGGATCTCCGACAAATCTTTCAGCTCGGCGCCAGGCACATCACGAGCCGCACCGTTGTATTCGATAAGATCCTGATAATACTCGTGATAGGGCGTGGTAAATTTTGAAAATGGCCGCAGATCGTCGGGCGCTCCGGTGTAGGGTTTCAGCGAACGGGATGCCGGTGGACCTGCAGGCTTATCTACGCAGGGACAGGGAGTCTGCGCCAGCACTGTGGACACAAGCGCTGCGACAACAACGTACATCCACGCGCGACGCATAAGCGCTACTCCGTGGGCGATTCGCGGCGGAACATAGCGATCGCTTCAATTTCAACCAGCAAGTCGGGACGGCAGAGAATCGCTTGAATGCCCGTGGATGCGGGCAGAGGATCGAGTCCCTGCTCTTTGTAGAAGGTGGTACGCTCGTCGTTAAAGGCGGTGTAGTCGCGTTCGATGTCGCGCAGATAGCAGGTAGTGCGAACGATATCGTGCCAGGTTGCGCCTTCGGAGGCCAGCAGCGCGGTAATGTTATCGAAAGTGCGGCGCAATTGACCGCGCAGGTCGCCCACGTGGACCGTGCGGCCTTCGTCGTCGATGCTGGCGGTCCCAGAGATGAGCAGGATCGTAAGGCCGTTCAAATCAATCCGCATGCCACGAGAGAATGCGCTGCCGTAAGCGTAAGCTTCGTTCAACGCTGTGTGGTTCGTGATGGCGCGCTTGACCACGGGCGCCGTGGTTACTTCTGCGAGTAGTTCCTGAACGTTCATAGAATGACTCCTTAAGAATTCATTTCTGTATCAGCTTGCGCGCTTGCACCAGTTGCACGGCTCTTGCCGAATCGGTTCTTGTCTGAGCAACCTTGGACGAACCGCCTTGCCGAATTCCGTGACTCAGGCCTTTGGCGGTGGCTACCCAGAGATTGTCTCCCTGAAAATCGACGCCGAGAATATAGTTGTGAGCTGGCGCGCTCTGTACCGCAATTTTCCTTACGACGCCAGCCGCATCGCGCACCAGCATCTCCGGCTTGTGCGTATCGAGCGCGGGCCGATACACCGACCAATTCGTGCCATCGTAATAAGCCAGTCCCTTGTCGGTGGAGAACCACGCGCGATTGGCGTCTACGGCTTTGATCTGGTTTAGAAAATTGCTGGGCAGGCCGCTGTCTTTCTGCAGGAAGTTATGCCAGTAGCGGCCATCGTAACGGCTGGCGCCAAAATAAGTGGCGACCCAGAGAATCTTGTCGACGTAGCTGACCGAGGTCGTGATTTCGTGGATGAGTCCTTGATCCTTCATCAGCACGATCTCGTTCTCGCCGTCGGGATCGTTGTAATCTTTCCAACGCTCGGTTTTGACGTCGTATTCGAGCACTCCGCCGCCCCACACCGCGTAGTAGACCTTGTCTTCGGCGGGACTAACTGCGTAGGTCCAGATCTCGTACATGGGAGTGTTGCGCTCGTTAAACAGAGACCACTGGCCGGTGCGCGTGTTCAGGCGGCTGGCTCCGGCGGCGGTTGCGGTCCAAACGAAATCTCCCTGCACGCCCACGCCGTAGACAATGTCGTTGCTGAGACCGGAATTCAGCTGAGTGAAGTTATCAATGCGGCCAGCTGAAATGCGGCTGAGGCCGCCCATGGTTCCAACCCAGAGGTCGCCGGTGCGTTTGTCGAGAGCGAGCGAGAGTACAGCCTGGTGCGCCAAGCCGTCGGAGGGACGGAAAGTTTTCCACACACCGTTTTCGTACAGGCCAAGCCCATTCTCCGTGCCTGCCCAGATGCGGTCTCCGTCCACAAGAACGCAGAAGACATGGTTATCGGGCAGGCCGTTCGCGGTGGTGAAGTTCTCCCAGCGAAAGCGGGGCATGTCCTGACCTGATAAAAGCCCGGGCGCGAAAAATGCAATGATCGCAATCAGCGCTGCGAAGCGGATTTTAGATGGCATCTTCATAACGTCATAACGTCTTCAAATACTCAATCAGATCGTTTAACTCTTCTTTCCTGAGGTCGTTGCTCACGCCGTGGGTGTCCTTCGGGTTGAACACGGTCCATATTTCTTCGAGAGATCGCGCCGAGCCATCGTGCAAATACGGAGCCGAGTAGGCGACATTCGAGAGCTGCGGCACATCGATCACCGGCGAGCGATCCGTCGACTTGCCCGTGCCGACATCGACCTGCTGCTGGTTCGTGTACTTGGGTCCGCTATGGCAATAGGCGCACTGGTTTTTCTCTGGAATCGGCTTGCCACTTTTGTACTTCGTCCTCTCAAAAATCGCTTTGCCGCGTTCCTGGGCCGGAGTCAGGTCGCCATTGGGCAGACGGTAACGATTCGGACGGTAGGGGAGCGAGTAAACAAAGCTCACCAGATCGGTGAGTTGTTGCGGCGTGTAACTCTGAGAGCGATAGAAAAACTTCTCGGTGCGCGGTCCACACTCGGTCGGCATGTCAGGATTGCCGCCATTCCACTTGAACGGCTCGGTCCCAGCCAAACTTTCCAGCGATCGATTGTCAACGATATCTCTGCCGAAGCCGTCGGGCTCAAGGTCCCATTGCAGGCCGTCAATGGTGGCGTCCAGGTGGCAGTTGGCGCAGCCGAACTGGCCTTGAAATGCATAGTCGGCGGTGAAAAATAATTGTTCACCGCGGCGAAGCGCATTGATCGTTTTGGGTCCACCGAGATCGATGGTTGAAGTTATCTTGTCGGTTGACGTGTCGATGACGGAGATATTGTCATCGAGCCGATTCGCCACATATAGGCGCTTGCCGTCTTGCGATAACAGCGCTCCTCGCGGATTGCGGCCGACCGGAATTCTTGCCGTTACGTAATTTGCCGATGCGGAAAGATCATTCGCGGGATTCCTTGACGACTCACGACGGGTTCTGGCAAACGTCAGCAACTTTTGCACGTCGATGACGGTGACGCTCTGAGACCCAGCGGTGGTCACAAACAATTTCAATTTGTCCGGAGTAATCGCGACGCCCCAAGGCAGAGCGTAGTAACGATCGAGTTCATCGATCGGAACCTGAAGCGTTCCTCCAATATCGTCACCGAACAGGGTCAGCGAATCCCCGAAGGCCCAGCCGTGCTCCACGTGCGCCAGAGGAATTAAATTCTTGGGGCGGAGTTGCGCCGCCACGCCCAGCTTGCCATCAGATGAAAGGGCCACGTGGAATACGCCAGCGGCATTGTGCAGTCGCTTGCGTTCGACTACGGCCTGACGGACGGTATCGATAACAGTGATTTCCGAATTCGGCTGCGTTCGGAAAGCTCCGGCATTCGGATAAATATGCGTGGCATATATCCACTTGCCATCCGCGGACAGAGCAAGGTAGCTCGCTCCTCGGCCGGCGAGCAGCCGCTTGATTTCCTGGCCAGTGTTCACATCGATCACAGAAATGTCGCTACTCAGGCGATTCGCGACGTAGAGAGTCTTGCCACTCTTGTCACACACGATGCCGGTGGGTTCGAAACCAGTGGGAAGGGTGCGCACAACTGTCAGAGTCGCGGCATCGATTACCGAGACTGTGTCGGACCACGCGTTCGTCACGTAGATCTGCCGGCCGTCGCGGGACAATGCAATTCCGCGTGGCACGTGGCCCACTGGAACATTACTCACGACCGTGCCAGATGCCAGATCCACGACGCGCATTTCGTCGCTGGCCTGGCAAACGACATAGAGGAAGCGTCCGTCGGGCGAGAGTGCCATCTCGATGGGCGACAGGTAGTGCTGGTTGACTGCTTCTTCGGACTGCGGCGATGCAGGTTTGGCTGCAGGTGCAAGCAGCATCAGAACGAACGTCAACGCGACTGCGGGAATAACAGTTGCGATCCACTTCGCCCGGCCGTGCAATTGGTTCTCCAGCCGCATCTACGGCTCCTCCACCGTGAGCACGCGGTCAACAGCCAGATTCTCCAGAACCTGTACTCGCCCGCTGGGCCAGTGGATAGTCAGCTTGTCGGCCTTCGTCGCGCTGCCCAAGCCAAAATGAACGCGGCCGTCGTCCTGAGAAAGATATCCTGATCCTGCGATGCGCTCCGCGATCTGCTTCCTGCCGCCAGCAAGCAACTCCAAATGCGCACCGATGCCGTCGCGATTGCTCTTCTTGCCTTTGAGTTTCACAGTCAGCCAGTGATTGCTGTTCTGCGAGACGTTGTGCAGCAAAGTTCCGGGCGCGCCCAGGTTCACCACGAAGGCATCGAGTTTTCCGTCATTGTCGTAATCAGCAAAACAAGCGCCGCGCGAAACAGTCTTTGCGTCGAGTGCCGGACCCGCATCCCGAGATACATCGGCAAACTTTCCATTGCCTAGGCCGCGAAATAACGACTGCTCCTGCGGAACCAGATGAATCAGTCCACCGTGAAAAACCAGAATGTCGAGCCAGCCATCGTTATCAAAGTCGTAAACGCCCGTGCCCCAACTGGTATATTGCGCGGTTGCCTGCGAGATTCCGGAACTCGGCCCGATGTCTTCGAATCCGTTCCTGCCCGTATTGCGCATCAAGCGGTTGTATTTCGAGTCGGTGACCCAGAGGTCCATAAGGCCGTCGGCGTCGATGTCCGCAAATACCGGGCCCATCGCCGAAGTGTTCTCTCCGTTCTGTCCATACGCGACACCGAGTTCAGCAGCCACTTCTTCAAACGTGCCGTCGCGCTTGTTGTGGAAGAGAAAATTCTCGGTCTTATCGTTGGCGACATAGATGTCGGGATATCCATCGCCGTCGTAGTCTGCCGCCGTGACGCCCATGGTGCGACCTTTGTAGGCGCCGATTCCGGACTTATCGCTCACGTCGGTAAATGTTCCGTTGCAGTTATTGTGGTAGAGACGGTTCGTCTCGGCGGCGTAGTCAAGTGGACCGGGATAATTGTCGGCGGCGTAGTAGTTGCGATACTTGGGATCGAACTTCACATAACGGCCGACAAACAGATCGACACAGCCGTCGCGGTCGTAGTCAAGCCAAGCGGAACTGATCGACCAGCCGTCGACTTTGATGCCCGCTTTTTCGGTGACGTCCTCAAAGGTTCCGTCGCCGCGGTTGCGATAAAGAATCGCTCGTCCGTAGCCGGTGACGAATAGATCGACAAAGCCGTCGTTGTCGAAGTCGGCGGCAATCGCGGCCGTTCCGTAAATGTTGGCGGCGACCCCGGCCTGCTCGGTAACGTCGGTGAATGTGCCGTCGCCGTTATTTCGGTAGAGATGATTGTGCGGGGCCACGGCCGGGGGTTGCTTTAAGGGATAGGGGTGCATGCCCTCTTCAAGCGGCTTGCCGCTGACCACATAGAGGTCTGGCAGGCCGTCGTTGTTGTAGTCGAACCAGACGCAGCCTGAGCCGGTGCCTTCCAACAGGGAGCCCAGTTCCTGCGCTCCGAAGCTATGAGTAAATTGAATGCCCGATTTTGCGGTGGCGTCTTCGAAACGGATTGGAGCAGGCGTGCTCGGCGTTGGCGACTGCGCCCGCAGAGGCCAGCACATCAGCAGGATGAGAAGACTTAATCCAGTCGAGATTCTCGTTTTCAATCTATTGCCCTCCTGCTGCGCTGCGGACGGCGCCGGTCATGTCAGCGGGAGTCGTCGACCTCAGCAGAATCATGGGGACAGCATTCTCGGGCGCTGTTTCCGGGCCTGCGTGGCAGCCCACACATGCGCGTTGTTCTCCTCGACGCATCCAGAACCATCCCGCCTGCCGCTTCAGAGTCTTGCCCGAGGCATCGAGCAGTTCGATCTGCAGTGGCTGCTCGGTCGGTACTTGAACAAAGAAGGAGCCATCGCTTTCCACCGGCGCTGTTCCCAGCAGCTTGATGGCGCCCGCATCATCACGCGTGTAAAGGCGAACGGACCGGATCGTTCCCGCCGCAAACTTGTATTTCGAGGTGTAGGCATTCAGACAAAGCAGGTTGGCATTGGGCCACTCATGCAGGCCTGAGGGATGACGATTCGGTGCGGCACGTTCCGTAACCAGCACCGGCTGGACCACATTCGCATTTGATTCCACGACCGCCGGCCGTAGAGTGACCGCACCCGGGTTCCACCACACCAACTGAAACGGGTTCTTTCCCTGCCGCCACGTCACCAGCCAATCGCCTGACGAAGTTTCTGCGATGTCCCCCGCGTATTCTCCAGCCGGCGCTGGGATGCGGACCTCCGACGCGAGCGCTGAAGTGAAGCGACCGAGCCCAGAGCCAGAAGCGAATACGATGTCGTTCGATGCAACCTGTCTGCCCGAGTAACGAGCCTTGCCGTGATCGCAGCGGTAGGATTCTACTCCGCTGCCGTCGGAATAAACCGTATAGAGTTCCGGTGCTGCATTTGTTCCCAGGGGGTATGTCGATTCAAAAAGAATCCGGCCGTCGCGGAGAACATCTGTCGGCAAAGAATTTCCCGGGCCATAAGTCAGCTGTACGGCTTTGCCATCCCCTGTCTCTACGGCCTCAATCACAAAGCGGCCGCCGGTTTTCTTCGCATAAACCACGCGATCCTCGGGCAAGTAGAAAGGACGAATGCAGTCCCCAGCGCACGAGGTGATGCGCCGCGGATTGTCGCCAGTCGCGGCTACTTCCCAGATCTGCCACGGATCCTGATTTCTTTTCTTGCCCGCGAATAACACGTTCTTGCCATCGAATGAAACTGCGGGATCGGCAGAGGCCGCGAAGCCTGGAATCAGCGGATGCTTTCCGTTCGCATCTTGAAAAAAGACGGCGGCATCGGGGCTGAATCGGTCGGCGCCGCGAATCCAGGCGAGCGGCTCGTACTGTTTCGCAACTGTGAAAAGAAATGCGGGAGAGTCCGGGCTTGAAGACAGAACCGAGCGCGTGGGTGCGAATCCAACAGTAATGATGATAAGCAGAGAGAGCAGCCCTATCGTAATGGGCCGCACTCGCATCAGTCTGCTCCCCCAACCGCGATGAGCTGCGGGCCGGAACGCTGGCCGGCGTCCCGGATCGCCAAGTAAGGCTGGAGGTCGTCCATCATGTCACGGAAATCCCGGAAGGTAAGCGATTGGGGTCCATCGCTCATCGCCTCATCCGGCGATGGATGCACTTCGACCAATAGCCCATCCGCGCCTACTGCGACGGCTGCCCGCGACAGCACCGGAACGAGACTGCGCACTCCGGCGGCGTGACTCGGATCGACAATCACGGGCAGGTGCGAAACTGCCTTGAGTACTGGCACCGCGGCGATGTCGAGAGTATTGCGGGTCGCCGTTTCAAAAGTTCGAATGCCGCGCTCGCAGAGCACGATCTGCGGCTGGCCCGGCGTTGCCATGGCGATCACTTGAGCGGAACGCAACAGCTCTTCCAGCGTCGCGGTCATCCCGCGCTTCAGCAGCACGGGCCGTCCGCATCCGCCCAGTCTTTCGAGCAGTGCGTAGTTTTCCATGCTGCGCGTGCCCACCTGCATCAGGTCGGCATACTCGGCGATCAGGTCAACGTCTTCCTCGCTCATCACCTCGGTGACGATTGCGAGGCCGGTTTCTTCTCGCGCCTTGCGGAGCAGCTTCAGGCCTTCCACTCCGAGGCCCTGGAAGGCATATGGAGAGGAACGCGGTTTGTACGCGCCTCCGCGCAGCATGCGCGCGCCCGCGGCAGCCACGGCTTCGGCAGTTCGCAACAATTGCTGTTCCGACTCCACGGCGCACGGCCCGGCCATCACGATGAAATCGCCGCCACCGATCTCGAGATTGCCAACTCGAACCACGCTGCTGGCGCACGCATCGGTTCGGGCTACGAGATCAAAGCACGAGAACTGGCCGTTCCATTTAGGATTCATGATCGGCGACCCGCAATTCTACGCAGTGGCGAGCGGCCAATCACTACTAGGAAACAACTAACTTTTTTGTGATTTCAATCACACTCAACTGCCAGCACGGGCGCGCTGGTGCGGTAAATTCAGCTTTAGGTTTTGTTCCAAACTCAAATCCTCGGCGTCTCTTCCAGACCCGTCGCGCTAGGGCGGCGCGTTTTCAGTACGACGCCGTCACCACCGCGTCTTCCGGATACCCTTCCATTCCGAACTCCGGAACGTCGAGACCTTCTTCTTCCACTTCCGGCGGCACACGCATGCTCTTGACTTTGTTGACGCACCAGAAGACGACATAGGTTGCGCCAAACGCCCAGACCGCGTAGAGGGTTGCTCCCATCAGCTGACAAAAAAACTGACGCGTATCGCCATGGATCAAACCCGTCACGCCTTGACCCGCGTGGCCCAAGTAGGAAGTCGCACCCACGCCGTTCCATCCTGCCCCGTAGGCACCGTCAGCAAAGATTCCTACGCTGACCGCGCCGAGCCATCCGCAATAGCCGTGTACGGAAATCGCGCCACACGGATCGTCGATCTTGAACACACGGTCGTTGAAGAGAACTCCAACGCAAACCAGGCAACCTGCCAGCACACCGATTACTACCGACGAAGTCGGAGACACGAAAGCGCAGGGCGCAGTGATGGCGACCAATCCCGCCAGCATTCCGTTGCAGGCCATGGTGATATCGGGCTTGCCGAAAAGGAAGTACCACAAAAGCATAGCAGTGGCGGAACCGGCGACGGCAGCCAGGTTGGTGTTGACCGCGACGACGGAGATGCGAAGATCCGTAGCTCCGAGGGTGGAACCGGGATTGAAACCCATCCATCCAAAAAGCAGGATGAATGTGCCAGTCACAACGTACACGATATTGTGGGCAGGGAAGACGCGGATTTTTCCTCCGGGACCATACTTGCCCAGACGCGGTCCCAGAATAATTGCGAGAGCCATGGCGCAGAATCCGCCAACGGCATGGACGACAGTCGATCCTGCAAAGTCCACATAGCCGTGGCCGAGATTGAGTGTGGAACCGACTTGCGAGAGCCATCCGCCGCCCCAGGTCCAGCAGCCGGAGATGGGGTACAGAATCGCCCCGATGAAGAGTTCGCAAATCAAGAATGCCCAGAACGTAATCCGCTCGCACACCGCCCCGACAATAATGTAGCCGGCGGTTTCCATGAAAACGACTTCGAAAAGCGTTAGACAGTTGCTGGCGCTGTCATAGGCGGGGCCGACGAGAAAAAATCCTTTCCCGCCCACAAAGCCCCACTGGCCGCTACCGACAAGAAAATGGTTGAGAGTAGGGACGCCTCCAAGATTGGCAGGCGCGGCATTGATGGCAACGGCTCCGAACTGAAATGCATATCCCACGGCGTAGTAGGCCAGAAAAGCGAAGACGTAGGCCGCGAAATTCAACATCATTAAATGGGCGGCATTCTTCTTTCGAACCAGTCCGCAGGTGAGCAAGGCAAAACCCGCCTGCATGAACAAGACCAGGTAGCCGGTGTTCAACGTCCAGGCGAAATTTGTCGCGACGCGAACGTGGCCAACGCTATCAGCCAGCTTTACTGCGAGCGGTTCTTTGGCCACCTGAGCCTGATAGTCGTCGAACGCCTTCTTGTTGGCAGCGTAGTCCGGAGCGGTCTTGTCCGTGGGCTCGGCGACGACAAAGGGATTGCCCGCGGCATCGACGGCGGTGGTTTTATCACCCGTGGCGATGCCTGAGGGATCGGGTTTTGGCCCGTCGTCGGCAAAACAAGGCGCTGATAGGCCGGCCAACAATCCGGCGGCTAGAATGAGGGCAACACCGGCCGATAAGAACGACAGGCGCAGAGAGTGCCCGTCGGCTCGCTTGGTCATGTTTGCTTGCTCCTGTTTCGAAGGCGTGAGTAATGCTTTGATAGCCGCAGGCCTGCTGGTAAAGTCCAGCAGGCAGCCGTGCGACGGCACTTCTGAATCCTGGAGGGAAGGGCTGACCCAGGAAAGAGCCGACCCCGACGAGCGCAGTTTGCGTTCAATCGCAGTCCTCTCCCTAATCCGCAGACGATAATAGGGATCGATCGGCTGAGTCCAATTCAAATTTCTTATCACCCGAATCAGAGTGTCAAATAATATCGCATCCGGGTTCAGCGCTGGCTGCGAAGGGTCTACAGGATTCTTTCGTGGGCGTAGCCGGCGGCAAGCAAAGCCGTGAGCAACTCGGCGATATGAGCGGGCCCTCGAGTCTCCATGGTGATGTCAATGGCAGTGTCGCCCAGGTTGACCCCGTGATAGGCGCGGTCGTAAGCGGTCTCCACGATGTTGGTGCGATGTTCCGCCAGTATCCCGGTAAGGCGGTGCAGCGCGCCGGGATAGTCCGTCAGGTGAATCCGCAGACGCACCAGGCGGCCATCTTTTACCAAGCCGCGCTCGATGATCCGCGCGAGCAGCGTGACATCGATATTGCCGCCGCAGACCAGCACTGCGACTTTCTTGCCTTCCAGCGGGAGCTTGTGATTCAGGACGGCGGCGATTGATGCTGCTCCGGCGCCTTCGGCCAGAGTCTTCTCGCGCTCCAACAGCAGAAGGATAGCGTTGGCGATCTCTTCCTCTTCGACTGTAGCAATATCGTCCACATATTTCTGAACCAAGGGAAAGGTTCGGGTGCCGGCGCGCCGCACTGCGATTCCGTCAGCAATGGTGGCCGCCGGCTTTAACGTCACGGGACTACCCTGGGCGATGGCGGCTTTCATGGATGGCAGTTTGGCCGGCTGCACCCCGAAGACCCGGATCGCAGGATTCATTTCCTTCACCGCACAAGCGATGCCACCGATGAGCCCGCCTCCTCCGATGGGCGCGACGATGGCCTCAATGTCGGGTTGCTGCTTCAGGATTTCCAGACCTAACGTTCCTTGGCCTGCAATCACGGCGTCATCGTCGAAGGCGTGGATCAGCGTGAGATGGTGTTGCTGGCTTTGCTCGACCGCCTTCTCGTACGCTTCATCGTAATTCGTGCCGTGCAGAACGACCTCCGCTCCGTAGGCACGCGTAGCGGAAACTTTTGTGAGCGGCGTGGGCAGCGGCATATAGATGACCGCCCGAATGCCGTGGCGGCCTGCGTGATAGGCGACGCCTTGCGCATGATTTCCGGCAGATGCTGCAATCACGCCCTGGGCGCGCTCTTCGATAGTCAACGTGAGCAACTTGTTGAGCGCGCCACGTTCTTTGAAAGCTCCGGTTCGCTGCTGGTTATCGAGCTTGAGAAAAATCTCGTTCTTGGTAAGCCCGGAAAAAGTTTCCGAGTGGGTGCAGGGGGAAATGCGGATGGCCTCGCGTATCCGGCCCATCGCGGTTTGAATGTCCTGAATTCCGATCATAGCGCTGGAGCAGCCATCTTAATCCCTGGAACAGCTGCCGACGGCTGAATCATTAGGCGATTTGTTGCGCGGTGTTAGCCAGGGGAACGGAACGCACTGCCATGGCTCTGAGATAGGTATCGACGGCCGCGGCTGCCTTGCGGCCTTCGGAGATGGCCCACACGACGAGCGACTGGCCTCGCCGCATATCGCCGGCGGCAAAAACTCCCGGCACGGACGACATGTAGTTGTGATCGGTCGCGACATTGCCGCGGGGATCGAGCACAACGCCCAATTGTTCGATCATTCCATTTCGCACCGGCCCCAGGAAACCCATGGCGATGAGCACCAAATCTGCATCGATGGTGAAGTCGCTACCAGGAATCGCCTCAAACTTCGGGGGAGGGCCGACGCGTACGGCATGCAACTGATTGATACTTCGACTTTCGCCGCTGAATTTCGTGGTCGCGATACTCCAGTCCCGAATACCGCCTTCTTCGTGCGCCGCTTCGGTGCGCAGTTGCATCGGCCATAGAGGCCAGGGAGTTTGCGGCGAGCGCTCATCGGGCGGCTTGGGCATGATCTCGAACTGATGCACGGAAAGCGGCTTTTGCCGATGACAGGTTCCCAGGCAATCGGCTCCGGTGTCGCCGCCTCCGATAATCACGACACGCTTGCCGGTGGCCAGAATTTCGACCGCGGAATCGACCGTATCGCCCAGACAGCGCCGATTTTGCTGCGGAAGGAATTCCATCGCGTAATGGATTCCCTTCAACTCACGGCCGGGCACTTTGAGATCGCGCGGCTGTTCGGCCCCGCCTGCAAGTACGATGGCGTCGAAGTCACGGCGTAAATCTTCGACTGAAATATTTTTCCCAACTTCCGCACTGGTAACGAACTTCACGCCTTCGGCGGACATCTGGTCCAGGCGGCGGTCGATAATATTTTTCTCCAGCTTGAACTGCGGAATGCCGTAGCGCAGCAAACCTCCGATGCGGTCGGCTTTTTCGTAGACCACGACCGTATGACCAGCGCGGCACAGCTGCTGCGCTGCTGCCAAGCCGGCTGGTCCGGAACCGACGATCGCCACTTTTCTTCCGGTGCGAACCTTTGGCGGTTCCGGCCGGATCCAGCCTTCCTCGAACCCTCGCTCCACGATGTTCTTTTCATTCTGCTTGATGGTAACTGCAGGCTGATTGATGCCCAATACGCAGGACGCTTCACACGGAGCGGGGCAAATGCGGCCGGTGAACTCGGGAAAATTATTGGTCGCGTGCAACTGCCGCACCGCTTCCTTCCAGCGCCCGCGATACACCAGATCGTTCCAGTCGGGAATCAGATTGTTGACCGGGCATCCCGTCTGGCAGAATGGCACACCGCAATCCATACAGCGCGCCCCTTGCTTCTTGAGCGTCTCCTCGGGAAGATCGAGATAGATTTCGAACCAGTCGTTGACACGCTGGGTCACCGGACGGCGCGGGGCCAGTTCGCGAGAGTATTCCAGGAAGCCGGTCGTCTTACCCATTTTGCACCTGCGCATGAGACATCGGTTCGGCGTGCGTGAGGACCGCCAACGGCGCGTTCGAGCCATAAGGCTGGCGCCTGCGGCTCATTCCGAGCACTCGTTTGAATTCGTGTGGGAAGACTTTGATGAAGCGCGGCAGCACCTCAGCCCAGTTTTCGAGAATCCATTTCGCGCGGCGGCTGCCCGTCAATTCCATATGGCGGGTGACGAGATCTTGTACGATCTGCGCATCCAGCGTTTCGGTGATGGGCTCAAGATCGACCGAGCCGAGATTGCATCGTTCCTCCGTGAAGTTACGGTGCTCATCGAAGACATATGCGACGCCGCCACTCATGCCGGCGGCGAAATTCCTTCCGCACGATCCCAGCACGAGCACCATTCCTTTCGTCATGTACTCGCAGCCATGGTCGCCGACGCCTTCCACCACTGCAGTCGCTCCGGAATTGCGAACCGCAAATCGTTCGCCAGCAACTCCGTTGAAAAAGGCCTCCCCGCTGGTCGCGCCGTAGAGCGCAACGTTGCCGATCAGGATATTTTCTTCGGCTGCGAACCCAGAAGCGCGAGGGGGATAGACGACCACGCGCCCACCGGACAAACCTTTGCCCACGTAATCGTTGGCCTCGCCTTCGAGCGTAAGCGTGACACCGTTCGCCAAAAATGCACCCAGGCTTTGCCCCGCAGATCCCGTCAGGCGAACCCGAATCGTGTCGTCGGGTAACCCCGCGGAACCGTACTTGCGCGCAATCTCCCCGCTCAGCATCGTGCCGACAGTACGATGAACATTGCGCACCGGCAAGTCGATCTCGACTGGAACAAGCGTGTCGATTGCGGCACGCGAGGCAGCAAGGATCTTGTGATCGAGCGCCTCTTGCAGCCCGTGATCCTGCGCCTGTACACATCGCCGGGCCACGCGCGAGGGCAGCGGCGGGCTGTAGAGAATCGTCGAAAGATCGAGGCCTCGCGCCTTCCAGTGATCAACGGCGGGTTCAACGTCAAGCATGTCGACACGCCCAACCATCTCATCGAAAGTGCGGAAGCCCAGTTCCGCCATATACTCGCGAACTTGTTCTGCGAGAAAGAAAAAGAAATTGATGACGTGCTCCGGCTGTCCTTGAAACTGCTTGCGCAACACGGGATCTTGCGTAGCGATTCCCACCGAGCAGGTATTGAGATGGCACTTGCGCATCATGACGCAGCCCATCGCGATCAGCGGGGTGGTAGCGAAACCGAACTCCTCCGCTCCGAGCAATGCGGCGATCGTGACATCCCGGCCGGTCTGCAATTTGCCATCGGTCTGCACGCGAATGCGGCTGCGCAGGTCGTTCAGCAACAGCACCTGCTGCGTCTCCGCCAAGCCCAACTCCCACGGAATGCCTGCGTGCTTGATGGAACTCAGCGGCGAAGCACCCGTCCCGCCGCTGTCCCCGCTGATCAGAACCACATCGGCGTGCGCCTTCGCTACGCCGGCCGCTACAGTTCCAACGCCCGATTCGGCGACCAGTTTCACCGCGATGCGGGCTTGCGGATTGACATTTTTCAGGTCATAGATCAGTTGCGCGAGATCTTCGATGGAGTAAATGTCGTGATGTGGCGGCGGAGAAATGAGCCCCACTCCCGGGATCGAATGGCGTATGCGAGCAATTACTTCGTCGACTTTATGTCCCGGGAGCTGGCCACCCTCGCCGGGTTTCGCGCCTTGCGCCATCTTGATCTGCAACTCGTCCGCGTTGACAAGATAATTTGCGGTCACTCCAAAACGGGCGGAAGCCACTTGCTTTACCGCGCTGCGTCGAAGGTCTCCGTTCGCATCCGGTTTGAAGCGCTCTTCATCTTCGCCACCTTCGCCCGTGTTGGACTTGCCTCCAATGCGGTTCATGGCAATCGCGAGAGTCTCATGCGCTTCTTTGCTGATCGAACCGAACGACATCGCTCCGGTGGTAAAACGCTTCACAATTTCCTTGGCGGGCTCGACTTCTTCAATGGGAACGGGCTTCTCGCTCTTCTTCAACTTCATCAAGCCACGAAGTGTACACAAAGTGGCGCTCCGCTTGTCGATGAGGTCGGTGTATTCCTGAAATGTTTGAGAACTCTCTTCCCGCACAGCCTGCTGCAGTTTGCTAATCGTCTGCGGATTGAGCAGGTGATACTCGCCGTTCGTCCGCTGATGATAATTGCCTCCCACGGCGAGCTCGGTCTCAAACTCCGTGACAGGGCGCAGAGAATGCTGGTGATTGAGCTGCGATTCGCGGGCGAGAACGTCGAGTCCGGAACCTTCCAAGCGCGACGTTGTCCCAGCGAAATAGGTCTCCACCAATTCTTTATTCAGCCCGATTGCTTCGAAAACCTGCGCTCCCTGATAGCTCTGTAATGTCGAAATGCCCATCTTCGCGAAGGTCTTCAGCAGACCCTTCTTCACCGACTTCATGAAATTCTTGTCGGCAAGCTCCGGCGTAATGCCATCCGCCAATTCACCGCGCCAGGCAAGATTCTCCACGGTCTCCAGCGCCAGGTAAGGATTGATTGCACTCGCTCCGTATCCGCTGAGCAGAGCAAAGTGCATCACCTCGCGCGGCTCGCCGGACTCCGTAATCAGCGCCACCTGGGTTCGAGTTTCTTCTCTGACGAGCAGGTTGTGAACGGCCGCAAGCGCCAGCAGGCTAGGGATTGGCGCATAGTCTTTATCGACGCCGCGATCGGAAAGAATCAGCAAACTATATCCCGCTCTCACCGACAAGGACGCTCTTCGGCACAACTCGTCGAGAGCGCGCTTCAGTCCAGCTTCTCCTTCACTTGCCAGAAACAGCGCAGGCAGCGTTGTGGCGAGGAGATCGCGGGTCGACACGCGCCGCAGCTTTTCCAATTCGCGATTGGTCAGCAGCGGATGCTCCAGCTTCAACATGTGACAGTTTTCCGGGGCTTCTTCGAGAATGTTGCGCTCGCTGCCGATGTAGCTGATCAGCGACATCACCATTTCTTCGCGGATGGGATCGATCGGAGGATTGGTCACTTGCGCAAATAGTTGTTTGAAATAGTTGAACAGGGGTTGCGAGCGATCTGAAAGACAGGCCAGCGGCGTATCCGTTCCCATCGATCCAATCGGCTCCTCGCCTACCGACGCCATGGGCGCGAGGATCATCTTCAAATCTTCGTCGGTGTATCCGAAGGCGCGTTGGCGGCGAAGCAGCGTTTCCGGGTCGGGAGGGTGCGTGCGCGAAGGCTCGGGCAGTTGGCTCATCGTGATCTGATTCTCCGTGAGCCATTGGGCGTACGGTTGTCGCGAGGCCAGGTTGTGCTTGATCTCTTTATCGGAAACGATGCGGCCTGCGACCGTATCGACCAAGAACATCTTCCCGGGCTGTAAGCGGCCTTTCCTCTTCACTTGCTCTGGAGCCACGTCGAGCACACCAGCTTCCGAGGCCATGATCACGACATCATCGTGAGTGACTACGTATCTTCCGGGACGCAGACCGTTGCGATCGAGCGTGGCTCCGATCACACGGCCGTCAGTAAACGCAACCGCCGCCGGCCCATCCCAGGGCTCCATGAGGCAGGCGTGATATTCATAGAACGCCCGCTTCTCCGGCTTCATGTGCGGATTTCCCGCCCACGCTTCCGGAATCAGCATGGCAATGGCGTGAGGCAGGCTACGCCCTGCCTGCAGCAGAAGTTCCAACGCATTGTCGAAGTTGGCGGAGTCGCTGCCCTCCGGCTCGATGATGGGGAAAAGCTTCTTCAGATCGTCGCCGAAAAGCGGCGATGCCAGCAGGGACTGGCGAGCGTGCATCCAGTTCACGTTGCCGCGCAGCGTATTGATTTCGCCGTTATGCGCGACATAGCGATATGGATGGGCGCGCTGCCAACTCGGAAACGTATTGGTTGAAAACCGCTGATGGACGAGGCAAAGAGCGCTAACCACATCCGGATCGGAAAGCTCGCGGTAGAAATTTGTGAGTTGCGAAGCCAGCAGCAGACCTTTGTAGACCACGGTCCGGCAGGAGAGCGAAGGAATGTAAAACATTCCAGCGTCCTCAATCTCCGACTCCCGCATTTCATCTTCCGCGCGCTTGCGGACGATGTAAAGCTTGCGCTCAAAAGCGTCTTCATCAAGACCCGGCCGGCATCCCACAAAAATCTGTTGCATGTAGGGTTGCGAAGCCCGCGCCACACGGCCCGTTGCCGAAGCGTAGACCGGCATATCCCGCCAGCCTAGAACCGACAAACCTTCCTCGCGAATGATGCGCTCAAGAACGCCTTCGCACTGCAGGCGGGCGTGCTTCTCGACCGGCAGGAAGGTCATCCCGACGCCGTAAGCGCCGGGCATGGGCAGCTCGAACCCCAGCTGTGCGCATTCTCGCGCGTAGAATTTGTGTGGAATCTGTATCAGCACACCGGCGCCATCTCCGGTTTCAGAGTCGCAACCGCAAGCGCCACGGTGTGCAAGATTCAGCAGCACCTGGATGCCGTTGCGAATGATCTCGTGACTTTTTTCGCCACGGATACTGGCCACGAATCCGATCCCGCAGGCATCGTGCTCCTGCGCAGGGTCGTACAGACCTTGCGCCGGCGGGATGCCATTTCTATGGCCTTCGCGGGACATCGCGGCGTCTCCCTGGGGGCGAAATTACTGCCAAAAATCGGTTGTTCCTGGATTCGAGCCCGCGGCTGCTGGCGCAGCCCACACTCCACTCCAAGCCTATTCCGTCGATTCTGTGATAAACCCTGGCCGCCGGCAAGTAAAACTCAGAATTTCGATGCAGTGTATATGAATTTCAACACGGCCCGAACTGAAGGTGCGGCGACCGCGGTTCGCAACTTATAATCGAGGGCCGTGGGAAGCGATTACTCCGCCATGCTTCAAGTTGCGATCGCGGAAGCCCGCAAAGGGCTGGCCGAGGGCGGCATTCCCATCGGCGCCGCGATTTTTGATGAAAGCGGAAAACTCATCGGCGCCGGACACAATCGCCGGGTACAAAACGGCGATCCTTCCCTGCACGGCGAAACCGATGCCTTCCGCAACGCGGGACGCCAGCGCAGCTACCGCAAGCTCATCATGGTCACCACTCTTGCCCCGTGCTGGTATTGCAGCGGCCTCGTGCGGCAGTTTGGCTTCGGCAAGGTGATCGTCGGCGAGAGCCGGAATTTCCAGGGCGGTGTGGATTGGTTGCGGTCGCTGGGAGTACAGGTGATTGATCTCGACTCACAGAAGTGCGTCGCTCTGCTTGCCGACTACATTCGCGCCAATCCTGCCGTGTGGAATGAAGATATTGGGCAGGAGTAATCACGGATTCTTCCGCCACATCATGCAGAACTGGAGTGCCAGAACTAATTGGCTTTAGAAGCTGAGGCTCAACGACATCTGAATCTGGCGGGGACTTCCGATGGTCTTATTCGTCACGCCTAAACCGCTGCCTGTCGTCGGACATACATACAAAGACCCTGTGAAGTTCTGGTTGCAGGGCGTCAACGTCGCTGGCGTACCGACGACGGGAAATCCGTCGAAATTGATGTTCTGGCTCACGTCGTCGATCGGTATATCAAAACTCGCAGTATTCGTCAGGTTGAAGACGTCGAAGGTGTACTTCAGGGAAGTACGTTCGGTAATCTGTGTCATCTTCACCAGCGAAATGTCCGCGCGCCTCTGCCACGACTGACGGAAAATATTGCGCTGGCCGTGGTCGATGAAATTTGTTTCGTAGGGGTCGTTGGAGGGAATCGCGCCGTTCAAGGCTCCCGGACTTAGTAATGGAATTCCGAAACAGCTGGCTTTGAGCGCGGGAGTGGCGCCGGCGCCCGAAGCCCCGGTGAGCGCCTCGGACGGAGAACAACCTTCGAGCGGAACGATGGGATTCGTGATGCCGTCGTTGGTGCCATAGAAGATGCTGCCAACCGCGCCTGAGTAATCGACAACGCTATACGGCTGCCCGCTCTGGATGACGGTCAAACCGGAGAGGGCCCAGCCATCGGCAATCCTGCCCTTGAATGAAGTTGCCGAAAAAAACGTGGGGAGTTGGTACGTGTAGGTGAAATTCAGCACGTGTTTGCGATCGAAGTCAGACAATCCGTAGCCGGAGCGCAAATCCAGAGGATTGTTGCCGTTGTAAAAAAGACCCATCGCGCTTTGCTCGTCTGTCGCATGCGAGAAGGTATAGGAAGCACCGACCTGCAAGCCATGACTCATGCGCTTTTCAATGTGCGCCTGGAGCGCGTTGTAAGCAGAGATGCCGGCTGCGGTGTAAGACTCCGACTCAGCGGAATAGCCGATATAGGGAACGCGCAGATCGACGTTTCCACCTTCAAACGTTTCCTGATAGAGCTGTGGCGGCTGGCCGTTGGCGCTGGGCAAATTGATTGGCAAGCAACTTCCAAAGACACTCGGATTACAGGTCGCGGGACCGGTCACTGAGTAACCGTAGGTGTAATCCTGCTCAATCGGTGTGCCCGGCCGAATGGGATGGTTGGGCGAGGCGATCAGGGCCTGGTTGAAGGGCAGAGGAACGATTTCATGGCGGCCAAGATTGCCGACGTATCCGATGTCGATCGCGAGATCGTTCCGCGGCTGCCACTGAATGTCGAGCGTCTGATTGAGTGTGTAAGGAAGTTTGTTGGAACGGTTGTAATCGGCGAAGGAGAATAACGGCTGGCCGCTCTCGATTGCTGCCGCGTTGGGTAAGACCAGATCTGCGGGATTGCCCGATGGGCCCGAACCCAACGTTGCGCCCCAGGGAGCTTCAAGAGTGCTGCAGAAGGTGTACGCATAAGGGCTGCACGACTGCTGATTCACCCACGGGGGAGTCTGATTTACGCCGAAGGGACCACCGGCGATCACGCCAGAGGCAAAACCCGGAGAAAGGTAGGTGAAGAGTTCGCCGCGGTCGTAGTACATCCCCCAGCCCGAGCGAACGACCACCTTGTCGTTGAACATCTTCGGGCTCCAGGCCACGCCAATACGGGGCGCGAGCCCCCATTGTCGTCCTGTTAGAGTCGAGTTGCTGACGCCCTTGGTTGGGAAGAGTGGATTATTCCCAGCGACGATGAAACCGTTCGAAGTGATCGTGTCACTCGCTGCATCATAGCTGTAGCCTGACGGATCGAAATTGAAAAGACGTCCGTTCTTTTCCGTCAAACCTCCATGATAGTCGAAGCGGAGACCTGCACTTATGCTGAGATTGGGACGGAGTTGAAACTTGTCCTGAAGATACCAGCCGTTTTCCTTCGAGCGGTAGTAGCGGTTGGCGTCGCCTTGCAAGAAAGTTGTGGTGATAAATCCGTTGGCCTGATACGTAATCGGTGAGCCGGTGAGGAAGTCGGCGAAGTTGGAGAAGCCGATCATGCCGGTATTCGTTCTTTCATCACGCGCGTTGAGTTGCGTGTAGGAAAAACTGCCGCCGAAGGTGAAGGTGTGTTTGCCAAGGTTCCAAATGGCGTTCGCGGAAGGCATCCAGCGGTTCTGAAAGATGCCGGTGAAGGCGCCCTGTGAAGCCGCGGTTGAGCCAATGTTGAGTCCGGCGTTGAACGGCGGACCGCAGGCAGCTGGGTCTTGGTTCGATGTGCAATTTCCGGTATTCGCTGAAGCGTTGTTCCCCAGATCGTCGACGATCGTGATACCCGGAAAAACGTTCGATCCAAAAGTGCCGATGCCGATCGATCCAGGCGAGAAGGGCTGGGCAATTGTGCTGTAGACTTTTTCGCGAATGAAGCCGAACACCTCGGTCACACTCAAGTTCGGTTTGATCGATTGCGTGTTCGTAACCGAAGCGACCTGGCTTCCAGCATCCAAATGCTGGGGAAAGCCTTCAACCGAGGAGAAGCCGAAGGGCGCGGTGGTCGGGTCGTGCTGGTAGTAGTACTTCAGCGACAGAGTATCTTTCGGGCTGGGCAAATAATCGAGGTCGGAGACGGCCTGATCGGAAATAAAGTACGCCGGCTGCGTGATGAAAACATTTTCGGGGAAGTTCACCGTTGGAATGGAGTTAGGATTCGCCGACGGAATCAAATACTGACCGTTCGGCAACTTTGCGGTCAACAAGGCATAGGCTACGGGATCGATGTCGCCCACCTTATTCGTTCCGACCGCCGGATTCACCGTAACTCCCCATCCATCATTATTCGCGACACTAGCCAATGCGGCTGGACTGCGATCGTCCGTGAGCCCGAAGGGGACCGCGGTGCGTGAAGTCCCAATCTCCAAATCAGAAGCGTGAATGTGCTGATAGCTGACGAAGCCGAAGAGCCTGTCTTTGATGAGAGGACCACCGATTGTTCCCCCGGCAGTGTAGCGGTGCAGTTGCGGAACTTTTTCGTTGGCGGGAATATTAGGGTCCTGATTGTAGAAATACGGTGCGGCATTCAGCCAATCGGTTCCGCGGTGAACGTAGATGGTGCCGTGCACGCCGTTGGTGCCAGATGCGGTGCTCATGTCTATGTGGGCGCCGCTGGTGGATCCCTGCTGCGCGTCGTACATGGAAGTGTTTACGCGAAACTCCTGGACCGTTTCCGGCGCCGGAGTCGGCAAAGCTTGGCCAATAGCTAAGTATGGCGATGCCGTGCTCTGAATAATTTCCGCAGTGGTGCTGGAGGCACCGGCTACACCCGTGTTGTTGACGATGCGCGCCGAAGCTACCTGGCTGGTGCTTTTGCCGTTGAACAGATTGCTGGCATCGACGCCGTTCAGAAGAAACGTGTTGCTGGTGTCGCGTTGGCCATTGGCCCAGATCGGCTGATTCCCCAGGCCGGCGTTTGCGCCAGTGCCGTTTGGCAACTCTGCATTTACCCCTGGCGACAGAATTGCCAGGCCTGTGAAACTGCCCGTTGGCAGGGGAACGGAATCGATCTGGTTTTTCTCCAGGATGTAGCCGTTGGTGGTATCGACAGCGTTCATCAGCGGATCTGCCTGTACCTCAACGACAGTTCCGACCTGGCCGACTGGAAGAACGGCATTGATGGTCGCGGTGCGATCCGCCTGCACCGTAATGGAAGGTACCTTCTGGCTCTGGAAGCCTTCGTGCGTGAACGTCAGGGTGTAGGTGCCGATCGGCAGATTTACGAAGTCGTAGGTGCCGTTGGCATTGGTCTTCTGGGTGCGCGTGAGCTTCGTCTGGTCCGCAATAATCGTGACCACAGTTTCCGGCAAAACGCCGCCAGTTTTGTCAGTGACTGTACCCGTGATACCGCCAAGTGTTTGCTGAGCCTCAGCCTGTGGAGCGAAGGCAGAAGGTGCAAACAGGGCTGAAACAGCCATCAACGCAACCAGTCCAGTTCTCTTAAGCCGAGTTCCTTTGAATATCGATAGCATCAATAACCTCACGCAAGGCAAGTACACTCGTGCCGGACCGCCTGCGCGCCGCCGAACCTCCTAGAATGTATTGGTAACAACGTTCGCAGCTGAGACGGTCTATTTCTGCACGCCCGCAAAATAAGGGATGACTTTACACGACTGTCCGGCGGAACGAAAGCGTCCCTATCAGTAAAAATTTCTTTGCCGCAGATTCGATATTTTTATGCTCTAGCCCTCGGCCAAAGCTTCATCTTTACTTCGTCCACGAACCGCAAACCAAAGCAGGCCGGCAGTCAAATACGCGAGGTAGATGTAAGGGAGTTTTCCATACGGACCCTCCGGCACAGGATAGAAATTCCCCACCAGCGCGAGCAGCATGGCGAGGCCAGCGAGCCAGGGAACGAGTTGAGCTCCAGGGCGAAAGACGCCCTGCTCGCGCAAATAACGCGGCAGCGCGACGCAAACCAACGCATAGGCCACGATGAAGCCATAGGTCGCGAGCGAACCCAGCCAGCCGTAGACATCTAAACCGCTGGCGCCGCGCGCGGCCAGTATTGCCACGGGGAGCAGCGCTGCGACGCCGGTTATGACGACCGCACGGCTTGGCGTTCGATTCCGCACATGCGCGTTCCCGAGAGAGCCATGGGCAAGCCCGTTATGCGCCATCAGCATGAGGACGCGAGCCGCTGCCGTGATGCATGCCAGAGTTCCGGCGAACAGGCTCACAAGCGCACCGATGTCGATCAGGAGTCCCAACACTGGGACGCCGCCGACTCGAGCTAGCAGATACATCGGGGCTTGGCTCGTCCCTAAATTCTGCCCGACAGTGTGGAACCCCAGCACTTCGGCATAAGCACAGATCGTGAAAAAAGCTCCGGCAAGAATGGCGCTTTGGATAACCGCCCGCGGGATGGTTTTCAGCGGATTGCGCGCCTCGGAGCCGAGCGTGGTCGCGCTCTCAAAGCCCACAAAACTGAAGAGGGCCAGCACCAGTCCCAGCCGGAGGCCGCTGCCGGTCATACCGCGGAGATGCAGTTGTTCCGCGTCCAGGTGCCAGCCGTGACGCACCAGCAAAAGCGTTACCACAATCACGATCACCGTCACGGACGCAGCTTCGATCCATAACATGAGGCGCGCAGAAATCTTTACGTCGCGATAGGCAATGAATATCGAAACTCCAGTGCACAGCACCGCGAGCAATACGGCAGAGTACACATGGCCGGTGGCGTCGCGCAGCAGCAGGTTCGCGTAATGATAGAAGCCGCCGATGACGCTGGATCCCGTAGCTACATAAGCGAGCAACAGACTCCACGCGACGGTCGCGCTCAGCCAGGGAGGGAGCGTCATCGAAGCATACGCGTAGAGTGATCCGGGCGAGGAGGAATGGCGAGCGTAGCGGCTGATGCATAAGGCGACGAGCAGGACGGCCACGGTTGCCAGTACATATGCGAGCCAGGTGCCGTTGCCAGCCAGGGCGCAAACCAGCGGGATGGTTGCGGCCGGCGTAGTGGTGGGAGCCATGGTAGAGACAGACTGCGCCAGAGTTTCCATCGGAGATAGGATCTCGCGACGCAACCCATAGTCTGTGTTCTCAGAAAGCTCGCTCACGTGTGCGCTCCATGCGGGCTGATACTTGCAGTGTCGATTCCTCCGCGAATTCGACTGGCGTCGGATTGTACAACACGCACCGGCGAGAACCGCGTCCAAACGGTGGTGTATCATCTTGCAAAGTTCCTCCTGCTTCGATGGAAAACTCATCGGCCGGAAGGAACCGCATCGCATGAAACTCGATCGACAAGTATTGCAAAGCCTTCCCAAAGTTCTCTTGCACGAACATTTGGACGGCGTGCTGCGGCCGCAAACCGTCATTGAGCTGGCAAGAGATGCAGGTTACAAAGACCTTCCAACCGATAATCCTCAGGCGCTGGCCCAATGGTTTTTTCGTGGAGCAAATCAAGGGAGTCTCGGCAAATACCTGGAAGGCTTCGCCCACACTATCGCAGTCATGCAGACCGAAGAGGCTCTGCAGCGGGTCGCGTATGAGCAGGCTGAGGACTTGAGCCGGGATGGGATCGTGTATTTCGAGACGCGCTTTGCGCCGGTCTTTCATACGCAAAAAGGACTGACGCACCAGCAGATCGTGGCAGCGGTGTTGAAGGGACTGGAGCGAGGACGAAAAGATTTCGGGATTTCCTCTGGTTTGATCATTTGCGCGATGCGCAACATGAATACGTCTCTCGAAATGGCCGAGCTTGCCGTCGATTTTCGGGCGCGCGGCGTGGTCGGCTTCGATCTGGCAGGCGAAGAAGGCGGCTATCCTCCGAAGAAGCACGTGGATGCTTTCCATTACATCCAGCGCGAGAATTTCAACATCACGATTCACGCCGGTGAAGGTTATGGAAAAGAATCGATCTGGCAGGCGATTCAATATTGCGGGGCACATCGCATCGGGCACGGGACGCGGCTGATCGACGATATTGCTGTTGTTGACGGCAAGGCCGTGAAGTTAGGTGATCTGGCTCAGTATGTCCTGGACAAACGCATCCCGCTGGAAATCTGCTTGTTGAGTAATGTTCACACCGGCGCTACACCGAGTCTCGCGGAACATCCGTTCAAGATTCTTTATCAGGAGAAATTCCGCGTCACGCTGAACACGGATAATCGTTTGATGAGCAACACCACCATGACCAAGGAATTCGAAGCGGCCGCGGAGACATTCGGGCTAGCGCTGGACGACTTCGAGAGGCTCACGATCAATGCCATGAAGAGCGCCTTCTTGCCCTACAAGGAGCGCATTGATTTCATCTATTCCGCGATAAAGCCTGGCTACGCGCGGGTCCGCGAATCGCTTAAAACAAAGTGAGCAGACACTCGGCATCGTGAATAATGTTGTGGCAGTGTCACTCGGACAAGGTTGCGAGTGTCTCGGCGAGCACGAGCGTTCCTCGAGCAATATCTTCTGGAGATGCGTACTCGTCTGGACGGTGGCTGTATCCGTTGCGGCAAGGGATGAACAACATCGCGACCGGAGCAATGCGCGCCATGAAAAGCGAGTCGTGATAGGCGCGGCTGACCATCGGAATAAATTTTTGGTCGTGCTTTCGGCACGAATGCGAAAGCGCTTCGACGATCGCGGGAGCACAGTCCGCGGGTGCGTCGGCATTCAGCAACTCAGCGTGAATCGATACTTGCCTCTTGGCTGAAATCGACTGGCATGTAGCTTCCATCGTTTGCATCACTTTGTCGCGCCGCTGAAGATCCGTATCGCGAATGTCCACGCTCAGGTGAACCCGGCTGGGAATGCTATTCACGGCGCCGGGAAATACCTCGCAGATCCCAACCGTTGCCACCGTATCGATGGCTCCGGTAGTCCGTGCCGCGTTCTCAATCGCGAGAATTAATTCCGCCGCGGCGCAAAGAGCATCGCGACGATCGGGCATCAAAACTCCACCGGCGTGTCCGCCCGAGCCCTCGATCAAAACCCGCAGACTCGCCGGCGCTGCGATTTTCGTGACGATGCCGAGAGGAATTTGCTGACGCTCCAACAACGGTCCTTGTTCGATATGCAACTCGATGAACGCTTTGTAATGGCCACTCTGCAACTTCACTTGTTCGAGGTCGCCGTTGAAGCCCGCTCCCTTGCGCACCTCTTCGAGAGTTGCCCCTCCGTCGTCCTTAAGCTTGCCTGCCGCATCGCCGGGAAGAGTGCCGGAGAGCAGCCTGCTTCCAAGACACCCGATTCCAAAACGTGTTGGTTCTTCGGAAGTAAAGATCAGCAGTTCAATCGAGTGCCTTGGACGAAATCCGCTTTCCCGCAAAGCTCGTATCGCTTCCAGGCCTCCCAGGGCTCCGACGACGCCATCGTATTTTCCTGCGTTCGGAATGGCGTCGATGTGCGAGCCCGTGCCGACGGCTGGGGCACCCGGCTCTGAACCATCCCAGCGAGCGAAAGTATTTCCCACGGCGTCCTCGCGCACCGTGAGCCCGGCTTCCTCGCAGCGGGCTTTCATCCACGCGCGAGCCTTGAGATCGGAGGCACTGAAAACAATTCGAGTTACGACGGGAGGCTCGGCTTCGGAAATGGATCCCAGAGCTTCGATCTCGGAAAGCAGCCGATCTCGGTCGATCGTAGGAGTCATCGCGTTGCGCTGGCGAGCGGATGCCGGTTCCAGTTCTTATAGATAAGATACTTTGCCGGCACCTTGCCGATCGCTCCAAACCACTGCGGACACCACGGCCCCATCCATATGAAATCTCCGGCCGTCACGGGATACCAGGAATCGCCGAGGCGGTAAATTCCACCGCCTTCAAGCATGATGAGCCCATGTTCCATCACGTGCATTTCGACCATGCTCAGCGCGGCTCCGGGCTGGTAGACCATGGTATTCACCGCGAAATCGAAGCTTATTTCATCGGGAAGTAAACATTTGACTTGCAGGCCGGGATCATCATTGAGCGGATGCGAGGAGACGGCGTCTTCGCTCGAAACAATCAAACTTGGGGCTTTCACCGCATGGAGTTCTTGATAATCCTTCTCGATGACGGCCAGGCGGCTGGCTTTCTGAGCCACTACTCGATGCTGGAATCCCGCGGGGAGATAGGCGTATCCCCGCGCTTCGAGTTGTTTCGATTTGCCTTTGACCTCCAACTTCACGCCGCCTTCGATGATGAAAATAAAACGCTGTGCTGATGTTCCGCCCAGTTCTCCTCCTGCTTCAAATTCGGCGGTGTACTGCGTGAACTGCGCCCCCAACGCGGGGCCGATTTGCACGATCGCGGAGCATGCCTTCATTCCCGGCAGAGTGGTCCGCACAAAAGTGTCTGCCGTCAGCAACAGATGATTCGGTTGTTGGGAACTTCGTGTGCGGCCGAGATTATGCACGATTTATCCTTTTGTAAATTCCGGTGAAGTAGCGAGGTGATCGAGAAGATGCAATCCGCACTGGATGGCCCTTTCGACGTCTTCAACGGCAACTGATTCCGCCGGGTCATGGCTAATGCCGTCGGGCGTACGCAAGAAAATCATCGCAGCGGGAATTTTTTTTCCAAGAATCATGGCATCGTGCCCCGCACCGCTCACCATTCGATGCGGCTTGCACCCGGTCTTTAGGATTGCCTTTTCTATTTCGCCGGTAAGGAACGGATCCAACGCGACTGCGGGCTGATTCAACAACGTATTCTCCCGTACGGATAGTCCGCGGCGTGCGGAGATTTCGTATGCTTGGCGAACAAGATCCTCGACGGCGCGAAGTCGAGCGTCGTCGGAGCCGTGACGAACGTCCAGCGTGAGCCGCGCCTCGCCGGCGATTACGTTCGCCGCTCCCGGTCTTGCTTCGACCTTGCCAACAGTCGCAACTAAACCAGGAGAGGATTGAGCGATTCGTTCCACAGCACTGATCCACTCCGCCGCGCCTGCAATGGCATCATAGCGAAGCGGCATGGGCGTTGTGCCAGCGTGATTCCCACGACCGAGAAACGCGAACTGAAGCCGGCTTTGGCCGGCAATCGCCTCCACTGCGGCGAGTGGTTGATTAAGGCTCTCCAGCACAGGACCCTGTTCTATGTGAAACTCGAGGTAGCCCAGAATATTTCTCCCCAACTCAGCTTGAGCAATCTCCTTGGGATTCAACCCAAAATTCGCGATCGCTTCCCGGACGGATATCCCTTGCGCATCGCAAACGTTCAAAAGTTTTTCATCGAGTGTTCCCACCAACGCACGGCTGCCGATAAACGGAGTGCCGAAGCGTACTCCTTCCTCCTCGGAAAAGCCAACCACCTCGAGGCCGAAGGGAAGTCTTCGTCCTTGCAGCTCCTCCAGCAACGAAATCGCAAGCACAACGCCGAGGACGCCGTCATAAGCACCGGCGTTGGGAACGGTATCAAGGTGTGATCCGATCAGCAGCCTTGGAGCATCTGGCTTCGTGGCCGGATAGACCGCGTGGAAGTTTCCAGCGGCATCGATTCTGAAGCTGATCCCGAGCGGCTCCATCCATCTAGCAATTTCCTGGTGGCAATCGTGCATCGGCGGCGACAGGAAAGTGCGGCGGGTGCTGTCCTGGTCTTCGCTAAAACGAGCGAGCCTTAGGCATCGATCGATCACTACTTGTGCGCGATTTAGGGTCACTGGCGTTGGCACTGGATTCCATTACTCGACAAACTTGCTAAATGCCTAGGCTTCACGAATCACTTTCGCCGCTCCCCAGCCGAGAAGAACGAGGACGACGAGGATCTCCCAGCCGTACGTGTTCCCGTAGGTTGCAACAGGAAAGTGATTGCTGATCATGATGAAGACCACGGGAACGGCCATGAAGGTGTTGTGCTTGGAACGCAGCTTAGCTTGAGCGCCGAGTGAAGCATCGAAGGTTTTCCCGGCGGCCGCGGCCGCAACCATTTTGCGCTGCGACGGCAGAATTCGAAACCAGACGTTGGCGGTCATAATCGTTCCGAGCACTGCCCCGACGTGGATGTAGGCCGCGCGCGCGCTGAACACGTGGGACAATCCGTATGCGAGCAGGGCGATCATCAGCAACGAGAATGCGGCAAACAGAGTGCCCGACTTGCCCAGAGAGGATCGCACCGCCAAGTCGTACACGACCCAACCAACAACCAATACAGCCAATCCAATCGCGATTCCACGCGCTTGCGAAATCTCTGCAATATCGGGATCGATGAGCCCACTGCTGGAATAGTAGACGAGAACAAGCAGCACCATCCCGCTCAGCCAGGTCATTAACGCTTCCCAACGAAACCATCGAACTTGGTCCGGCGCCACCTTTAAGGACTGCTGTTTGTCGACAGTGTAGAAGCCGCCACTGTGGACCATCCATATCGACGGGGCGGTGCCGTCCGTTGCTACATTCTTCGCGAGCCTGGTAAATTGGCCGTCCAGCCAGGTGAAGTAGTAAGTTTGGCCGACCCACATGATGGCTGCAAAAACATGAAACCAGCGCACCAGCAGGTTCAGCCATTCGCGGATTGACGATGTCACTTTGTAAACTCCATCGTGGGAAAGGCGCTCGAGCTCAGGTTCCCCGGTACGTCGTATATCCATTCGGACTCAGGAGCAGAGGAACGTGAAAAGTCGATTCGCCTGCTCGAGCCTGAAACGTAACTTCCACCACTGGATACAGCGTGTCGATATTCTGGGCTCGGTAATAACTCGCGACATCAAAAATCAAACGGTAAATCCCCGCGCCGAACTCCTCGCCTTCCGGCAGCAACTGACCACATCTGCCGTCCTGATCGGTGCGCGCCGAGTTCAGCAGTCGCCAACTTGCACCGGTGTCGTGCCTCTCCAGCCGCACCGGCACTTCCGTGGCGGGCTTTCCACGAGCGACGTCCAGAATGTGAGTTGAAATGCGTTTCATTTCTGGAGCCATTTCCTTAACCGGATCTGCATGATCTGCCTCTGCTGCTCGGCTGCTTCGTGAAGTTCAGTGTCCGCGTCATTGGTCAAACGTCGCTGCAGAATCTCTAGCATCTCCGCCGCCGATTTGCCTGTGGCGCAGACAATAAAGATACGATCAAACTGGCGCTCGTATTCTCGATTCGCATCAGCCAGAGCAATCTTCACGGCTTGGTCGGCATCGCCTACCTTCTGTTGTTCTTGCGCCGACCATTCTACAGACCGGGAGGGTGCAGACGGGGTCGAGAGCGGAATCGCCGGACGCGACTCGCCGATTCGCGGATGACTCTGGAACGCTTCCATCCAGTCAGACTGTGATAAACCGCGCCAGACTTCGCTCGAAGCGGCAAGCAGCGCTGCATCGTCTGCAAACGGTCTTCGCGCCACCATCTCTCGAGCCCAAGCCATCGACCCACAACAAGGCAGAATGATCTTTGCGGCTTGGTCGGACGGAAGATGATTCCATCGCGTCAGAACATCCTTCGACCCGTCGCCTTCGGCGAATGTCGAACGCAGCCGATTCAAAAAATCAACCACAAGATTGCCCGCGACGGTGGCGCGATACCTGGCGGAGGATCGAATATCGTCAATCGGCCGGATTTCGGCCGCTGCGGCCTTTCTCGCCAAGAGAAACAGATCGGAATCGATCGCCTTTCCCTCCACGGCTTGTTCGGTTTCCGTGAGACGAATCGGAACGGGCGCCACACTTCCCAGAGCAATGCGGACATCTTCGACCACACCATCTTTAACGCGGCCCAGCGCTGCGATGCACACTTTGGAGATCGCCTGGGCGTTCCGGGCCCCGACTTTGCGGGCATGACTGAAATATGTTGAAAATCTTCGGGGCAGACAGATGGTTTGAATCAATTCGTCAGGCGCCAGCAGCGTTTTCTTGTAGCCGGCGTGAAAGCGTGGATAAGGCAGGCGGCGCTCACCACGCAGTGATACTAAAATCAACTCCGCATCGTAGACCAGCAGCGCAGGCAGCGAGTCCGCAGCAGGGGATGCATTCACGATATTTCCGCCAATCGTTCCACGATTCTGGTTGGCGATTCCGCCCGTCCAACCAGTGGCATTCGACAAGAGAGCAAATTCGCGCCCGACAATCTCGTGCCCGCGGAGGTCCGTATAAGTGCATCCGGCGCCAATCCGAATCTCGTCACCTGCGACTTCGATACCACGCAACTCGGGAAGGTTCCAAATGCTGACCAGTTTGCGCACGGCAAGCTTGCCAGCCGCATACTGCACCATGACGTCTGTGCCCCCAGCGATGGGAAGCCACATGCCCGGTTCCTGCGCCAGCAGCGAAACCACGGCGCGCAAGTTGTTGGGCGCGACCATTTCGTAGTCAGAGGGATTCGATCTCATGCATGCGTCCTGCGGCGCGCCGCCTCGGCCACGGCTTCAATGATCTGGCTATAACCGGTACAACGACAGAGATTGCCGGAGAGGCCCTCTCGAATTTCGTCGATCGTCGGTTCAGGCTTTCGATCTAACAAATGAACCGCTGCCAGAATCATTCCCGGCGTGCAGATGCCGCACTGTGCACCGCCGCATTCCAAAAATGCTTCCTGCAGGGCGTGCAAGGTTTCTCCCGCCGCCAGTCCTTCGATCGTAACAATGTTAGACCCTCGAGCCTGAAGAACTGGCACGAGGCAGCTGTTTACAAGGGCGCCATCCATCAGCACCGCGCACGAACCACATTCGCCCTCTCCGCAACCTTCCTTCGCGCCGGTCAATTGGAGTTGATGCCGCAACACGTCGAGCAGACGTTCCATCGGATAAGCCCACACCGTCTTCGGCTCGCCGTTAACCACGAACGAAATCTCAGCTCTCGAGTGGCCCTCGCGAGAATCACTCATCGATCTCCGCCTCCGGCGCTCGCCCCGCTGAGCTGGGACGAAGAAGCGAGTTGATCCATGATGTCTTCCGGAAGCAGAGGAACTGAATCGAAAGGAATCCCGAGCGCGTCCACCACGGCATTCACGATCGCCGGGGCCGGACCATCCATGGGAAGCTCACCGATGCCCTTGGCGCCGTATGCTCCGTAAACATTGCCCAATTCTTCAAAGAAGACGCGAATGGGCGGGAGGTCGGCGGAAGTCGGCATAATATAGTTCGTCATCTGGCCGTTCTGCATGCGGCCGTTCTGCCAAACTACTTTTTCATAAAGGCTGAATCCGATTCCTTGGGCCACGCCGCCGATGATTTGTCCTCGCGCCAGAAGGGGGTGTAGCACTCTGCCAACTTCCTGGAGCGCGACGAAATCGTTCACCGATACACCATAGGTCGTGAGATCGACAGTGACTTCCGCGATGTAAACCGCCCAGGCAAATGCCGCGTAAGCTTCGCCGCGATATTTCTGATCGTCCCAGAAAATATCGGCCGGAGCTTCGTAACGCGACCAGGAACGAAATTGACCATGCTCCGAGACGTATTGCTGGCAGGCCGAGCGAAACTCTTCTGGCGTATAGTTTTCGCGCAACAGATTCGCCGAAATCAGGGTCTGCTTAATTCCCAGGGCCGCAGACTGCACCAGCTTTCCAACCACCATCACCGTGCGCGATGCGACGGTTGGACCGCTGTTCGGGACTTGCAGAGTGTCCGGCTGGGCCATGCTGACATTTTCGTACGGCAGACCGAGCGCTTCTGCGGCAATCTGGCTGAGAACAGTATTCGTCCCCTGGCCGAATTCTGTGCTTGAAACCAGCACGCGAATGCTCCCGTCGGCGCAGCCTTCTACGCCGACCACAGAACTCAGATAACGTTCACCCGATCCCGTGAATCCCGCCCCGTGCAGAAATGCGGCAATGCCCATGCCTTTCTTAGTAGTGCCGCGCTGATTCTCGTTCGCGAAGTGTTGCCGCTTGGCGTGATAGTCGGAAACTTCCAATGCGCGGTCCAGCAACCTTCCGAGATCGATTGGCTCACGCACGACTTGTTCTGTTGTGGTCGTCTGTCCCGGCTGCAGAAAGTTTCGACGGCGGATTTCGACAGGAGAAAGGCCTACGGTCTGCGCTATGCGATCCATGTGTCGCTCCATCGCAAACAGGCTCTGCGGGGCTCCAAATCCGCGAAACGCTCCATGAGGTGGTGCGTTGGTGGCAACCGCCTTGGCGCGAATACGGACATTCGGCCAGTAATAAGGTCCCCCCGCGTGAATTGCGCCGCGGGATAAAACTACGGAGGACAACGTTGCATATGCTCCACCGTCAATGGTGAAGTCGATCTCTCCGCCGAGAATCTTGCCGTCCCGGCTGACGGCTGTCCGATGACGTGTACGCGAGGGATGCCGCTTGGTAGTGGCCGCCATATCTTCCATGCGGTCATAAATAATCTTCACAGGCTTTCCGGACTTGATCGCCAGCAGCGCAGCGTGCGCGGCGATCATCGACGGATATTCTTCCTTGCCGCCGAAGGCACCTCCGGTCTCCATTTGCACGACGCGAACTTTTTCCGCCGGCAAGTTACAGAGCGCCATCAGCGCCTTGTGAATGTAGTAAGGACATTGCAGGGAACCCCACACTGTGATTCCATGCGCGGCATCAAAAGCCGCGATCATCCCGTTATTTTCGATGTAGAGTTGTTCCTGCGCGCCAGTCGCGTACTCGCCTTCTACGATGTGGTCGGCCTTCTCCCAAACACCATCGAGCTCACCTTTTTCGATCAGGTAGGTTTTGAAGATGTTGTCTTCACCCCACACGATTTCAGCGCGACGCTCGCTTTCTTCGATCGTGAAGATGGCGGGCAACGGGTCGTATTCGATCGATACAGACTCCACGGCCCTCGGAAGAACATGGCGGTCGGGATGGGCCAACAAGAGAATTGGTTCTTCGGGATGATTTACGAACGTATCCGCCAGGCAAGGCTGATCGTCCCCGATCAGAGAAATGCAATTTTTTCCCGGAATATCTTTTGCAGATACGACCACAAATTCGTTCCAATCGATGCCCGGACCGAAGCTGATCTTCTTGATCCGGCTGCGCGGAATTTGGCTGCGCACCGTTGCGCCGAAGAGCATGTTGGGCAGAACCATGTCGTCGACATAGCGGGACCGTCCGGTAACTTTGTCGCGTCCTTCTTTTCGCGGGACCGAGTTGCCGACGATGCGATCGTTGTTCATATCGCTAGTTCCGCGGAAGCCTGAGCGTGCGGATGGGATAGTGTAAGCCAGACTGGGTCTGATAGGGAGTAGAACTGTTGCAGGTCAGGATCAAAACTTTATATTCGGTTACATTCCCGCCCGCAAGGCCTGCCGGGAAACTCACCATCGGCGAAGACGGGATTCCCTCGCAGATAAGTTGTGTTCACCACGCCGCGCAGGATTTCCCCTAGATAAGGGGAAACCAGATGCCGGTAATACAGTCTTTCTTCCGTCACAATAAATTCGCGATCCGGATGGAACACGACGAAGTCCGCATCGTATCCTGCGGCAATTCGCCCTTTACGCGATTCGCAGCCGGTCAGCCGGGCCGGTGCTTCCGCCATCCAGCGTGCGAGATCGAGCAACGTGAAGCCGCGCCTGCTGGCCTCTGTCCACATCAAGGGCAGGGCCAGGGAAAGACTTGCGATGCCGCCCCACGCAGTGCGGAAGTTGCCTTCGTCCAGTCGCTTCATCGCGGGAGGGCATGGCGAATGGTCAGTGACCACCATGTCAATCGTCCCCCCTTTCAGTCCTTCCCACAATCTCTCGCAATTTTCACGGCTCCGAATCGGTGGCGCACATTTCGCCAGCGTTGCGCCATTTGCAATCGTTTCTGCAAAGAGATGCAAGTAGTGCGGACAGGTTTCTACGCTCACCGCGAGCCCTTCGGCGCGAGCTGCGCGCAGTTCCTGAAGAGCACGGCTGGTCGAGAGATGCACGATGTGCAAGCGAAAGCCATATTCACGGCACAACGACAGCATCATCCGGATCGCAGCCAGTTCCGCCTCGTCCGGCCGCGAACGAAGATACGTTGAATAACTACTCCAATCTGCGCCAGCCAAGGCTTCGGTCGCCCGATCGATCAGTTCAGGAAGTTCGGCGTGCACCAGCAGCGGCAGGCCAGTCCGGGCGATGTGTGGCAGGGCCGCTCGAAGTTGCTGTTCCGTCACCATGGTGAAGCCATCGATGCCGGGATTGATCAAAAAACATTTGAATCCCGGCACTCCGATAGCCGCGAGAGTTTCGACGTCGTTTTGATTGTCGTGGACTACGCCGCCCCACGGCCTCCAATCGACGTGGCACTTACCTTTTGCAGCTGTGCGCTTGGCCTCGAGCGCAGCCACCGTGGTGGTCGCGGGAAGGCAGTTCAGGGGCATGTCGACCAGCAGCGTGTAGCCTCCGGCCGCCGCGGCGCGTGTCGCGGTTTCAAATCCTTCCCAATCCGTACGGCCCGGTTCGTCGATGTGTACGTGGGAATCGACGAGCCCCGGAAGAATGGCGGCGTCGCCGAAATCGTGGACTTTATAGCCGTCCGCGGGGATCTGCTCGCGGGAGACAATAGCTTGGACGTGCTCGCCTTCCACCAGTATGGCTGCTGGCCGGATTCCTTCGGGAGTGACCACACAACGGGAGACGAAAGCTTGCAGAGTCAAAATGTCAGCTCCTCGGATTCATAGGAGTAAGGCGCGTAGATCCTCACGGTTCATCCGCAATCGTCATTAGAACAGCATTTTACGAAAATCTCAGTCCCAGCATATACTCACTTCTCAGCGAAGCGGCTGCGAAGAGTCCATGTCGACTGGGGTGCGTTCGCGGGTTGCTGGCGCCGGCACTCCGTTAACGATTACAAACGACGAGCGAATACATGGACAATCCTTTCATGGCCCGCGCCATTCAGCTCTCGATCGATAACGTCCACTCGGGACGCGGTGGCCCCTTCGGTGCGGTCGTCGTGAAAGACGGCGCGATTGTCGCTGAGGGCGCGAATCAAGTAACTTCCGCCAACGATCCCACGGCGCATGCCGAAGTCTGCGCCATCCGCAACGCCTGCCAGAAACTTGGCGTCTTCGACCTTGAAGGCTGCGAGATCTACACTTCCTGCGAGCCTTGTCCCATGTGTCTGGGAGCAATCTACTGGGCTCGGCTCTCCCGCGTTTATTTCGGCAACGCCGATGCCGATGCCTCGAAGATCGGCTTTGACGACTCGCTGATCTACCGCGAAATCGCGCAGCCTCATTCACAGCGCAAAATACCGATGATCCAGATGATGCGCGAGGAAGCGCTGACGGCATTTCGTGCGTGGGAGCACAAGCCTAACAAGGTCGAGTACTAATTCTGTTCGACCACCCGCCAATCTCAACCGGGAGGAATGATTGATCGACCGCTTTTTCAAGCTCACCGAGAACCAGACGTCGCTGAAACAAGAGATGCTGGGCGGCCTCACCACATTCGTCACGATGGCCTACATCATCGTGGTGAATCCTCAAATCCTCGCGCAAGCCGGCATGCCGCCCGATGGCGTGGTCTTTGCGACTTGCGCCTCGGCTGCAGTGGCCACGCTGGTCATGGGGCTCTACGCCAACTATCCCATAGCGCTGGCGCCGGGGATGTCGCTGAACGCCTACTTCACGTACTCGGTTTGCATCGCGATGCATGTTCCCTGGCGGACGGCGCTCGCCGTTGTCTTTTGTTCCGGCGTTCTCTTCCTGGTGCTAACGGTGACGCGCGTTCGCGAGCAGATCGTCAACGGCATGCCCGATTGCCTGAAGCACTCGACCGCCGCGGGAATTGGAATGTTCATCGCTTTTGTTGGATTACGAAATGCCAAGCTGGTCGTGGCGAACGCGGCCACGTATGTAGGCCTGGGCAGCTTTGCCGACAAAGAGGTGCAGACCGCATGTTTCGGACTCGTCTTGACGCTGATCCTGATGTCGCGAAAATTCCACGGCGCAATCTTGATCGGTATTTTTGGCACTGCACTGCTAGGAGTTCTCCGCGGCATTGCTCAATGGCCTACCGCAATCTTTTCCATACCCCACCCTTCGTCAACTTTCTTGCAGCTGGACTTTCGCGGTGCCAGCCATCTCGGATTACTCGAAATCCTGTTCGCATTCTTGTTTGTAGATCTCTTCGATAATGTCGGCACCCTCGTGGGAGTGTGTGAACAAGGTGGCTTCGTCAAGGACGGCAAGATTCCGCGCGTGGGACGCGTCCTGGTGGCGGACGCGGTGGGAACGATTTTCGGTTCCTTGACGGGGACTTCTACGGTGACGAGTTACATCGAAAGCGCTGCAGGCGTTGCCGCCGGGGCGCGCACTGGCCTCAGCAACGTCGCCGTCGCCGCTCTTTTTTTGCTGGCGACATTTTGCTCACCACTGGCTACTGCGATTCCTGCCTACGCCACCGCTCCCGCTCTGATTTTAGTTGGCGTTCTGATGACACAATCCATCGCGCAGATCGCATGGCAGGACTTCAGTGAAGCCGTTCCGGCATTCATCACCATGCTGGCTACACCGCTCACCTTCAGCATCGCCACCGGCCTCAGCCTCGGCTTGATTTCCTATACCGTCGTCAAGATTGCGGCGGGAAAACTCCGCGAAATCAACGCGCTGGTTTGGATCCTCACCATTCTCTTTGTCCTGCGCTATGTGTATCTGGCCGCAGCCTAGCAATTCTCGCTCATTTCTGCTTCCCCAAATAACGGATGCGGCCAGTGAACGCGCGTCCGTTCCCGTCGATGTAAGTCGGGGACGGATGCGCCGAATCAATGACGCCGTTCGACAGTATGTCGTTGGCATGGTTCGTGATGTTGTCGAAGCCGCCGCGTAGAGCCCAATAGCGTCCGAACAGATGAAAACGTTTTTCGAATTGCAGATTCACAGTGTAGTAGGTGGGCAGACGAAACTTTCCCGGAGGATCGCCCGGAACAATTTCTCCCTGATCGGTGGTCGCGAGGAAAGGCAGCCCAGTGCGGGCTTCCGCGGAATAAACCATGTCCACCTTGTGTAGAATCGGAAGTTTGAAAAACGGCACAACGCCCCATCCGACGAAGCGATTGGGAGTGTCCCATGGATAAGGACCGGGTAACTGCTGGCTCAACAGCGGGATATCCAAACTGAAATCGAACACCTGGTTGGTATGCGAGCGCGAGCGCGTGTAAGCGCCGAAGATTTCGTAGTGCTGGTGAAAACGATGGCGCAGACTGATCTGAAAGGCGTCGTAACGGTCGTCGCGGCCGTTCTCGAGCAAAAAGTTGCCGTTCACGACGCCATTGAGAGTGTTGTAGGCGAAGCCATGCACGCCGCGCTTCTCGAGGAATTCAAGTTTCAAGAAGACTGCAGCTGGAAGTTTTTTCTCCAGCCCCAGGCTCCAATTCAAGTACCGCGGCGCGTCGAGCGTGTTTCGGTTCACGGTGAACGTGGTCGGCACGGGCACGGGCTCACTCGTTGGATTTCCATTGGCATCCGTCGGCTGGTCGCTCGCATTGAAAAAGTAATCGACTCTCTGCCCTTCGAAGGGCTGGTGAAGCAAACCCAGGTTCGTCGTGTCGTAAATAATTCCAATTCCTGCAGACAGCTTAGTGTTGCCTTCGTCGTCGAGGATGTACGTTCCGGCCAAGCGAGGCGAGAGCAGCGGAGTGCGGACGGTTTGGTCCCAGTCCAGACGCAGGCCGGGCTCAACGAGCAAACGATTCGTAATCAGCCAGCGGTCCTCGGCGTAGGCGCTGGCTTCAAAGTTAGAAATTGTCGAGTAGTTGCCGCCGGAAAAGATGGAATAACGCGCACACGTGTAAGGCGGGACAGGAACGCCATTTGCACCGGTTGCACAGGACTGTGGAAGTTGGTGGGGCGGCGGCTCGTTGGGTTGCAAGAACGAAATCGGTTGCCGCAGGAATTGTGCATCGTAATTCAAACGGTCCAAGTCCGTGCCGAGTTTAATGTCGTGCCGTCCATGCCACTGTTGTGGCGGAATGTAGAGATTCGCCAGTCCCTGCACTCTGCGGGCCGAAGTGTCCTGGCGTTCGAAATAATTGCCCGCCGCCAACCCGGTTGTCAGGATGTACGGACCGTTCCCCTGCGGCGTGAGCGCTACGTTGTACTGGTCCACTCCGAAGCCGGTTTCGAGGAGGGCGCCGCCGCGGAAATAATATTGGTCTTTGAGAGAACCGACAAAAGCAGTCTCCGTGTCGGTTGGAGTGGTCGGCTGCGGCTGGAGCACGGACAGTCCGTCGTATTCGTCGTGATAGTAGTTCGATAAGAAGCTGAGGGTCACAATGTGGCGCGTGGTGAGGTTCGATTGCAGCTTTGCCAGATTGTCCACTTGCCAGGTGTGGTTGCGATCCGAACCGGAAGGCAATTGCTGAATGATGTCGTTGTCGTACTCTCCGTTCAGCGCGTCAATGAACCACACCTTCCCCTTGTGAATTGGGCCGGACATGGTGTAAATGGGCGTCCACTGGCTGATCGAAATCCCTTTGATGGTCTGAATCGCGGGGGTGAAGTCGGTGGAAGTGAAGTGAAAGTGATCGTCGCCCATGCGCGTGTTCAAAGCGAGCACGCCGCCGGAACCCTTGCCAAACTCTGCCGGCTCGCGGCTTGGCATCACCTCGATCGAGCGGAATGACTCTACGCTCGTCCGCACGATCAATTGTCCATTGGTGGGCTGGGTAACGTTGAAGCCATCGAGCAAAAGCAGCGTTTGGTAGGTCTCGGCGCCGGCCACGTGCAGCTGCCCAAAAGAGTCGGGGGTAACTCCTGGAATGAAAGTCAGCGCATTTCGATAGTCGTGCGAACCAGGGTAGGGAATATCGACAATCTGGGCTCCAGTGAGCTCCTCTTTCGTGGAAACTTGCGCCGGGTCGATGGCCGGTGCGGACTCCGCGACATTCACCACTTCGCGCGCCTCTTGTTGATGCGAGAGGGTTACATCGACATTGGCAATCGCGCCGACCTGTACATCACTTTGTGAGATCGCGTAGAAGCCTATCTTCTCCACACGGAGTTCGTATGCCTCGGTGGAAAGGTTGGTGAATTCGCAGCGCCCTGCGAAATCGGTTTCGCAGCGTAGCGGAAGAGCAGGCGGCGGTGGCTGCAACTCGACGCGCGCCAACCCCACGGCCACTCCGTTTTCATCGGTGACTGTGACCATTAGTCTTTGCGCTGACTCAGCGTGTTCTGAAGTGTGGCCAGAAGCGGAACGCTGTGTGGAGGCCGCTTGTGAAGCGGAGGGAGGCGTCTGGGCCCCAGTCGAGATCACGCTGCAAATCGCCAGCGCCAACAGAAATACCAATCTCACGGATCCGCTCCGCCCGTGCATGGTTCGAGTATGGGGTCTTCAGGGGTTAGAGTCCACTGAAACAGCCCGGAGTTGTGAGCCGTTACGCCTTTATCTTTTTCTGCAAAAGCGTGAGCAGCGGACGATCCAGCTTGTGTCCTTGCCAGTCTTCGAATTTAGTTCCGGCGCGTTCCGTGTCGAGCACACCAAACGGACCGCGGAAATTCCACAGCGCCCAGCCGGAGTTCAATTCCCCCAGAACATCGAGAGTGTCGTTGAACCACGCCAGCACAACTTCCGGCGGAGTATGTTTGTAACAGCCCATCTCGCCGAAGTGGATCGGGACTCCGTCCGCCGAAAGCTTCCCCCAAGGATTGAAATTCGTTTTCAGAGTTGCCCGGTCGCAAACGACTTTCCCCTGGTCGTCCTTCAGCGGCCAGGTAGGCATGGGCTCTGATCCGGTGAGGATGCCGCGCGCCCACTCGCAATTGTGGTGCGTGAGTTGAATGGGATTGTAGGTATGACAACTCTGCATCATGCCCGTACCGAAGAGATCCGGAATCGGCTCACCTGCTCCCGGATAGCCATCGGTGACGACCAAACGTTGCGGGTCTTGCGCACGAATCGCATCCGCGGAAGCCTTGGCCAAACGCGTGTAGTCCTTGGCGTGACGCTGCAGAAACGCAGCATTGAAGAGATCGGTCGTTTTCACTGTACCGTGCTTCGTCATCTCGGCCAGCTCGGCCTCAGTGGGCAGCGCGATCGGTTCGTTGACCAGGTTGAAGCTGAGCTTCTGGCTCGAGATGCCTTTATAGCGATCGGCTAAGAAAGTCCACTGGTGAACGAACGCATCGAACGTGTGCGCGTCGTCGAATACGTTGGTCTTCTCCTTCGTGACCGCGATGCCGGTGAGCTTTTCATCCATCGTGTCGAGAATGCACAGCCCCGGCGCCCGGTGAAGACAAACGTTCACGTGGATTCCGTATTTCTCACCCAACCGGATAGCCCGGTCGATCGGCTCGATCCGCTTCTCATTGATTGTGAACAGATCGGGACCGGTCCAGAAGCGATAGTCCATGGGCAGGCGCACCCAGTTGAAACCCCAGTCGCGAATCCAGCGAAAATCATCCTCCAGAAACATGCCATCGTTCTTGTAGGGAAAATATTTCATCCAGTCCGGGTCAGTGGAGAAATACTCGAGCAGATTAAAACCATACCAACGCGGGTTTTTCGCAGAGGATGGTGGTCTTGAGGAATCAGACTTCGTTCCGGAAACACTCTGATCTGAGAATGCAGCGGCGGTCAGTCCGGATGGCACGATTGCAGCGGCCGCCACGGTGACTCCCGCCTTCAGCAGGGAGCGCCGCGTGAATCGTGGGTGGGTGGGACTCGACGTTTTTCCGGTCGCTCGACCTTCATTTGTCTTTTCCATTGTTCCTCCTGATTTCAAACGGCCTGTCAGCGGCGTGTGAGAACGATAAGTTCCACGGTGTCCGGCACGAGAGAATTAGACAAACGCACTGCGCCGTCTTTCCCGGATCCTTCTTCCACCAGGTCGAGATTCTGCGTCTTGCTGATGCGGTAACGCTTTATGCTGAATGGCGCGGCGCCCCACGGTAAATTCTTAATCGCGAGGTTGTAGCCGGCGTTATCGCGGTAAACAATGTCAGTGCGCAGCGGCAGGAATTTTACTTTCGACATATCCGGCATGGGTGGCGACGCTTTCTGCAATTCCGGCGGCATCGGCATCAGGTCTGGCTTGTAGTTTGCGGGAATCGCGTAGTTGCTGAGCAGAATCTGAACCGTCTTGCCATCTGCAGATCGGCCAGCAAGTGCGGCGAAGCCAAAAGTGTCGGTCCCCTCAACCGCCAGCCGTCGCGGCGTGTCGAGCATTTTGCCCATCGCCTTGAATGTGTACGCAGTCTTGAAATACTTTCCGTTGAGGTCGAAGAGCCCCATCCAGGCCGCATCACCGCGATAGAAGTGGGCATGATCAATCGAGGTATCCTGGAAATAGCTGAGCACTGCGCCAATATACGCAGCGTTGTGTGCGCCTTGAAGCTCAGCCTTCTCTGGCTCGGTAAAATCAGCGCTAAGATTCCATTCCGAGAGAATGCTTTCTGCGTGAGGAAATCCATGCGTGTCCAGAATGCCGCGGATTTCCTTGGCAAGGCGCACTGCATCATAAGGATCGGCGGAGCCGTTGGCATAGGTGTGCCAGGAATAAAAATCCAGCGGCACATGATGCGACGCGCAGTAGTCGATGAATCCTTCGCGGTAGCCTCCATCGTCAGACGGGAAAGCTTTGCCGTCGCCGCCAACTTTGAGGGCGGGATCGACAGACTTCAAGGCACGAGCAGTTTTTTCATACAGCGAGTAAAACTGTTCTGGAGTGCCGAGCCAGAATAGTCCGTCCGGTTCATTCCAGAACTCCCAATAACGAATGCCGTCGTGGAAGCCGTTCGCCCAGCCCTGGTTGTAGTGCATGGCAATGTGTTTCACGACATTGGCAAACTTGTCGAAATCGTCCGGTGGGTTGACGTTCGCACCCCAACTGCGTCCGATGCGGTAGTAAACCTCCGCTCCGCTAGCTCGAATCGCGGCAATCACCTTGTCGCTGGGAGCAAAATTGTAGCTTTCGGGTTTCTCCGGATCTGCGCTCTCATTCGGAAAGATGATGCTGGCATTCCCCGCCTTCACAACCCCGGCGCGCTGCGCTTCGTCGGGAATGAGCCAAGCAAGTTCTCCATTGCCAAGAATGAATTTGGAATCGATCTCTGTGGGACCCATGGCATCGTGGGTTCGAACCTGATTCACGCGAAGATCTTTGTACTGTTGGGTGAGGTCGGGAAGGCCCGCCATCACAGGGCTCGGCAGGCCGTTCAACCCTTGAAACGATCGGATTTCTCCGATCACTTTGCCCGCGTCTACATTTAAGGATCGAAATCCCCCGTGGGTTGTGTCTTGGGCGAATACGGCGACAACGAGCATCAAGAGGCAGAATGAATAACGCACAACGTTTTTCATGGGCAACGCTCCAATACTTGGCGGCGAATCCTATCTCGCCACGACAACCTTTTCGTCAGTCCAGAACTTTGTGATCTCTTCCAGCGAGCGGCCTTTGGTTTCCGGGATCAGCCAGCCGACCAGAATGATCGTCAGCAATGCTCCCGCGCTGAAACACCAGAAAGTTCCATCTGATCCGAGATGCTTTTGCATGAGCGGAAATAATTGGTTTCCCAAATATCCCACCAGCCAGAGCGCAGTGGTGGCGATGGACATGCCGCGGCCGCGAACCTTGGTCGGATAGATTTCCGAGATGATGACCCAGCAGGCGACGCCATTGCCAAACGCATGCCCAGCAACGAAACTCATCACAAAAATCAACACGGCCAGCCCGCTGCCGTGAATGTGATAGAACCAGCCGACCATCGCGAAAGAAACGAACTGCAGAGTAGTACCAGCAAGAATCAGGGTCTTGCGTCCCGCGCGATCCACCAACCAGAGGGCGAACAGCGTGAACAAAAGATTGATGAGGCTCACGAGCACCGACTGGAAGAATGCGTCACTGGTCGCGGTTCCCGCGGAGCGAAAAATCTCCGGCAAGAAAGAAAACAACGGCGTGATCCCGCTGATCTGTTGCAGCCCTGCCAACATGATGCCAAGCAACAGCGGGCGCCGGAAGGTGGTGAAGAGCTCAGAGATGTGACCTTCTTCGCTCGCAAGCGAATTCTCAATTTCGGAAGCTTCACTCTTCGCGGCCTCGGGGCCATTGATCTTGGCAAGCACAGCGATGGCCTGATCGCGTCGACCCATTTTCATTAGCCAGCGCGGACTTTCGACCGCCGGCAGAATCATCAATCCAAAGAGAACCGCCGGCACCACTCCGGCGAGAAACATCCAGCGCCAGCCGGTGAATACATTCCACGCTTCATCGCCCATACGCTGGATGAGCATGTTGACGAAGACTGCGGCAAGAATTCCAACTACGATTCCCAGTTGATAGAGAGTCACGCAGCGGCCGCGAACCCGCGTAGGAGCAATCTCTGCGATGTAATTCGGAGAAATTACCGAAGCCGCACCGATGCCAATTCCCCCGGTCAACCGCCAGAAAACAAACTGATGAAGGTTCGAAGCAAAGATCATTCCAACCGACGAGAGCGCGAAACACAGGGCGCACAGGGCAAGACCTTTTTTCTTACCGAGGTAATCGGCGACGGTTCCCGCCGCAGCGCACCCGGCAATGCATCCCACCAGCGCGCATCCTGCGGCCCAGCCGATTCCCGCGGCATCCAAGCGGAACAACCGGCTCAAATATCCGATCGCGCCGCTGATAACAATATTGTCGTAACCAAAGAGCAAACCTCCCAGCGTGGAAACAGTGGCTGCGATGGTGAG
>Ga0209040_10000104_pt1 | contig 51238 bp, 36 predicted proteins | sample BogFormECP12_OM3_FD_188240 | JGI IMG/M metagenome (GOLD analysis project Ga0209040, IMG submission 188240) | Bog forest soil microbial communities from Calvert Island, British Columbia, Canada - ECP12_OM3 (SPAdes) (version 2) | ecosystem: Environmental > Aquatic > Freshwater > Wetlands > Bog ... | reverse complement strand
ACTCGTTGGCCCGGACCTTCGACCGGATCGTTGGGCTGCTCACCGAGCGTGACTTCATCCGAGGCTCCGCCGCGGATCCCCAGGTCACCGACGACGGCCGGTTGTTGGCCCGGATCTACAGCGAAAGTGACCTGTTGGTCGCCGAATGCCTGCGCACCGGCGCGTGGGCGGCCCTGCATCCCGCCGAGTTGGCGGCGGTGGTCTCGGCGGTGCTGTACGAGACGCGGGGCGGTGACGGCCCCAGCGCCCCGTTTGCCGCCGAGGTGCCCACCCCACGCCTACAGCAGGCGCTGCGTCAGACAGCGAGGCTGTCCACCAGGCTGCGCGCCGATGAGCAACGGCACCGGATCGCCCCGAGTCGTGAACCGGACGACGGCTTTGTCAGCACCATTTACCGGTGGGCCCGCACCGGGGATTTGGCCGCGGCTTTGGCCGCTTCCGACGCCCGCCCCGCAGGGGGCAGTGGTTCCCCGTTGTCGGCGGGGGACTTCGTGCGCTGGTGCCGGCAGGTGCTCGACCTGCTGGACCAAGTTCGCAACGCCGCCCCCGACGCTGACCTGCGGGCCACAGCCAAACGCGCCATCAATGACATTCGGCGCGGCGTTGTCGCAGTTGACGCCGGGTAGGCTGAGCCGGAGCTACGGTTACATCCGGAACCGGGTCGAGGGACTTTCAAGGGACTTTCAAGGGACTTTCAAGGGACTCAGGAGAAACGATGAGCGGACCGCAGGGATCAGATCCGAATCAGTGGCAGCCGCCCGGCAAGGATGACGACCAGCAATCCTCGGATCAGCCGACCCAGGTGGCACCGACGGGATCGCCCTGGCAACAGCAGCCGCCAACCCAGGAAGCGACGTGGCAAACCCCGGCGTACACGCCCCCCGCGTATCCCCAGTACCAACCGCCCACTGAGCAGTCATATCCGCAGCAGTACTCGCCGACGCCCGGCTATGGGCAGTCGGAGCAGTTTGGCTCGCAGCCCACTCAATTCGGCACGCCCGCTCAATTCGGCCAGCCCGGCCAGTACCCGCCGCAGCCCGGCCAGTACGGCCAGCCGGGCCAATACGGTCAGCCGGGACAGCCCGGTCAGTACGGCCAGTACCCGCAGCAGTACCAGCCCTATGACCAACCGGGACAACCGGGCAAGAAGCGTTCGGGTGCGCTGATCGGCGGCATAGCGGCGGCAATCGGCGTGGTCGTTATCGGGGCCCTACTGGTGCTCGGCTTTCTGTGGCCGGCATGGTTCGTCACCACCAAACTGGACGTCAACAAGGCTCAGGCGGGCGTGCAGCAGGTCCTCACCGACGAGACCAACGGCTACGGCGCGAAGAACGTCAAAGACGTCAAGTGCAACGGCGGCACAGACCCGACGGTGAAGAAGGGCGGCACCTTCGACTGCTCCGTCAGCATCGACGGCGCTACGAAGCACGTCACGGTGACCTTCCAGGACAGCAAGGGCACCTACGAGGTCGGCCGGCCCCAATAGCGGACTGTCACGCGGGCAGCGCGTCGAGCGCTTTCTGTAGCCGCGCGATCGACGACCCTACGCCCAGTTGAGTCGCAAGTGCAGCGGTGCGTTCCGGATCGGCGGCGACCAGCGGTAGTGCGTCGGTGGGTGTGGAAAGCGTGACCGGCGCGTCGGTGGCAACCCGCACCACCTGGCCCGCGGCCTCGATGTAGTCGGTCGCGGACAGCAGTTTCGTCCGCAGTCCCTTGGCCATCTTGGATTTCGGGTCGTGTGCCGCGGCCACGATCTGATCCAGTGATCCGTGCTGAGCCAACAGGGTCGCCGCCGTCTTCTCACCGACGCCGGGTACACCCGGCAGACCGTCGGACGGATCGCCGCGCAGCAGCGCGAGCTCGGCGTAGGCCGGGCCGGCCCGATCCGCCGGCACGCAAAAGTGTTCGGCCACCTCGGCGGGCCCGAACAGGGTGGCCTTGGACAGGCCGCGGCCCAGGTAGAGCACCCGAACCGGGACGGGATCGTCGGCCACCACCTGCAACAGGTCGCGGTCCCCGCTGACCACAACGACCGGGTCGCTTTGTTCCTGGGCCGCCAGCGTGCCCAACACGTCATCGGCCTCGAAACCTGGCGCTCCTGCCGCCGGGATCCCGAACGCGTCCAGCAGCTCCATGATCATGTCGACCTGCGGTGTCAGCTCGTCGGGCACTTCCTCGATGTCGGGCTGCCCGGCGGGCCCCGGCCCGCCAATTTCTTGAGCGACCCGGTGCGCCTTGTACGACGGGATGAGGTCGACGCGAAACTGGGGCCGCCAGTCCAGGTCGAGGCAGACCACCAGCCGGCTGGGCCGGTGCTGGGTGATCACCACGGCCATCGAGTCGATGAATCCGCGCACCGCGTTGACCGGCCGGCCGTCGGGCGCGGTGATCGACGACGGCACCCCGAAGTAGGAGCGGAACCACATGCTGGCGCCATCGAGCAGCACCAGTGGCGATCGCAAACGCGGCGGAGCCGGGCGCAGCGGGTCGCCACTCGTCGAGCCTAGCGGTGCGGGCATGCGGGCTATCCTGCCAGCGGTTGCACAGCACTAGCCTGGCTACCATGGATTCTCGCCGATTCGACGCCGGGGTGTATGCCCGCCGGCTCACCGCGGCGGCTGCCGCCACCACCGACGCGGGCCTCGCCGGTCTGGTGATCACCCCGGGCTATGACCTGCGCTACCTCGTCGGTTCCCGGGCGCAGACGTTCGAGCGTCTCACGGCGCTGGTGTTGCCGGCATCCGGTGAGCCGACGGTCGTGGTGCCGCGGCTGGAGTTGGCCTCGCTCAAGGAGTCAGCCGTTTTGGAGTTGGGCCTGGCAGTGCGGGTATGGGTCGACGGCGACGACCCGTACCAGCTGGTGAGCGACGCTGTGGGCGGCGCCCCCGCCGCGACCGCCGTCTCAGATTCCATGCCGGCGCTGCACCTGTTGCCGCTGGGCGCTGTGCTCGGGGTGCTGCCCGTGTTGGCCACCGACGTAATGCGCGGGTTGCGTATGGTCAAAGAGCCAGCTGAGATCGACGCACTGCGCAAGGCCGGTGAGGCCATTGACCGGGTGCATGCGCGGGTGCCGGAGTTTTTGATGCCGGGCCGGACCGAGGCCGACGTCGCCGCCGACATCGCCGAAGCGATTGTTGCCGAAGGGCATTCGGAGGTGGCATTCGTCATCGTCGGCTCCGGCCCGCATGGGGCCGATCCCCATCACGGGTATTCGGACCGCGAACTGCGGGTGGGGGATATCGTCGTCGTCGATATCGGCGGCAGCTATGAGCCCGGATATCACTCCGACTCCACCCGCACCTACAGCATCGGCGAGCCCAGCCACGATGTGGCGCAACAGTATTCGATACTGCAGCGGGCGCAGCGCGCGGCGGTCGACGCGGTTCGACCGGGTGTGACCGCCGAGCAGGTCGATGCCGCCGCCCGAGATGTGCTGGCCGAAGCCGGACTCGGCGAGTATTTTGTGCACCGCACCGGGCACGGCATCGGGCTGTCGGTCCATGAGGAGCCCTACGTCGTCGACGGCAATGACCTGACTTTGGCTGCGGGCATGGCGTTTTCCATCGAACCCGGTATCTACTTCCCGGGCCGATGGGGGGCCCGCATCGAGGACATCGTCATCGTGACCGAAGACGGTGCGCTGTCCGTCAACAACCGGCCGCACGAGCTCATTGTGGTGCCCGTGGCCTAGCCTTGACCGGCACGACACCCCCGCCGCGTAGGTTGGGCGGGGTGTCAATCCTGCGCCTCACACTGCTTCCGATCCGTATCGCACGTCAAATAGCCGACGCGATTGAGCGTCCCAGCGCACCCGCACCGGCGCCACCGGCCGAGCTCATCGTGGTCGACGGGATGCCCGAGGGTGTGCCGCCGGCGGCGCGGCGCCCCGAGCCGCAGCTTCCCGTGCCGTTGGGATGGCCGTTCGGCGAGGAGTTTCCGCGCACCTGCGGCGCGGCCCGAGTGGCCGGCGGCGCGTTGTTCTGGACCGATTTCCTCTACGACGACCACGGCGCGACGGGCCTGCCGGTCGGGGACCTGAAAATCCAGGCGCCACCGCGCGGCACCTACGTCTATCCCGACGGGCCCGCGGCCGGCAACGGGGCCGACATCTTCCGTGTCGCCATCGGGCTGACCGAGACCCACACCTGGTGGCGGGTTGACTGGAACACGCTGCTGGACGTTTCGGTGCCGATCGCGTTGTTCACCTTCGACACCGACAGCGAGCGGGAGGGCCCCGAGGAATGGCCGGCCGGGGCCGGTGTGCGCTCCGAGGGCATCGACATGGCGCTGTTGGTTTCGGGTACCGACGCCCGGCTGATCGATCTGACCACTCAGGCCGTGACCCCGGTCGAGCACACGGTCGACATTCGATCGCGCTCGTTTGTGGCGCAGGTTCCGCGGTCGTTGGTCGAACCCGCCGACAACTGGACGGTCCGGCTCGCCGCGGGGCTGGCCAACGCCACGGGGGATGGGTTCGCCGACGTGCCCGCCGAACGCGGTGCGCTGCCCGGGCAACCCAACGTCTACAACGTCGCGTTCCGCACCCACGAGCAGGAACCGCCGCATCTGAACTTCTGGTCCGACGAGGCCCAGGCCGCGGCGCTGACCAGCGGCGACGTATCGGAGTTCGCGGTGGTCGTCGACTGGGATGAGCTCGCGGAGCGCGAGAGCACCCCCGAGCCGGTCATCACCGGGGCGTCGACACGGTGGTATGTGTCCTCGATGGACTTGGGCCAAGGTGTGGCCGCAAGCGCTGGGCTGAGCACGGACCCGCAGTTCCTCGGGCGGGTACAGCCCTATTCGATATGCCTGCCTGCTACGTATGCGCCCGGTCGGACGCTGCCGTTGACCCTGCTGCTGCATTCCCTTGCGCTGGGGCAGACCCAGTTCGCCGCGATCGACCCGCGCCTGTTGCACGAAGTGTGTGAGGGCCGCGACTCGGTGGTGGTCACGCCGCTGGCGCGGGGTTCGTCGACCTGGTACTTCGACACCGGCGAACTCGACGTCTGGGAAGTGTGGGCGCGGGTCGCCGAACAGTTCGGCACCGACCCCAACCGGACGGTGGTTTCGGGTTATTCGATGGGCGGCTATGCGGCCTACAAGTTTGGGCTGACCTACCCGGAGGTGTTCGCGCAGGCGGTCGTGCTGGCTGGGCCACCGGCGTGCGGCGTGCGGCTGCTGCCCGACGTCGACATTCCGGCCAACCTCGACCCGGAATCGCCCTGTGCCCGCGAGGGCGACACCTGGAAGCTGCTGGTGAACGCCCGGTGGCTGCCGTACGTCATCGCGCACGGGTTGGTTGATGAACTGGTGCCGTTCGCCTCGGCGGCCGAGCAGGTGCTCGAGCTGGACCGGCTCGGCTATCGCCATCGGTTCACCGTCTACCCGTTCGAGGATCACATCGCCTGGGTTTTTCAGGACAAGTTCGAGGATGCGGTCGCGCACATGGGAACCGGTCTGCGCCAAGCGGATCCGGGCCACATCACGTTCGCGTGGTTTCCCCAGCTGGTGCGCGCCGAGCTGGGTATCGGGCCGCACCAGGTGTGGTGGTTGTCGGAGCTGACGGCCGACCCCGCGGTGACGGCGCGGCGCGGGGCCATCGCCGAAGTCGACGCGCGTTCGTATGCCCGCCCGGACCCCACGCACACGGTTGCGCATCATCGTGGCTTCGTCCCGGGTTTCGACCCGACCCCCGGGTTGTACAGCGAGCTGGATTGGCGGGTGGGGCCTAATGTCGGGCGGCTGCCGTATCTGACGCTGCGGCTCAACGGGATTGCCAGCCTCACGGTCGACATCGAGCGGGCCGGCCTGGCTTCGTTGCCGTCCTCGACGATCGCGGTGGCGACGGACACCGCCGCGCAGATCACGCTCGGCGGGCTACCCGCCGGGGTCGAGGTGCAACTGGACGGTCACCCGGCCGGGCCGACCGTGCCGGTGCCGCCCGGGCGGCACCGCATCACGCTGGGCGCCCTGCCGGCAGGTTAGGTGTATCGCACCGCCCGCTCTGCCGCGGCGTTGCGCACATCCATATCGGTGAATCCGTTGGCGGCCAGGTGCGCCTTGCTGCCGACGGCGGTGAGCGCCTCCTGGTGGTCCTGCAACGTTTTCACATGCTGCGCGTGCGACGAGCGGACCGCGTCGTGAAACTGCTCGGCCGCGCCGAACTCACCGAACATCCCCGACAGCATCGGCCCGCGCGAAAGGTGGTCGGCGCCGTCTTGGGCATGCCCACCCGCGCGGTGCGACTCGTTGGCCCCCGAGTGCAGCAATCCAGTGTCGACAAACATCGTGACCCCTTCCTGCTATGACTGTCGGTGAGGTTAATTCCGGCGCGGTTACCGGTCAATTCACCCCCGGAGTAGGCGAAAACTACTCGCTGCGGCTGCGGTCGAGCAGGTCCGACGACCCGAGCACCCGCTCCACCTGGACCTCGATGACAACCCGTCTCGGGTTGGCGCGCGGTGTGCGGTAGCGCTGGGCGTAACGCAACTCGGCGTCGCGGACGGCGGCGATCTCACCGTTCACCGTGGCCCGGCCCTCCAGCGACAGCCACCGGGCGCCGTCGACCTGACTGAGCACGGCCACGCCACCGCGGCCGGCGTTGAGGGCCTTCTGGGAGCCGCCGGTGGTGATGACCCGGGCGATATGGGTCTTGGGGTCGAAGGTGAAACCGACCGCCACCACATGTGGCGAATTGTCGGCCCGCAGCGTGGTCAGCATGGCCAGATGCCGCTCGGAAAGAAACGCCAACGCGTCGTCCGTGAGTCGGGTGGTGGTGTGCGCCATCGCCCCCCACGCTAGCGCAGGTAATAATCGCAGCCGTGGACGACACGGGCGCCGGTCCGGTACTAATTCTGGGCGGCCGTAGCGAGATCGGCGCTGAGCTTGCGCGGCGCCTGGCCCCCGGGGCGACGGTGGTGCTGGCCGCACGAAACGCCGACGGGCTCGGCGAGCAGGTGGCCACGTTGCAGGCAGCGGGCGCCGCGGCGGTGCAGACCAGGGAGTTCGACGCCGACGACCTGGCCTCGCATGGCCCGCTGGTCGCCTCGATCATCGACGATTACGGCCCCATCGACACCGCGGTGCTGGCCTTCGGGATCCTCGGCGACCAGGCTCGCGCGGAGGTCGACGCCGCGCACGCGGTGGCCATCGTGCACACCGACTATGTCGCCCAGGTCAGCATGCTCACCCACCTGGCCGCCGCCATGCGTACCGCAGGATGGGGATCGCTGGTGGTGTTCTCCTCGGTGGCCGGGGTGCGGGTGCGCCGCGCGAACTATGTCTACGGCTCCGCCAAGGCCGGCCTGGACGGCTTCGCCAGCGGGTTGGCCGACGCGCTGCACGGCACCGGGGTGCGACTGCTGATCGCGCGCCCGGGATTCGTGATCGGACGCATGACGCAGGGCATGACGCCCGCGCCGCTGTCCAGCACCCCGCAGCAGGTGGCCGCCGCCACGGCGCGGGCGTTGGCCAAGGGGCGGCGCACAGTCTGGATCCCCTGGGCATTGCGTCCGATGTTCTTTGTGATGCGGCTGCTGCCGCAGTTCGTCTGGCGCAGGATGCCGCGATGATCGTCGTTGTCGGAATCGGCGTCGACGGCATGCCGGGACTTTCCGAGGCATCGCGCCGCGAATTACAAAGGGCCGCAGTTATTTACGGTTCCAAGCGGCAACTTGACCTACTCGACGACACGGTGGCTGCGCCCCGCCGGGAGTGGCCGTCACCCATGCTGCCGGCGCTGCAAAGGCTACTCGACGATCACGCTGACGACGTACACGTGGTGGCCAGTGGCGATCCGCTGATGCACGGCATCGGCGGCACGTTGATCCGCTTGTTCGGGCCCGACCGGGTCACGGTGTTGCCGCACGTCTCGGCGGTGACGCTGGCGTGCGCGCGGATGGGTTGGAACGTTCACGACACCGAGGTGATCAGTCTGGTCACCGCGCAGCCGCGCACCGCGGTACGCCGCGGCGGCCAGGCGATCGTGCTGTCCAGCGACCGGTCCACGCCGAAGGCGCTCGCGGTACTGCTCAACGCGTACGGCCGTGGCGATTCCCAGGTCAGCTTGCTCGAGCAGCTCGGCGGCCTAAAGGAGCGTCGCCGCGACGGCACCGCGCGGGAGTGGGCCGATGACGCGCCGGTTGAGGTCGACGATCTCAATGTGGTCGCCGTTCGCTACCTGCCTGACGAGCGCACGTCGTCGTTGTCCGATCACGCGTTCGTCCATGACGGGCAGATCACCAAACACGGGATCCGGGCGGTGACCTTGGCGACGCTGGCGCCGCGGCCCGGGCAGCGGTTGTGGGATGTCGGTGCGGGCTCAGGCAGCATCTCTGTCGAATGGTGCCGTAGTTGGCGCAGCTGCACCGCGGTGGCGTTCGAACGCGACGAGCGGCGCCGCCTCAACGTCGGGTTCAATGCTGCGGCGTTCGGTGTCAGCATCGACGTGCGCGGCGAAGCGCCCGATGCGTTCGCCGGGGCCGAAGCGCCGTCGGCGATCTTCATAGGCGGCGGCCTCACCAAGCCCGGACTCCTCGACGCCTGCCTCGACAACCTGCCCGCCACTGGCCGCCTGGTCGCCAACGCGATCACCGCGGAATCGGAGGCCGTACTGGCGCAGGCATATTCGCGCTTCGGCGGCGAGTTGCGGCGATTCCAGCACTATCACGGCGAGCCGCTGGGCGGTTTCACCGGTTGGCGCCCGCAAATGCCGGTCACCCAGTGGGCGGTAACAAAGTGACGGTGTATTTCATCGGCGCGGGCCCCGGCGCCGCCGACCTGATCACCGTCCGCGGCCAGCGCCTGCTCAGTCGATGCCAAGTGTGCCTCTATGCGGGGTCGATCATGCCCGACGACCTGCTGGCGCACTGTCCACCCGGCGCGAAAATCGTCAACACCGGGCCGCTGACGCTTGAACAGATCGTCACCGAACTCGCCCACGCCGATGCCGCCGGCCACGACGTGGCGCGGCTGCACTCCGGTGACCCGTCGCTTTACAGCGCACTGGCCGAGCAGTGCCGCCGACTCGACGCGCTGGGCATCGGCTACGAAATCGTCCCAGGCGTACCGGCCTTCGCCGCGGCCGCTGCCGCGCTCGGCCGCGAGCTCACCGTCCCGGGGGTGGCGCAGACGGTGACGCTGACCCGGGTGGCCACCTTGTCGACGCCCATGCCGCCGGGCGAAGACTTGGCCGCCCTCGCCCAGTCCGGGGCCACCTTGGTATTGCACCTGGCCGCAGCGCAGATCGACGCCATCGTGCCGCAGCTGCTGACCGGGGGCTGCCGCCCCGAAACACCAGCTGCGGTAGTGGCTTTCGCGAGCTGGCCAGAGCAGACCGTGCTGCGCGGCACGCTATCTAGCATCGCCGGGCAGATGCATGACGCGGACATCACCAAGACCGCCGTCATCGTCGTAGGTGATGTGCTGGCCGCCGAGGGGTTCACCGACAGCTACCTGTATTCGGTGGCACGACGCAGCAAAGGGGCCCACTGATGCGGGTGCTGCTGCTCGGTGGCACCGCAGAGGGACGGGAATTGGCCAGGCGGCTGCACCCGCAGGTCGACATCATCAGCTCGCTGGCCGGCCGGGTGCCGGACCCGGCCCTGCCCGTCGGCCCGGTGCGCATCGGCGGGTTCGGCGGCGTCGACGGACTGCGGCGTTGGTTGCGAGATGAACGCATCGACGCCGTCATCGACGCCACCCACCCGTTCGCGGCGACCATGACCACGCACGCCGCCGAAGTATGTCGCGAATTGGCGATGCCCCATCTGGTGCTGGCCCGCCCCCCGTGGGATCCGGGTGACGCCGTCGTCGTGGCGTCGGATGCCGATGCGGCCGAAACCGTTGCTGAACAACGCTATTCGCGGGTCTTTCTCACCACCGGCCGATCAGGCGTCAAGGCCTTCGCCGACAGCGACGCGTGGTTTCTGATCCGCGCGGTCACCGAGCCCGACGCTGCCTCGTTGCCACGTCATCATCGGTTGGTGCTGTCCCGCGGGCCGTACCGCTACGACGACGAATTCGCGCTGCTGCGTGAGCATCGCATCGACGCGCTGGTCACCAAGAACAGCGGCGGCGATATGACCCGGGCAAAGCTGGATGCTGCTGCCGCGCTTGACGTTCCGATGGTGATGGTGGCGCGCCCGCAGCTCCCCGACGGGGTGACGGCGGTGGGTACCGTGCGAGAGGCCGCCGACTGGGTCGCCGAAGTCCGCTAACCGGTGAGGTTGTCGCGTTCCACCTCGGCCAGCAGCGCATCCCGGGCGCGGGCGACGCGGGATCGGATGGTGCCCACCGGGCAGCCGCACACCGCTGCGGCGTCGGCGTAGGGCAGCCCCAGGAGCTGGGTGAGCAACAGGGCTTCCCGTTGTTCGGTGGTAAGGCCGGCGATCATGGTGGTCACCTCGACGAGGTCTTCGAATCCGCGGGCGTGACGGTCGCCGGTGAGCAGATGTTCGGGATAGGCGCCGGGGGCGGTGCGGGGCCGCGATTGGGCGTGGCGGATGTGGTCGGCGACGACGCGGCGCGCGATGGCCAGCAGCCAGGTTCGGGCGCTGGACCGTCCGGAGAACCGCTCGATGGCGCCGATCGCGCGCAAAAAGGTTTCTTGAGTCAGGTCGTCCGCGTTGCCCGCGTCAGACAGATAGGTGACAAACCGCCACACGTCTTGCTGGGTGGCCTTGATAAACGCCTCAAGCGCGCGCTCGTTCCCGCGTGCAGCCGCCAGGGCGAGCGCGGTAACGGCCTCGTCGTCGCTTGACGCGCTCATGGCCATCCACCTTAGTTCCGCAGGCTTCGACAGTCTACGACTGGTTGTCGTAGAGGCTGCGATAGATCGGTTGATGGGCCGCAGATGCCTGCGTCGTCGACCCGTTGGCCGGGCGGCGATGCCGGCTTGTTCGTCTGTGGCGTACGAGGTCCGTGGCCTGCGCGCTCCCATTCGTTCCCGCGCCACCAGCAACGCGAACGCAAAGCCCACCAGCAGGGGCACGTGACTGGCGATGCGCGCTGCGGTCTCCTCGCCTTCAACGGCGTCAACCACCTCATAACCCACGAGTGCCAACGAATACGCGCCGACAATCGCCGCGACACCGATCGCTGCGACGGTCCAGATGCCGGCGGCGATCATGGCCAGCCCCAACGCCAGCAACCACGCAGTGGACTCGTGCATTAGATGCTCACCGGACATCGCCCCGTGCGTGTGGGAAACCATGCCGAAATCGATTCCGCCGATTTGAGCGGCCGCGATCGCCACCTGGAACACACCAACGCCAATGAGACCCCACCGCCGGTAGCGTGCTCGCAGCGCGCGCATCCAGCGCTGATACGGGCCGGTGGACCCCTTGCTGAGACTTGCCATGATCTTGTCTGCCAAGTCCGGTCCCCGCCCAGGCTCAATCGAGGCCAGCCGGCGAGTCTGCACGGCCGCGCCAATCAGCCACGAGCGGCAGCGACCGCACGATTCCAGATGGGCATCGACCTGCTGCGCGAGCACCTGCGGACGCTCGCCGTCCAACCGCGCCGACAGCGCCTCACGCGCAACGTCACACCGCATCCCTGCATCGTTGCGCATGCCTGGTCGGCGCGCAAAGGCCTCGCGGAGACAACCTGTGAGACGCTTTCCGCGCAATGCTGAACACGTGGCGCAGGGGGGACGGTCCCCCCGAGCCGACGTGGCTGATCTGAAGGAGTTCGGTCGCAAGCTGTTTTGCTCACTGTGGCGCCTCGATTTTGTCGCAATGACCCTTCAGCCCGGGTAGTGCCGAGGCGTGAAGACGCGATCTCCTGAATCGCCTGAGTACCACTGGGTTTGAGAGGACCCGACGATCAGCAGGCAGCGCATGTCGACATCGGCGGGGTTCAGATCGGCCAACCGCACCACGCTGACGTCCTCGTCGGGTCCCGATACGTCGCGGCCGATCACCACCGGCGTACCGGGTTCGCGGTGGGCCAGCAGCAGGTCGCGCATCGCGCCGACCTGCCAGGTCCGCGTCTTAGAGGCCGGGTTGTAGACGGCCAGCACCAAATCGGCGGCGGCCGCGGCGGCAAGGCGTTCGGCGATCACCTTCCACGGCTTGAGCCGGTCGGACAACGAGATCACCGCGTAGTCGTGACCCAGCGGCGCGCCGATCCGGCTGGCGACGGCCTGAGCGGCGGTCATCGCCGGAATCACCCGGATCTGCACTCCCGGCCACTGTTTAGCCTCGTCCAGAACGGCGGTGGCCATCGCGAACACTCCCGGATCGCCCGACGACACCACCGCGACAGCGTGCCCTTGTTCGGCCAGCGCGCAGGCCAGGCGCGCACGCGCGGGCTCGTCGGTGTTGTCGCTGGGGTGACGCCGCTGACCGTCGCGGACCGGGACGCGATCCAGGTAGCGGCCGTAGCCGATCAGATCGGTCGCGCCCGCCAGCTCGCGCCGGCTCTGCGGTGTCATCCAATCGCTGTCGCCGGGGCCCAGGCCTACCACCGCGACGGCCCCGGCCGGCTGCTTCAGGGAGGACTGCCGTTCCCGCCGCCGGCCGCCCGGCAGCATGGCCAGCGAGAAGTACGGCACGCGGGTTTCGTCGACTTCCGCGGCCGGTAGCACTCGTTGTCCGGGGGTGCTGGCGCGCTCCACATAGAACGCATCGTCAAGCTGGCCGGACGCCGAAAGTGCTTCGCGGACATTGTGATACGAACGGCCCAGTTTGAGTACCACGGCAGCGTCGGCGTCGGTGAGCCGGCGGGACAACTCGGCGACCGGCAACGTGCCCGGCAGCACCGACAACACCTCGTCTCCGGCTACCAGCGGCGTCGCGATGGCCGCCGACGCGGCGCTCACCGACGTCACGCCCGGCACGATGATGGCGTTGAACCGCTGCGTCAGCCGGGTGTGCAAATGCATGTAGGAGCTGTAGAACAACGGATCGCCCTCGGCCAGTAGCGCCACGTTGCGCCCGGCATCGAGGTGCGCGGCGATGCGCCGGGTGGCATCGGCATAGAAATCCTCGATCGCGCCGGCGTAGCCGCCGGGATGATCGGTCGCTTCGGTGGTCACCGGATAGATCAGGTGCTCCTCGATCTGACCGGGCCGCAGGTACGGTTCGGCGATCCCGCGGGCGATGCTGCGACCGTGGCGGGCGCTGTGATAGGCGACCACGTCGGCCTCGCCGATAACCCGAGCGGCCTTGACGGTCACCAACTCCGGGTCGCCGGGCCCCAGCCCGACGCCCCATAGCGTGCCTTTGTGTTTGGTCTGGCCCGTCATTCGTCGTTGGCCGCAATCGCATTGACGGCGGCGGCGGCCATGGCGCTGCCGCCGCGGCGCCCCGTCACCACCAGATAGGACATCCCGCGCGGGCGGTCGATGAGCTCCTGCTTGGACTGCGCTGAGCCGACGAATCCGACTGGCCCGCCCAGCACCGCGACTGGCGCCGACATCCCCTCGTCGATCAGTTCAAGCAACCGGAATAGGGCGGTGGGCGCGTTGCCGATCGCCAGCACCGCGCCGGCAAGCCGATCGGCCCACAGCTCCACGCCGGCGGCCGAGCGGGTGGTGTGCCGACGAGCCGCCAGCTCGGCCGCGCGCGGATCGGCGACGAGCGACACCACCTGGTTGTCGGCGGGTAGCCGTGCGGTGGTGATCCCGGCGGCCACCATCGACGAATCGCACAACACCGGGGCGCCACTGTTCAGGGCGGTGCTGACCCGCGCGACCACGTCGTCGGTGTAGGCGACGTGCTCGGCGACATCGACCTGTCCGCAGGTGTGGATCAACCGGACCACGACCGTTGCGACGTCGACAGGGAATCGTGTCAGGTCGGCCTCGGCGCGGATGGCCGCGAACGACTGGCGATAGATCTCAGCCGCGTCGCGGATGTAGTCGAGCACTCGCTCACCCTAAGACCTGAGCAGGCGGTATCCATCGCCGGTGGCCAGCAGCACCTCACCGGCCGGCGGGCTGCCGCAGGCCCGTTCGCAGCCGACGAAGTGACGATGCACGGCGGGATCCACACGCAGCGACTGCGCCGCGTCCGCCCGCACATCGGCGGCCGAGTGCGCGCAGCCGGGGCTGCCGGTGCAGGCGCTGATGGTCAGCCAGGGGGAGTTCTCGTCGAACACCAGGCCCAACGGTGCCAGCACCCGCAAGGAGACGTCGGCCGCGGTTTCATCGAGGTCGCACACCAGCACCGATCTCCACGGTGTGATCACCAGCGGGGCCTCGATCGCGGCCAGGTACTCGGCGACCTGGGCGCGCAACACCCCTAGCGGAACCGCCGCGCCCAGCGTGACGCGGCCGTCTCTCTGGGTTATCCAGCCGACTGGTGCCTTGGTGACGGGCGGGAAGGGTTTGGCACTCAGTTTGGCACCCGGTATGAGGTCGTGAAGGTCATCCAATTCATCCACGCGCCAAGCTTTTCCACGAGCTTGTAGGAACCGCATCGCGACACCGACCAGCGTGCGGGCGACGTCGCTCACTGCCAGCCGGACGCCGGTGTCCCGTCCGGCCAGCAGCAGCGCGCAGTCATCGTCGAACCAGTGCACGCCGGCGTCGGCGCCCAGGCCGGACACGTCGGCGCGGCCGTCGTCGAGGCTGAACCAGAACCGCCCGCCCAGCTCCGCGAGTTTGGGTTCGGCGCAGATCGCCGCATCCAGCTCACCGACGCACTCCCGCACGTCGACGTTCCCACCGGAGCGGCCGGACAGCGGTGACGCGACGATGTTGCGGACCCGTTCATGCGTGGCCGACGGCAGCAGTCCGGCCGCGGCGATCGCGTCGGCGACCGCCACCACGTCGGTGATGCCGCGCAACTGCACGTTGCCGCGGGCGGTCAGCTCCAGCGTTCCCGAGCCGAACCGACTCGAGACGCCGGCCAGCACCGCCAACTGGGTGGCGGTGATCATGCCACCGGGCAGCCGGATCCGCGCCATTGCGCCGTCGGCGGCCTGATGCACCCGCAGTGCACCCGGGCAGGCGTCGGTGTCGCGGTTTCTGACCACTTGCTCACGGTACGACTCCGCTGCTCGGCCCGACACCCGCCGGGGCCCGGGAAGAAAGAAGCAAGAGATATATGAAGATTCAAATCTTTGGCGATCGTCCACTTACGGCGGCCACCGCAATCGCAGCTAACCCTCTTCTGGCGTATGGCCCACGAAATGCGCAGGGCAGGCAGACGCTATCTGGACCGGCTTGGTCTGGGAATGCCGATTGTCAACTTCGAAGCCCTCCAAGTGTTTCACCGCCGCTGAGCTTGATCGAACAATGGGGTAGTCGCCTACTCTAGGTGCCCATCCCTGCCGCGCTGCAAACTGCGGCTCATGGACAAGCGCGGCGAACATGCGGTGGTCCTCGGTGCCAGCATGGGCGGTCTGCTGGCTGCCCGCGTGTTGGCGGACTTCTATGACCGGGTGACGGTGGTCGAGCGAGACATCTTGCCCCCCGATCCGGTGAACCGGCGAGGTGTCCCGCAAGGCAGGCTGATCCACGCCGTCCTCGCGCGGTGCACGCAGATCCTCGACGAACTGTTCCCCGGATTTGTGGACGAACTCAAGGCCATGGGGGTCGGCAGCTGGGACGACGGGGACCTATCGAAGATGTGGGTGTCAGCCGGCGGACATCAAGTGGTGCGCTCCGGCCGGGCACCGAATGCACCGGCGATCTTGTTTCCGAGCCGGCCGGTACTCGAATGGAATGTCCGCCAGCGGGTGAAGGCGATTCCGAACGTGGTGTTCCTCGAAGGCCACGACGTGGTCGGTCTGACGGCGACACCGGATCATGACCGTGTCACCGGGGCACGGGTGATGCACCGCGCTACCGAGCGCCAGACGACGCTGACCGCCGGCCTCGTCGTCGACGCAACCGGCCGGGGCTCCCGCACGCCGGTCTTCCTCGAGGAACTCGGCTATAGCCGTCCCCCGGAGGATGAGTTGAAGGTGCAACTCGTCTATGCCTGTCAACCGCTGCGTATCAGGCCAGGTGCCGTGAAGGAGTGCATGATTGGCCTGTTCCCCGAGCCGGGACGGCCGAAGATGTTCGGGCTCATTGGCTACGAAAACGACGTCTGGATGGTCGCTGTCGGCACCGTTGCGGGAGCCGAGCCACCCGGCCGGCGCGCTGACATGGTCAGGTTCGCAGCAGATTTCGCTCCTGCGCATGCGCTGGAAGCGATTCGAACGGCCGAACCCCTGGGCGAGGTGGTTTACCATCGCGTGCCGTCGAACCGTTGGCGGCGCTACGACAAGATGCGTCGCATGCCCGAGGGTCTGCTGGTGGTGGGAGACGCGGTTTGCAGCTTCAACCCCATCTACGGGCAGGGCATGACCGTTGCGGCGATCGAGGCGACGGTGCTGCGCGACTGTCTGCGCCGCGGGGATCGCGGGCTGACTCGGCGCTTCTTCCGCGCCTCGGCCAGGAAAGTCCGGGTCGCCTGGCAGACCGCCGTCGGCTCCGACCTGGCTCTTCCGGAAGTGGTGGGACCGCGGCCGATCTCGATGCGAATCACCAACGCCTTCCTGGAGCGGGTGCTGACCGCCACCGAGGTCGACCCCGTCGTCGCCGAACAGTTCATGAGAATCACCGCAATGGTTGACCCGACGGTTCGGTTGCTGCGTCCCTCGATTCTGCTTCGTGTCATACGCGCCCGCGCGCCCCGCAATGTAACAACACCAAGGAAAGGAATGCCGATGACAAACCCGAACATCGAGGCAACCAAGAAGGGTTATGCCGCTTTCAACGCGGGCGACCTCGAAACGGCGTTGAGCGTCTTCGACGACACCGTGGAGTGGACGATCGGCGGCGAAAGCACGATCAGTGGGACATACCGCGGCAAGGGCGAACTCACCGAACTGTTGGCGCAACTAGCGCAGAAGTCGACCTCGGCGGAGCCGAAGACCTTTCTCGCCGACGGTGATGTCGTCGTCGTACTGACTGAGGTCACCACCGAAGGAGAAACCTCCCAGGAAGCCGATGTCTTCACCTTTGGCAACGGCAAGGTCATCAAAGCTCAATCGTTCGGCGACACCGCCATGCAGGAACGCATTTTCGGCTCGAAGCGAGTCGCGGCCAGCTAGCAAACGGCGGATCTGCACGCTACGCCGAGTCGATCGGCGTAGCGTGCAGGTCAGCGTGAGGCCCGAGGGGTGGTCATGACAGCGAAGCGTGCACTGAAGGTCGCCATAATCGGCGCCGGGATGTCCGGCCTATGCATGGCAGCCAAGCTGCAGGACGCCGGGATCGACTCGTTCACCATTTTCGAGAAGGCCGACGATGTCGGAGGCACCTGGCGCGACAACACCTATCCCGGTCTCACCTGCGATGTCCCCTCGCGGTATTACTCCTACTCGTTTCGGCCCAACCCGGATTGGTCGCGCCTGCTCCCACCTGGCCCCGAGATACGCGTACTTCCGGCAGGTGGCCGACGAACGGGGTATACGTCCGCACATCCGGTTCGGCACCACCATCACCAGCGCCAGGTACGACGACGGGAAGTGGCGGCTCACCACCGCCGACGGCGAGGAGACCTTCGACTTCCTCATCACCGCCACGGGAGTCCTGCGGGTACCTCGTTATCCGGAAATACCCGGGCAGGACACGTTCGCCGGCCCCGCCTGTCATTCATCGCGGTGGGATCACTCGGTCTCCCTGCCGGACAAGCGAATCGGTTTGATCGGGACCGGCTCAACCGGTGTGCAGATCACCGCGGAGCTCGGCGGCAGGGTCCGGCAGCTGAAGGTGTTCCAACGCACGGCGCAATGGATCTACCCGACGCCCAACCCGCGCTACTCACCGCTGACCCGGGCGGCAATGCGCCGATGGCCGGCGTTGAACGGTCTGGCCTACCGCTTCTGGGGGTGGTACTTCCGGCGATTGTTCGGCCGCGCGACGATCCGTCCGGGATGGCAGCGCCGCCTGATCCAGGCTGAGTGCCGATGGAACCTGCGCCTCTCGGTGCGCGACCCCCAGTTGCGGGCGAAGCTCACCCCGACGTACCAGCCGATGTGCAAGCGGCAGATTCTCGCCGGGCACTTCTACCGATCCGTGCAGCAGCCCGGAGTCGAGGTGATCACCGACTCGATCGATCACATCGAGCCCCGCGGAGTCGTCACCGCCGACGGCACCCTGCACGAACTGGACCTACTGGTCTATGCCACCGGGTTTGACGCACGCGCGTACGTGCGCCCCATGGAGGTGATCGGGCAGGGCGGGATCAGCTTGGACGAGGCCTGGGCCGACGGCCCGATGGCGTACCGGTCTATCGCGGTGCCAGGGTTCCCCAATCTGTTCATGCTGATGGGCCCGCATTCGCCGATCGGCAACCAGTCGCTGATACCGATCGCCGAGGACCAGGCCGACTATGCGATGTGGTGGATCGAGCAGCTCCGCGACGGCCGCGTGCGCGCTGCGGCACCGACCGAAGCGGCCACCAAGGAATACAACGAGAGCATGAAAGCTGCTATGCCTCAGACGATCTGGGTGACAGGCTGCAGCAGTTGGTACCTCGGAAAAGATGGCCTGCCCGAGCTGTTCCCCTGGACACCCGAGACTCACCGCGAGCTGCTGCGCCGACCCGAGCTCGCCGACTTCGACGTGCGCACCGCCTGAGGTTAGAACGGCGGCCTCACGGGCTCGATCGACCCGGCGGCGCCGCCCCGCCGGCGGACAGCCAGAGCAACAAGAGGACGGCGTGTTGCAGAACAACGCAGCCCAAGCCGACATCCAGCTCTTCCGCAGCCAGGGCGTGAAGCCGGCAGACGGCGAAAGCGCCGCTGCGGTCACCGCGACACTCGGCGAGGCGCGCGACGCCTACCGGCGAGCATTGCGCGACGGCGACGATCTCGCCGTTGTCGCCCCAGGTCAGGTTGGGCACCACCGAGGGGTCAGGCGCCAAGATTTTTCGTGCCTAGGCGCCAGCTTTGTTCACCTTCGACGCATTCCATGGGCAGTCGGCGACCGCCGATCGTCCAATCACGCTCGCGGCGTCCTTGAGGCTGAATCCGCCGTCACGCGCGATGGTGAGTGAGAGTCTGAATATGTCGCCCCCGGTGTCGGCCTTATCGAGCTGCGCGCACACCGCCTTACCGTTGCGGCTGACGTAGTCATCCAGGGGACCGGCGTGAGCCACCGCAGGGGCGAGCGTGGCGGCGACGGCAAGTAATGGCACGGCCAGGTACAGGGCCCTCACTTCACCTCCGACAGCAGCGAGTTTCCACATAGGATTCGGCGGTGGGTGGCTAAATTCCGATTTCAAGGTACCAAGTCTGCGCTGCCTGCGCGGTATGAGTTCAATATGAGATTCTTGACGTGCGAACCATCCGTACCCACGCTGCGGCCCGAGATGACCTCCGTTGCAATAGTTTTGACATCTGCCTGAAACGTGGAGGACACAATCGACCCGGTCCGCCTAAGCCAGTGGCTGTGCACAAAAATCCAACCGCGCCTATACGACGGCGCCGGTGCACAAGCCTCAGGACGTCCCCGTGCGCTCGGCAGATGATGCGCGTCTGTCCCGCTCGACGTCGCTGGTGAATACGCGCCCGGTACCCAGCAGGCGCCCCAGCGCCTCCGATACGCGTTGCGGCATAAGACGCTGGGCGGACGCGGCGACGCCCATCGAACGGGGAACGACCACACGTGGTTTCGGCTTGGCAATCACGCCGGCGACTGCCTGGGCCACGTCCTCCGGCTCGGCGTTCTTGAAGCCCCGCGCGTGTCCGACGCGGGCAATCATTTCGGTATTCGTCAGGGTCGGCATGATCGCCGAGAAGCCAATGCCGGCTCCACGGTTCTCCAAGCGGACGGTGTCGGTGTATCCGAGCACGGCATGCTTTGTGGCGCAATAGGTTGCGATGCCCTCAGCCGGCAGCACGCCACTGAGCGATGCGATGTTGATGATGTGACCCTTACGCCGGGGCAACATCCGTTGTGCGGCCAGCTTGGTGCCCAGGATTACGCCGTAAATGTTCACATCGAGCACCCGCCTGGTGACGGCGTCGTCCTCGTCGACCGCGCTACCCACCGCGACGACGCCGGCGTTGTTCACCATGACGTCGATGGGCCCCAGTTGGTCCTCGACGGCCGATTCGTCGATATCGCCGATCGCAACCGTGGCGCCCAATCCCTGCAAGACAGTGGCCGCGGCCAACCCGATGCCGCGCGCCCACCTGTGATGGCGACTACCTTTCCCGCAACAGACGCCGCTCAGAGCGTAAGCCGCCCATGCGGTACGAATGGTAGGTGGCCCAGCCGACCATCCTGTTGCTGTCGACGTCCGACACCGACCTGATCAGCGCCCGTTCCAGCGGCAAAAACTACCGGTGGGCAAACCCGTCGCGGCTGTCCGAAGACGAGCTGCCCGCCCTTTTGGCCGACGCCTCGGTCGCGGTGGTGCGAATCCTGGGTGGCTACCGCGCCTGGCAGGGCGGCATCGACACCGTAGTAACCAGCGGTGTACCGACCGTGCTGGTCAGCGGCGAGCAGGCCGCCGACGCCGAGTTGACCGGCCTGTCCAGCGTCGCGGCCGGCATCGCCGTCCAGGCCCACATCTACCTGGCCCACGGCGGCGTCGACAACCTGCGCCAGTTGCACGCCTTCCTGTCGGACACCGTGCTGATGACCGGGTTCGGGTTCGCTCCGCCGATGGTGACCCCAACCTGGGGTGTGCTGGAGCGGCCGGACGCCGCGAGGACCGGCCCGACGATCGCGGTGCTGTACTACCGCGCACAGCACCTGGCCGGCAACACCACGTACATCGAGTCGCTGTGCCGGGCTATCGAGGACCACGGCGGGCGGCCGCTGCCCGTGTACTGCGCGTCGCTGCGCACCGCCGAACCCGAACTGCTGCAGCGGCTTGGCGACGCCGACGCCATGGTGGTCACCGTGCTGGCAGCCGGTGGGCTGAAGCCCGCCACGGTGTCGGCTGGCGGTGTCGATGACAGCTGGAACGTCGAACACCTGGCGGCCCTGGACATCCCGATCCTGCAGGGCTTGTGCCTGACCACCCCGCGGGATCACTGGCGCGACAACCATGACGGACTCAGCCCGCTCGACGTGGCCAGTCAGGTTGCCGTACCCGAATTCGACGGCCGCATCATCACGGTTCCCTTCTCGTTCAAAGAGATTGATGACGACGGCTTGATTTCCTATGTCGCCGACCAGGAGCGCTGCGCGCGGATCGCGGGGCTGGCGGTCCGGCACGCGCAGCTGCGCCATGTCGCACCCGCCCACAAGCGGGTGGCACTGGTGTTCTCCGCCTATCCCACCAAGCACGCCCGCATCGGCAACGCGGTGGGGCTGGACACCCCGGCCAGCGCCGTTGCGCTGCTGCGGGCGATGCGCTCGCGTGGATATCAGGTGGGCGATTTGCCCGGAGTCGAGAACGCCGACGGTGACGCCCTGATCCGCGCTCTGATCGAACGCGGGGGACAGGATCCCGACTGGCTTACCGACGGGCAATTGGCAGGCAATCCGATTCGGGTGTCCGCCAAGGATTATCGCGACTGGTTCGCCACGTTGCCCCCGGAACTCACCGAGGCTGTGCAGGCACACTGGGGCCCACCGCCCGGAGAGTTGTTCGTGGACCGCGCAGGCGATCCCGACGGCGAGATCGTCATCGCCGCAATACAAGCGGGCAACCTGGTGCTGATGGTGCAGCCACCCCGCGGTTTTGGTGAGAACCCCGTTGCCATCTACCACGACCCGGATTTGCCGCCCAGCCATCACTACCTGGCCGCCTACCGCTGGCTGGATGCCGGGTTCGGGTCGCACGCCGTGGTGCATCTGGGCAAGCACGGCAACCTGGAATGGCTGCCGGGTAAGACGCTGGGCATGTCGGCGGCCTGCGGATCCGACGCAGCACTGGGCAACCTGCCACTGATCTATCCATTCCTGGTCAACGATCCCGGCGAGGGCACCCAGGCCAAGAGGCGTGCGCACGCGGTGCTGGTCGATCACCTGATCCCGCCGATGGCGCGCGCCGAAACCTATGGTGACATAGCGCGTTTGGAGCAGTTGCTCGACGAGCATGCCAACGTCGCCGCGTTGGACCCCGGCAAGCTGCCCGCCATCCGCCAGCAGATCTGGACGCTGATCCGGGCCGCCAAGATGGACCACGATCTGGGGCTGACCGAACGACCGGAAGAGGACGCGTTCGATGAGATGATCCTGCACGTCGACGGCTGGCTGTGCGAGATCAAGGACGTCCAGATCCGCGACGGTCTGCACATCCTGGGGCAAAAGCCCGCGGGGAAGGCCGAACTCGACCTGGTGTTGGCCATCCTGCGGGCCCGGCAGCTGTTCGCCGGCGAGCACGCTCTGCCCGGCCTGCGACAGGCACTTGGTCTGGCCGAGGACGGCACTGATGAACGTTCGTCAGTCGACCGGGCCGAGGCCGCCGCCCGGGAGTTGGTCGCGGCGCTGCAGGCCAACGGCTGGGACCCCGACGCCGCCGAACGGCTCACCGACAACGCCGACGTGGCCGCGGTGCTGCGGTTCGCCGCCACCGAGGTGGTGCCTCGGCTCGCCGGTACGGCGTCCGAAATCGAGCAGGTATTAAGAGCTTTGGACGGCCGGTTTATCCCGGCCGGCCCTTCGGGATCGCCGTTGCGTGGCCTGGTCAACGTGCTGCCGACCGGGCGCAACTTCTACTCCGTCGACCCCAAGGCGATACCGTCCCGGTTGGCGTGGGAAGCCGGCGTCGCACTGGCGGACTCACTGCTGGCGCGCTACCGGGACGACCACGGGCGGTGGCCCCAGTCGGTCGGCCTGTCGGTGTGGGGCACCTCGGCGATGCGCACCGCGGGCGATGACATCGCCGAAGTGCTTGCGCTGCTGGGCGTTCGGCCGGTCTGGGACGACGCGTCACGGCGGGTCGTCGGCCTGACGCCGATTCCGATGGCCGAGCTGGGCCGCCCGCGGATCGACGTGGCCGTACGGATCTCCGGGTTTTTCCGCGACGCGTTCCCGCACGTCGTGACCATGCTCGACGACGCGGTGCGGTTGGTGGTCGACCTCAACGAGCCCGCCGACGACAACTACGTGCGCGCGCACGCACAAGCTGACATGGCTCAGCACGGCGACGAACGCCGCTCCACCACAAGGATTTTCGGTTCCAAACCGGGAACCTACGGTGCCGGCCTACTGCAGTTGATCGACAGCCGAAACTGGCGTGACGACGCCGACCTCGCGCAGGTGTACACCGCGTGGGGCGGATTCGCCTATGGACGCGACCTGGACGGACGCGAGGCGGTCGACGATATGAACCGCCAGTACCGGCGCATCGCGGTGGCCGCCAAAAACACCGACACCCGCGAACACGACATCGCCGACTCCGACGACTACTTCCAATACCACGGCGGCATGGTGGCCACGGTGCGGGCGCTCACAGGCCAGGCGCCCGCCGCCTACATCGGCGACAACACGAGGCCCGACGCAATCCGCACCCGCACGCTGTCGGAGGAAACCACCCGGGTGTTTCGCGCCCGCGTCGTCAATCCCCGCTGGATGGCCGCGATGCGCCGGCACGGCTACAAAGGGGCTTTCGAGATGGCGGCGACCGTCGACTACCTGTTCGGCTATGACGCCACAACCGGGGTGATGGCCGACTGGATGTACGAACAACTCAGCGAGCGCTACGTGCTGGACCCCGAGAACCGGAAATTCATGGCGGAGTCCAACCCGTGGGCGCTGCACGGCATGGCCGAACGGCTGCTGGAGGCGGCCAGCCGCGGTATGTGGGCCGAGCCGGAACCAGACACCCTCGACGGCTTGCGCCAGGCGCTCCTGGAAACCGAGGGTGATCTGGAGGGCTAGCTCCCGGCGAGCAGACGCAAAAGCGCCGAAATCCCGGGCGTGTCGGGCACTTTTGCGTCTGCTCGCCGGTAGGAGCCAGCCCTTAGATGAAATCTGAGCCGCCGTCCACGTTCACCGTGGCGCCGGTGACGTAGCCGTTTCGGCGGGACGCCAAGTAGGCGGTGAGGGAGGCGACCTCTTCGGGGAGTCCGGCTCGGCCGAGGTCGCAGGGCTGGTGAAAGTTGTTGTCGATCCAGGTCATTACATCGTGCGGATCAGTGGCGTCGAGGCCGGCCGCGGCCAGGATGTCGTTGAGCTGTTCGGTGAAGCTGGCGGTCACGATCGTCCCGGGGCATACGCAGTTAACCAGGATGCCTTCCTTGGCAAGGCTTTTGGATAGGTTCTTGGTAACGCTCGCCAACGCGGCCTTCGACGCCGTGTAGGCGACGATGCGCGGGTTCTGTCGCTGGATGGAGTGCGCGGCCAGGGTCACGATCCGGGCCCAATCCGCGGAGCGCAGCAGTGGCAACGAGGCGCGGATCGATCGCACCGCCGACATCGTGCCGAGTGCGAACGCTGCGTCCCATTGCGTGTCATCCATCTGCTCGAAATAGCCGTCGCCCGGGCCGATCGTGTGCACCAGGGCATTGAGTTGGCCCCAACGCTCGGTGACTGCGGCGAAGCCATCGGCGATGGATCGAGCGTCGGCCATATCCACGCTGATCCCCACGGCGTCCGGAGCGCCGGCCTCGCGTAGTGATGTCACAGCGGCATCGAGCGCTCCTTGGCCCCTGGCCATCACCGCCACGCTGGCCCCTTCGGCCGCGAGGGTTTGGGCGATGGCCAGTCCCATCCCCTTGCTGCCGCCGGTGACGACGGCTGTCGATCCGGCGAAACCCAGATCCATCGGAACCTCCGTTGGTCAGTTGTTGGAGGAAATCTGGGCGATCGCTTCCGGTGTCGCGCCCAGGCCGCGCAAGCAGAAACGCAGAATGCGTTGGCGGAGATGGTCGCGGTCGCAATCGGCGGTCGTCCATTGCCGGTCGATGGCCGCCCAGACCACCCCGTGGATGAACTCCGCGTCGGTGAGCGGATCGATGCCGTGGAACACCCCGCGCTGCAGGCCGCGCTTGAGCGCTTCGCTGAGCGGCTCGAGCATCTCCGCGTATGCGGGTTGAACCAGACCCGGGGAGGCCAACGTTTGCGATTGGGCCTCCAGTGACAAGCGCCGCAAATCGGATCTGATGTTGTCGTCGAACGCCAAGTCGAGTCGCCCGTCGATCCACACCGCCACCGCTTCGACCTCCGTAGTGGCAGAAGCCATTCGGCGACGCAGACGCCGCTTCTCTACGCGCGCTGTCTCCAGGAAGACCGCGGCAACCAGTTCGTCCTTGGAGCCGAAATGCCGGTAGAAGGCCCGGGTACTCAATCCGGCTCTTTCCAGGACGGCGGCGATGCTGAGTCCTTGGACCCCGTGCTCGCGCAGAATCGTTGACGCGGCGGCCAGGATCTCGCGGCGTACCGTCGGGTCCGGGCTCAGTTTGTCGCGTCGCCGCGTACGAGGAGCGCTCACGCGGTCAGGCAGTCGCATCGTAGGCGGCGAGGTAGTCGGCAAACCGCTCGCGAACACCTTCGGGTGTCAATCCGTAGTCGGCCAGGTCATATTCGTGCGCACCACGGGAGCCAGGTCTATGGCCCTGCGCCCACTGCGTGACCGAATGCAAGGTGGCATCGGTGAAGCTCAAGCCCAGTGACTGGTAACTGGCTTGCAGGGTGTGTACCGGGTCGGTTTGCAAATCGGCGAAGGAGACGTCGGCGAACCGGTCGTCGCCCACCCGGTTGCGGAAATCCATTGCCCGCCGGACCGCCTCAACCCAGCTGTCGACTTGCTCGGCGCCTAATTCCTTGGCGTCGCCGCGGTCGCTGCTCCAGCTGCGCACGTACTGGATAAGGCTACACACCGAACCCATCACCTTAGCCGGATCACGGTGGCTCCAAAGAAATTTCGCGTTCGGGTATGCCTCGACGAGCGCGTCGAGGGCGAACATGTGTACAGGCGTCTTGAGGTGCCACAGCACCGGAGGGCAATGCCATTGCAGCAGCTTGAGGACTCGCCGGTGAAAGGTGTAAGTCCCGCGCATGTCGCAGTCCATCAGCCACGCCAGATACCCGGGTGCGCGCACGACGCCATCGAAGTGGAACGTACGGAAACTCATACCCATCAGGTCCTGGCATTCGGTCGGTGCCGTCGCCGCGGAGTTGTGCATCGTTTTCATCAACGGGAACATGTCGTCGAGCATCTTCAGGCCGGCCTCGGCCTGCGCGATCCGCGGATCGGTGTGTTGGGTGGCGGCCTCCGGCGGCGGGGTCGGTGCTTGGGATTCCCAGGTCCGGAGTGACCGGAACTGAGGATCGGCGGCCACCAGCTGGCTCAGTGCCGTAGTCCCGGTGCGGGGCAAGCCGATCACAAACACGGGGCCGCCGATCACCTGGTCGTCGATCTCGGGGTGCTGGCGATAGGTGTCCTCGATCTTGAGGCGTTGAATCAAGGCGTTGCTGATGGTGGCGTGCTGAATGACCCGGCCCATGTCGTTGAGGTCTGCCTCGGTGTTCAGCGTCGCGACGATGCGCTCAAGTCCCTCGCGATAGTAGGGCGAACCGAAATTTTCGAGACCGGTTGCGGCGCAAGCGCCGTCCTCCAACTCGTCGGCATTGAACGTCACTGTCCGAACCTCTGCCGCACCGCACGACGGCGCGCCGTAAGGATGGATGCCCGCTCTTCGGCGGTGACCGTCGTTGTGTCCGGGGGCAACTCGGCATGAATGTCGTCGAACGACACGACTCGCGCCGTCGGTGTGGGTGCCGTTTTGGTCCGCACGCAGCGCAGGATGATCGGACCGTTGCTGTGGCCGGCGGTGTCGAGCCAATTCGCCACTCCCGGGTCACGAGCGCACAGCACCACGCGCACCAGCCCGTCGGAATCCACGACGGCCTGATGGGCATTCAGGCTGGACTGATGGCGCCCATAGTGAATCGTCTCCCACCAAGGGTTGCCGACGGAAAAACTCCAATAGATCCCCTCGGGGGGTTCAACTTCGGCGATGAGCGCCTCGTCGGGGCCCAGCTCCCACCGACCGATCACCGGCCGGTTCTCTGCGGCCGCGCCGATGTCAGTGCGGTCGATCGGCGGCAGGAAGCCATTCGGTGGCGGCGCCGCCCCGAACTGTAGAAAGAACGCCAGGTTGTCGTGGACGAACTCACCGAGGGCAACGAGCTGCCGCGACACCGCCACCTGCGGATCGACCAAACGGGCGTCGGCCTGCACCGTATCGCCAAGCTCTTCAATGTGCAGCGACGATGCGACTTCGGTGTTCCAGTCGTAGAAGAAGTGCCGCACCGTCAACGTCGGGTGGTCGCCCTCAATCCGCATCCAATTTCCCGCTCGCTGATCGGCTGACAGGACCACTTCGAAGTTTCCGTCGGCATCCACCTCGAGTTCGTCGACCAGTTCGTTCGCAGTTGCGACGATGCCGTTCATCGTCTGCAGCCCGACGTAGCGGGCGGTGCCACGATTGCCGAACAGCCGGTAACTCTGGCCGCCGCGCAGCACGGCACGGGTGTAAACGCAGTCTGGACACTCCATTCCCCAGGTCACGATGTCATCGGTAGTAGTGCGTTGGACACAGAGGATTGGATCCGGATCGAACCGCAATACCTCGTCGATACCCGCAGTGAGCAGCACCAGCAGATGCCGCATTCCCGCGGCGAGATCGACCCGATTTCGGCTCGCATGGTCGGATTCCACGATGTGCGCGGCTTCGCGGAGCCGGTCCTGCAGAAACGACCACGCCCGCACGAGGTCCGCATCGTCCTCGCCAGGGTCGCTGCCAGCTCCCGCTGACAGCGCCGCCTCAGCGATCGAGAACGGCAACCACGCCAGCGGCTTCGGGTCGCTCACGTAACCCCGCTTCGGTAGCCGGAACCAGGCCTTAACTGAAAATTCTGTTTTCGTTTAACGCCTCATGACTATCGCAGCTGTGGGCCGAGATTGTCAACGTTGGATCGGCACCGGGTAGGTTTGCACCGTGACGCCCACCTTTGCCGACCTTGCCAAGGCGCAATACATCCTGCTGACCACCTTCACCAAGGACGGCCGGCCCAAGCCGGTTCCCATCTGGGCCGCCGCCGACGGTGACCGGCTGCTGGTCATCACCGAGGAAAAGTCGTGGAAGGTCAAGCGGATCCGCAATACGCCCCGGGTGACTCTGGCCACCTGCACCTTGCGCGGGCGCCCGACCAGTGAAGCCGTGGAGGGCACCGCGGCCATCCTCGACAAGTCGCAAACCGGCGCCGTGTACGACGCGATCGGCAAGCGGTACGGCATCCAGGGCCGGCTTTTCAACTTCGTCAGCAAGCTGCGCGGCGGCACGCAAAACAATGTCGGCCTCGAGCTCAAAGTGAACTGACACCGATGAGTACGGTGCTGATCCCAATCCCGGACCGTGACTTCGACCCGACCGAGGTCGCGGTCAGCTGGCGCGTCGTGACCAGGAGCGGTCACCGGGTGACCTTTGCCACCGAAAGCGGCACGCCCGGGGTGGCCGACGACATCATGGTGACCGGCCGGGGTTTGGACTTCTGGTCCGCACTACCAGTATTGGGCTCTATCCCGCTGATCGGGCTGATGCTGCGGGCGAACAACGCCGGCCGCGGTGCCTATCAGGACATGCTGCGGTCAGCCGAGTACCAGCATCCCATCAGCTGGAGTCAGGCCACCCTCGACGGCATCGACGCGTTGCTGCTGCCCGGCGGCCATCGTGCCCGCGGAATGCGCAGCTACATCGACAGCGCGATACTGCAACAGCTCGTCGTCGACGCCTTTGCCCGTGGGGTGATGGTGGCCGCGATCTGCCATGGTGTACTGCTAGCCGCTCGCAGCGTTGATCCCGCTACCGGTCGCTCGGTGCTTTACGGACGCCGGACGACGGCGCTGACATGGGCGCTGGAGCGCACGGCCTGGCAACTCACCCGCGTCACCCGGTTTTGGGATCCGAACTACTACCGCACCTACACCGAGGAGCCCGGCCAACCCGGCGGGTACATGTCGGTGCAGTCGGAAGTCACCAGGGCGCTCAAAGACCCGACGGATTTCTGTGACGTCACCCGCGGGTCGCCGCACTGGCGGCTCAAGACGTCCGGCATGGTGCGCGACACGGCAACCGATTCGCGGCCGGCATTCGTTGTCGACGACGGCAACTACGTATCGGCGCGCTGGCCGGGCGATACCCACACCTTCGCGACGGTGTTCTCGCGGAAGCTGCAGGCGCTAAAGTCTTAGCACGTTGACTGCATCGGCCGTTCGTCATTTACCCATCGTGGAAGTAGATACCATGGAATGGATGGCCGCGACGGATTTGCTCGATCTCTTCCATCAGTTGGTCCGCCTCGAAACCGAGCTGTGGAACGCCGTAGACGCTCGGCTGCGCGTTGAGTTCGACTTGCCGCTAAGCAGGTTAGAGCCTATGCAAGTGATCGCGCGGCGCCCGTCGTGCCGGGTGTATGACATTGCCGAGGAACTGTCGATAACCATCGGCGGCACCAGCAAGCTTGTCGACCGTATCGAAGCCGCCGGCTATTGCGTTCGCAGGGCCAATCCTGACGACCGCCGCTCCTCGATCATCGAGCTCACCGCAGCGGGACGGCGCGTCTTGGCCAAGGCCACCAAGGCGTTTGAGAGCGAACTGCGCACTCGGATCGGTTCGGCGGTGCCAGAGCGATCGCTGCAGCAGTTCTACTCCACCGTCGTTAAGCTGCGCGTTGCCAACACCAGTGCTGACGAGGCGTGTTCGAGCGCCTGAAGCTCTGGCCGAGCAGCCAGGTGGGTGATATGTTTCCATGGAATGTATATTCGTCGACGCGGTTGAACGCCGCTTCGCGGAGGTGGCTGACATGTTGGCGGCCTGGTATGACCGACAAGGTCGCGCGGCAGATGTGCTGCAAGTCGGAGAGTTGCCGACTCCCGAACCCGGCCCGGGCGAGGTCCGGGTGCGAGTCACCTTCTCCGGCGTCAATCCCGGCGATACCAAGAAGCGCTCCGGCTGGCAGGGAAATCCGATGAGCTTTCCGCGGATCATCCCGCACAGCGACGGCGCCGGCGTGATCGACGCCGTAGGCGACGGCGTGGACAGCCGCCGGATCGGGCAACGGGTGTGGACCTATGGCGCGCAGTCCTACCGGCCATTCGGCACGGCAGCGCAGCTGACCTGCGTGCCGAACGGGCAGGCCGTTCCGCTGACCGACGGAGTCTCCGACGAGATGGGCGCGTGTCTGGGCATTCCAGGGATAACGGCTCACCGGGCGGTGTTCAGCGACGGCCCGGTCGCCGGCAAAACGATTCTGGTGCACGGGGTCCTGGGTTCGGTTAGTTCGCTGGCTGCTCAGCTGGCCCATTGGGGCGGCGCCACCGTCATCGGCACCGTTGTTCACCGCAGGGACCTCGAAAGCGTGGACATGTCGGCGGTTTCGCATCCGATCGCGCTCGACGAAGGTGACGCGTCAGCTGCGATCCGCGGGCATGCCCCCGACGGGGTGGATCGCATCGTGGAGGTGGCTTTTTCCGACAACGCCGACCTGGACGCCGCGGTCGTGGCCAACGACGCGGTGATCGCCGCCTATGCCAGCCGCGCGGACCGACCCGAACTGCCGTTCTGGCCGATGTTATTCGCCAACGTCACACTGCGGTTGCTCGGTGGCGACGACTTCCCGGCGGAAGCCAAGCAGCAGGCCGGAATTGATCTCACGGCGGCCGCGGGAGTCGGCGCGTTGCGGATCCCCATCGCACCCCTTCGCCCCCTCACCGCGATCGCCGCAGCACACGACCAAGTCGACAACGGACCGCGCAACGGCCGTGTGCTGGTTGCCGTCCCGGGCTGAATCCATTCAGCTCGGGTGGCGTTAAGCAGGCTCTATGGCCTCGATGTCGTAGGGACCCATCTGTTTTGCCGTGAAGGCGTACGGGCTGTTCCTGTCCCGCATCACCATGTTGGGAAGCGCCACCCCGAAGACCGCGCTGCCGACCGCGCCGACCACGCCTTTGGTCCAGTCCGCCCGGCTGATCGAACGCTCTTGACCGACCGCCGTGATGTAGCCGATACCGATAGGCAGATGTAAGAGCAGCGCCGTGAGAACCCCTGGGCCATACCTTGCCCCGGCCTTCCGCGGAATGACGATCCCGTGCAACACGATTTGGCTCCAACCCACCAGAACCGACGCCAATCCGAGCCAGCTCTTCTTCGGGAACAGCACGGGCGCAACGTAGAACGGGTAGGCCAAGCAGGTGTTGATGACCATCGCCGTCTGCGGGTTCAGCGGGTAATTGCGCGGCGAGTCGCTATTGAACAGACCGCGATTGAATTGACCGGGAAAGTAGCCCGGGTGTACGTACTCCTCGTACTGGTGGGCCATAAGCGCAATCAGGTTGGCGGCCGAAAGGATTTGTGGCTTCGTCAGCCGTCTGGCTGCCATGGCGGTCGCACACCCGACGAGCATCGCGACGATGGCGCCGATGCGCGGCCACTGCGTGCGGTAACTGGCTAACAGCGGATGGCTCACCCTACGTCGTTGCTCCCGCCCGCAGGTGCTCGCTGAAGAACGCAAAGACGCGGGTCCACGCATCTTCGGTCGCGGCTTGGTTGTAGCCGAAACCCGTGATGCGAAGCAGAGGCTGGCCGGGGAGTTTGTTAGCGAAGCCGTGCCCGGCGCCGGGGTAGGACTTGATATCGGCGGTGATGTGCTGCCTCGTGGTCACTTCCCGCAATCGTTTGGGCGCGCCGAAACCCAGCGGGTCGCGGCCGCCGAAGCTCGCCACTAGCGGGCACGCCCCGTCCAGTGTCTCGCTGAGGTTACGCGGCAGTGGCGTCCCGTAGAACGGCGCAGACGCGCCGAAACCTTGGGGCGACATAATGAGTGCGAACCCGCCGCCCATGCAGAAGCCTGCGATGCCGACACGCCCGGAGCATTCCCGCATGGCCAGCAGATGATCGCGCGCGGCCAGAATGTCGTTGAGGGCGCGGCCTCGCTTGGTCAGCAGCTCGCGCATCACTCGGGGGACGCAGCGGGCCCGGCCGCCCCGCGCGAACAGATTAGGGGTCAGTGCCACATAGCCTGCCCGGGCGATGTGGTCGTTGATGGACTCCTTGTCGGGGCCGTAGCCGATCGCGTCGTGGATCACCACCACTCCCGGCCACGGACCTTTCCCGGGGGGAATGCTGAGCAGCGCATCGATCGGTCCGGCGGGGGTGTCGATCTCAATCGTCGTCATACCGTTATCTAACTGCAGCCGCGATATGCGCCGAAAAGGAACTCGCGCCTAGCCCGCAGACGTTGGCGTCATATGGTGTCGCGGCTGTTTCTCATCTACGCCGTCGTCGAGATCGCGGTGACTATCGCGCTGGTGTCGACGATCGCGTTCGGCTGGACCCTGCTGGCGCTGCTGGCCACCTTTTTTGTCGGCGTCATGGTTGGTCTCGCACAGTTCGGCTGGCAGTTGGCGCGGCAAGTCACGCTGTTGCGTTCCGGCCTTTCCACACCCCGCGACGTGCTGAGCGACAGCGCGCTGGTCACCCTGGGTACCGTCCTGGTCGTCATGCCAGGGCTGGTTTCCACCGCTGCGGGGCTGGTGTTGCTGGTGCCGGCGACGCGCGCCATCGCTGGCCCGCCACTGACCACGGTGCTGCTTCGGGGCTTGGGTGTGCGCGCGCCGTTCACCGTGTCGTCTGGGGCCGACTCCGGCCGCCGCGGCTATGCCGGCGATGGCCGCGACTTCATTGACGGCGAGGTCATCGATGTCAGGCACGTCAGGGACGCGGAACCGCCGGCCCTGCCGCGCGGGATCTAGATCCCAGCTAGCACGTAGTTTTGCGGTGTGACCGAGATTGCCCAGACTTCTGCGACGCTGCTGGTGAACGGCCGGGTGCATAGCCCCACCCACCCCGACGCCACCGCCATGGCGGTTCGGGGTGATGTCATCGCATGGCTAGGCAGTGATGACGTCGGGCGCAGCCAGTTCCCGGGCGCCGAGGTGGTCGATCTCGACGGAGGCTTCGTGGCTCCCGGATTCGTGGACAGCCACATCCACCTGAGCGCGACCGGCCTGACGCTCAGCGGCCTGGACTTGCGGCCGGCCACGTCGCAGGCGAACTGCGTTCAGATGGTCGCCGACTACGCGGCCGCCCATCCGGGCCAGCCGGTGTGGGGGCACGGCTGGGATGAGTCCGCCTGGCCGGAGAACACCGCGCCGAGCACGGCCGACCTGGATGCGGTGCTCGGCGACCGGCCCGCTTACCTGGCTCGTGTCGACGTCCATTCCGCGCTCGCCTCGACCGCGCTGCGCAGGCTGGTCCCGGAGTTACCGGGGGCGGCCGGATTCAGCACTGAGCGGCCGCTGGTCGGCGACGCTCACCACCTGGTCCGGGCCGTTGCCCGTGGCCTGTTGACGGCCGAGCAGCTGGCTGAGGCCCGGGCCGCGGCGCTGGAGGCCGCCGCCGCGGCAGGGATCGTCGCGGTGCACGAATGCGCCGGTCCCGAGATCGGCGGGCTGGACGATTGGCTGCAGCTTCGCGCCCTCGATCACGGCGTCGAAGTGATCGGCTACTGGGGTGAGGCGGTGACCACACCCGAGCAGGCCCGCGCGCTGATGGACGACACCGGAGCTCGCGGGCTGGCCGGTGATCTGTTCGTCGACGGGGCACTCGGCTCGCACACCGCCTGGCTGCAGGAGCCGTACACCGACGCGCCGGACCGCATCGGCACCTGCTACCTCGACCCCGACGCCATCGAAGCGCATGTGCGGGCATGTACCGAGGCGGAGGTAACCGCCGGATTCCACGTCATCGGCGATGCCGCGGTCTCGGCGGTGATCGCCGCCTTCGAACGGGTCGTCGCGGATCTCGGCGTGGTTGCCGTTGCCCGTTGCGGGCATCGCCTCGAGCACGTGGAGATGGTGGGTGCGGAACAGGCCGCAAAGCTGGGTGGGTGGGGCGTCATTGCCAGCGTGCAGCCCAATTTTGATGCGCTATGGGGCGGCGACGACGGCATGTACGCCCGCCGACTTGGCGCCGAGCGAGGCAGCGAACTCAACCCGCTCGCGCTGTTAGCATCCCAAGGCGTGCCCCTCGCGTTAGGTTCCGACGCTCCGGTAACGGGCCTTGACCCCTGGGTGAGCGTGCGCGCAGCGGTCAATCACCACACTCCGGGCAGCGCGATTTCGGCGCGGGCGGCATTCGCTGCCGCGACCCGCGGTGGCTGGCGAGCGGGCGGTGTCCGCGACGGCAAGACGGGAACCTTGGTGCCCGGTGCGCCGGCCTCCTATGCCGTGTGGGACGCCGGGGCCCTGGACGCCAGCGCACCGCGCGACGCCGTGCAGCGCTGGTCTACCGACCCACGGTCCCGGGTACCTGCATTGCCGCGGATGGGCCCGACCGATGGCTTGCCGCGCTGCCGACGAACCGTGCATCGGGGCGCTGTCATATATGGCTAAGGACTGGTCCGATCCGACGCCGGGGCTTGGCGACGCCAGCGAGATCGACCCCGTGGTTGAGGACCCCGAAACCGGCACCGCAATCGATGAAGCCGACGCCGCCAAGCCCGATTCCGACTGGGAGAAAGAGGAAAAGGCCACGCCGCGGGCTCCAGCGGCGGCTAACGAGCCCACCCACGTGCGCGAAGGTCCGAGCTGGGCGGCTCGGCTGGGCGCACTGGCACGCAAGGCAGTGACCGGAGCGGCCGCGGCGGTGATGGCGCGGCTGCCTGCCGCCCGGGCCTGGCTGGTGCCGCGCCTGCCGCGGTTGGTGGTCACCATCGTGGCCGGCTGGCTGCTTTTGGTCAGTTTCCCGCCGAAGAACTGGTGGTGGGCCGCCGTTGTCGCCTTCGCGCTGCTGGCGTGGGTGCTGACTCGGGCCGCCACCACGCTGGTCGGCGGCCTGGGCTACGGATTCCTGTTCGGTCTGGTGTTCTACCTGCCGTTGCTGCCGTGGATCAGCACGCTGGTGGGCTTCATGCCCTGGTTGGCACTGGCGACTGTGTCCGCGCTGTTTCCTGCTCTGTTCGGCCTGTTCGCGGCCGTGGTGCGCCGGCTGCCCGGCTGGCCGATCTGGTTCGCCCTGATGTGGGCGGCGCAGGAGTGGCTGAAGTCGATCTTTCCGTTTGGCGGCTTTCCCTGGGGGTCGGTGGCCTTCGGTCAAGCCGAAGGACCACTGCTGCCGTTGGTCCAGCTTGGCGGCGTTCCGGTGCTGTCAACGGCGATTGTGTTGGTGGGATGTAGCCTGACCGCGCTCGCGCTCGAAATTGTGAGGTGGTTACCAGCCACTGGCCAGGCGCGTGGCCGCGCTGGCAAGGACGCCGCCGCTGATATCGCCGCAGCCGATGCTGCCGATCCACCACCGCCGGCGGTAGTGCTCCCCGGTGTCTGCATATGCCTGGTGTTGTTCGCCGCCGTTGTCGTCTGGCCGCATGTGCGGCACGCGGGTGCCGGATCGGGTGGTGAGCCGGCGATCACCGTCGCGGTTGTGCAGGGCAATGTGCCTCAGCTCGGATTGGACTTCAACGCGCAACGCCGAGCGGTGCTAGATAACCACGTTCGCGAAACGTTGCGGCTGGCCGAGGACGTGCGCGCGGGAACCGCCCCACAACCTCAATTCGTCATCTGGCCCGAGAACTCGTCGGATATCGATCCATTCGTGAATGCCGACGCCGGGCGCGCGATCCAGGAGGCCGCGGAGGCGATCGCCGCGCCGATCCTGGTCGGCGCGGTGCTCGACGTTCCAGGCCGCATGCAAGAGACGCCCGAATACACCAACACGGTGATCGTCTGGAATCCGCTCACCGGACCGGCCGACCGCCATGACAAGGAAATCGTGCAGCCGTTCGGTGAGTACCTGCCGATGCCGTGGCTTTTTCGGCATCTTTCCGGGTATGCCGATCGCGCCGGCCACATCGTGCCCCGCCAAAGTAGTGACGTCGTGCACATCGCCGGAGTTCCGGTCGGGGTAGCCACCTGCTGGGAAGTGATCTTCGATCGCGAGCCGCGAAAGGCGGTCCTCAACGGCGCCCAGTTGCTGGCCGTGCCGAGCAACAACGCCACCTTCAACAAGACAATGAGCGAGCAACAGCTGGCGTTCGCCAAGGTCCGGGCTGTCGAACACGACCGATACGTCGTGGTTGCCGGTACCACCGGGATCAGTGCGGTGATCGCACCGGACGGCGGCGAGTTGGCCCGCACGGACTTCTTTGAGCCCGCCTACCTGGACGCTCAGGTGCGCCTGAAGACGAGGCTGACGCCGGCAACGCGCTGGGGTCCGATCATGCAATGGACCTTGGTGGGGGCGGCTGAAGCGGTCATTCTCGTCGCGATTTGGCACAATTGGTGGTTCGCGCGTCCGAATCGCTGGCAGTCTAGGCGCCGGGGCGAACCTGAGGACTCCGGTCCGCCGCCCCGGGGCGAACCCGAGGGCGGCCCCGAGACTGCGCAGGATGCTGCGCCCGACGACGAGGTGGGCGGCGACCACACTCCGCCCGACGACGAGGCGGGCGGCGACCACACTCCGCCCGACGACGAGGTGGGCGGCGACCACACTCCGCCCGACGACGAGGTGGGCGGCGACCACACTCCGCTCGACGACGAGGTGGGCGGCGACCACACTCCGCCCGACGACGAGGTGGGCGGCGACCACACTCCGCCCGACGACAAGGTGGGCGGCGACCACACTCCGCTCGACGACGAGGTGGGCGGCGACCACACTCCGCGCCACGACGAGGTGGGGGGCGACCACACTCCGCGCCACAGGAGCGGCCGACAATCACGCTATTTCGGGCGACACAGAGGAGCTACATGACCACCGGACAGTCGACGCCCCGGGTCCCGGGCGATCGTCCCAGCCAGCGCGTCCTGGTGATCATCCCCACCTTCAACGAGCGGGAGAACCTGCCGTTGATCCATGGACGGTTGAAGGAAGCGTGTCCCGATGTGCACGTGCTCGTCGTGGACGACAGCAGCCCAGATGGCACCGGCCAACTCGCCGATGAACTGGCAGCAGCCGATCCCGGTCGCACGCACGTGTTGCACCGCACCGTCAAGAACGGCTTAGGCGCGGCATACCTGGAGGGCTTCGCCTGGGGGTTGAGCCGCGACTACTCAGTACTTGTCGAGATGGACGCGGACGGCAGCCACGCGCCCGAACAGCTGCACTGCCTGCTGGATGCCGTTGACGCCGGAGCCGACCTGGTCATCGGTTCCCGCTATGTCGATGGCGGCGCGGTGCGAAACTGGCCCTGGCGGCGCTGGGCCCTATCCTGGACGGCCAACACCTACGCGCGATTGGCGCTCGGCATCGGCATCCACGACATCACCGCCGGCTACCGCGCCTACAGACGCGAAGTGCTCGAGGCGATCGACCTGGACAGCGTGGACTCCAAGGGCTATTGCTTCCAGATCGACCTGACCTGGCGCACGATCAACAACGGGTTCGTCGTCGTCGAACTGCCCATTACCTTCACCGAGCGCGAAATCGGCGTGTCCAAAATGAACGGATCCAATATCCGCGAGGCGTTGGTCAAAGTCGCTCGATGGGGTATCGAGGGGCGATTCACCGGCGCCCGAAACGCACGCACTCACGACCGCGCATAACCGCTCGGGGTGCGGGGAGCATGCGGGTCAGCCGCGGCGGCGCGCCCTGATGACCTCGAGGCGTTCCTTGAGCAGCTCGTCAAGTTCTTCGACCGAGCGGCGCTCCAGCAGCATGTCCCAGTGCGTGCGCGGTGGCTTGACCTTCTTGGGCTCGGGCAGGTCACCCTCGATCAGGGTGCCTTCCATGCCGTTGCGGCACAGCCAGGTGCCGGGGATGTCGGCGTCGTCGGCGAAGGGGACCTCGAACTCCTCGCCGTTGTCGGTGCGGTACCGCGCTATCTGACGTGGCGCCAGGTCGTGGTTGCGGTCAGTTTCGTAGCTCACCGCTCCGAGGCGACTGCCTCTCAGGACGCGATCAGCCATAGGTGTTACTCCTTTGGGTCCTGTGAGCTCTTGGGCTCTCCCGTAGTGGCAATTCTCTTCGGTTGGCAAACGTCACGGCGGGCTGCGTTAGTTCCCGGGCCGACATGCGATGCACGCGAAGCGACCACCAATTATACGCGGTGTCGCGGGCTCAAAAAGACTCGAGTGAACTAAAGTCGGCGAGCGTGAGTCGTCGCGCGGGGCCACAGCCGTGCCGCTGGTGTGGTCGAGACGTCACCGATATCGGGATGGGCCGTCGTCGCCAGTACTGTCGGCAGTCTTGTCGCCAACGGGCATACGAGCAACGGGCCATGATCAACCGGGGTGAGGCTGGGGCCGTGCTGGCACTGCCCACCGATGCGGTTGTGCTGTCGGCCGACGATGCGGCCGATCTATCGGATCGCGTTTACCAGGTGCGATGTGCAGCGGAGGACGTCGCAATCGCGCTCGACGAAGGAGCCGGGGCAACAGAACTGCGCGAACTGTGTGATGCGCTGATTCGGGCGGCCAGGGCTGCCGACGGCTGGCGACGAGTCGGTGTCTAACCGCGTCATAGATGCGCTTGACCATCACCGATGGGTAGCCGGGTACAGTCGCGCCATGGACGGCAGGGCAGGTGTAAAGCGTGCGCCGAGCACCTCCGGGCGCGGCGTCGCATCCTTGTGGCCAAGCTGTTGCTCGGACAGACGCCGTTGCTCTTGTAGAAGCCGGGAGTATCGGACGTTTTGAAATCCTGCCAGAGTTGGCCATACTCACCAGCGACATTCTTGGGCCGGAGAGCGGCACGACGCTGGTCGAAAAAAATCTGAGGTCGGTTCGTGCAGCAACTTCCGTGACTCGGCGAGAGCCGCGTCCGGCGGTCAGAGGCGGCCAGCGTTAGGCGAGGATTAGGCGAGGCTAGTGATGGTTGATCAACTCCAGCACGCGACCGAAGCGTTGCGGAAAGCGTTGGTCCAGGTTGAACGCCTGAAGCGCACCAACCGTGCGCTGCTGGAGCGGTCGAATGAGCCGATCGCCATCGTCGGTATGTCGTGCCGCTTCCCGGGTGCGGTTGATTCCCCGGACGGCCTGTGGCAGATGGTCTCTGAAGGCCGGGACGTGATATCAGAGTTTCCGACCGATCGTGGGTGGGATCTTGCCGGGTTATTCGACCCGGATCCCGACGCGCGGCATAAGTCGTATGCGCACACTGGCGGCTTCGTGGACGGTGTGGCGGACTTCGACGCCGCCTTCTTTGGCATAGCGCCGAGTGAGGCGCTGGCGATGGATCCTCAGCACCGGATGTTGCTGGAGCTGTCGTGGGAGGCGCTGGAGCGGGCCGGGATTGATCCCGGCGGGCTGCGCGGCAGCGCCACCGGGGTGTTCGCCGGACTCATCGTCCAGGGCTACGGCATGTTGGCCGAGGAAATCGAGGGCTACCGGCTGACCGGCATGACGTCCAGCGTCGCGTCGGGACGGGTGTCGTATGTGCTCGGGTTGGAGGGCCCGGCGGTGTCGGTGGACACGGCGTGCTCGTCGTCGTTGGTGGCCTTGCACATGGCGGTGCAGTCGCTGCGCTCGGGAGAGTGCGACCTGGCCCTGGCCGGCGGCGCGACCGTGAATGCCACGCCGACGGTCTTCGTGGAATTTAGCCGGCACCGGGGGCTGGCGCCGGATGGCCGGTGCAAGGCGTACGCGGGCGCGGCCGACGGGGTTGGCTGGTCCGAGGGCGGGGCGATCCTGGTGGTGGAGCGCTTGTCGGATGCGCAGCGGTTGGGTCATCCGGTGTTGGCGGTGGTGCGGGGTTCGGCGGTCAATCAGGATGGTGCGTCGAATGGGTTGACCGCGCCCAATGGGCCGTCCCAGCAGCGGGTGGTGCGCGCGGCGCTGGCTAATGCGGGGTTGTCGGCGGCCGAGGTGGATGTGGTCGAGGGCCACGGGACCGGGACCACGTTGGGCGATCCCATTGAGGCTCAGGCGTTGTTGGCGACCTACGGGCAGGACCGTGGTTCGGCTGAGCCGCTGTGGTTGGGGTCGATCAAGTCGAACATGGGTCACACGCAGGCCGCCGCGGGGGTGGCCGGTGTGATCAAGCTGGTGCAGGCGATCCGCCATGAGATGTTGCCGGCCACGTTGCATGTGGATGTGCCCAGCCCGCATGTGGATTGGTCGGCCGGCTCGGTGTCGTTGTTGACCGAGGCGCGGCCGTGGCCGGATGACGGTCGTGTTCGTCGGGCCGGGGTGTCGTCGTTTGGGATTAGTGGCACCAACGCGCATGTGATTGTGGAGGCTGCGCCGGCGGTCGAGCCGGCACCGGCGCACCCGGCACCCGCGGTGGTGCCGTGGGTGGTTTCGGCGAAGTCGTTGGCGGCGTTGGGGTCTCAGGCGGCCCGGTTAGCCAAGCACGTGCGCGAGTATCCGGACCTTGATGTTGCCGACGTGGGGTGGTCGCTGGCGGGCCGTTCGACCTTTGAACATCGGGCGGTCGTTGTGGGTGATCGAGACCGGTTGCTGGCCGGGCTGGACGAGCTGGCCAACGATGAAGTCGTCTCGGTTATCCGGGGCACCGCGACACCCGCCCGCAAGACGGTGTTCGTCTTCCCCGGGCAGGGCTGCCAATGGGTCGGCATGGGTGTCGAATTATTGGATACCGCACCGGTATTCGCGCAGCAGATCGACGCCTGCGCCGAAGCCTTTTCCGAATTCGTGGACTGGTCGCTGACCGATGTCCTGCGCGGCGTGCCGGGCGCTCCGGGCATGGATCGCGTGGACGTGGTACAGCCGGTGCTCTTCGCTGTGATGGTGTCGCTCGCCGAACTGTGGAAGTCGGTCGGAGTAACTGCGGATGCCGTGATCGGGCATTCGCAGGGTGAAATTGCCGCCGCGTACGTCGCCGGTGCGTTGTCGTTGCGGGATGCCGCACGGGTGGTCACGCTGCGCAGCAAGCTGCTGAGGTCGCTGGCCGGCCCCGGAGGCATGGTGTCCATCGCATGCAGCACCGATCGGGCACGGGAGTTACTGGCGCCCTATGGTGATCGGGTCGGCATCGCTGCCGTCAACGGCCGGTCGGCGGTCGTGGTGTCGGGTGAAGTGGCCGCGCTGGAGGAACTCGTCGGCTTCTGCGGCGAGCTGGAGCTGCGCACCCGCCGGATCGACGTTGACTATGCGTCGCACTCGGCTGAGGTCGAGGCGATTCGAGCCGAGCTCGGCGAGGTTCTGGCTGGGATCGAGCCGCGTTCCTCGCGTACCGTCTTTTTCTCCACGGTAACCGGAAGCCGTTTGGACACAGCAAGTTTGGATGCCGGTTATTGGTATCGCAATATCCGGCAGACGGTGCAGTTCGATCAGGCGGTGCGCAGCGCCTGTGCGCAGGGCTACCGCACCTTCATCGAATCCAGTCCCCATCCCGCGTTGGTCGCCGGTATCGAAGACACCGTCAACGCCTGTGTCGAGGGCAATGCCGAGGCTATCGTCGTTCCTACCCTGGGCCGCGAAGACGGCGGGCTCGAGCGATTCCTGATGTCGGCCGCCTCCACCTTTGTCGCGGGTCTCGCCGTGGATTGGCGCAGCCTGCTGGGTGGAGCTGGCTTTGTCGAGCTGCCGACGTATGCCTTTGAGCGGCACCGGTTTTGGCTATCCGGCGAAGGTGTGGGAGCCGATGCCGCGGGCCTGGGCCTGGGAGCCAGCGAGCACGCCCTGCTGGGCGCGGTGGTGGACCTGCCGGCCTCGGGCGGGGTGATGCTGACGGGTCGGTTGTCGCCCAGCGTGCAAGGGTGGCTGGCCGATCACGCTGTGTCCGGGGTGGTGGTGTTCCCGGGCGCGGGGTTTGTGGAGTTGGCGATTCGCGCCGGCGACGAAGTCGGCTGTTCGGTGCTCGACGAATTGACGTTGCAGGCGCCATTGATCTTGCCAGCGTCGGGCTCCGTTGCCGTGCAAGTGGTCGTCGGTCCTGCAGAAGAATCGGGTCAGCGTAGTGTGTCGCTCTTTTCGCGCGCCGATGCCGGTTCCGGCTGGGTGTGCCACGCCGAGGGAACGCTGAGCCTCGACTCGGTCGAGCCAAGTGCTGATCTGTCGGTGTGGCCGCCGGCGGGTGCGGTCGCGGTGGATGTGGGTGACGGCTACGAGCGGTTGGCGGCCCGCGGGTACGGCTACGGGCCGGCGTTCAGGGGCCTGACCTCCGCCTGGGTCCGCGGCGATGAGGTGTTCGCCGAGGTGCGGTTGCCGGACGCGGCCGGAGGTGTCCGCGGGTTCGGGGTGCACCCGGCGTTACTTGACGCGGCGATGCACGCCGTCGTCATGGCCAACCAAATGGCCGACCCGGCCGTCGAAGTGGTGTTGCCGTTCTCCTGGCAGGGCGTATCGCTGCATGCCGCGGGTGCTTCAGCGGTGCGGGCGCGGATCGCGCCGGCGGGCCCGTCTAAAACTTCAGCGGTCTCGATCGAGCTTGCCGACGGGTTGGGGTTGCCGGTGTTGTCGGTTGGCGCGATGGTGGCCCGCCCGGTCAGCGAGCAGCAGTTGCGCGCGGTGGTGTCGAATGCCGGCCCGGACCGGCTGTTTGAGGTGATCTGGTCGCCGGCGACGACAACCGCAACGGCCAGCGGTAATCGCGCTCCGTCCTACCAGCTCTTCGAATCTGTTGCTGCTGAAGAAGATCCGGTGACCGGAACCTCTCAGCGCACGCACTTAGCGCTGGCTGCCGTGCAATCGTGGCTCACCGAGCATGACTCGGGTGTGCTGGTGGTGGCCACCCAAGGCGCAATGGGTTTGGCGGGGGAGGACATCACCGATTTGGCCGGCGCGGCAGTGTGGGGGCTGGTGCGGTCGGCGCAGACCGAGCATCCCGGCCGGATCGTGCTGGTTGACTCCGATGCGCCCCTTGAAGATGGTGCGGTAGCCGCGGTTTTGGCGGTCGGCGAGCCGCAGGTGTTGCTGCGCGGCGGACAGGTTTACACCGCGAGGGTGCATGGCAGCCGCGCGGTTGACGGCGTCTTGGTGCCTCCTGCTGATGGACCCTGGCGGTTGGGTATCAGCAGCGCGGGCACCTTCGAGAACCTGCGGCTCGAACCGGTTCCCAACGCCGACGCGCCGTTGGAGCCCGGCCAGGTTCGGGTGGCTCTGCGCGCCATCGCGGCCAACTTCCGCGACATCATGATCACCCTGAGTATGTTCACCCACGACGCGCTGCTCGGCGGTGAGGGTGCCGGTGTGGTGGCCGAAGTCGGCCCCGGCGTCACCGAGTTCGCGGTCGGTGATTCGGTGTACGGGTTCTTCCCGGACGGCAGTGGCACCCTGGTCGCCGGCGATGTTCGCCTCTTGCTGCCGATGCCTGCCGACTGGTCATACCCCGAGGCCGCCGCCATATCAGCCGTTTTCACCACCGCCTACATGGCGTTCGTACATCTGGCCGATGTCAAGCCGGGCCAGCGGGTGTTGGTGCATGCCGCCGCGGGTGGGGTGGGGATGGCTGCGGTGCAGCTGGCCCGGCATCTGGGGTTGGAAGTATTCGCCACTGCCAGCCGGGGTAAGTGGGACACGTTGCGGGCCATGGGCTTTGACGAGGGCCATATCTCTGATTCGCGCAGCCTGGAGTTCGAGGAAAAGTTCCGGTCGGTCACCGGTGGCCGTGGCATGGATGTGGTCTTGGACTCCCTCGCCGGTGAATTCGTCGACGCCTCATTGCGTCTGGTCGCTCCCGGCGGAGTGTTCTTGGAGATGGGCAAGACCGACATCCGCGATCCCGGTGTGATCGCCGAGGAATACCCCGGGGTCCGGTACCGCGCCTTCGACCTCTTTGAGCCCGGCCGTCCGCGGATGCACCAGTGGATGCTCGATCTTGCGGAATTGTTCGACGCCGGAGTGCTGCGGCCGTTGCCGGTGACGACGTTTGATATCCGGCGCGCCGAGGCGGCGTTGCGGTATCTGAGTCAGGCCCGCCACACCGGCAAGGTCGTGATGATGATGCCGGATGCGTGGGCAGCGGGCACGGTGCTGATCACAGGTGGTACCGGTATGGCGGGTTCGGTGTTGGCACGTCACATGGTGACCCGCCACGGAGTCCGGAACCTGGTGTTGGTGAGCCGGCGTGGCCCCGATGCACCGGGGGCCGTGGAGTTGGTGGCCGAGTTGACCGCTGCCGGCGCCCGGGTGCAGGCGGTGGCTTGTGATGCGGCCGACCGGGAGGCGTTGGCCAAGGTGATTGCCGATATCCCGGTGCAGCATCCGTTGTCGGGGGTGATTCATGCCGCCGGTGTGCTCGACGACGCGGTCGTCACGTCGCTGACCCCAGAGCGTATTGATGCGGTGTTGCGGGCCAAGGTGGACGCGGCATGGAACCTGCACGAGTTGACCCGCAATCTGGATGTTTCGGCGTTCGTGATGTTTTCATCGATGGCCGGGCTGGTGGGGTCGTCGGGCCAGGGTAACTACGCGGCGGCCAACTCTTTCCTGGATGGGTTGGCCGCTCATCGTCGGGCTCACGGGTTGCCGGCGATCTCGCTGGGGTGGGGGCTGTGGGATCAGGCCAGCGCGATGACCGGCGGCCTGGACACCGCTGACGTCGCCCGGCTGGGCCGCGACGGCATCGTGGCGCTGTCCTCGGACGAGGCGATGGAATTGTTCGACACCGCACTGATTGTCGACGAACCATTCATGGCACCCGCCTGCATCGACCTGACCGCGCTGCGGGCCCACGCGGTGGCGGTGCCGCCGATGTTCACCGACCTGGTCAACGCGCCGAGCCGGCGACGGGTCGACGACTCGCTGGCCGCCGCGAAATCGAAATCGGCTCTGGCGCATCGTCTGCATGGGCTGCCCGAGCCCGAACAGCACGCCGTCCTGCTGGGCCTAGTGCGCTCGCACATCGCCACGGTGTTGGGCAGAACCTCTCCGGAGGAGATCGACCCCGACAAGGCGTTCCAGGAGTTGGGCTTTGACTCGCTGACCGCGGTCGAAATGCGTAACCGGCTTAAAGCCGCTACGGGACTGGCGCTTTCACCCACACTCATCTTCGACTACCCGACACCCAACGGCCTCGCCAGTTACATCCGCACCGAACTCGCCGGGATCCCACAAGAAATCAAGCACGCCCCGGCGGTTCGTGCCACGGGCGACGATCCGATCGCGATCGTTGGCATGTCGTGCCGCTACCCGGGTGGGGTGAATTCCCCCGACGATCTTTGGGAAATGCTGACCGAGCGCCGTGATGTGCTCTCCGAATTCCCGAGCGACCGCGGCTGGAATCTGGCCGGCCTGTACAACCCAGATCCCGACGTTCCGGGCGCGTGCTACACCCGCACCGGCGGCTTCGTGGATGGTGTCGCTGACTTCGACCCCGCGTTCTTTGGTATAGCGCCGAGCGAGGCGCTGGCGATGGACCCGCAGCAGCGGATGTTCCTCGAACTGTCCTGGGAAGCGTTGGAGCGAGCTGGAATTGAACCTGGAGGCCTGCGTGGCAGCGCCACCGGCGTATTCGCCGGGGTGTACACCCAGGGCTACGGCATAGGCGCCGCCGAAGCGATGGAGGGCTTCCGGCTGACCGGGCAGTCGTCGAGTGTGGCGTCGGGGCGGGTGTCGTATGTGCTCGCGTTGGAGGGCCCGGCGGTGTCGGTGGACACGGCATGTTCGTCGTCGCTGGTGGCGTTGCATATGGCGGTGCAGTCGCTGCGCTCGGGGGAGTGCGATCTGGCGCTGGCCGGCGGCGTCACCGTCAACGCCACACCCGACATCTTTGTGGAGTTCAGCCGCATGCGCGGGTTGTCTCCGGATGGCCGGTGCAAGGCCTACGCGGGGGCCGCCGACGGCACCGGATTCTCTGAGGGCGGCGGAATGCTGGTGGTGGAGCGGTTGTCGGATGCGCAGCGGTTGGGGCATCCGGTGTTGGCGGTGGTGCGGGGTTCGGCGGTCAATCAGGACGGTGCCTCGAATGGGTTGACCGCGCCTAATGGTCCGTCGCAGCAGCGGGTGGTGCGGGCGGCGTTGGCCAATGCCGGTCTCAGCGCGACCGAGGTCGATGTGGTTGAAGGCCACGGGACCGGTACCACGTTGGGCGATCCGATTGAGGCCCAGGCGTTGTTGGCGACGTATGGCCAGGGCCGCGGTTCGGCCGAGCCGCTGTGGCTGGGGTCGATCAAGTCGAACATGGGTCACACCCAGGCCGCTGCCGGTGTTGCCGGTGTGATCAAGATGGTGCAGGCGATGCGCCACGAAATGTTGCCGGCGACGTTGCACGTGGATGTGCCGAGCCCGCATGTGGATTGGTCGGCGGGGTCGGTGTCGTTGCTGACCGACGCGCGGCCCTGGCCGGCCGAGCCGGCGAACGGTCGGGTGCGAAGGGCGGGGGTGTCGTCTTTTGGCATTAGCGGCACCAACGCGCATGTGATCGTGGAGGCAGCCCCAGCTGAGTCGGCAGGGGAAGCCGGCCCGCCGCAGCCGGTGCTGCCGTGGGTGGTTTCGGCGAAGTCGGCGGCGGCGTTGGGGGCACAGGCTGCGCGGTTGGCCGAGCATGTGCGCGCCCATGGTGAGCTTGATGTTGCCGACGTGGGGTGGTCGTTGGCCGGCCGCTCGGCCTTTGAGCATCGGGGGGTCGTTGTTGGTGGTGATAGAGACGGGTTGCTGACCGGGCTGGATGAGCTGGTTGATGATGACCCGGGTGGCTCGGTCATTCGGGGGACGGCGACGCCGGCGGGCAAGACCGTGTTCGTCTTCCCCGGTCAAGGCTCGCAAATGCTGGGCATGGGCATGGGATTGCATGCCGGATACCCGGTATTCGCCGAGGCGTTCAACACCGTCGTGGGGGAACTGGATCGGCACCTGCTGCGCCCACTGCGCAAAGTGATGTGGGGCCATGACGAAGACCCGTTGAACACAACAGAATTCGCGCAACCGGCTTTGTTCGCGGTGGAAGTGGCATTGTTCCGGTTGCTGGAATCCTGGGGGGTGCATCCCGATTTCGTGATGGGCCACTCGGTCGGTGAGTTGTCCGCCGCACACGTCGCCGGCGTGCTCTCGCTGGAAAACGCTGCGGTACTGGTGGCCGCCCGGGGCCGGTTCATGCAGGCTCTGCCGCTGGGCGGGTCGATGTTCGCCGTGCACGCCACCGAAGAAGAAGTGCGGCCGCTGCTCAGCGCCGACGTTGGCATCGCCGCGATCAACGGGCCTGCCTCGGTGGTGATTTCGGGTGAGCACGACGCGGCGATGGCCATCGCCAACCAGCTCCGCGTAGACGGCCGCAGAGTGCACCAGCTGGCTGTCTCGCACGCGTTCCATTCCCCGTTGATGGAACCCATGATCGACGAATTCGGGACGGCCGCTGCCGGGCTCGCCATCGGAAAGCCCAGCATCCCGATTGTGTCGAACGTGACCGGACAGCTGGCGGGAGACGACTTCGCGTCGGCAGCGTACTGGAAGCGGCACGTTCGCGAGGCGGTGCGGTTCGCCGACAGCATCCGCTTCGCGCACTCAGCCGGTGCAAACCGGTTCTTCGAGGTCGGACCGAGCAGCGGCCTGATCGCATCCATCGAAGAATCGCTGGCAGACGCGCCCGTGCTGACAATGTCGGCATTGCGGAAGGACCGCCCAGAGCCGGCAACCCTGATGAACGCGGTCGCGCACGGGTTTGTCGCCGGCATGGATGTGGACTGGCGTGGCGTACTCGGCAAGGCCAATTTCGTGGAACTGCCCACGTATGCCTTCGAGCGGCGGCGGTTTTGGCTCTCCGGCGCCTCTACTGCGGCCGACGCAGCCGGCTTGGGGTTGGAGGCCAGCGAGCATCCGATGCTAGGCGCCGTGGTGGAGCTGCCGGCCTCGGGCGGGGTGGTGCTGACGGGCCGGTTGTCGCCCAGCGCGCAGGGCTGGTTAGCCGACCACGCCGTCGGTGGGGTGGTGCTGTTCCCGGGGGCTGGGTTTGTGGAGTTGGCGATCCGCGCCGGCGACGAGGTGGGCTGCGGAGTCGTTGACGAGCTGAATCTGGCTGCGCCGCTGGTGTTGTCTGCCTCGGGTTCGGTGGCGGTGCAGGTAGTGGTCGGTGGCCCGGACGAGCAGGGTGCTCGCGCGATGTCGGTGTTTTCGCGCGCTGAGGCTGGTTCGCCGTGGCTTTTGCATGCCGAGGGCGCGCTGAGCGCGGGTTCGGTACAGCCGACCGCGGATTTGTCGGTGTGGCCGCCGGTGGGTGCGGTCGCGGTGGACGTCGGCGACGGGTACGAGCGGCTCGCCGAGCGCGGGTATGAGTATGGTCCTGCGTTCCAAGGATTGACCGCGATGTGGCGTCGCGGCGATGAAGTGTTCGCCGAGGTGACTTTGCCCGCGGATGCCGGGGTGTCAGCGGCCGGGTTCGGGGTCCACCCGGTGATGTTGGATGCGGCCTTTCACGCGGTGATGCTTACCTCCGAGACAGGACTGGCCGGGACGGCGGGGCTTGCCGAGGGGTCGGTGCTGGTGCCGTTTTCCTGGCAGCACCTGTCTTTGCATGCCGCAGGCGCTTCGGCGGCACGTGCTCGTATTGCGCCGACGGGGCCGTCCGCGGTCTCGATTGAGCTTGCTGATGGTTTGGGGTTGCCGGTGCTGTCGGTGGCGTCAATGGTCGCCCGGCCGGTGAGCGAGCGGCAGCTGAAGGCTGCGCTGTCCGGCTCGGGCCGGGACCGGCTGTTCGAAGTGATCTGGTCGCCGGCGACCGGGATACCAGCGGGCTCCGCGGTTGATGCCGCCCCGACGTATGAGGTTTTCGAGTCGGAACTCGCCGTTGGTGATGCCGTGGCCGGGGCGTATGCGGCGACGCACAAAGCGCTGGCCGTCGTGCAGTCGTGGTTGACCGAGCGTGACTCGGGGGTCTTGCTGGTAGCGACGCGGGGCGCGGTGGCGTTGCCCGGCGAGGACGTCACCGATTTGGCGGGCGCGGCGGTGTGGGGTTTGGTGCGGTCGGCGCAGACCGAGCACCCCGGCCGGATCGTGCTGGTCGACGTTGACGGGCCCCTGGATGTTGAAGGGGCCGAAGCGGCTTTGGCGGCGAGTGAACCGCAGGTGTTGCTGCGGGGCGGGCAAGCGTACACCGCGCGGGTGCATGGCAGCCGCGCCGTTCACGGCGTGCTGGTGCCCCCGGATGGTGTGCCGTGGCGGTTGGGTATGAGCAGCACGGGCACGTTCGAGAATCTGCGCTTGGAGCCGATTCCCGACGCCGATGCGCCGTTGGCGCCGGGACAGGTGCGCGTTGCGACCCGCGCCATGGCCGCCAATTTCCGCGACGTCATGATCGCGTTAGGCCTCTATCCCGATGAGGACGCGGCCATGGGTGTTGAGGCGTCCGGAGTCGTTCTCGAAACCGCTTCTGGCGATGGCCGTTTCGCAGTGGGCGACCGGGTAACCGGTCTGTTCCCTGAAGGGACCGGCGCCATCGCGGTCACCGACGAGCGGCTGATGATCAAAGTGCCTGCGGGTTGGTCCTACGCCGACGCCGCCACGGCCCCCGTCGTTTTCACGACGGCCTATTACGCGTTGTCGGCCCTGGCCGAGGTGAAGGCCGGGCAGCGGGTGCTGGTGCACGCCGCCGCTGGTGGGGTGGGCATGGCGGCGGTCCAGCTGGCCAGGCACTGGGGCCTGGAGGTGTTCGCCACCGCCAGCCGGGGTAAGTGGGACATGTTGCGGGCCATGGGCTTTGACGACGACCACATCGCCGATTCGCGTACTCTCGAGTTCGAGGACAAGTTCCGGGCGGTCGCCGATGGGCGCGGGGTGGATGTGGTGCTCGACTCGCTGGCGGGCGACTTCGTGGATGCCTCGCTGCGATTGGTCGCACCCGGTGGGATCTTTCTGGAGATGGGCAAGACCGACATCCGTGATCCCGGTGTGGTCGCCCAACAACATCCGGGCGTGCGCTACCGCGCCTTTGACCTTTTCGAGGCGGGGCCGGACCACATCCAGAGGATGCTCGCCGATTTGGCTGCGTTGTTTGGCGAAGACGTACTGCGGCCGTTGCCGGTCACTACGTTTGATGTGCGGCGGGCGCCTGCGGCCCTGCGGTATTTGAGTCAGGCGCGTCATGTCGGCAAGGTCGTGATGATGATGCCGGATGCATGGGCGGCAGGCACCGTGCTCATCACCGGTGCTACCGGTATGGCGGGTTCGGCGCTGGCCCGCCATGTGGTGGCCCGCCACGGGGTACGCCACCTGGTGTTGGTGAGTCGACGTGGTCTGGATACACCGGGTTCCGCGGAGTTGGGCGCCGAACTGGCTGCGGTCGGTGCCCAGGTGCAGGTGGTGGCCTGCGACGCGGCGGATCGTGAGGCGCTGGCCAAGGTGATCGCCGATATTCCGGTGCAGCATCCGCTGTCGGCCGTGATGCACGCCGCCGGGGTGCTCGACGACGCGGTGGTGACCTCGCTGACTCCGGAGCGGGTTGATGCGGTGCTGCGGGCCAAGGTGGATACGGCGTGGAACCTGCACGAGCTGACGCGGGACCTGGATGTGGCTGCGTTTGTCATGTTTTCGTCGATGGCCGGGCTGGTGGGGTCCTCGGGTCAGGCCAACTACGCGGCCGCCAACTCGTTCCTGGACGCGCTGGCCACTCATCGGCAGGCCCACGGCTTGCCGGCGATCTCGCTGGCATGGGGGCTGTGGGATCAGGCCAGCGACATGACCGGCGCCTTGGCGAGTGTCGATTTCACCCGGTTCGCCCGCGACGGCATCGTGGCGATGTCCTCCCATGAAGCACTCCAATTGCTCGACACCGCAATGATTGTCGACGAGCCGTTCGTGCTGCCTGCCCACATCGATCTGGTCGCGCTGCGGGCCAAGTTCGACGGCGGCACATTGCCGCCGATGTTCGTCGATCTGATCAATGCGCCGGCGCGGCGTCAAGTCGACGACTCGCTGGCCGCGGCGAAGTCGAAATCGGCACTCCTGCAACGTCTGGAAGGGTTGCCCGAAGACGAGCAGCATGCCATCCTGTTGGATTTGGTGCGTTCCCACATCGCCACGGTGCTGGGCACCTCGAGCCCTGAGGCCATCGACCCGGACCGGGCGTTTCAGGAGCTGGGCTTTGATTCGCTGACCGCGGTCGAGATGCGCAACCGCCTCAAAGCCGCTACCGGCCTCGCGCTTTCACCAACCCTCATTTTCGACTATCCGAACTCCGCGGCGCTGGCCGGCTACTTCCACAAGGAACTCCTCGGCACTGCCCGGCAGGACACGCCGAAGGCGGCGCCCGGCGAAGCGGAACTACAGCGCGTTGTGGCGTCCATTCCGGTCAGGCGCCTGCGGCAGGCGGGGGTGCTGGACCTGTTGCTCGCCTTGGCAAACGAAGCCGATGGCAACGGCGAGATGATGGCTTCAGAAGAGACCACGGAAAAGGACATCGCCGGCATGGACCTCGACGACCTGGTCAACGCGGCGTTCATGAACGACGACGAGTAGGCATACGCATTAGCGAGGACACGCAGTGAGGATCGCGGTCACCGGGG
>Ga0209040_10000103_pt1 | contig 51415 bp, 47 predicted proteins | sample BogFormECP12_OM3_FD_188240 | JGI IMG/M metagenome (GOLD analysis project Ga0209040, IMG submission 188240) | Bog forest soil microbial communities from Calvert Island, British Columbia, Canada - ECP12_OM3 (SPAdes) (version 2) | ecosystem: Environmental > Aquatic > Freshwater > Wetlands > Bog ... | reverse complement strand
CGACGATGTTCTGGAAGAGAACGCCGAAGACTTCGTCCGCGCATACGTCCAAAAGGGCGGACAGTGACCTGGCCGTTTCGCGATCGCCTGGCCACCCACTCAGCACTTCCCGGAACCGCCTTTGGCGGTCTTTCCTCTTTCGCGGACTTTTTGCGTCGCGAGGCCCCCGAGCTGCTGCCCGCGGGCATCGGTAACACGGAGCCCGGCGGGCTCGGTTCTCAGCTGCCGCACGGCACTACCATCGTTGCGCTGAAGTATCCTGGCGGCGTCGTCATCGCCGGCGACCGACGCTCCACGCAGGGCAACATGATCGCGGGGCGCGATGTGCAGAAGGTGTACATCACCGACGACTACACCGCGACCGGGATCGCCGGCACCGCGGCCATCGCGGTCGAATTCGCCCGCCTTTACGCCGTCGAACTCGAGCATTACGAGAAGCTGGAAGGTGTGCCGCTCACCTTCGCCGGGAAGGTGAACCGGCTGGCGATCATGGTCCGCGGCAATCTCGCCGCCGCGTTGCAGGGTCTTGTGGCGCTGCCGCTGCTGGCCGGTTTCGACATTGACGACCCTGAACCGGAGAAGGCCGGGCGCATCGTCTCGTTCGACGCTGCCGGTGGCTGGAATTTGGAGGAGGAAGGCTACCAGTCGGTCGGTTCTGGTTCGATTTTCGCCAAATCGTCGATTAAGAAGCTGTATTCGCAAGTGACCGACACGGATTCCGCGCTGCGGGTCGCTGTCGAGGCGCTCTACGACGCGGCCGACGACGATTCGGCCACCGGGGGTCCCGACCTGGTTCGCGGGATCTTCCCGACCGCGGTCACCATCGGCGCCGACGGCGCGGCCAATGTTCCCGAGCAGCGTATCGCCGAGCTGGCGCGCGAGGTCATCGAACGACGTTCCCGCGCAGACAGTTTCGGTCCGGATGCGGGGCGCGCAGGAAGTGACTCATGAGCTTTCCGTACTTTATCTCGCCCGAGCAGGCGATGCGCGAACGCAGCGAGCTCGCGCGAAAAGGCATCGCGCGGGGCCGCAGCGTGGTGGCGCTGGCTTATACCGGGGGCGTGCTATTCGTGGCCGAAAACCCGTCGCGGTCACTGCAAAAGATCAGCGAACTGTACGACCGCGTCGGCTTCGCCGCCGCAGGCAAGTTCAATGAATTCGACAATCTGCGCCGCGGCGGGATTCAGTTCGCCGACACGCGCGGTTACGCCTACGACCGCCGTGATGTCACCGGTCGGCAGCTGGCCAATGTTTACGCGCAGACGCTGGGCAGCATCTTCACCGAACAGGCCAAGCCCTACGAGGTCGAGCTCTGTGTGGCCGAAGTCGCACACTACGGCGAGACCAAACCGCCCGAGCTGTATCGCATTACCTACGACGGGTCGATCAACGACGAGCCGCACTTCGTGGTGATGGGCGGGACGACCGAGCCGATCGCCACTGCGCTCAAGGAGTCCTACGCCGAGAACGCCAATCTGGCCGACGCGGTGCGAATCGCGGTGGAAGCCCTGCGGGCCGGCAGCGCGAACGGCGGCGGCGAACCCAAGCTGGGGGTGTCGATGTTGGAGGTCGCCATTCTCGACGTCAGCCGGCCCCGGCGAGCATTCCGGCGAATCACCGGCCGTGCGTTGGAGGCCCTGCTGCCCGAACCCAACGACTCCGAATCGGCGAAAGACTCGGCAGAGAACTAGGTCCGGCGACCGTCTGCGGGCCGAGCGGGTTTGTCTCGTATTGTCGGTGTGTGCTAATCGGCTTCCTGCTCGCATTGGGTTGCTCGGTGTGCTACGGCACGGCGACAGTGTTGCAGGCCGCCGCGACCCGCTCGGTGGACGCCGGCAGCGACTCCGGAGTCGACGCGGCATTACTGCTGCGAGCGCTGCAGCAGTGGCGCTACCTCGCGGGCCTTGGGCTTGACGGTCTTGGCTTCCTGTTGCAAGTGGCGGCGCTGCGCCTGGTGCCGATCTACGTCGTCGCCGCGGCGATCGGCGCTTCGCTCGCGGTCACCGCGATCATGTCCGCCTGGATACTGTCGGCGCGGTTGTCGGCAATGGAGTGGGCGGCGGTGGGCGTGGTGTGCGTGAGCCTTGCGATGCTCGGCCTTGCCGCCGGCCCCGAAGGTACCCAGCGCGGCCCGGCCGGACTCGGCTGGGCGCTGCTGGCGGTGGTCGCCGTATTGTTCATCGCCGGCGCGGCGGCGGGCCGTTTGGGCGACCGCTCCCGTGCACTCGTCCTGGGCCTCGGGGCCGGCGGCGGCTTCGGGGTCGTCGAGGTCGCCGTCCGCCTGATCGATCCGATCGATCCGACCAAATTGGTGTTCTACACCAACCCCGCCGTATATGCAGTGATCGCGGGCGGCGCAGCCGGGTTTTTGCTGCTCACCTCGGCTTTGAGCCGCGGATCGGTGACCACAGCCGTCGCCGGCATGGTTGTGGGTGAAACGGTTGGCCCTGCGCTCGTCGGGGTGGTGTGGCTCGGCGACCAGACCCGTCCGGGCCTCAGCTGGATGGTTGTGGCGGGATTCGCCGTAGCGGTCGCGGCAACGCTGGCACTGAGCCGATTCGGCGAAGCACCAAGCCCTGTCCAGTCCTAACAACGCGCAGGCGAGCCGCGTTGCCGGAAGCCGGATTCGGAGCTATCCTGCGAAAGCACCTCGTTAGGCGAGGCTTCTGAAGCGAACATAGGCCACTGATCTGACGACGTCGAGAGACGCCCAAGATCAGGACAGATCTCCCCGGCTTAAGGGGTGGTCCCAAGTGGCTTTCCCAGCTCTGCGGGGATACGTCGCTCAGTGCCAAAGCTCAACGTGTGAGGGCAACGTCGCCACTCCACCGCTTCCGTCGTGGGTCCCTCTTGTGCGCGTCTTAACGACATCGAGTGTGGAAGGCAGGTGTTCCCATGACCAGCATGATCGACGTCGCCCGTATCGGGCTGCCCGGCTCAGCCGATGGGCTGCGCCTGACCCCGTACGAAGCGATGGCGCAAGACCTATTGTTCCTCCGCGCAGAACTGGAGACGGCGGGAATCCCGTTGCTTCTGATCCGCGGCGCGGACGGGCGTCCGGCACTCGTCGTTGACATTGGCTTGCGTGCACGAGTTGCCGAAATGCTTATGGCCGCATGCCTGGAGGCACCGCTGCGGGCCAAGATCCTTGACGGGACCGGGCGCAGCTCGGTGTACCTGGGCGACGGCTTGCTGTCGGCGGACCCGGACCCGCGGCTGCTGAGGGTGTTTCGTCGGCGCGAATGCCCGCGTTCCGGCCTGCGTTACGGCGCTTCGGCAGGAGTGGAGCTGCAGTTCTGGGTATTCGACGGTCAGCAGGCGATCTGCCCTATCGAGAACTCGCTGACTCGGAAGGCGTTGCCGCTGAGCGAGATCGTCTACGCAGCCGTCGAACTGCATGGCCGCACCTGGCCGACGATCGCCGGGATGTTTGCCCCGCACGCGGCCGATATCACGTTCGACATCGACATGGTGTTCTCGTGGGTGGACGGCAACGACCCGGAGTTCCGGGCACGGCGAGCGGCAGCGATGACGAACCACCTGACGAATAACATTGTGGGCGAAGGCGACGACGCCGACGCGCGGATCCGTCAGATCGACGAACTGAAGTACGCGCTGCGTTCGGTGCACGCCTTTGCCCCGTGGGTGCGGCGCATCTTCATCGCGACGGACTCGCCGGTCCCCGAGTGGCTCGCACCCCACCCCAAAGTCACCATCGTGCGCGCCGAGGATCACTTCACCGACCGGTCGGCGCTGCCGGTGTACAACAGCCACGCAGTGGAGACACAGCTACACCACATCCCGGGTCTCGCAGAGCATTTCCTGTACTCCAACGACGACATGTTCTTCGGCCGGGCCCTGTCACCGACGACGTTCTTCTCACCCGGTGGGGTGACGAAGTTCATCGAAGCCGGCACGCGCATCGGGCTGGGGGCTAACAACCCCGAGCGCAGTGGATTCGAGAACGCGGCACGCGTCAACCGGCAGCTGCTGTGGGACAGGTTCGAGAAGATCATCACCCGCCACCTCGAGCACACCGCTGCGCCGCTGCGCAAGAGCGTGCTATGCGAACTCGAGCGTGAGTTTCCCGATGACTTCGCGCGTACCCAGGCCAGCCGCTTTCGGGCCAGCACGGACATCTCGGTGACCAACTCGCTGTACCACTACTACGCGTTGATGACGGGGCGTGCGGTGCAGCACGAGTCGGCGAAGGTGCTCTACGTCGACACCACGTTGCGGTCCGGGCTGGCGAAATTGCCGACGCTGCTCAAGAAGCGCACGGTCGACTTCTTCTGCCTCAACGACGGCAGCTTCCCCGAGGTGAGCCCGCAGGAGCGAGCCGATGTCGTCGGCGAGTTCCTGGAGAAGTACTTTCCGGTGCCCGCGCCCTGGGAGCGAGCAGCCGGGGACGAGTGATCGCCCGCTACGCGCTCGCGAGCTGCTGTGGGCTTAGGTCTTCGATGTGGTCTTGGATGTCGCGCGCCACCAGGCCGCGATATAGAGCAGCATCGAGACCACCAAAGCCACTAGTACCCACAAAACGATCGTGAGATCGATCCAGCTTCCGAACGCCGGCGAGCCCGGAAGTGCGTTTCTCAGCGGTACCACCGCAAAGAGCATCGCTGCGTACCACGTTGTCATCGGTGACTGAAACCTGCGTGGGTCGCGAGTCGTCCAAATCGCAACAAACAAGCCAACTGCCGCGATTGCGACGAAGATGCAAAGGATAACGATCGCGAATACCATCGTGCTCGCTGACCGCTGCAGTTGGATTTCGTAGGGTGCCAACGCATTGGCGTTATTCACGCGAGCCACTTGGACTTTCCAGCCGGCCAGCCGATCTACGAATGTCACGTTGGCCCGTTCCGCCACTTGCCCCGTGCCGGTAAACAAGGTCACCGTGATCGGCCCGGTGTAGTACGTGTCGAACGGCCAGCGTTCGACGTCGCGCGCCAGGGTCAGCGGAACAGGAAAAACACCGGGCAACATACCCTTGGAATAGGTGCGCCTGACCGGCGTCGTCACGGATGTGACTGCCACGGTGAGGTCTTGCTTGAGACCATCGGTCGCCGGATCCACTAACGCAGGTCCGGGCTTAATGATGAGGTCGCCGACGAGCTCGCTGTAGTTGTTGGAAATGCTCACGACATCCAGCGTGACAGTTGTGCCGGCGCTGGTGGGCGCGCCGTGAGCTGGAATACGTTGGGAAGCAGCGCCATCAACGTACAGCACGACCGTCGTGACCATCACGCAGCCAATAACCACCAGCGCGATGACGCCGAGTCTGATGCGCGGCCACCACCGGCGACCGCGCACCGTTGACTGCGGGCGCTCGCCCGTTGGCATCAGGACCCGTTCCTCCACGGTGCTCAAGGGAACCTCCCGTCGACAAGAAGGGTCGCGCACGTCAGGTAACAAAGGTCGGTATGCCGGGAATCTTGATGGGTCAACGCAATTGCCATGATAGGAACCGAAATTGCTTTAGACATGCGCCACTTGCCGGACATCCGCGCGCGACGTACGGACAAGCGCGCGGCTGTTGATCGCGCGGTACAGCGGAGCCGTCGCCGCAGTCGTCACGATGGCAAGCGCACACAACATCGCAAACGCATAGGGACCGATCAAGCGGGCTTGGAGACCTATCGACGCAGTGGCGAGTTCGGTGACGCCGCGGCAGTTCAACAAGACGCCAAGTTCGGCCGAGGCGGTAAGTGACCAGCCCTGCATCCTGCCGGCCACGAGACCGACCGCGAGCTTCGAACCGAAAGCGGCGATGGTCAGGGTCAGGAGGCACAGCAGACCGCTCCCTCGGAACAGATCCCCCAGGGTCTGCAGCGGCACAGACAGCGCGCTCGCAACGAAGAACGCAGGAATGAGCATGTCAGCGACCGCGGCTAAGGCCCGCTCCGATGCCTGGTTGGCCAGCCCCGCGGGGAAAAATAGACCGGCAATCACGGCACCGAGGGCTGGGTGCAGACCGAACACCTGTGTTGCTGCCGCACCGACCAGCACGTAAGCGAAGATCGCCACCACAAACGGAGCTCCCTGCTGCGAGTGCTCGAACAACCGCCGGACGACCTGCGGCAGCACGAACATCACGGTGAACAGCAACGCGGCGCCCACACAAAGGGCAGCAGCCGAGACCGAGCTCAAGTCCGTGGTCAGCAGGATCAACACGGTCACCAGTGCCCATGCCGCCGCATCAGTCGAGACGGCAATGCGCAGCGCCACCCCAGGGATGGGCGCCGGGACCCCAAGATCTTTGATGATAAGCACCAGAACAGGAACGGCGGTGACGCTCAGCGCCACACCGACGAATAGCCACACGTGCAGCGGATTGTGGTCTGGGCCAACGAGCCGGTGCGCAAAGGGGAAAGCTGCAGCGGCACAGACGACGACCGGAATCAGCACGCAGGGCACCAGTTGCCAGAGCGGTGACTTCTCGGATGTTTTGCTGTAGGACCGCAGCTCAATTCCGACCAAGAACAACAGTAACAACAGGCCCGCTTGACCCACGTCCTCGATGAGAGATTTCGAGGTCGCCGAAAGTAACACAGACTTCATGGAATGCGGAAGGAGGGCCAGAATTGTGCCGAGCAGAAGGCCGAAAGCAATTACGCCGACGACCGCGGGGTGCTTAATCCGACGAAAAAGGTTTCCGATAAATACCGAGCCGATTAAAACTACGGCCAGCATAATTAGTGCTTGCAGCACGTTACCGAGTGGCATCGATTCTCCCTAGCAACTAATTGAGTCCGCTACTCATCACACAACTAAGCGATTTGGGTTTCCGCAGCTCACCGGTCGCGCAGGCGGTTGCGTCGCATCTGTTATAGCTAGTCGCGGAACGCGGTGCAACAGTGTCGTGACCGCAAACACACCTCCATAATGCGTTCTTAACGTCATTACATCTTCTTAATGGATGCAGGCAAAATCATAACGGCTTCTTGACGGCTATTCGTCGGCAGCAGTCACCTATAATCCGCAGACTAATTACCCGTATTTCTCAGATTCGACGAATTCATTGGCACCCGGGTGAAGCCGGCTTTGCGTGAACGGACCTGAGCGTTGAGTTCGCAGAGGACTTCGCACATCCTGTCGGCGAAGGTGCTCTGCGGCCGGCGAAGAGTGCGCGCCCGCTATGAGCGCGTGAGTTGCTGTGCGATGTGCGGTATCCGGCTTGCGGGCAGGATGCTGACGCAAGAGTCGGCGAGTTCCCGCTGCACGGTCTCCGGCTGGACGAATCGTCCCACGGTGGGTCCGGCGGCCAACGGAATCACGGTGTGCACCAACGTTTCTGGGTAGCAGTGCACCAGGTTGAATGCCTGCGCGCCGTCACGCCCCCGGGTTCCGGGCGTCAGGAGATCCTGAGTGTAGCAACTGGCCGAGGCCACCGAAACCGGAATTCCGGCGAAGGTGGCCGTGGTGGAGTAGTGCAGGTGCCCGGCGAGGATGCTGCGCACATCGGTGCCGCGCAGGACTCGGGCCAGTGGTGTTTGGTCGCGCAGCTCCACCAGGACGGCCAGATCCTGCACGCTGGGAATCGGCGGATGGTGCATCGCAAGGATGGTGCCGAAAGGTGCGGGTTCGGCCAGCTGCGCGGCGAGCCACTGCAACTGCTCGGGCGCGATCTCGCCGTGGTGATGGCCCGGAACCGAAGTGTCCAAGACGATTACACGTAAACCGGCGATCTCGTAGACCCGGTCCATCGGCGCCATCGTCGGGGCCTCGCGCCACAGGTGTTCACGCAACGCCGCGCGGTCGTCGTGGTTACCCATCACCCAAATGACCTCAGCGCCAAGGCGATCGGCCAACGGTTCGACCAGGTTGCGCAGCTTGCGGTAGGCGTCGGGTTGACCGGTGTCGGCGAGATCGCCGGTGAAGATCAATGCATCGGGTCGAGTCTGGGAAGCCTCGAGCCGCTCAAGCAGCTCGGATAATCGGCCCTCCGCGTCGACGTCGCCGTAGAGGTCGCCGTCGCCGGCTATGAGATGGGTGTCGCTGATGTGCGCGATGACGTGGTCCGGCCGCGGGTGCTCCGCGACCCTGGCTCTGTCCACAGGACTGGAGAAGCCTTTCTGACGACTGTGCTCGCGGAAAGGAGCAACCCCATCCTACCGGAGTGGCCGGGGCGCACCCGCGGACCACGCCACCCCGTCGCTGATGTCTGGGCCACTCTCGGCGCGGGTTCCGCACCAGTTGCCCATACAACCAGTACGCTCGAATTGTGCAGCGGCGGATTATGGGCATCGAGACCGAATTCGGTGTCACCTGCACATTCCACGGTCATCGACGCCTGTCGCCGGACGAGGTGGCCCGCTACCTGTTCCGCCGGGTGGTGTCCTGGGGTCGCAGCTCCAATGTTTTCTTGCGCAACGGCGCACGGCTGTACCTCGACGTGGGCAGCCATCCGGAATATGCGACCGCCGAATGCGACAGCCTGGTGCAGCTGGTCACCCACGACCGTGCCGGCGAGCGGGTGCTGGAAGACCTGCTCGTCGACGCTGAGCAGCGGCTCGCCGACGAAGGCATCGGCGGCGACATCTATCTGTTCAAGAACAACACCGACTCGGCAGGCAACTCATATGGCTGCCACGAGAACTACCTGATCGTCCGGGCGGGCGAGTTCTCCCGCATCTCCGATGTGCTGCTGCCGTTCCTGGTCACCCGCCAGCTCATCTGTGGCGCGGGCAAGGTGCTGCAGACCCCGAAGGCCGCCACGTTCTGCCTCTCGCAACGCGCCGAGCACATCTGGGAAGGCGTCTCGTCGGCCACCACCCGTAGCCGGCCGATCATCAACACTCGTGACGAGCCGCATGCAGACGCCGAGAAGTACCGGCGTCTGCACGTCATCGTCGGTGACTCCAACATGTGCGAGACCAGCACCATGCTCAAAGTGGGCACCGCCGCGCTGGTGCTGGAAATGATCGAAGCGGGCGTGGCGTTCCGCGACTTCTCGCTGGACAACCCGATCCGGGCCATCCGTGAAGTCAGCCACGACGTCACCGGCCGACGGCCGGTGCGCCTGGCCGGCGGCCGTCAGGCCAGCGCCCTGGACATCCAGCGGGAGTACTACGCCCGCGCCGTCGAGCACCTGCAGACCCGCGAACCCAACGCGCAGATCGAGCAGGTCGTCGACCTGTGGGGTCGCCAGCTCGACGCCGTGGAAAGCCAGGACTTCGCCAAGGTCGACACCGAAATCGACTGGGTGATCAAGCGCAAGTTGTTCCAGCGCTACCAGGACCGCTACGACATGGAGCTGTCCGACCCGAAGATCGCCCAGCTGGACCTCGCCTACCACGACATCAAGCGCGGCCGCGGCGTCTTCGATCTCCTGCAACGCAAGGGGTTGGCGTCGCGCATCACCACCGACGAGGAAATCGAGGACGCCGTCGACACCCCGCCGCAGACTACCCGCGCGCGGCTGCGCGGTGAGTTCATCAGCGCCGCCCAAGCCGCCGGCCGCGATTTCACCGTCGACTGGGTGCACCTCAAACTCAACGACCAGGCCCAGCGCACCGTGCTGTGCAAAGATCCGTTCCGGTCGGTTGACGAGCGAGTCAAGAGGCTCATCGCCAGCATGTAACTTGTTGCGGCAAGCCTACGGCACCAACACCGCTGGTCAGACCTGTGGTGTTGGTGCCGCGATCGGGCGACGACTCGGGTTAGTTTCTGTTGCTGTCCTGCGCCTTGAGCGTGGCCAGTTGGTTCTCGATCGCGGTGAACGCACCCACGCGGTCCTTGTGGTTGTGCTCGTAGCGCAGCAGGGCGGCCACCTCGGCGGGATCGGTGAGTTGTTCCACCGCTGCCTCGACTTCGTCGATCGTGAGGGCGTCGTAGTGGTCGACCGTTAGTTCGCCTTCGGTGAGGCCGCCGGTGAGGACGCGGGTGCGATGCAGGGTGGTCGCAATGGTGCTTGCTCCATTTCGGGTGGCGATCTGCTCCGCCTGATGAAGTCCAGCGTCGCGCCCGGCGCTCAAGGAGTCGACCGCGGCTTCGGTGACGGTGGCGACGCGTGAACGGGCGCGGGCAACAGCCTCGGCGGTTGCGTTGATCCGCGCGACAGTCCAGCGGGTCGGGTAATTGACGGCCCTGGTGAGTCGACCCACTGCCTTCTGCACCGGGGTGGGCCGCACCCCGGTGAGCTTTCCTGAGGCTTCTTGGGCGAGCACCGAGGTGATCCACTCGATGGTTTCTTGATGCGCAGCCTGCAAACGCCGCGCAAGCAGTCGAGTGTCGACGTGGTCAGCCGCGTCGGCGAGGGCCTCGAGATAGCGTGCGCGGTCGAGCAGTTGGTGTTCTAGAACGAGGTCACTGAACAGTGCTGCCGTTATCGGTTGACCCTGTTCGACTATGGCCTTGGCCAGGGCGGCAGCGCGGCCCAGCGCGGGGGTGACCACGTCGGGAACGCCGCCGAGTTCGCGCAGCGCGGCTGCGATCAGCATCGCACGTTCTTGCGCGTTGGCCGCGTTTGTCGTGAATTGTCGGCGCACAGTATCGTTGCGGGCCTGCAGACGCCGGGTCTGCGCGATCTGCACCTCGCTGTTGGTGAGGTGATGCAGGATGCGAAGTTGGCCTATGAGCTTCTCGGTTGTCGTGTGGGTCACTGTTTTTCTCCTGACGATTTCGTGCTTATCTGCTTAGGACTTCTTGGGTGTGTACCCGGCTCGGGGCGTAACGAATCGTCAGGCTCAGCGAATCGTATTGTCGTACTGATGTTTTGAGGCGTCTCAGTGCTGCTGTCGGAATTGGTGTGGCCTGCCAACCGCGGTCGGCGGCAGGCCACACCAATAGCGGTTACTTGACCGCGTCCTTGATGTTTTCGCCGATCTTCTTGACGCTCGACGTGGCTTGATCCTTCTTGCCTTCGCCTTCGGTGTGCTTGTCGCCAGTAACCTTGCCGGCCTGCTCCTTAGCTTTACCGGCGGCATCCTGAGCTGCATTTTTGGCCTTATCGACGATTCCCATGGGTGTATCCCTTCTGTGGTGGTCAGCCGCGGACTCGCGGATGACCGTGCAACGACCCCGCGTTGGGGTCGTAGCCGACTCGTATCCGGTTCAGACCGGGTGCGAGAGATCGTGTTATCCCTGTGCTGCGCGAAATGCGGGCCAAAGCGCACCTAAACGTTGACCGTTTCGCGAAATAGGTTGGCAGCGTCAGATTTCGGCGCCTACCAGATTGACCGCGTCCGAAGGAATCGGATCATTGGGTGCGACGAGTCCCGTCGGAGGGACGTGAACTCGGATTAGATGTCCGGCGTGGGCCCGTGCCCGCGGCTCGTGATTGGGCCGCTGCGGACTGCTGAAGTATCAACCAACATGAACGCTACTCGCTGGTGGGCGATTTGGCGAATTGCACGTATGTCCGGCGCTCTGAGGTGTGCAGGGGCGTTGCGCCGGTTCGATCAATATCGGATAGTGCCGAATGTCGTCGTCCCGCTGGAGGGAGCGGCGTTCCTGCGATCACCCCAACGGGGCAGCCTGGGTCCTCGTGACTCGGGCTGGTCGACGTGATCGACACGTCGATATCGAGTTGGCTTTACCGCACCCCTAAGCTGCTACGGGTGGCGATCTCGAAAGTCGAGCGAATGATGAACCTCGTCATCGCGTTGCTCTCCACCCGCGGCTACATCACCGCCGAGAAAATCCGGTCCAGTGTGGCGGGCTATTCCGACACCGCCAGCGACGAAGCGTTCTCGCGAATGTTCGAGCGTGACAAGAACGAACTGCGCGATCTGGGCATTCCGCTGGAAACCGGCAAGGTGTCGTCGTTCGACCCGGTCGAGGGTTACCGCATCAACCGCGAGGCGTACGCGCTGCCCGCGGTCGAGCTGACCGCCGACGAGGCGGCGGCCGTGGCCGTCGCCACTCAGTTGTGGGAATCGCCGGAACTGATTACCGCGACCCAGGGCGCGCTGCTCAAGCTGCGGGCCGCCGGCGTGGACGTCGACCCGGATGCGCCGGTCGCCATTGCGTCGCCTGCCGGGACCGTGGGACTGCGCGGGTCGGAAGGCGTTCTCGGAGCGTTGCTGTCGGCCATCGACTCCGCGCAGGCCGTGCAATTTCCGCACCGCCCGTCACGCGCCGAGCCGTACACCGTGCGCACGGTGGAGCCCTGGGGTGTGGTGACCGAGAAAGGCCGCTGGTATCTCGTCGGGCACGACCGTGACCGCGGCGCCACCCGCACGTTCCGGCTGTCCAGGATCGGCGGCGAAGTGACACCGATCGGCCCGGTCAGGGACTTCACCCGGCCCGAGAACGTCGACCTGCGCAAGATCGTGGCCGAGGCGGTCGGAGAGGCGCCGTCGGGCGTCCGGGCTCAGGTCTGGGTGGCCGACGGGCGGGCCACCGCGTTGCGGCGCGCCGGGACATCGCTGGGGCCGCGGCAATTGGCCAGCCGCGACGGCGAGGTGATCGAACTCGACATAGGAACCACTGACCGACTGGCGCGCGATATCACCGGTTACGGTGCCGACGCCGTGGTGCTGGAACCTTCGGTCCTGCGCGAGGACGTTCTGGGCCGGCTGCGCGCCCACGTCGGCGACGGGGAGGAGGAGCGGCGCTCATGACACCCGTGTCCACCCGCCTGGTGCGGCTGCTCAACATGGTGCCGTATTTCCAGGCGAACCCGCGGGTCACCCGCGCCCAGGCCGCCACCGACCTGGGCGTTTCTGTCAAGCAGCTGGGCGAGGACCTCGACCAGCTGTGGCTGTGCGGGTTACCCGGCTACGGCCCGGGCGATCTGATCGACTTCGAATTCACTGGCGACGCCGTCGAGGTGACGTTCTCGGCGGGCATGGACACGCCGCTGCAGCTCACCTCGCCGGAAGCCACCGGCCTGCTGGTGGCCCTGCGGGCACTGGCGGATATTCCGGGTGTGGTCGATCCGGAGGCGGCGCGCAGCGCGATCGCCAAAATCGAGGCAGCGGCCGGTGCTGCCGGACACGGATCTGACATCGCTGCGGGCGACGATTCGGCGCCGGTCGAGAGTCAGGCCGCGGCCGCCGTGCGCGCCGCAGTGCATGACAGTCGGGCGCTGACCATCGACTACTACGCGGCCTCGCACGACACGCTGTCCACCCGGATCGTCGACCCGATCCGGATAGTGCTGGTGGGCGACCACAGCTACCTGGAGGCGTGGTCGCGGGAGGCCGAAGGGGTACGGCTGTTCCGGTTCGACCGCATCGTCGATGCGGCCGTGCTCGACGAGCCGTCCGCGCCGCCGCAACCAGCGGTTCAGGCGCCGCCGGACACCTCGCTGTTCGACGCCGATCCATCGCTGCCGTCGGCCACGCTGCGGCTGGCACCGGCGGCGTCGTGGATGTTCGAGTACTACCCGATGCGTCTGCTGCGCGAACTGCCCGATGGTTACTGCGAGGCGGCAATGACCTACGCCTCGGAAGAGTGGCTGGCCCGCCAAGTGCTGGGCCTGGGGTCGGCCGTCCGCGTCCTGGCGCCCGAGTCGTTGGCCAAGCGGGTGCGCGACGCCGCCGCGGCCGCACTGGAGTCCTACCGGGCCGCGGCGCGGTCCGGCTAGTCGCGCGGCTGCTGCGGTAGCATCGTGGGGACGTCTGGAGGTAACCAAAGTGAACGCTCTTACCCCGGGGCACTTGGCGATCATTGCGGTCGTGTTGATCGTCCTGTTCGGCGCGAAGAGGCTCCCCGACGCGGCACGTTCGCTGGGTAAGTCGCTACGGATCTTCAAGTCCGAGGTTCGTGAGCTGCAGGGCGAAAACAAATCGGAGACGCCTGCCGCGGCAGCCCAACCTGTGCAGTCCGAGCGGGTCGATCCGCCTGCGGCTGACGGTCGATCGGCCTAGCCTGGCATCGCCGCCGCGGCGCCCGAGCGCCTATTGACTGTGCGCACCACCGGTTTATTGAGGCGGCTAGATCCGCGACTTCGTCGCGGCCGCACCAACCCCGACGGCACCATGTCGCTCGTCGCCCATCTCACCGAACTGCGCGCTCGACTGCTGATCTCGCTGGCGACCATTGCAGTGACCACGATCTTCGGGTTCATCTGGTATTCGCACTCGGTGTTCGGGCTGGAAAGCCTCGGCGAATGGCTTCGGCATCCCTACTGCTCGCTGCCGCCGTCGGCGCGGGCGAATCTCAGCGCAGACGGCCAGTGCCGCTTGCTGGCCACCGCGCCCTTCGACCAGTTCATGCTGCGGCTGCAGGTCGGGCTGACCGCCGGGATCGTGCTGGCCTGCCCGATGTGGTTCTACCAACTCTGGGCGTTCATCACGCCGGGCTTGTACAAGAAGGAACGCCGTTTCGCGGTGGCTTTCGTCATCCCGGCGGCGATGCTGTTCGTCACCGGCGCGGTGCTGGCCTATCTGGTGCTGGCAAAGGCGCTGCACTTCTTGTTGACCGTAGGCAGCGACGTGCAGGTGACCGCGCTGTCCGGCGACCGGTACTTCGGCTTCTTGATCAACCTGCTGCTGGTCTTCGGCATCAGCTTCGAGTTCCCGCTGCTGATCGTGATGCTCAACTTCGTCGGCGTGCTCAGCTACGTACGGCTGCGGTCCTGGCGACGCGGCCTGATCTTCGTGATGTTCGTGTTCGCAGCGGTTTTCACGCCGGGTTCTGATCCGTTCTCGATGACGGCCCTGGGACTGGCGCTGACACTGCTGCTCGAATTGGCCATTCAGATCGCCCGGATACACGACAAGCGGAAAGCCAAACGCGAAGCGCTCACTGCCATCCCCGACGACGAAGCCTCGGTGATCGACCCGCCCTCCGCGGTCGGGGTACCGTCGAGCATCGCCGGACTCCATGACGACGTCACCTGATCCCGCCGCGACGATGCAGAGCGAATTGGCCCGGTTCGCTGCGGACCTGGCGTTCGGACTCGACGGCTTTCAGCAGCAGGCCTGCGCGGCGCTGGAAAGCGGCCACGGTGTTCTGGTGTGCGCGCCAACCGGAGCCGGTAAGACCGTCGTCGGCGAGTTCGCAGTGCATCTGGCACTGGCGGCCGGCGGCAAATGTTTCTACACCACGCCGCTGAAGGCGTTGAGCAACCAGAAGCACACCGATTTCGTGGCCCGTTATGGCAAGGATCAGATCGGATTGCTCACCGGCGACCTGTCGGTCAACGCGAACGCCTCGGTTGTGGTGATGACCACCGAAGTGCTACGCAACATGCTTTACGCTGATTCGCCTGTGCTGCAAGGGCTTTCCTATGTCGTGATGGACGAGGTGCATTTCCTGGCCGACCGGATGCGTGGTGCCGTGTGGGAGGAGGTCATCCTGCATCTGCCCGACGACGTGCGCCTGGTCAGCCTGTCGGCGACGGTGAGCAACGCCGAAGAGTTCGGCGGCTGGATCCAGACCGTGCGCGGCGACACGACGGTGGTCGTCGATGACCACCGACCGGTCCCGCTGTGGCAGCACATGCTGGTAGGCAAACGCATTTTCGACTTGTTCGACTATGCCGCCAACGGAGCGGGCGACCGGCGGCAGCCGATCGTCGACCCGAATCTCTTGCGCCACATCGCCCATCGCCGCGAGGCCGATCGGCTCTCGGATTGGCGTGGCCCCCGCCGGCAGGCGGGAAGGGGAGGTCCGGGACGCTCCGGCCGGCCGAGTTTCTACCGACCGCCGTCGCGGCCCGACGTGATTCAGATGCTCGACTCCGAGGGCCTGCTGCCGGCGATCACCTTCGTGTTTTCCCGCGCTGGTTGCGACGCCGCGGTCGCGCAGTGCCTGCGGTCGTCTTTGCGGCTGACCACCGAGGAGGACCGGGCGCAGATCGCCGAGGTGATCGAGCACCGCTGTGGCGATCTGCAGGACACCGACTTGGCGGTACTCGGTTACTACGAGTGGCGGGAGGGACTGCTGCGCGGTATTGCCGCCCACCACGCCGGCCTGCTGCCGGCATTCCGGCACACGGTCGAGGAGCTGTTCACCGCAGGGCTGATCAAGGCAGTCTTCGCCACCGAAACCCTGGCGCTCGGCATCAACATGCCGGCCCGCACCGTGGTGCTGGAACGGCTGGTGAAGTTCAATGGCGAAGAGCACGTCCCGCTGACGCCGGGGGAGTACACCCAGCTCACCGGGCGGGCCGGCAGGCGGGGCATCGACGTCGAAGGCCACGCCGTGGTGCTCTGGCACCCCGGTGAAAGCACCAGCGAACCGGCTGAGGTCGCCGGCTTGGCCTCCACCCGCACCTTCCCGCTGCGCAGCTCGTTCGCCCCGTCGTACAACATGACGATCAACCTGGTGAACCGGGTTGGCCCCGAGCAGGCTCACCGGCTGCTGGAGCAGTCGTTTGCCCAGTATCAGGCCGACCGGTCGGTGGTGAGCCTGGTCCGCGGCGTCGAGCGGGGACAGCGGATGCTCGACGAGGTCGCGGCCGAGCTCGGTGGAAATGACGCGCCGATCCTCGAGTACGCCCGGCTGCGGGAGGAGATCAGCCAGCACGAGCGCGCCCAGGCCCGCGCGTCGCGACTGCAGCGCCGGCAGGCGGTCAACGACGCGTTGGCGGCGCTGCGGCGCGGCGACATCATCACGATCACACACGGCCGCCGGGGCGGGCTGGCCGTCGTGCTGGAACCTGCCCGCGACGGCGACGACCCGCGGCCGTTGGTGTTGACCGAAAACCGCTGGGCCGGCCGGATTTCGTCGGCCGACTATTCCGGCGCATCGGCGCCGGTGGGCTCGATGACATTGCCCAAGCGGGTCGAACACCGACAGCCGCGGGTTCGCCGCGATCTGGCTTCGGCGCTACGTTCGGCCGCCGTGGGATTGCGGATTCCCGACGGCCGCCGCGGCGGCAGCAGCCGCGGCGAGCAGCGCGATCTCGACCCCGAGCTGGTCTCGCTACGCGACCAGATGCGTCGTCATCCCGCGCATCGCGAACCCGATCGGGAGACCCGAGTCCAGGTTGCCGAGCGCTATTTGCGCATCGAACGCGACAACGAAGCGTTGCAGAAGAAGGTGGCCGCTGCCACCAACTCGTTGGCCCGCACCTTCGACCGGATCGTCGGGTTGCTCACCGAACGCGGGTTTATCCGCGTCACCGGCGGTGACCCCGCGGTGACCGACGACGGGCGGCTGCTGGCCCGGATTTACAGCGAGAGCGACCTTTTGGTGGCCGAATGCCTGCGCGCCGGCGTCTGGACCGGTCTGCGAGACGCCGAGTTGGCCGCCGTGGTCTCGGCAGTCGTCTACGAGACACGCGGCGGGGACGGCCCCGGGCCGCCGCGAAATGCGGAGGTGCCGACCGCACAGCTACGGCAGGCGCTGCACCGCACGCGTCGGTTGTCGGCGGAGTTGCGTGCCGACGAGCAGCGGCACCGCATCACGCTCAGTCGCGAGCCCGACGACGGTTTCGTCGCGGCCATTTACCGGTGGGCGAGCAATGGAGACCTGGTCGCGGCTTTGGCCGCCGCTGACTCCGAGGGCAGCGGTTCACCGCTGTTGCCGGGGGATTTCGTGCGCTGGTGCCGACAGGTGCTTGATTTGCTGGACCAGGTCCGTAACGCTGCCCCGCAACCGGAGTTGCGGGCGACGGCGAAACGCGCGATCGACGTAATTCGGCGCGGCGTAGTAGCAGTTGACGCCGGGTAGGCTGAGCCGAAGCTACGGTTGCATTCGACGACCGATGCGAGGACGGCAATCAGGACGGAAGGGACAGACACACGATGAGCGGACCGCAGGGGCCCGATCCGACGAAGCCGTGGCAGCCGCCGCAGGGTGAAGGTCAGCAATCCGGCGAGGACTCGACCCAGCACGTGTCACCCTGGCAGCAGCCATCCGGCGAGCAGACCTGGCAGTCAGGTGGGGAGCAATCGACCTGGCATGCGCCCGCCTACACGCCCACCGAATACGGGCAGTACCAGCAGCCGCCCGCGCAGTACTACCCGCCGTCTCAGCCGTTCCCGCAGCCCACGGGCTACCCGCAGCAAGACCAGTACGGCGCCCCGACCGGCCAGTACGGCGCGCAGACCGCTCAATACGGCCAACCCGGCGCCTACCCGCAGCCCGGTCAGTACGGGCAGCCGGGTCAGTACGGCCAGTACGGTCAGCCCGGTCAGTACGGTCAGTACCCGGGACCTTATGGCCAGCCGTCCGCGGGCGGCCCGAAGCGGTCGCGGGCGGTCATCGGCACGGTGGTCGGCGTGTTCGCCGCGATCCTGGTGGCGGTCGTCTTGGTGCTGGGCTTCTGGGCGCCCGGCTTCTTCGTCACCACCAAGCTGGACGTCAGTAAGGCGCAGGTCGGTGTGCAGCAGATCCTCACCGACGAGACCAACGGCTACGGCGCGAAGAACGTCAAAGACGTCAAGTGCAACAACGGTCAGAATCCGACGGTCAAAAAGGGCAGCAGCTTCGACTGCGACGTCAGCATCGACGGCACCAAGCGTCAGGTCACGGTGACTTTCCAGGACAACAAGGGCACTTACGAGGTGGGCCGGCCCAAGTAGCACGGTTACATCACGACGCGGGCAGCGTGTCGAGCGCCTTCTGCAGCCGCGCGATCGGTGACCCGACCCCGAGCCGGGTCGCCAGCTCCGCGGTACGCCTCGGGTCGGCCGCGACCAGCGGCACGGCGTCGGTCGGCGTCGACAGCGTGACGGGCGCGTCGGTGGCCACCCGCACCACCGGGCCGGCGGCCTCGATGTAGTCGGCGGCCTTTCGCAGCTTGGCCCGCACCCCCTTGGACAGTGACGATTTGGGGTCGTCGACGGCGGCCAAGATGCCCGCCAGGGAGCCGTGCTGCGCGAGTAGCGTCGCGGCGGTCTTCTCGCCGATACCGGGCACGCCCGGAAGCCCGTCGGACGGGTCCCCGCGCAGCAGCGCCAGCTCGGCATAGCCCGCGCCGGCCCGATCGGCGGGCACGCCGTAGCGTTCGGCCACCTCGCGGGGACCCATCAGCGTGGCGTTGGTGAGGCCGCGGCCGAGGTAGAGCACCCGAACAGGCACCGGATCGTCGCCGACCACCTGTAACAGGTCGCGGTCCCCGCTGACGACGATGACCGGGTCACGCCGTTCCTGAGCGGCCAGCGTGCCGATCACGTCATCGGCTTCGAAGCCCGTTGCGCCGCCGGTGCAGATGCCGAACGCGTCGAGGATCTCCTCGATCATTTCGACCTGCGGAGACAACTCGTCGGGCACTTCCTCGACATCGGGTTGCCCATCGGGGTGGTCTTCCTCGACGCGATGCGCCTTGTACGACGGGATGCGGTCCACCCGGAATTGGGGGCGCCAGTCCAAGTCCAGGCACACCACCAAGCGGCCGGGCCGCTGTCGGGTGATCAGCATTGCCACCGAGTCCAGGAATCCGCGGACCGCATTCACCGGCCGGCCGTCAGGTGATGTGATCGAGGACGGGACGCCGTAGTAGGAGCGAAACCACATGCTGGCGCCGTCAAGCAGCAGCAGCGGTGCGGACATGCCCGCCATCCTGCCAGCCCGGGTCCGGCTAGGTCTGCATCGTCGCCTGGCTAGGTCCGATTGCCGGGCTGCTCCTCATCGCGCTGCGCGTCCCCCTCGCCGCTGCGCGGCTGGGGGTACCCCCACTGCATCGTCGCCCGGCTAGCCTGAATGCCATGGGTTCTCACCGATTCGATGCACGGGTCTACGGCCGCCGGATCGCGGCGGCGACGGCTGTTACCGCCGAGGCCGGCCTGGCTGGTCTGGTGATCACCCCGGGCTACGACTTGCGGTATCTGCTCGGCTCGCGCGCGCAGACCTTTGAGCGGCTCACTGCGCTGGTGCTGCCGGTCTCCGGTGACCCGACCGTGGTAGTGCCACGACTGGAGCTGGCCTCGCTGAAACAATCCGCAGTCGCGGAACTGGGCCTGACGGTACGGGATTGGGTCGACGGCGACGACCCGTACAAACTGGTCGGCGCAGCCATGGGCGGTGCTCCCGCGGCGACTGCCGTGACCGATTCGATGCCTGCCCTGCACCTGTTGCCGTTGACCGATGTCCTCGGTGTCCTGCCGGTCTTGGCCACCGGTGTGCTGCGGGGACTGCGGATGGTCAAGGACGCTTCCGAGATCGACGCGCTGCGCAAGGCCGGCGCGGCCATCGACCGCGTGCATTCCCGGGTGCCGGAGTTCCTGGCCCCCGGTCGAACGGAGGCTGACGTTGCCGCGGATATCGCTGAAGCCATTGTCGCCGAAGGACATTCGGAGGTGGCATTCGTCATCGTTGGTTCCGGGCCGCACGGTGCGGACCCGCATCACGAGTACTCGGATCGAGAACTTGGCGTGGGTGACATCGTCGTCGTCGACATCGGCGGTGCATACCAGCCCGGATACCATTCCGACTCGACGCGTACCTACAGCATTGGTGAGCCCAGCGCAGAAGTGGCGCAGCAGTATTCAGTGCTGCAGCGGGCGCAGCGGGCGGCCGTCGACGCGGTGCGTCCTGGGGTGACCGCTGAAGAGGTGGACGCCGCGGCCCGCGACGTGCTGTCCGAGGCCGGGCTCGCCAAATATTTCGTGCACCGCACCGGGCACGGCATCGGGTTGTCGGTGCACGAAGAGCCTTACATCGTTGCGGGCAATGCCCTACCGCTGCAAGCGGGGATGGCGTTTTCGGTTGAGCCGGGGATCTATTTCCCCGGCCGGTGGGGGGCGCGTATCGAAGACATTGTGGTGGTGGCTGAAGACGGCGCTCTGCCCGTCAACCACCGTCCGCACGAGCTGATCGTCGTCCCCGTTTAGCCATAGCCGCGGATGCCACGCGCTGACCCTCGCCCGCGTATTACGCTCGTGCGATGACCGACCACGACCGCGCCGCCGCCCGCCGAGAGATCACCGACGCCCTGCTCACCGCGCTGGAACGTCGACACGAAGTGCTCGACCTAATCGTGGAAGCCGACGACCGGCCATCGGCAGTCGACGGCATCGTCACCTTGCTCAACACGTCACGGCTCGGTGCCGAGGCGGTGATCGGCATGTCGTTCGATCAACTGACCAAAGATTCACGTAAGAGGATCGCCGCCGAGCTCGAAGACCTGAACCACATATTGAGTTTCACCTTCAAAGACCGGCCCGCCAGCTCGGGCGACACCTTGGTGCTCCGCCCGTTTTCCGGGACTTCCGACCGCGATATTTTCGCCGCACGTACCGAGGACATTGGCGCCAAGGGCGACGGCTCCGGCGCCCCGGCGGGTGGCCTCGATGACGAGATCCGCGCGGCAAAGGAACGGTTCGACGCCGAAGAGGCCGCCTGGTTCGTCGCGGTCGATGGCGACGAGAAGGTCGGCATGGTCTTCGGTGAACTCGATGGCCACGAGGTCCACGTCCGGATCTGGATTCATCCTGACTACCGGCACCGCGGCTATGGCACCGGCGCGCTGGCCAAATCGCGACCGGAGTTGGCGGCCTACTTCCCGGCGGTGCCGCTGGTGATTCGGGCGCCCGGCGCCACGCTCGTCTAGCGGCCGGCCGTCGGCAGCTAGACGGCTTTGCGAGTCAGCAGATCCGAGGACCCCAGCACCCGCTCCACCCGCACCTCGATGACCACGCGTCGGGGGTTGACTCGGGGTGTTCGGTAACGCTGGGCATAGCGCAATTCCGCGTCGCGCACGGCGTCGACCTCGCTGTTGACGCTGGCGCGTCCCTCCAGCGACAGCCAGCGGGCGCCGTCGACCTGACTGAGCACCGCGACCCCGCCACGTTCGGCGTTGACCGCCTTCTGCGAGCCGCGGCTGGTGATCACCCGCGCGATGTGTGTCTTGGGGTCGAAGGTGAAACCCACCGCCACCACGTGCGGGGAATTGTCGGCGCGCAGCGTGGTCAGCATGGCCAGATGGCGCTCCGTGAGAAACGCCAGTGCGTCGTTGGTCAGCCGCGCGGTGGTGTTTGCCATCACCGCTCACGCTAGCGCAGGTGATAATCGCAGCCGTGAATGACACGGGCGCCGCGACGGTGCTGATCCTCGGCGGCCGCAGCGAGATCGGTATTGAACTCGCGCGGCGCTTGGCTGCCGGGGCGACGATGATACTGGCGGCACGCAAAGCCGACGAGCTGGCCAACGAGGTCGCGGCCCTGATCGCCGCCGGCGCGGCGGCCGTGCACACCAGGGAGTTCGACGCCGACAACCTGGACTCGCACGGCCCGCTCGTCGCGTCGGTCATCGCGGATCACGGTCCCATCGACACCGCGGTGTTGGCCTTCGGAATCCTCGGCGACCAGGCCCGCGCCGAGATCGACGCCGCGCACGCGGTGGCCGTCGTCCACACCGACTACGTCGCGCAGGTCAGCCTGCTTACCCATCTTGCGGCGGCCATGCGCGTGGCCGGCCGAGGATCGCTGGTGGTGTTCTCCTCGATCGCCGGGGCGCGCGTGCGTCGGGCGAACTATGTGTACGGCTCGGCCAAGGCCGGGTTGGATGGCTTCGCCAGCGGGCTGGCCGATGCGCTGCATGGAACCGGCGTGCGATTGTTGCTCGCTCGGCCAGGGTTCGTGATCGGGCGGATGACGCAGGGTATGACGCCCGCCCCGCTGTCCAGCACGCCTGAGCAGGTGGCTGCGGGCACCGCCCGAGCGCTCGCCAAAGGCCGGCGCACTGTGTGGATCCCCTGGGCGTTGGGGCCGGCGTCCGTCGCGATGCGGTTGCTGCCGCAATTCGTGTGGCGGCGGATGCCGCGATGACCATCCGCGCCGGCGACGATATACAAAGCAGCGATGAGGTGGGGGCACGCCCCCTCGCCGCTGCGCGGCTGGGGGTACCCCCACCCGCTTGCGGGGGAGGGCGGCGCTAATGACCATCATCGTTGTCGGTATCGGCGCAGACGGAATGCCCGGACTATCGCAGCCGTCACTTAGCGAACTACAAAGGGCCACAGTGATTTATGGGTCTAAGCGACAGCTTGACCTGCTCGACGACACAATCGCAGCGCCCCGTCGGGAGTGGCCGTCGCCCATGCTGCCCGCATTGCAAAGCTTGCTCGACGACCACCCCGAGGACATCCACGTCGTGGCCAGCGGCGACCCGTTGATGCACGGCATCGGTGGCACGCTGCTCCGATTGTTCGGGCCCGATCAGGTCACCGTCTTGCCGCACGTGTCGTCGGTGGCGCTGGCCTGCGCGCGGATGGGCTGGACCGGGCACGACATCGAGGTGATCAGTTTGGTGACCGCGACGCCGCAGACTGCCGTGCGCCGCGGCGGCCGGGCGATCGTGCTGTCGCGCGACCGGTCCACCCCCAAGACGCTGGCGGTGCTGCTCGACGCATACGGCCGCGGCGACTCGGAGCTCACCGTGCTCGAGCAACTCGGCGGTCCCAGAGAGCATCGTCGCGACGGCACCGCGCGGCAGTGGGCCGCCGACCCGCCCTCCGGCATCGACGATCTCAACGTGATCGCGGTCCGCTACCTGCCCGACGAGCGGGTGTCTTCGTTGCCCGACGACGCGTTTGTCCACGACGGGCAGATCACCAAACACGCAATCCGGGCCGTCACATTGGCGACGTTGGCGCCGCGGCCGGGGCAGCGGTTGTGGGATGTCGGCGCCGGCTCAGGCAGCATCGCCGTGGAGTGGTGCCGCAGCTGGCCGGACTGCACCGCGGTAGCGTTCGAACGCGACGAGTCGCGCCGTGCCAACGTGGTATTCAACGCCGCGGCCTACGGTGTCAGCGTCGAGCTGCGCGGCGAAGCGCCCTCTGCGTTCGACGGGGCGGCCGCCCCATCGGCGATCTTCATCGGTGGTGGCCTCACCCAGCCCGGCCTGCTGGACGCCTGCCTGGCGCATCTGCCCGTCGGTGGACGGCTGGTCGCCAACGCCGTCACCGTGGAATCAGAAGCCATTGTGGCGCAGGCCTATTCGCGGCTGGGTGGGAAGCTGCAGCGTTTCCAGCACTATCACGGGGAGCCGTTGAGCGGCTTCACCGGCTGGCGACCGCGGCTGCCGATCACGCAATGGGAGGTGACCAAGCGGTGACGGTCTACTTCATCGGCGCCGGCCCCGGCGCGGCCGATCTGATCACCGTCCGTGGGCAGCGGCTGCTCAGCCGGTGCCCGGTATGCCTGTACGCCGGATCGATCATGTCGGATGACCTGTTGGCGCTCTGCCCGCCCGATGCGCGAATCGTCGACACCGGCCCGCTGACCCTGGAGCAGATCGTCATTGAGATCGCGGATGCCGACTCCGCCGGCCACGACGTGGCCCGGCTGCATTCCGGCGACCCGTCGCTCTACAGCGCGCTGGCCGAGCAGTGCCGCCGACTCGATGCGCTGGACATCGGTTACGAAATCGTGCCCGGCGTACCGGCTTTCGCCGCCGCCGCCGCGGCGCTGGGCCGCGAGCTTACCGTGCCCGGTTTGGCGCAGACGGTGACGCTGACCCGAATCGCGACGTTGTCGACGCCCATGCCTGCTGGTGAAGACCTGGCCACTCTTGCGCAATCGGGGGCGACCCTGGTGTTGCACCTTGCCGCCGCGCAGATCGACGCTATCGTGCCCCGGCTGCTGGCTGGCGGCTACCGGCCTGAAACGCCGGCGGCGGTAGTGGCTTACGCCAGCTGGCCGCAACAGACGGTGCTGCGCGGCACGCTGGCCGATATCGCCGATCAGATGCACGACGCCGCGATCAGCAAGACCGCCGTCATCGTCGTCGGCGATGTGCTGGCCGCCGAGGGATTTACGGACAGCTACCTGTATTCCGCCGGACGCAGCCGGGGCGGTAGACACTGATGCGGGTGTTATTGCTCGGGGGCACCGCCGAGGCGCGGGCACTGGCCGCGCGGCTGCACCGGCACGTCGACGTCGTCAGTTCGTTGGCCGGACGCGTCCCGGACCCGGCGCTGCCGATGGGCGCTGTGCGAATCGGCGGGTTCGGCGGAGTCGACGGGCTGCGAATGTGGCTGCGCGACGAGCATATCGACGCCGTCGTCGACGCCACCCACCCTTTCGCAGCCACCATCACCGCGCATGCCGCCGAAGCCTGCGGGGAGTTGCACCTACCGTATCTGCTGCTGGCCCGCCCGGCTTGGGATCCCGCTGGCGCCATCGTGGTGACCTCCGATGTGCAGGCAGCCGAAGTCGTTGCTCGTCAACAGTTCTCACGGGTATTTCTCACCACGGGCAGATCCGGTGTCGCGGCGTTCGCCGACAGCGACGCGTGGTTTTTGATCCGCGCAGTCACCGCGCCGAACCCAGATCTTTTGCCACGTCGCCACCAGCTGGTCTTGTCTCGCGGCCCATATCGCTACGACGGGGAATGCGCCCTGCTGCGCGAGCACCGTATCGACGCATTGGTGACGAAGAACAGCGGCGGTGAGATGACCCGGGCGAAGCTGGATGCCGCGGCGACACTTGACATCCCGGTCGTGATGGTGAGTCGCCCGCCGCTGCCGCCCGGAGTGGCGACGGCAGGCAGTGTCTACGAGGCGGTCGAATGGGTTGCTAGAAATGCGCCGATGGGTAACGGCGCGGGGTGAAGACCCGATCCGTCGAGCCGACCAAGTGCCACTGCGTCTGCGAGGACCCGACAATCAGCAGGCAGCGCATGTCGACGTCGGCCGGGTCGAGCTCATCCAACCGGACCACAGTCACCCGTTCGGCGGGCCCGGACACATCCCGCCCGATCACCACCGGGGTGCCCGGGTCACGATGGGCCAGCAGAAGGTCCCGCATGGCGCCGACCTGCCAGGTCCGCGTCTTCGACGCCGGGTTGTAGATGGCCAGCACCAGGTCGGCGGCGGCCGCGGCGGCGAGGCGCTCGGCGATCACACTCCACGGCTTGAGCCGGTCTGACAGCGAGATCACCGCGTAGTCGTGACCCAGCGGTGCGCCGACCCGGCTCGCGACGGCCTGCGCGGCGGTCATCGCTGGAACCACCCGCACCTGCACTTCGGGCCACTGTTTGGCCTCCTCGAGGACGGCGGTAGCCATGGCGAACACCCCGGGATCACCAGAGGACACCACGGCGACCGCGTGTCCCTGCTCGGCCAGTGCGCAGGCCAGCCGCGCCCGGGCGGGTTCGTCGGTGTTGTCGCTGGGGTGACGACGCTGACCGTCTCGGGCCGGGATGCGCTCGAGGTAGGGCCCGTAGCCGATCAGGTCGGTGGCGGCGGCCAGCTCACGTCGGCTTTCCGGTGTCATCCAGTCGCTGTGTCCCGGGCCCAGACCGACTACCGCCACGCCGGCGCGCCGGGTCGCCTGTGGCCGGCCTCCGGGCAGCAGCGCCAGCGAAAAGTACGGCACGGTGGCGGCGTCGACGTCGGCCGCGGGCAGCACCCGCTGCGCGGCGCTGCTGGCCCGTTCCACATACAGTGCGCCGTCAAGCTCGCCGGCTGCCGAAAGCGCTTCCCGCACAGCCGGATACGAGCGTCCCAGTTTGAGTATCACGGCGGCGTCGGAGTCGCCGAGCCGGCGAGCCAATTCCTCGGGCGGCAACGTTCCCGGCAGCACCGACAGCACCTCGTCACCGGCGACCAGCGGCGTCGCGATCGCCGCTGAAGCCGCGCTGACCGACGTCACCCCCGGCACGATCACGGCGTCGAACCGATGCGTCAGCCGGGTGTGCAGATGCATGTACGAGCTGTAGAACAGCGGATCGCCCTCGGCGAGCAGTGCCACGTCACGGCCGGCGTCCAGATGCTCGGCGATGCGCTGTGTGGCTGCGGTGTAGAAGTCCTCCATCGCGCCGGCATAGCCGCCGGGATGGTCGGTTGCCTCTGTGGTGACCGGGTAGACCAGGTGCTCTTCGATCTGCCCGGGCCGCAGGTAGGGCTCGGCGATGCCGCGGGCAATGCTGCGCCCGTGCCGGGCGCTGTGGTAGGCCACCACATCGGCTTCGCCGATCACCCGGGCTGCCTTGACCGTCACCAGTTCTGGGTCGCCGGGTCCCAGCCCGACACCGAAAAGCGTTCCGCGACTGGTCATTCTGTGCTGGCCGCGATCCCGTTGACGGCCGCGGCGGCCATCGCACTGCCGCCGCGACGGCCCCGTACCAGCAGATAGGACATCCCGCGCGGACGGTCGATGAGTTCTTGTTTGGACTGCGCCGAGCCGACGAAGCCGACCGGCCCGCCCAGCACCGCGGCCGGTGCCGGGTAACCCTCGTCGACCAGTTCGAGCAGGCGGAACAACGCGGTGGGCGCATTGCCGATAGCCACCACCGCACCGGCCAGCCGATCCGCCCACAGCTGGACCCCGGCCGCCGAGCGGGTGGTGTGCAGCCGGTCCGCCAGCTCTGCTGCCCGCGGATCGGCGACCAGCGAGACGATCTGGATGTCGGCGGGCAGCCGCGACACGGTGATGCCGGCTGCCACCATCGATGAATCGCAGAGCACCGGAGCGCCCCCCGCCAGGGCCGCGGCGGCGCGGGTGACAACATCGTCGGTGTAGGCGACATGCTCGGCGACGTCAATCTGGCCGGAGGTGTGGATCAGCCGGACCACCACGCGCTCGACGTCGGCCGGGAATCGGCTCAGGTCCGCTTCGGCGCGGATCGTCGCGAACGACTGCCGGTAGATCTCGGCGGCGTCGCGAAGGTAGTCGAGCACGTGCTCACCCTAAGACTTCAGTGGTTGGTATCCGTCCCGGGTAGCGACCAGCACCTCACCGGCCAGCGGGCTGCCGCAGGCGCGTTCGCATCCGACGAAGTGTCGGTGCACACCGGTGCCGGTGTGCACCGATTGCGCGGCGTCGGCGCGCACGTCGGCGATCGAGCGCGCACAGCCCGGGCTGCCGACACAGGCGCTGACCGCCAGCCAGGGTGAGTTCTCATCGAAGACCAGACCCAGCGGGGCCAGCACGCGTAGCGCCGTATCGGCGACGCCGTCGTTCAGGTCACACACCAGCACCGACCGCCACGGCGTGATGACCACCGGCGCCTCGATCGCGGCCAGGCACTCCGCGACGCGTGTCGACAGCACACCCAGCGGCACCGCGGCACCCAACGCGATCCGGCCGTCGTCCTGCTCGATCCAGCCCACCGGCGGCCGGCTGACCGGCGGAAAGCTGCCGCCCAGTTCGGCGCCGGGCCAGAGCCCGGCGGCATCGACTAATTCACTTACCCGCCAAGCATTTTCGCGTGTCGCGACGAACCGCACCGCGACGCCGACCAAGGTCTCGACCACCTCGCGTGCCGTCAGCCGGACACCGGTGTCGCGCCCGGCTAGCAGCAAGACGGTGTGGTCGTCGACCGCGTGCACACCGGCGTCGGCGCCCAGACCCGACACGTCGTCGCGACCGTCGTCGAGACTGAACCAAAACCTGCCGCCCAGCTTCGTCAGCGCGGGCTCGTCCTGGATCGCCGCGTCGAGGTCGGCGACCCAGCCGCGCAGGTCGATCCGGCCGCCGGCCCGACCGGACAACGGGGACGCGACGATGTTGCGGACCCGCTCATGCGTTGCCGACGGCAACAGTCCGGCCGCAGCGATCGCGTCGGCAACCGCCGCCACATCGGTGATCGCGCGGATCTGCAGATTGCCGCGCGCGGTCAGCTCCAGCGTTCCGGATCCCAGGCGATCCGACGTGTCGGCCAGGGCCGCTAGCTGGGCCGCAGTGAGGACGCCGCCGGGCAACCGGATGCGGGCCAGCGCGCCGTCGGCGGCCTGGTGCACCTGTAGTGCACCCGGGCAGGCGTCGTCGGAGCGTGCCCTGACCATCCGTTCACGGTACGGGTCTTTCCGCCGCAAAGAAGAACGTCTCGACTTCGGCTAACGTGATTTAAGTATGAACGGCGGTCTTGGTAAGTGGTCGATGGTCTGCGCCGTCGCGCTGTCCGCCGCCGCGCTGCTTTCCGAAGCGCCAGCGTCAGCAGACCCAACCGACGATGCGTTCGTTGCGGCCCTTGCCAAGGAGGGGATCGTCATCACTGATCGCAACGCCACGATTGCCATGGCCCATACGGTGTGCGCCGGACTCGATAAAACCAACAAGTCAGCCCTTCTGGCGATGAAGCTGATGAGGGACACCGATCTCCCGCTGAAACAATCCAGCTACTTCATCGGCGTTTCTATCTCTGCCTACTGCCCGCAGTACATCGGGCTAACCGACAATTCGGCGAACTGGCTCTACCCAGGGCCCGTTTATGTGAAGTAAAGACCAGCGAGCGTTGCCTAGCCAGGTGATGTGCGAGCATGCCACGGTCCACTCCGACAGACCTTGTCGTAGGCATCGATAAGCCGAGGCCGTCGGCGTAACGTGCTGGCCAGCGAGAGAGGGCCGGGTGGTTGCCATGACGGACAAGCGATCACTGAAGGTCGCGATAATCGGCGCCGGGATGTCGGGCATCTGCATGGCGGTCAAGCTGCAAGACGCCGGCATCGACTCGTTCACCATCTTCGAGAAGGCCGACGATGTCGGAGGTACCTGGCGGGACAACACCTACCCCGGTCTTACTTGCGATATCCCATCGCGTTATTACGCCTACTCGTTCCGGCCCAACCCGGACTGGTCGCATCTGCTGCCCCCGGGTCCTGAGATACAGGCGTATTTCCGACAGGTGGCCGACGAACGGGGCATTCGCCGCCATATCCGATTCAGCGCCACCGTCACTAAGGCTGAATACGACGATGGGCATTGGCGGCTCACCACCGCCGACGGTGAGGAAACGTTCGACGTGCTGGTCACCGCGACCGGATTCCTGCGAGTACCACGTTTTCCGCAGATCACCGGGCGTGACACATTCGCCGGTCCTGCTTTCCATTCGTCGCGTTGGGATCACTCGGTGTCGTTGCCGGACAAGCGGATTGGTGTGATCGGTACTGGCTCAACCGGTGTGCAGATCACCGCTGAGCTGGGCGGTAAAGTGCGCCAGTTGAAAGTCTTTCAGCGCACCGCGCAGTGGATCGCCCCGATGCCCAACCTGCGCTACTCGCCGCTGACCCGGGCAGCCTTGCGCCGCTCGCCGAGGCTGAACAGGCTGCCGTACCGCTTCTGGGGTTGGTATGTCAAGTTGACGTTCGGTCGCGCGCCGATCCGCCCAGGCTTCCCGCGCGATCTGGCCACATTCCTGTGTCGATGGAACCTGCGGCTCTCGGTACGTGACCCGCAGTTGCGCGCCAAGCTCACCCCGAAGGATCTGCCGATGTGCAAGCGGTTGATTTTCGCGGGTCACTTCTACCGTTCCGTCCGGCAGCCTGGCGTCGAGGTGATCACTGAGGGGATCGATCACATCGAGCCCCGCGGCATCGTGACCGCTAACGGCACCCTGCATGAACTGGACGTCCTGGTGTACGCCACCGGGTTTGACGCGCGAGCCTATGTGCGCCCACTGGAGGTGATTGGAGAGGGCGGCCTCACCTTGGACGAGGCCTGGGCCGACGGCCCGACGGCGTATCGGTCGGTGGCGGTGCCGGGATTCCCCAACCTCTTCATGCTGATGGGTCCGCATTCGCCGATCGGAAATCAATCCCTGGTGCCGGTTGCCGAGGACCAGGCTGATTATGCGATGTGGTGGATCAAGCAGCTTCGTGACGGTGCCTTACGGGCCGCCGCGCCGACCGAAGCAGCAACCAAGGAATACAACGAGAGCATGAAAGACGCAATGCCGCAGACGATCTGGGTCACCGGCTGCAGCAGCTGGTATCTCGGCAAGGATGGTCTGCCCGAGCTGTTCCCCTGGACACCGGAGACTCATCGCCAGCTCTTAAACAAACCCGTGCTTGCCGACTTCGACGTGCGCACCGATTGAGGATCAGGACGTTCCGGTGCGCCGGGCATAGGCCGTGCGCTTGTCGACCTCGACGTCGCTCGTGAAAACGCGGCCCTTACCCGATGCGCGTGCCATCGCCTCCGCCACACGGCGCGGCATGAAACGCTGGGTGGCCACGGCCACGCCGAGCGAACGAGGAACGAACACGCGTGCCTTCGGTTTGGCGATCACGCCGGCGATTGCCCGCGCGACGTCGTCCGGCTCGGCATTCTTGAAGCCCCTCGCGTGCCCGACGCCGGCAATCATCTCGGTATTGGTCAGCGTCGGCAGAATAGCCGAGAACTGGACACCACTGCCACGGTTTTCCATCCGAACGGTGTCGGTGTAGCCGAGCACGGCATGCTTTGTGGCGCAATAGGTTGCGATGCCTTCGACCGGCTGCACGCTACCCACTGACGCGATGTTGATGATATGACCTTGGCCGCGGGGCAGCATCCGTTTGGCGGCCAGCCTGGTGCCCAGGATCACGCCGTAAATGTTGACCTCAAGCAGCCGCTGGGTGGTGGTGTCGGCCTCGTCAACCGCGCTGCCGACCGCGATCACGCCGGCGTTGTTCACCAACACATCGACGGGCCCCAGCCGGTCTTCGACAGTGTCGAGAAAATCGGTGAAGGATCGCCGATCCGTCACGTCCAATCGGCGGCCAACCTTGAGGTCCAACTGGCTGCCCGCCTCCCTGACGGCCGATCTGTCGATATCGCCGATCGCGACCTTGGCGCCCAAACCATGCAGAAGCGTGGCGGTAGCCAGCCCGATCCCGCGCGCCCCACCGGTGATAGCAATGACCTTCTCTGCAACAGACACGCGCTTCATCGCTCAGTGCTCCTTTTGGTCCGGTTAAAGCGTAGGCGTCCGACGACCCCGAAGCGGTGCCGAGGCTGAGCACCAAGTTCCGTTGCGGTACGAATGACAGGTGGCCGAGCCGACCATCTTGCTGGTGTCCACCTCCGACACCGACCTGATCACCGCCCGCGCCAGCGGCGCCAACTACCGGTGGGCCAATCCCGCGCGGCTACTGCCCGGCGAGCTCACCGAGCTGATGGGCGGCGTCGACATGGCTGTGGTCCGCATCCTGGGCGGCTACCGCGCCTGGCAGGACGGCATCGACACGGTGCTGGTCAGCGGTATCCCCGCTGTCGTGGTCAGCGGCGAACAAGCGCCCGATGCCGACCTGACCGAACGGTCGACCGTGCCTGCGGGCGTTGCGCTACAAGCGCATATCTATCTGGCTCAGGGGGGTGTGTCCAACCTGCGCCAGTTGCACGCCTTCCTGTCGGACACCGTGCTGATGACCGGTTTCGGGTTCACCGAGCCGGTCAGTACTCCCACCTGGGGTGTGCTGGAGTGGGGGTACGCCGAAGGTAGCGGCCCGACCATTGGGGTGCTGTACTACCGAGCGCAGCACCTGGCCGGCAACACCGGCTACGTCGAAGCCCTGTGTCAGGCGATCGAAGCTGCCGGCGGGCGGCCGCTGCCGCTGTACTGCGCGTCGCTGCGGACCGCCGAACCGGACATGCTGCACACGCTCGGGCAGGCCGACGCGATGGTGGTCACCGTACTGGCCGCCGGCGGCCTGACACCCGCTGCGGTGGCGGCTGGAGGTGTCGATGACAGCTGGAACGTCGAACACCTCGCCGCGCTGGACATCCCGATCCTGCAGGGGCTGTGCCTGACCAGTTCCCGCTCGCAGTGGTGCGACAACGACGACGGGCTCAGCCCACTCGACGTCACCAGCCAGGTTGCGGTTCCCGAGTTCGACGGACGCATCATCACGGTTCCCTTCTCGTTCAAGGAGATTGACGACGAGGGGCTGATCTCCTACGTCGCGGATCCGGAGCGCTGCGCGCGGGTCGCCGGCCTGGCGGTCGCCCATGCCCGGCTGCGGCACGTCGCAGCTGTCGACAAGCGGGTGGCCGTGGTGTTCTCTGCCTACCCGACCAAGCACTCCCGGATCGGCAACGCGGTCGGCTTGGACACCCCGGCCAGCGCGGTGGCGGTGCTGAGGGCGATGCGCGAGCGTGGCTATCAGGTGGGCGAGTTACCCGGCGTCGAATCCGCCGATGGCGATGCGCTGATCCACGCGCTGATCGAACGCGGTGGACAGGATCCCGAGTGGCTCACCGACGGTCAGTTGGCCGGCAACCCGATCCGGGTGTCCGCCAACTACTATCGGGCATGGTTCGCCACCCTGCCCGCCGAGTTGGCCGACGCCGTGCAGGCGCATTGGGGACCTCCGCCGGGCGAGCTTTTCGTCGACCGTTCCAACGATCCGGACGGCGAAATCATCATCGCCGCAATGCAAGCCGAAAACTTGGTGCTGATGGTGCAGCCGCCGCGGGGCTTCGGGGAGAACCCGGTCGCGATCTACCACGACCCGGATCTGCCGCCCAGCCACCACTACCTGGCCACCTACCAGTGGCTGGGGCGTGGATTCAGCAACAGCTTTGATGCCGATGCCGTCGTGCATCTCGGCAAGCACGGCAACCTCGAATGGCTGCCCGGCAAAACGCTGGGCATGTCGGCGGCCTGCGGGTCCGATGCCGCCTTGGGCGATCTGCCGCTGATCTATCCGTTTTTGGTCAACGACCCAGGCGAGGGCACCCAAGCCAAGCGGCGCGCCCACGCCGTGCTCGTCGACCACCTGATCCCGCCGATGGCACGTGCCGAAACTTACGGGGACATCGCTCGTTTGGAGCAACTGCTCGACGAACACGCCAGCGTCGCCGCGCTCGACCCCGGCAAGCTGCCCGCCATCCGGCAGCAGATCTGGACGCTGATCCGGGCGGCCAAGATGGACCACGATCTGGGACTTGCCGAGCGGCCGGAAGACGATTCGTTCGACGACATGCTGCTACACGTCGACGGATGGTTGTGCGAAATCAAGGACGTTCAGATCCGCGACGGCCTGCACATCCTCGCCGAGGTCCCACAAGGCGAGCAGGAACTGAACCTGGTGCTGGCGGTGCTGCGCGCCCGCCAACTCTTCGGCGGCGACCAGTCGGTGCCCGGTTTGCGCCAGGCACTTGGCCTGGCCGAGGACGGCACCGACGAGCGGCAATCGGTCGACGCGGCCGAAGACCAGGCGCGTCAGCTGGTCGCGGCGCTGCAGGCCAGCGGTTGGGACCCGGCCGCCGCCGTGCGTCTCAGCGACGATCCCGCGGTCACCTCGGTATTGCGATTCGCCGCCACCGAGGTGGTGCCCCGGCTGGCCGGCACCGCAGGGGAGATAGACCAAATACTGCGGGCATTGGACGGCCGTTTCATCGCCGCCGGACCATCGGGCTCCCCGCTGCGCGGGTTGGTCAATGTGCTGCCCACCGGACGCAACTTCTATTCCGTCGACCCGAAAGCGGTGCCGTCGCGGCTGGCCTGGGAAACCGGTGTGGCCATGGCGGATTCACTGCTGGCCCACTACCGCGACGACTACGGAACCTGGCCGCAGTCAGTCGGCCTGTCGGTGTGGGGCACCTCGGCGATGCGCACATCCGGTGACGACATCGCCGAAGTCCTTGCGCTGCTGGGTGTTCGACCCGTCTGGGACGATGCCTCGCGACGTGTCGTCGACCTGGCGCCGATCCCGCTGACCGAGCTGGGTCGGCCCCGCATCGACGTCACAGTGCGCATCTCCGGATTTTTCCGTGACGCGTTCCCGCATGTGGTGACGATGCTCGACGACGCGGTGCGGTTGGTCGCCGACCTCGACGAGTCGCCCGACGACAATTACGTGCGCGCGCACGCCCAAACAGACCTGGCGCAGCACGGCGACCAACGTCGAGCCACCACAAGGATTTTCGGATCGAAGCCGGGCACCTACGGCGCCGGGCTGCTGCAGCTGATCGACAGCCGCAATTGGCGCGACGACGCCGACCTGGCGCAGGTGTACACCGCCTGGGGCGGCTTCGCCTACGGGCGCGGCCTTGATGGCCGGGCCGCCACCGACGACATGAACCGGCAGTACCGGCGCATCGCGGTCGCCGCCAAAAACACCGATACCCGTGAGCACGACATCGCCGACTCCGACGACTACTTCCAATACCACGGCGGCATGGTGGCCACCGTGCGGGCGCTGACCGGACAGGCACCCGCCGCCTATATCGGCGACAACACGCGCCCCGACGCAGTCCGCACGCGCACGTTGTCCGAGGAGACCACCCGGGTCTTTCGCGCCCGTGTCGTCAACCCGCGCTGGATGACCGCGATGCGTCGGCACGGCTACAAGGGCGCATTCGAGATGGCCGCCACCGTCGACTACCTGTTCGGCTACGACGCCACCGCGGGGGTGATGGCTGACTGGATGTACGAGCAGCTCACCGAGTCCTATGTGCTGGATCTCGAGAACCGCAAGTTCATGACCGAGTCCAACCCGTGGGCGCTGCATGGGATGGCCGAACGGTTGCTGGAGGCCGTCAGCCGCGGGATGTGGGCCGACCCGCAACCGGCCACGCTCGACGCGATGCGCCAGGTGCTGCTGGAAACCGAAGGCGACCTCGAAGGCCGTTAGACGACTCAGACGAAGTCTGAGCCACCGTCCACGTTCACGGTTGCGCCGGTGACGTAGCCGTTGCGGCGGGACGCCAGGTACGCGGTAAGCGACGCGACCTCTTCGGGGAGTCCGGCGCGGCCGAGGTCGCAGGGCTGGTGAAAGTTGTTGTCGATCCATGTCATAACGTCACGTGGGTCGGTGGCGTCCAAGCCGTCCGCGGCGAGGATATCTTTGAGGTTCTCGGTGAAGCTGGCGGTCACGATGGTGCCTGGGCAGACGCAGTTGACCAGAATGTCGTCCTTGGCGAGGCTCTTGGACAAATTCTTGGTGACGCTGGCCAGCGCCGCCTTTGATGCCGTATAGGCGACAATGCGTGGGCTCTGCCGCTGAATAGAGTGCGCCGACAGCGTCACAATGCGGGCCCAGTCCGCAGACCGCAGCAGGGGCAAGGCGGCGCGGATCGACCGCACCGCCGACATCGTGCCGAGCGCAAACGTGGCGTCCCACTGGCCGTCGTCCATCTGCTCGAAATAACCGTCGCCCGGTCCAATGGTGTGGACCAGGCAATTGAGTTGTCCCCAACGCTCGGCGACCGCGGCAAAGCCGGCGGCGATCGACTCGGCGTCCGCCATGTCCACGCTGATCCCCACGGCGTCCGGCGCCCCGGCTTCGCGCAGCGACGTGACAGCGGCGTCGCGCGCTTCTTGGCCTCGCGCCATCACCGCCACGCTGGCCCCTTCGGCCGCAAGGGTTTCCGCGATGGCCAGTCCCATCCCTTTGCTGCCGCCCGTGACCACAGCTGTCGATCCGGCGAAGCCCAGATCCATGGTTATCTCCCTTAGTCGGTTGGAGTCACACGCCCAGTCCGCGCAGGACGAAATGCAGAATGCGTTGCCGAAGCTCGTCGCGGTCACATTCGCCCGTCGTCCATTGCCGGTCGATGCCGACCCACACCACGCCATGGATGAATTGGGCGCCGGTGACCGGCTCGACGTCGCGAAACACCCCGCTGCGCAGTCCGCGCTGCAGCGCCTCGATGAGCGGTGTGAGCATCTCTGCGTATGCGGGCTGAATCAGGCCGGGGGAGGTGAAGGTCTGCGACTGAGCCTCCAGCGACAGCCGCCGCAGATCGGATCCGATGTTCTCGTCGAATGCCAAATCGAGGCGTCCGTCGATCCACGCCGTTACGGCTTCGATCTCCGTTGTGGCAGCGGCCATTCGGCGTCGGAGTCGTCGCTTCTCGACGCGCGCGGTCTCCAGAAACACGGCGGCAACCAGTTCGTCCTTGGATTCGAAATGCCGATAGAACGCCCGGGTGCTCAATCCCGCTCGTCCCAGGACCCCGGCAATGCTGAGCCCGCGAACACCCCGCTCTCGCAGCGTTGTTGACGCGGCGGCCAGAATCTCGCGGCGCACAGCGGGATCAGGACCCAGCTTGTCGCGTCGCCGCGCGCGAGGAGCGCTCGCGTCGTCAGCCAGTTGCGTCATAGCGGGCCAGGTAATCAGCGAATCGCTCACGAACGCTGTCGGGTGTCAGGCCGTAGTCGGCCAGGTCATAGTCGTGTGCACCGCGCGATCCCGGTTGATGTGTCTCGGCCCACTGGTTGACGGACGCGGATGTCGCGTCGGTGAAGCTCAAACCCAGACGCTCGTAGCTGGTTTGCAGAGTGCCGACGGGATCGCTTTGCAGATCGGCGAACGAGACGTCGGCGAACCGGTCGTCGCCCGTCCGGCTGCGGAAATCCATTGCCCGCCGGACACCTTCAACCCAGCAGTCTACTTGCTCAGCGCCAAGTTCCTTAGCGTCGTTGCGGTCGCTGCTCCAGCTGTGCACGTACTGGATGAGGCTGCACACCGAGCCCATCACCTTAGCCGGATCGCGATGACTCCAAAGGAATTTGGCGTTCGGGTAGGCCTCGACAAGCGCGTCGAGGGCGAACATGTGCACAGGGGTCTTGAGGTGCCATAACACCGGTGGGCAATGCCACTGCAACAGCCTGAGCACCCGACGGTGAAACGTGTAGGTCTCGCGCATATCGCAGTCCATCACCCACGCCAGATACCCGGGCGCGCGCACGGCACCGTCGAAGTGGAAGGTACGGAAACTCATTCCCATCAGGTCTTGGCATTCGGTCGGGGCCGTTGCCTCGGAGTTATACATCGTCTTCATCAACGGGAACATGTCGTCGAGCATCTTCAGCCCGGCCTCGGCCTGCGCGATACGTGGATCGGTTTCTTGGGTGGCGCTCTCCGGCGGTGGGGTGGGCGCCTGGGATTCCCACATCCGCAGGGATCGGAATTGCGGATCTGCCGCCACCAGTTGGCTCACCGCCGTGGTGCCGGTGCGGGGTAACCCGATCACGAAGACGGGACCGCCGATCACCTGATCGTCGATCTGGGGGTGCTGACGGTAGGTGTCCTCAACCTTGAGGCGCTGAATCAGGGCGTTGCTGACGGTGGCATGCTGGATGACGCGGCCCAAGTCGTTGAGGTCTGCCTCGGTATTCAGCGCTTCAACGATACGTTCGAGTCCCTCGCGATAGTAGGACGAACCGAAATCCCCGAGACCCGTTGCGGCGCAGGCGCCGGCCTCCAATTCGTCGGCATCGAACATCAGTGTCCGAACCTCTCGCGCACGGCGCGGCGTCGTGCCGCAAGGACGGACGACCGCTCTTCAGGAGTGACTCTGCTGGTGTCCGAAGGCAACTCCGAGGCGAGTTGCTCGAACGGCACGATTCGGGTGGTCGGTGTCGGCGCGGTCTTGGTGCGCACGCAGCGCAGGATGATCGGACCGTTGCTATGGCCGGCGGTGTCGAGCCAGTTCGCGACCCCAGGGTCACCCTCGCACAGCACAACTCGCACCAGGCCGTCGGAATCCACCGCTACTTGATGAGCGTTCAGGCTGGATTGATGACGCCCATAGTGAATGGTTTCCCACCACGGGTTGCCGATGGAGAAACTCCAGTAGATTCCTTCGGGTGGTTCAACTTCGACGATGAGGGCCTCGTCGGGGCGCAGCTCCCACCGACCGATCACCGGCCTGTTCTCTGCGGCCGCGCCCATGTCAGTGCGGTCGATCGGTGGCAGGAAACCGTTTAGCGGCGCCGCGGCCCCGAATTTCAAAAAGAATGCCAGGTTGTCGTGGACGAAGTCGCCGAGGGCGACGAGTTGACGCGACACCGCCACCTCCCGATCCACCGAGCCGCCGTCGGCTGCCACCGCGTCGCCGAGTCGTTCGATGCGCAGCGACGAAGCCACCTCGGTGTCCCAGTCGTAGAAGAAGTGCCGCACCGTCAGCGTGGGATGGTCGCCGTCAATCCGCATCCAATTTCCGGCTCGCTCCTCGGCCGACAACACCACCTCGAAGTTCCCGGCGGCATCCACCTCGAGTTCGTCGACGAGTTCGTTGGCCGTCGCCACGATTCCGTTCATCGTCTGCAGCCCGACGTAGCGGGCGGTCCCGCGATTGCCGAACAGTCGATAACTCTCCCCGCCGCGCAGCACGGCCCGGGTGTAAATGCAGTCCGGGCATTCCATTCCCCAGGTCACAAGGTCGTCGGTACCGGTCGGTTGGACGCACAGGATCGGATCGGGATCAAACCGCAACACCTCGTCGATACCCGCGGCGAGCAGCACGAGCAGATGCCGCATGCCCGCGGCGAGATCGACCCGATTTTGGCTCGCCGGATCGGATTCCACGACCTCCGCTGCCCCGCGAAGCCGGTCCAACAGATACGACCACGCCCGCGGCAACTCGAGGGTGTCCCCGTTGCCGGACAAGGCCGCCTCGGCGATCGAGAACGGCAACCACGCCATCGGCCGCGCCGGATCGGTCACATTTCCCTCGCTTCGGCAAGCGCTTAAGTGAAAACAATATTTTCACTTAACGAGTGAGGATGTCAACGTCGAGTTTGCTCACCGGGGTAGGGTTGCGCTGTGTCACCGACTTTTGCCGACGTCGCCAAGGCGCAGTACGTCCTGCTGACGACTTTCACGAAGGACGGCCGGCCCAAGCCGACTCCGGTCTGGGCCGCTTCCGAAGGTGACCGGCTGCTGGTCATCAGCGAGGAGAAGGCGTGGAAGGTCAAGCGGATCCGCAACACCCCGCGGGTGACGTTGGCCGTCTGCGATATCCACGGCCACGCGAAAAGCGATGCCATCGAGGCGACCGCGGCCATCCTCGACAAATCGCACACTGGCGCTGTTTACGACGCCATCGGCCGGGAGTACGGCCTCATCGGTCGGGTGTTCAATCTGTTCAGCAAACTGCGCGGCGGCATGCAGAACAACGTCGGCCTGGAACTTCGCTCGGCCGGGTAGCGGCGCATGGCTTGACTTACGTCAAGGGCGCGCGCCACGGTGTCGTGCGCGTCTTGATGTGCCATGAATACGCGGGAGCGATGGCGTAGCCGCAGGCGGCCGCGCACAGCAGCGTCCACGTGACTGCGGCCGGATAGCCAGCTATCACGCGTGAAGCTACAACAGAGCTAAGCTAAGACAACCCAAGTCGATGGTGATGGCGGCGATGTAGATGTTGGCGGTGACGGTCGAGCGTGGGTCGCGCCGCACCACCCACAGCAGTCTCAAGACAGGGATTAATAGATAACTTGCGCTGGTGCATAGCGCCAGCCAATAAAGAGTCATCCACCCCGTTACCGGAGCCCGGAAAAGATCCGGCCAATGCTTCCCGGGTGTGGCAACGATGAATAGCCCGATAAGCAGCGGCAGCGCGATCGCGATAGGGGCCTCCAGGCGGCGGCGCAAGAACCGTTCCGGGTCATCAAGATTGGTTCGCTTCGCCAGCGTCTCGGCGAGTGTGACGAGCCCGGCCAGATAGGCTAGGTGGCCCAGCAGGTCCTCGATATTCCACAGCCCGGTGAGATCGTGTAAGGGTGCGGACAATGTAAGGGACAGCGCGGGATTCATCAGGAGGACGCAGGCGAACATTGACGCCGCGGTGATGCTGCTACCCAGCTCCCACCGACAATTCCATGCGTCACGCCGCACCCATACGCAGTAGCCAGTGATTATGACGGCGGCTATGGTGGCGGCGGCGATCATCTTGATGCAAACCGTTTAAAGGGCCGGCACGTCGGTACGCGGATCGGCATTCCGGAGCTTGGTGGGGCCGGTCGCCACCTCCGTGTGAGTTGTGCTCCGTCCAAAATTGGGCTCCGAGCCTACAAAGTCACTCACCGCCTCAGCGGCAACCAGGTTGAAGCGGGTCAATAGCCCGATGGGGTTCAGGTCGAAGTGCTTCGCCACCCGTATGACGTTGTCAGCCGTGATCAGGCGACCTTCGTGCCATGCTTTGGTGTAGCCCGACCGACTCAAGCCGAACGCCTCGTAGATTTCGGTGGAACTCAGACGGCGACCCACCAGGTACATGATGACGACCGCCGGATCCCTGTCGACGTCCTCCATGCTGGGGACAATAGTGCCGCAATCGGGCCCATCACAATACGAAACATAGGTGAGTTGTCCATATCTAGTACCTATGGTCTACTTTTCTGTCATAAAGTGTCTCTTTCAGAGCACATTTTGCGGAAACGGTGGACGGAGCGGTGGCGGCCCACCGACGGCCTGGGAGGTCTGACGTCGGGTGCAAACCGAAAGCCAGCCGAAGTGGCCGATAGTGGCTCGCGACGACGAGTTTCGTCGCGCGTTGGCGGCACTCGACGGCACCACGGAGTGTCACGGCGTCGCGCTGGTCGGTGACAGCGGCGTTGGCAAATCGACGCTGGCTCGCGCCCTCGCCAAGGCTGTCGAGTCCCGTGGACGGACGGTGCGGTTTGTGCTGGGCACTCAAACGGGTTGTGCCGTGCCACTCGGGGCCTTCTCTCGGTCGGTGACTGTTGACGCAGCACATGGGCCCGCCGCGATGCTGGCCGCCGCCCATAAAACTCTGGAGCAGGAGGGCGACCTCGTCATTGTCGATGACGCTCAGTTGCTCGACCCATTGTCGGCCACATTGGTTCACCAGCTGGCGGCCAACGGCAGTGCGCGATTGGTCGTGGCAATCCGGTCGGGAGAACCCGTACCGGACGCGGTGGCCTCGCTGTGGAAAGAGCGGCTGTTGCTCACTTTGCATATTGACCCGTTCACCGGCGAGCAGACCGGTGAACTCGCCCGTCGTGTGCTTGGCGGTGTAGTGGCGCCCCGACTGGTCGACGAGTTACACGGCCGTAGCGGTGGAAATCTGCTGCTGCTGCGTGGCTTGTTGAGCGCAGGTCGGGAAAAGCGCAGGTCGGGAAAATGGGGTCCTGGTTCACACCGAAGACGGCTGGCAACTCCGCGGCCCACTGCACCCGGACCGAGAACTCTACGACCTTTTGGAGTTTCGCCTGCGGTCCCTTGCTCCAGAAGAGTTGGAAGCAGTAGAGCTGTTGGCGGCCGGGGAGTTGCTGGACTGGGAGGTCCTGCGCGGACTTTGCGACGCCGACGCGGCGGCACGACTCGAGCAGCGCGGCTTGATCCAATTGGTTGCCGACGGATCCGCCCTGGTGGCCCAGCTCAATCATCCCGTCATCGGCGAAGCGGCACTCCGACTCGCGGGGGTGGTGCGCACACGGCAACTCAATGGCCTGCTGGCGCAAGCTCTTCGGCAGCACGCGCTGGAGGGACGACGGTCACGGCTGCCCGACGTGCGCGGTCAGATCCGGCTGGCACAGTTCATGATGCGCAGCGACCTGCCGCCGGACCTCGATGTGATTATCGATGCGGCGGCAAACGCAATGGCAATGTCGGATATTGGTGAAGGCGAAGAGCTGTCGCGCTTTGCGTTCGACCGCGGCGGTGGACTGCCGGCCGCGATCCTGCTTGCCGACGCGATGAGTTGGCAGGGGCGCGGCGACGAGGTCGAGGCCGTCCTAGGCGAGTGCGACCTCGAGGGTGCCGATGAGTTTGTAACCGCCCGGTGGGGCTGTCAGCGCGCGCTAAACCTGTTCTTTGGTTGCGGGCAGACGAAGCAGGCACAGCAGGTACTCGCCGGCATTAGGGATCGTGTCGATTCCGAGTCGATGGTCGGCCTCATCACAGCGGCTGAGGTGACCATTGCGTGCTTCTCCGGTGACCTTCCCAACGCCATCGAGGCGGGGCTAACGCTGTTTGCTTCGGATGTGCCGCCGTTGGCGACGGTGTGGGCCGCCGCGTCGACGTGTTGGGCGCTGGCGCTCTCTGGGCAGTTCGGCGAACTTCACCACACAGCTGATCGGGGACTGCGAGCGGCTTCGCTTGCTCAACCGGGAGTCGTGCGTTTTGTCATTGGGTTGGCCGAGGTCACGGCGTTGACGGCGGTCGGTGACCTGTCCGCGGCCGAGCGGGTTTGGCAACGCTACGCCGCGATGGCTGCAGGTGCACATGAAGCAGATGCACTCGTGCACGCGATGCTCGGACTTGTGGAGCTCGCTCGCGGTGCGCTGCCAGCTGCCTGTATTGCGTTCCACGACTCGATCTCGGCAATGTCGCGTGGTTTCCCGTCGGGCTGGTTGATGCTGGTAGCCGCATGGTCCGCACAGGTCGAGGGCCGCCGTGGAAACGCTAAGGCGGCCGCTGCCGCGCTCCGCAGGTCGGAAGAAGCCTATGGACCGCAGGCCGCCCTGTTCTTGCCTGAACTCGAGCTTGCCCGGGCCTGGGAGCGGGCGGCCGCCGGTCAGACCTCGACCGCTCGAATGCATGCTGCGCGTGCCGCGCAGATCGCACGTCGGTCCGGGATGCAGGCGGTGGAGATGCGCGCTCTGCACACAACCATCCGGTTCGGCGATCGTGCGCACGCCGGACGGCTGCAGCAGCTAGCAAAAACCCTCAACACACCCATGTCGGAGACGATTGCTGCGCATGCGCATGGGCTGGTCGTCCATGACGGCGTTTTGCTCGACGCCGCGGCCGATCGGTTCGCCGAAATGGGCGCGTTGGGCCTTGCTGCCGACGCCACGGCGCAAGCAGCGCGCATGCACGCGCGCACGGGCAACCACGGCAAGGAGGTGGCGGCGTCGACCCGCGCGCATTGGCTGGCCAGCAAATGCGAAATACGAACGCCGGCAGTCAATGCCGCGGCACGGCCCCTGCCGATCACCGATCGCGAACGCGAAATCGCGATGCTTGTCGCGGGTGGTTTGTCCAACCGTCAGATCGCCGATCGGTTGTGTGTATCGGTGCGAACCGTGGATGGACATTTGTATCGTACTTTCGCCAAACTCGGGATCGAGCGCCGCGACCAGCTCATCCACCTAGTCAACGGGGCGCGGTCAACGACCTCGAGCAACGGCTAGCTGTTTCGCAGGTGTTCGCCGAAGAACGTGAAGACGCGCGCCCACGCGTCCTCGGTCGCGGCCGGGTTGTAGCCGAATCCGGCAATGCGCAGCAGTGGCTGGGCGGGAAGCTTATTGGCAAAGCCGTGCCCGGCACCCGGATAGACCTTGACGTCGCTGGTGACGCCTTTGTGGTCGAGAACCTGCTGCAGTTTTTTGGGCGCCCCGACGCCCATGGGGTCACGGCCGCCGAAGCTGGCCACGATCGGGCATGCCCCGTCCAGCGTTTCGCTGAGCTCGCGCGGCAGCGGAGTACCGTAGAACGGTGCCGAGGCACTAAAGCCCTTGGGCGACATGACTAATGCGAACTGGCCGCCCATGCAGAACCCCGCGATGCCGACCCGACCGGTGCATTCCGGCAGGGCCTGCAGGTGGTCGCGGGCGGCCAGCACGTCATCGAGCGCGCGCCCCCGCTTGGTCAGGACATCACGCATGACTTTGGTGACGCATCGCGCCCAGCCGCCCCGCGCGAACAGGTTCGGCGTCAGCGCAACGTATCCCGCCCGGGCGATATGGGCGTTGGTCGACTCTTTGTCCGGGCCGTAACCGATCGCGTCGTGAATTATCACCACACCCGGCCAGGGGCCTTGGCCCTCGGGAATATCGAGCAGCGCATCGATGGGGCCGGCCGGGGTATCGATCTCGATTGTCGTCACTTCAGCCATCTAACCGTGCTGCGGCGACTCGCGGAACTTGAGCGGGCGCCCACGACGTTGCCATCTCATGGTGTCGCGACTGTTTCTGGTCTACGTCGTCGTCGAGCTCGCGGTGGTGGTGGCGCTGGCGGCGACGATCGGGCTGGGCTGGACTCTCTTGCTGTTGCTGGCCGCGTTTGTCGCCGGAATGGCGTTGGCGGGTTCGCAACTCAAGCGCCAGCTCACGCGGTTGCGATCCGGGCTGACTACGGGGCAGTCACGGTTGGCCACCGACGGCGCGCTGGTCGCGCTGGGCACGGTGCTCGTTGTGGTTCCCGGGCTGGTCAGCACTGCCGTCGGGATGTTGCTGCTGTTTCCGCCGACCCGGGCCGCCGCCCGCCCGGCGCTGACGGCGATGGCCCTTCGCGGCATCGGCCGACGTGCGCCGCTGATCACCGTCACCACGGCCGGCGCGGATCGATACGGGTCGGCGTCCCGACCCCGGCCGGATTACATCGACGGCGAGGTCTTAGACGTCACTGACGTCACGGAGGTCGACCCGCCGGCCCTGCCGCCGCGGTCTGATTGCCCGGCTCCTCCTCGGCCCGATGCACGGCCCGCATCGTCGCCGGGCGGGCCCGAGTAGATCCATCCCCGCCCCGTAGGTTTGCTGCGTGCCTCAGGTGCCCACGACGCTGTTGGTCAACGGCCGGGTTCACAGCCCGACCCATCCCGACGCGACCGCGATGGCGGTCCGCGACGGTGTCGTGGTGTGGCTGGGCAGCGACGACGTTGGTCGAGGCCAGTTCCAGGGTGCCGAGCTGGTCGATCTCGACGGTGGCTTCGTCGCGCCTGGCTTTGTCGACAGCCACATCCACCTCGCCGCCACGGGCCTGACGCTGACCGGGCTCGATTTGCGGGCCTCGACGTCGCGTCGGCATTGCCTGCGGCTGATCGGCGACTATGCGGCCGCCCACCCCGGCCAGCCGGTCTGGGGTCACGGCTGGGACGAATCCGCATGGCCGGAGAATGCCGCGCCGAGCACCGCGGACCTAGACGCGGTGTTGGGTGGCCGGCCCGCCTATCTGGCCCGGGTCGATGTGCACTCGGCGCTGGCCTCGACCGGTCTGCGCGAGCGGGTGCCGGGACTCGCGTCGGCGACCGGATTCGCCGAACAGCAACCCGTGGTCGGCGACGCCCATCACCTGGTCCGCGCCGCCGCGCGCGACCTATTGACAGATGCCCAGGGCGCCGCAGCGCGTATGGCCGCACTGGACGCCGCCGCCGCCAGCGGGATCGTCGCGGTACACGAATGCGCCGGCCCCGAAATCGGCGGGCTCGACGACTGGCGGCAACTGTGTGCCGTCAACCACGGCGTCCAGGTGACCGGGTACTGGGGTGAGGCGGTGACCAGCCCCGCGCAGGCACGCGCGCTCGTCGAGGACACCGGTGCAGCCGGGCTGGCCGGTGACCTCTTCGTCGACGGCGCCCTGGGCTCACGCACCGCCTGGCTGCATGAGCCTTATGCCGATGCCCCGCACCGGGTCGGGACCTGCTACGTGGATCCCGACGTCGTCACCGCGCATGTAAAGGCGTGTACCGAGGCCGGCGTGACGGCGGGTTTCCACGTCATCGGCGACGCCGCGGTCTCGGCTGTCGTCGCCGCTTTTGAGCGCGTCGTCGAAGACCTCGGCGTGGTCGCGGTGGCCCGCTGCGGGCACCGCTTGGAGCACCTGGAGATGGTCACCGCAGATCAGGCAGCCAAGCTGGGGGCGTGGGGTGTCATGGCCAGCATGCAGCCCAATTTCGACGCACTCTGGGGCGGCCAGGATGGCATGTACGCCCGTCGTCTGGGAGTCGACCGAGCAGGGGCTCTCAACCCGTTTGCGCTGTTAGCATCCCAAGGCGTGGCCCTCGCGTTCGGATCCGACGCCCCGGTGACCGGCCTCGACCCCTGGGCGACCGTCCGCGCAGCCGCCAACCACCACATGCCGGGCAGCTCGGTCTCGGTGCGAGCGGCCTTCGCCGCGGCGACCCGCGGTGGCTGGCGGGCCGGCGGTGTGAAGGACGGGCTGATGGGCACCCTGGTGCCCGGCGCGTCGGCGTCCTACGCCGTCTGGGACGTCGCCGACCTCAGCGAGCTCGAAGCCAGCGCGCCAAGTGACGCCGTCCGGCGGTGGTCTACCGATCCGCGGTCGAGGGTGCCGGGACTGCCGCGGCTGGGCCCGACCGACACGTTGCCCCGTTGTCGGCAAACCGTGCACAGGGGCGCAGTCATCCATGGCTAGGGGCATCAGGCGGTTCGACCGCTGGATGCGGCCCGGGGAGGACACCGAGGTCATCCCCGTGGTCGATGACGACGCCACCGGCGAAATCCCCGTGCAAGACGATGACGACCACGATCAAGACGATCAGGACGATCAGGACGCCGAGCTCGAAACCGACCTCGAGCCGCAGGACGCCGACACCGACCGCGAGCCAGACCACGGCGATGATCGGCTTGCGAGGTTCGGCAACCGCGCCCGTGAAGTCGGGACCTATGTAGGGCAGCGACTGATCCAGCTCAGCGCGGCGCTGCTGGTCTGGCTCGGCAACGAGCTGCGAAAGCGGCTACCGCAGTTGGGCAGGGCCTTGCGGCCGCGCCTGACGCGCCTCGGCGCGGCAAGCATTGCCGGTTTGCTGCTCTGTTCGAGCTATCCAGGGTTCAACTGGTGGTGGGCCGCCGTCATCGCGTTCGCGGTGCTGGCGTGGGTGCTGACCCGCCCGGCCACCACACCGCTGGGCGGCTTCGGCTACGGCTTCCTGTTCGGCTTGGCGTTCTACCTGCCGTTGATCCACTGGGTCAGCATCCTGGTGGGCGTCGCACCCCTGCTGGCACTGGTGCTGGTATGCGCGCTGTTTCCGGGGATTTTCGGTCTGCTCGCCGTCGTGGTGCGGCAGCTTCCCGGCTGGCCGATCTGGTTCGCGGTGTTATGGGCTGCCCAGGAATGGTTGAAGTGCACCGTCCCATTCGGCGGATTCCCCTGGGGCGTGGTGGCCGCCGGCCAGACCGATGGCCCATTTCTGCCGTTGGTCCGGCTGGGCAGCGTTCCGCTGCTGTCGTTGGGGATCGTGTTGGTCGGTTGCAGTGCCACCGCGATCGCATTGGAGATCGCGTCGTGGCTGCTGGCGTCCCGCCAGCCGCAAACGGTTGACCGGCCGCCAGCGGTGGTGCTGCCGGCGATCTGCATCTGCCTGGTGTTTTTCGCCACCGCGGCCATCTGGCCGCAAGTACGCCATTCCGGCACCGGATCGGGGAACGAACCCGTCGTCACCGCCGCAGTGGTCCAGGGCAACGTGCCCCGGCTCGGCCTGGAGTTCAACGCGCAACGTCTTGCGGTGCTGGGCAACGACGTCGGGGAGACCCGCCAGCTGGCCGACGACGTGCATGCCGGGCGTGCGCCCCAACCCGACTTCGTCGTCTGGCCCGAGGACGCCTCGGAAGTCGATCCGCTGACCAACCCGGACGCGGCGCAGCAGATCTCGGTGGCCGTTGAGGCGATCGGCGCGCCGATTCTGGTCGGTACGGTGCTCGACGTCGCGGGCCGGGCGCCGGACGCCCCGGCGCAGACCAACACGGTGATCGTCTGGAATCCGAAGACGGGACCAGGCGACCGCCACGACAAGCGGATCGTGCAGCCGTTCGGGGAATACCTGCCCTGGCGTGGTTTCTTCCGCCATCTGTCCGGGCTCGCCGACTTGGCGGGCTATATCGTCCCGGGCAACGGCACCGGGGTGGTGCATGCCGCGGGTGTTCCGGTTGGGGTCGCAACCTGCTGGGAAGTGATATTCGACCGCGCGTTGCGAGACTCGGTCCGCAACGGCGCTGAGGTGCTCGTGGTGCCCGCCAATAACGCCAACTTCAACCAGACCATGAGTGAGCAGCAGCTGGCCTTCTCGAAGGTTCGCGCGGTGGAGCTCGACCGCTACACCGTCGTGGCCAGCAACGTAGGAACCTCCGCCCTGGTCACGCCCGATGGCCGCGAGCTGGGCCGGACGAGGTTCTTCGAGCCGGCCTACCTGGACAACCAGGTGCGCCGCAAAACAACGCTGACGTCGGCAGCTAAGTGGGGCCCGATCGTGCAGGGAAGCCTGGTCGTGGCCGCTGTCGCGGTCCTTCTCGCTGCAATGCTGCACAATGGATGGTTCACGGATATGAACCGTCGTCTGTCGGAGCTGGCGAAGAACGTCAGCGCAGCGAAGGAGAAATCCGACGACGAGCCGCTCGGCGACGATGAAGTAGCCGACGAAAACGACGTAGACGGCACAGTAGCCGACCCCGAGCCTGTCGAGGACGGCGAGGACGCCGCGCTCGACGAGGGCGGCCAACACTCAGCCCCCATACTTGACCATCGGCCAGAAAGGCCAGAAAAAGGAGACACATGACCACCGGCGATCCGGTGTCGCGGGTTGCGGGCGATCGCCCCACCCAGCGCACCCTGGTGATCATCCCCACCTATAACGAGCGGGAGAACCTCCCGCTGATCCTGCAGCGCCTCCAACAGGCCCGTCCTGACGTGCACGTGCTAATCGTCGACGACAACAGCCCCGACGGCACCGGACAGCTCGCCGAAGAGCTGGCCTCGGCCGACCCCGGCCGGATCCATGTCATGCACCGCACCGTCAAGGATGGTCTGGGCGCGGCATACCTGGCGGGCTTCGCCTGGGGGCTGAGTCGGAACTACTCGACGCTGGTGGAGATGGACGCCGACGGTAGTCACGCGCCCGAACAGCTCCACCTACTGCTGGACGCGGTCGATGCCGGAGCCGACCTGGCCATCGGTTCGCGCTACGTCGACGGCGGAGACGTGCAGAACTGGCCTTGGCGGCGCTGGGCGCTGTCCTGGACGGCCAACACGTATGCGCGGTTGGCATTGGGCATTGGCATACATGACATCACCGCCGGCTACCGCGCCTACCGTCGGGAAGTTCTGCAAAAGATCGACCTGGACGCAGTCGATTCCAAGGGTTACTGCTTCCAGATCGATCTGACCTGGCGCGCGATCAACAACGGCTTCGTGGTTGTCGAGGTGCCGATCACGTTCACCGAGCGTGAGCTCGGAGTATCCAAGATGAGCGGATCCAACATCCGCGAAGCGCTGGTCAAAGTCGCCCAGTGGGGGATCAGCGGCCGGCTCAACCGCAACCGTGCGGTACCGATCAACAGCTGAGCTAGCCGCCGGCGTCGTCGTCAGCTGCCGCGACGGCGCGACCTGATCAGCTCCAGACGCTCCTTGAGCAATTCGTCGAGCTCCTCAACCGAGCGGCGCTCGAGCAGCATGTCCCAGTGCGTGCGGGGCGCCTTGACCTTTTTGGGCTCCGGCAGGTCACCCTCGATCAGGGTGCCTTCCATACCGTTGCGGCACAGCCAGGCGCCGGGGATTTCGGCATCGTCGGCGAACGGCACGTCGAATTCCTCGCCGTTCTCCGTGCGATACCGCGCAATCTGGCGTGGCGCCAGGTCGTGATTGCGGTCGGTCTCGTAGCTTACGGCTCCGAGGCGACTGCCTCTCAGGACACGATCAGCCATTGGTACCCACTCCTCTTAACGTCTTCTCAGCAGCTAGCGCTCTAATCAACGCCTCGGCGGTCAGCAGAGTTCCCAGGGTTTGTCCGAGGCCCATGCGACTCGACGGTCTATGATACCGGGATCCCGGTCTAACCCCGACTAAAGTCGGGCGCGTGACACGTCGCGTCCGCCCGCAGCCGTGCCGCTGGTGCGGACGCGACGTAGCCGACAGCGGTATGGGCCGTCGCCGCCAGTACTGCAGGCAATCGTGTCGGCAGCGGGCCTACGAGCAGCGGACCTCGATCAACGGCGGGCAAGGTGCGTCTTTGCCCCCGGACGCGGTGGTGCTGTCCGCTGACGAAGCCGCTGACCTGTCCGACCGCGTCTATCAGGTGCGATGCGCGGCAGAAGATGTCGCGACGGCGCTGGACGAAGGAGCCGAGGCAACCGAACTACGTGAACTGTGCGATGCGCTGGTACGAGCCGCCGCGGCCGCCGACGGCTGGCGCTGACCGCGCAGACCACCGAAAGCCGTGTTACCACGCGCTTAACCCCGGCTGACCGGTGACGGGTACAGTCTCGCCATGGATCGCTGGGCAACGCCGGAATTGGCTGCGGACCCAGGCCACGAATCGGGCGAGCAAGTCGGCGCGTAGCGCGACTTCTCCGGGTACGAAGCCGGGAGTATCGGAAGTATTGGGAACCCTGTCGAAGTTGGCCACTCACGCCAACGATGTTCTCCGGTCGAAGAGCAGGTACGAAGCCTTTCTGGTCGTCCGTGCCGCGCTTGACTCGGCTCCTGCGCTCAGGGCCGCATTCCGGATTCAGCGACGACCGACGTTAGGCGAGGGGTAACGACATGGTTGACCAACTTCAGCACGCGACTGAAGCATTGCGGAAAGCGCTGGTCCAGGTCGAGCGCCTCAAGCGCAAGAACCGCGCGCTGCTGGAGCGGTCGAGCGAGCCGATCGCGATCGTCGGGATGGCGTGCCGTTTCCCCGGTGGAGTGGATTCCCCGGAGGGCCTGTGGGACATTGTGGCCCAGGGCCGCGACGTGATGTCGGAGTTTCCGACCGATCGGGGCTGGGATCTTGCCGGCTTATTCGACGCGGATCCCGACGCGCCGCACAAGTGCTATGTGCGTGCCGGTGGGTTCGTCGACGATGTCGCGGGTTTTGACGCGGCGTTCTTCGGTGTCTCACCCAGCGAGGCGCTGGCGACCGATCCGCAGCACCGGATGCTGTTGGAGTTGTCGTGGGAGGCGCTGGAGCGGGCGGGGGTTGACCCGACCACGTTGCGGGGCAGCGCCACCGGTGTATTCGCCGGAATCATCGTTCAGGGCTACGGCATGCTTGCCGAGGAGATCGAGGGCTACCGACTGACCGGCATGACGTCGAGTGTGGCCACCGGCCGGGTGGCGTATGTGCTGGGGTTGGAGGGCCCGGCGGTGTCGGTGGATACCGCGTGCTCGTCGTCGCTGGTGGCCCTGCATATGGCGGTGCAGTCATTGCGGTCGGGGGAGTGCGACCTGGCGCTGGCCGGCGGTGCGACCGTCAACGCCACGCCAACCGTGTTCGTTGAATTCAGCCGGCACCGCGGCTTGTCGCCGGACGGCCGGTGCAAGCCCTTCTCTGCGGCGGCCGACGGTGTCGGCTGGTCCGAGGGTGGCGCCATGTTAGTGGTGGAGCGGCTCTCGGATGCGCAGCGGTTAGGACATCCGGTGTTGGCGGTGGTGCGGGGTTCGGCGGTCAATCAGGACGGCGCGTCGAATGGGTTGACCGCGCCCAATGGGCCCTCGCAGCAGCGGGTGGTG